>JGI12210J13797_11181340_pt1 | contig 14469 bp, 9 predicted proteins | sample ElkSlonscriptome_3_FD_13797 | JGI IMG/M metagenome (IMG submission 13797)
CCTCGATCCTCGCGGCCGAAAGGCTTGCCGAACGCATCGATCCAAAGCGTCTTTCCGGCACGGTGATCATCGTTCGCGTTGCCAATATCCCCGGGTTCGAAGGCCGCTCTCCCAACGTCAATCCGGTCGACCGGAAGAACCTCAACCGCGTGTTTCCCGGAGATCCCGACGGCACCCAGACCGAACGCATCGCGGACGTGCTCGCGCGGGAGGTGGTGGCGCGCAGCGACTTCCTGATGGACGTGCACAGCGGCGATGGTGCTGAATTCCTCGATGCCTTTGTCGGGGTCTATGGCGGGCCCTTGGCAACGGATTTTCCGCTCGCGTTGAAAGTGGCGCGCGGCTTTGGCTTTGCGAATATCGTGCGCTATTCGATGGAAACGCAGGAACAGGTCGATCGCGGCCGTTCGCTCAATCGGCAAGGCGTCGCTGCAGGAAAGCCCACCATCCTCGTGGAGATCGGGCAGAATGGCAGCCGCGATCCGGCCCATGTGGCTGCGATAATCCTGGGCGTCGAAAACGCGCTGAAGATCCTTGGCATGGCACAAGGGCCACAACCTGCAGAATCTTCCCTGCCGGCGCGCCTGTTTGAAGGCACGGTTTCGGTTACGGCATCTTATGATGGCGTATTCCATCCGGTTGCTGCCAGCCCGCGGCCGTTGGCAAAGGGCGAAATCATCGGGGTGGTAAGGGATTATGCCGGCCGCGAGATCGAACGGCTGGTTTCGCCGGTTGAGGGATACGCGCTCTACGGGATCACCGGCCCACCCGTCGAAGCTGGCGACGGGGTCGTCACCATAGCCATCCCGACTGCGGCTTTCTGATTGTCTCACCTCCAAGAGCGACCGGATTGAACAGGCCTGCATGTCGGTCTGCAGCCACCAAGATGACCTGACATGTCCCAGGTTGCGGAGGACCGGAACGCCAGGTTGCCGGTTCGCTACATGGCAGCTTCGGGACGCTTCGAAACAGGCAGGCATTGAGCGGCGAGCCGATAGAAGCTGTCAGTCGGCAAGCGCCCCAATGCCGACCTTCTGCCCGATCGCGGTATGTGAATTTTTGCGATTGACTTGCATAAGCAATATCGGCACGGCGCGCCCCACACATCAAATCAGGGGTTAAATTTGTCTAAGCCACGACTCGCCACGCTGAAATTCGCCATGCTCGCTGCCACCTGCATGGCATCCGCCGCGTATGCCCAAGACGGTCCGGGCAAGGATGGGAAAGAGGAGAACGCGGACGATTCCGTGATTCTCGTGACAGGCGAAGTCTCCACCTTCGGCGCGACCAAGTCTGAAATCCCCATCCTCGAGACGTCCCGATCGGTCTCGGTCATCACGAACGAGGAATGGCGCGAGCGCGGTGCTCTGACGCTTGACGACACGCTCAACTACACCGCCGGCGTGGTCGGTGACACGTTCGGCTTTTCGACGCGCGGCGATTTTCCGCGTGTCCGCGGCCTCAACGTCCCCGAATATCTCGACAACATCCAGGTCCTGTTCGGCTTCTACAACAATGCGAGGTCCGACATTTTCACGCTCGAGCAGGTCGAGGTCCTGAAAGGTCCGGCCTCGGTCCTCTACGGGCAGGGCTCGCCGGGCGGAATCATCAACACCGTCAGCAAGCGCGCCCGGCCGGACAAGACCGATGCCGAGGTGTATGTCGAATACGGCACCTTCGATCGCGCGCAGGTGTCCGCCGACATCGGCGTCGACCTGTCGGGCGACGGCACGCTGACGGGGCGTCTCGTGACGCTCTACCGCGATGCGGGCACGCAGGTCGATTTCGTCAATGACGATGCCTTCATCGTCGCGCCCTCGATCACCTATGACGACGGACGCACCGTTTTGACATTGCTCGCGAATTACACTGACCGCGACAGCGATACGGCGCACCAGTTCCTGCCGCTCGCCGTGTCGGGATGCCCGAGCGACGAGGTCGCGATCTCGGCAGCGGCGGTATGCGCCGGCGACATAACCCAAGAGGTCGATCCCTCGCTGTATGTCGGCGACCCCGCTTTCAACCGCTACGACACCGAGAGCTTCTCGCTGACTGGTTTCCTCGAGCACCGTTTCAACGAGGTGCTCGGGTTTGAGGCGACGGCGCGTTATCGCGACAACAGCGCCGACTATCGCCAGACCTGGGTGTCGTTCCTTGGCGCGGGCAATCCGCGCGTTCTCCCGGACGGGACGGCGATCGCGCGCAGCTGGTATGATGCCCCTGCAAGTTCCGACCAGTTCGCGGTTGACGGGCGGTTCCGCGCCAATTTCGAGACCGGTCCGATCCGGCACGAGGTTCTCGCCGGGATCAATTACCAGACGGTCGACACGCTCCTCGAAGCCGCCTTCCTCTCGCGCCCGACCGAGTTCAATCTCCTGGCGCCGGTCTATGACGGTTCCGAAATCCCGGCCCAGGCCGATTTCGACGCGGCACGCGGGCGCAGCGTCAACCAGATCGATTCGATCGGCTACTACATCAACAACCAGATGGAGATCGGCGATCTCGTGCTCAACGCTGGCGTGCGCTTCGACGATCTTGAAACGGGCAACGGCACGACCAGCCAGGACGACAGCGCGACCAGCGTGAGCTTCGGCGCGCTCTACCGCACGCCGATCGGGCTCAACCCCTACGTCAGCTATGCCGAGAGCTTTCAGGCGGTGGTCGGCAACGACCAGGTGACGAACCAGCCGCTCCTGCCGCAGGAAGGCGAGCAGATCGAAGTCGGCCTCAAGTTCCAGCCGCCCGGCACGCGCACATACGTGACGCTCGCCTATTTCGACATCGAACAGTCGAACCTTCCGAACCCGGCGGGCCTGCCCAACGCGCCCTCACAGCAGGAAGGCGTTGCGCGGATCGACGGCTTCGAGCTCGAGGCCCAGACGGCGATCGGCGACATCTATTTCGATGGCGCATTCAGCCTGCTCGACACCGAAGATCCGTCGGGCCTGCGCTTCCCGAGCGTGCCCGAAGTGCAAGGGTCGGCCTGGGCCTCGTGGCGGCCTTCGCAAGGGGCGCTTGCCGGCTTCGTCCTGGGCGGCGGCGTGCGCTATGCCGAGGGCAACGAGAGCCGCAGCGGCGCGGTCGTCGTCGAGACCGACGGCTATACCGTGTTCGACGGGCTGATCGGCTACAATTTCGACCGCTATTCGATCACGCTCAACGCGCGCAACCTGTTCGACAGCGAGTTCTACGGAACCTGCCTTGCGCGTGGCGACTGCTTCCCCGGCGAGGTTCGCACGATCCAGCTGCGCGCGGGCGTGCGGTTCTGATGGGGGCATGGCGATGACGTGGCAGGCAGGGGGCATCATACTCGCGCTGGCGGGCATCGGGGCCCTTTACCTGTCGTGGAAGCGCAAGGAGCGCAGCTGGCCGCTCGTCGCGAGTGGCTGGCTGCTGCTCGCCGCCTCGATCGCGAGCTGGGCGCAGACCAGCGGCGATGACAAGGGGAGCGCGCTCGGCCTTGTCGTGGCGGTGCTGATTGCGCTCGGCTTTGTTTGTGCGGCGGCCATGGTTGGCCCTACCAAGCTGCGCCGTGCAGCCCCCGTTCGCAGCCTGCCTCCCTCGGTCCGGGCGAGCGTGTGGCACGAGGGCCTTCGCGCCGGCTTCGCAATGGTCGCGATGGTGCTCGTTGCGCTCGTGGTTTCGATCGCCACCTGCACTGCCTTGTTCACGGCCGCCCGGGTCGCCGGGGTCGAGCACACCGCGAACCTCACCGTGTCGATGTTCGCGCTTCCCCTGGCGCTGGCGGCGTTCACGACCTTTCTCGCCTATTGCGAGGATGCGAGGCTCAAGGCAGCATGCGTTGCCGTGCCGACAGTCCTTTCCTCCGTGATCATTGCCGCCACCTTCGGAGCCGGATAAGATGGCAAGCCCGCAGCCCAAGCAATCCGCGATCCGCGTGGCCAAGGCGCTGAAGGCTCACAGCCTCGTAGCGGTGATCTTCGGTGCGCTTATCTACATCCTCGCGGTCACCGGCACGCTGTCGGTATTCAACCACGAATTTCAGCGCTGGGAGCAACCCGACGCACCGGAGATGACGCGGATTGATCCGCAGGCAGCGGAGCGGGCCGCGCTCGCCGTATTCGAAGGGGAAAAGACGAAGAGCACGCATCTCTACATCAATTTTCCGCAGGAGGACCTGCCGCGCACGGTGATCACCACCGACACGCAAGCCTTCTTCGCGCGATCCGACGGCACGATAGCAGGCGCGGAAACCTTCCCCTGGACGCAGTTCCTGCTCGACCTGCATTATTACCTGCACCTGCCCTCGACCCTCGGCCTGACGGTGGTGGGCGCGCTCGGCGCGTTGCTTGTGGCGCTGTCCTTGTCGGGGCTTCTCGCGCATCCGCGCATTTTCCGCGATGCCTTTCGCTTTCGCAGGGGAGCAGGCCGGCTGACTACGATCGACCTGCACAACCGTCTCGGGGTCTGGACCCTCCCGTTTCATTTCTCGAATGCCCTCACCGGCGCTATCCTCGGCCTGGCGAGCGTGCTCGCGCTGGCGATTGCCGCTGCCGGTTTCGAAGGCAACACGGACGCGGTCTTCGATCCTGTCTTCGGCGCGGACCCCGCACCGCAGGAAGCAGGCGCGCCGGTGGCCCAGATCGCGGGGCCGATCGCGTTCATGGAGCGCGACTACCCTGCGCTCGATCTCACCCATTTCGTTCTGCACGATCCCGGGACCGCAGGCCAGCGCAGTTCGATCATCGCCGAACATCCCGATCGCCTGATTTTCGGCGACTACTACAATTTCGATGCTGCCGGGGCCTATCTCGGCAATGTCGGGATTTCGGACGGGACCATTGGCCAACAGGTAACCGGCTCGGTCTACAATGTGCATTTCGGCAACTGGGGCGGATTGCCGGTCAAGCTCGCCTATCTCGTCTTCGGCCTTTCCCTGTGCCTCGTTGTCGCTTCGGGATTGAGCATTTATTTCGGCAGGCGCGAAGCCAACGGGAAGCCGGCGCCGCGCCTCGCCGGTGCGTGGCAGGGCGTCGTATGGGGCACGCCTGCGATGCTGGCGACAGCGCTCGCTGCCTCGTTGTTGGGGCTCGCGAGCGGGGGGCTTGTGGGGACGTTCTGGACTGGGCTTGTGGTCATGGTTGCGGCGGGTTCGGTCGTCGGCACGCTACAGGCGAGGCTTCTTGGCATTGCCGCGACGCTCGCCGCCCTGACGACAAGCCTGGCGCTATACTATGCGAAGTTCGGGGGAGCTGCCTTCAGTGAGGCCGGACTGCCGGTTTCAGCGGCCGGCCTTGTGCTTTGCGTCGCGGCTATCGGGGTGCTCTTTCGAGAAAGCCGACACGCCAAGAACTCCGCGCAGCAAGCAACCGAAATCGTGCCGGTCCCTGCCGAATAGGGGAGCCTTGATCTCGCATTGCAGACGTCCGTTTCCCACCAACTTTACGACTCTCGTGGCCTGATCGAAAAGCTCTGAAAGCAGATTTCAGCGACCGGCATTCCCTCCTCGCCCTGCTTGATAGCGAACGCCTTCTGTACGTCTGTGAACCTCGATGCTTGCATGCCGCAACTCCTCGCCCAGCCAAGGAAATCCACGGCGGAAAACTCTAACCGCAAATGGTCCAGCTTTCAGGTGGCAGAGCACAAGCATCGACCGCCCGGCTCCGATCATGAATGTGCTGCTTGATCTGCGTCTGGAGTCTGTCCTCGAACTGGGGTCAGTTCTCGCTCGGCCAACCTCCGCCCAGCGCGCGGTAAAGATCGACGAAGGCAAGGTCGCGCTCGAGCCGCGCGCGGGCAAGGGCTAACTCGCTCGAAAGGACCAGCCGCTGGGCATCGATGACCGAGATATAGCTTACCACGCCGCCGCGGAAACGCAGGTCCTGGAGCACCAGAGTGCGCTCCGCTGCAGCGAGCTGGACGGTGAGCGGCTCGATTTGCTCCTCGCCCGCGCGATAGGCATAGGCGGCCGCATTCACATCGAAAAGGGCGTTCTGGACCGCCTTGCGATAGCCAATCAGCGCCTGGTCCAACTGCGCCCTTGCGACCCTGACATTGCCCAGATCCCGCCCGAAATTGAGGATCGGCAGGCGGACTTCCGGACCCCATGAATTGACCGAGGCCGACGCGTTCCCGTCGAAGAGCGACCCCAGTTCGGTCGATGTCCGTCCGAGCAGCGCGCCCAAACCTATGGTGGGGAAGGGAAAGCGGTTGGCGATGGCGACCCCTTCGCGCGCGGTCGCGGCGGCAAGCTGCTGTTCGGCTGCGATGACGTCGGGCCTGCGCGAAAGCAGTTCGCTCGGCACGCCGACGGGCAGTCGAAAGGCGCCGATCCCGCGCATCTGCTGCTTGGCATCGAAAGGGGAAAGGTCGACCTCGGAAGGGTATCGCCCCAGCAAGACGGTGAGCAGGTTCTCCGCGACCAACCGCGCCTGCACGATTTGTGGAAGCACTGCGCGCGTTCCGGCGAGCTGGGCGGTGGCCTGTTGAACCGCGCTGTCCGAGACGACGCCCTGCCGGTGAAGCAATTGCACGAGTTCGAGAGCGCGCGACTGAAGTTCGATATTGCGCGCCAGGATCGCTTCTTCGGCTTGCAATTCGCGGATCGTCAGCCACGTCGCGGCAACCTGCTGGACGATGGTCGTGACGATGGCCGCACGGCTCGCCTCGGAGGCGAGCAATTGCGCGCGGGCGGCCTCGTTCTGGCGACGGATCTTTCCGAACAGGTCGATTTCCCAGCCGAGCACGAAGCCCAGCGTGAAGACTCCGTCATTCGAATTCGCCTGGGGTTGCGCCCCGGTGGAAAGCGATCCGTCCAGGCGTGGGAACAGGCCGCTGCGCGCGACGAGTAGGCGCGCGCGGACCTCCTCGATTCGCGCAAAGGCTTGTTGCAGGTCGAGATTGCTGGCAAGCGCCTCCTCGATCAGCGGGCGCAGTTCGGGGTCTTCATAGAGATCAAACCACTGGATATTCGCCGCCGAGCGGGCTTCGTCCGGTGCAAGCGTGACGGGATGGCTTTCCGGGAGCGCAAGGTCGGGCCGCTCATAATCCTGACCTACGATGGCGCAGCCGCCCAGCAGGGCCGCACCGGCGGCCAGGGCAAAAGCGGGGACCGGCGCCCTCACGCGGCCGCTCCCTCGGAAAAACCCGCAGGCTTTTGTGAGACAGCGTCTGCCGCCGCCGCCCGGGCGTCCTCGGCCGGCCTCGCTCCGAAGAAACGCTCCGTCAGGCTCTGCACGATGACGTAAAGCGCTGGGACCACGAGAACCGCGAGAATTGTCGCAGCCAGCATGCCTCCGAACACGACCGTGCCGACCGATTGTTTGGATGCAGCCCCCGCCCCGCTTGCGATGAGCAGCGGAATGACCCCCATGATGAAGGCGAAAGAGGTCATCAGGATGGGCCTCAGGCGCTGGGTCGCGGCGAGCCGCGCGGCTTCGGCGATGGGTTTGCCCTGCTCGCGGAACTGCTTGGCGAATTCGACGATCAGGATCGCGTTCTTGGCCGACAGGCCGACCAGCGTGACGATGCCGATCTGGCCGTAGACGTTGAAATCGAGCCCGCGCAATTGCAGCGCGACAAGCGCGCCGAGCACGCCGAACGGCACGGCCAGCAGAACCGCGATCGGGATCGACCAGCTTTCGTAAAGCGCGGCGAGGAACAGGAAGACGACCAGCACCGACAGCGCCATGACGACCGTAGCGGCATTGCCCGTCTCGACTTCCTCGGCGGTCACACCGGACCATTCGTAGCCGTATCCCGCCGGCAGTATGTCGGCCGCCACTCGTTCGAGCGCGGCCACCGCATCGCCCGAGGAATAGCCCGGCGCGGGCGCGCCGCTGAGATCGGCGGAGCGATAGAGGTTGTAACGCGCAGTGAAGCGCGGCGAGGCGCCTTTCTCGATGCTGACCACCGCCGAAAGCGGGACCATTTCGCCGGTCACGCGGCTTTTCACGTTGACAAGGGCCAGCCCGCCGATGTCCTCGCGATAGCCGCCGTCGGCCTGGAGCATCACCTTGTAGTTCTTGCCGTAGCGGGTGAAGTCGTTGACCTGCGCCCCGCCGAGCATGATGCCGAGCGTCTGGTAGACATCGGTCAGTTGCAGGCCCAGCGCCTTTGCCCGCTCGCGGTCGACGGTGAGCTGGTAATTGGGAGTGCCCGCGCCGTAAGTGGTCGAAATGCGCCCGATCTCGGGCTGCTTGCCCGCTTCTGCAAGGAATTGCTGGGTGACTTCGGCAAGCTCCTTGGCATCCTGTCCCGCGCGCGCCTGAAGCATCATCGAAAAGCCGGAAGATGCACCAAAGCCGGGCAGCGCGGGCGGGCCAAAACCGAACAGCAACGCCTCGGGCGTCGCATAGCCGAGCGCATTCGCCTTGCGAATCGAGGCGGCGGCGGATTCGCCCGGGCCCCGCTCCTCCCACGGGGCGAGCTTGGCAACCATAAGCCCCGAATTGGGCGCGGCCGTGCCGGAGAGGACATCGAAGCCGGAAATCGACATGACCGATTCGACCCCGTCGAGGCCGCGCAGCTTGTCCGAGAAATCGGCCAGCACTTCGCCCGTGCGCCGACTGTTCGCGGCATCGGGAAGCATCGCTTGAACGAAGAACGCGCCGACATCCTCGTCGGGCACGAAACCGGTCGGCGTCACCCGGAACAGCAGCACGATGCCTCCGATCACCAGCGCGAGGAAGATCGCCACGCGGCGCAGATGCACCGTGGTGATGCCGACGAAGGTGTCATAACGCGCGGTGAGCCGGTCGAACCAGGCATTGAAGCGGGCGAAGAAGCGGTCCAGCAGGTTGTCGCTCTCGCCATGTTCCGATTTCGGCTTGAGCAGCAGAGCGCTCAGGGCCGGAGTCAGCGTCAGCGCGACCAGCGAAGAGAACAGGGTCGAAACTGCGATGGTCAGCGCGAATTGCTTGTAAAGCTGCCCGCTCACGCCCGGAATGAACGCCATCGGTACGAACACCGCGGCGACCACCAAGGTCGTCGCCACGATCGGGGCGGAAACCTCGTCCATCGCCTCACGCGTGGCATCTCGCGGAGAAAGGCCGAACTCCTCCATCTTCAATTCCACCATTTCGACCACCACGATCGCGTCGTCGACGACGATCCCAATGGCGAGCACCATGCCGAACAGCGAGAGCGTGTTGATCGAGAAACCGAGCGCTTGATAGGCGACCAGCGTACCCAGAAGCGAAACCGGTACGGCAAGCATCGGGATGAGTGTTGCGCGCCAGCTCTGCAGGAACAGGAACACGACGAGGAGCACGAGGATCAGCGCATCGCGCAAGGTGTTGGCGACCTCGGCGATCGATTCCTCGACGAAGAGGCTCGAATCGTAGACGATCTCGTAATCGAAATCGGGCGGGAAACTTGCCTTCATCGTCTCCAGCCGGGCCTTCATCTCCTCGGCCGTCGCCATCGCGTTCGCACCCGGCGAGAGAGCGACCCCAATGGCGGCGGCGGGCAGGCCGTTGAGAGCGGCTTCCATGCCATAGCCCTTGGCGCCCAGTTCCACCCGAGCGACATCGCGGATGCGCACCTGCGAGCCGTCCGCTCCGCTGCGCAGCACGATGTTCTCGAATTGCCCGACCTCGTTCAGGCGCCCTTCCAGTTCGAGCGAATACTGGAATCCGCTGGCCGTCTCGTTCGGTGGCTGGCCGACCGCGCCGGGCGCGGCCTGCGCATTCTGGTCGCGCACCGCACTGACGACATCCATCGGGGTCAGGCCGAGCGCGGCGAGCCGGTCGGGCTTCAGCCACACGCGCATCGCGAAGGGCGAGCCATAGACCGAGACATCGCCCACGCCCTCGACCCGCTTCAGTTCATCGACGACGATGCTGTCGAGATAGTTCGAGATGAAGGTCCGGTCATAGGAATTGCCAGGCGAGTGGAAGGCGACATACATCAGCGTGTCGGACGAGGCCTTTCGCACCGTGACACCGATATTGTTCACTTCCGCCGGCAATTGCGGCAGCACCTGGGAGACCCGGTTCTGGGTTTCGACTGCGGCGATGTCCGGATCGGTTTCGAGGCTGAACTGGACCGTGATCACCGAGGTCCCGTCCGCGCCCGACACGGCGCGGATCGATTTCATCCCCGTCACGCCGTTTATCTGCGAATCGAGCGGAACCGTCACCCCGTCCTCGACCGTGGGGGCGCTTGCGCCGGGATAGACCGAGGTGATGCGCACCGTCGGCGGCGCGATCTCGGGATATTGCGCGACCGGCAGGCCGATCAGCGAAAGGTAGCCAGCCAGCGAGAGGACCAGCGCGATGACGATCGCAAAAACCGGTCGGTCGATGAAAATACGCGCCATGGGCGGGCTAGCTCGCGGGGGTCGGCGAGGGGATGTCCGCCCCCATCGCCACCGGTTGAACCACGGCGCCAGGGCTCACTTTCGCGATCCCTTCGACGATCACCGCCTCGCCCGGTTCGAGACCGCTTTCGATAATCCACTTGCCCGCCGCCTGCGTGCCGGTTTCGACCCGGCGCTGTTCGACCCTGTCGTTCTCGTCAACGACCATCACGAAATAGGTCCCGAATTGTTCTATCACCGCGCGGTCGGGCACGGTGACCGCGCCCTTGCGCGTCTGCACCCTGATGCGCAGCCGACCGAACTGGCCGGGCCGGATCTGCTGGTCGGGATTGGGAAAGATCGCACGCAGCGAATAGCTGCCGGTCTTCGGGTCGACCGCCCGGTCGGCGAAGTCGATCGTCCCCTCCTGCGGCAGGACGGTGCCGTCGGCGAGCACCAGCTTCAGGCCCGTCTGCGCCGCCGCGCGCTCATCTTCGGAGAGCCGCGAATAGCGCAGCATCTCATCCTCGCTCGGACTGAAATAAACCTCGATCCGGGATGCATTGGAGATCCGCGCGAGTTCGACCCTGCCTGGAGTAACGAGCTGGCCCACGCTGACGCTCGCCTTGCCGATGCGGCCCGATATCGGGGCGCGCACGCGGGTGTAGGACAGCGAGACCTCTGCGTTGCGCAGCCCTGCGCGCGCGGCCTCGACCTGCGCGGTGGAGGCTTTCGACGCGGCGACGGCGTTGTCGAAGACCTGCCGCGCGATCGCATCCTCGGCCACGAGTGGTTCGTACCGCGCGAGGTCCTGCTGCGCGCGGACGGCCTGCGCTTCGGCCGCGGCAAGGTCGGCGTTGGCGGCATCGCGTGCGGCGGCGATATCCTGTGCATCGATCTCGAACAGCACCTGGCCCCTGCGCACGAGCGACCCGTCGCGAAAGCCCTGGCGCACGATGGTCCCGGCAATGCGCGGAAAGATCGCGACTTCGCTGCCGGCGCGGATTTCGCCGATATATTCGGCGTAGAGCGGGGTGTCCTGTGCTTCGGCGGACGCGACACGGACCGGGACGGGAGGTGGTTCGGGCGGAGCCTGCGCACCGCAGGCGGAGAGCAGCAGGAGGCATGAACCCAGCGCTGCGATTGGCCCGGTCGCTCGCATTGAAATCTTTTCCCCCGTGACACCTGTCGGCACGCGAAAGCCCATGATCGTGCGCATGGCCTTCCTATTGCCTAATTAAATAATATCAAGATTGCGCCAAACGCAACATCGATGCAGCATCCTCATTCGCCGCGTTCAAAGATGGTCCGGCCTTCCTTGATCGTCATCTCGACCTTGATGGTGTCGATCTTTTCCGGGTCGATCGCGGTCGGATCGGCCGACAGAACAACGAAATCGGCGAGCTTGCCGACTTCGATCGAACCTTTCGTCTCTTCCTCGAAGTGCTGGTAGGCGGGCCAGATGGTCATCGCCTTCAACGCGGTCATCACGTCCACCCGCTGAGCCGGACCGATGATGTCCCCCGAGCGTGAGCGGCGCGTGACCGTCGCATCCAGCACTCTCATCGAATCCGGGAAGGCGACCGGCGCGTCATGATGGGTCGTGAAAATCATGCCGCGCGCGGCCGCCCACCCGGTCGGGGAGATGTCATCCGAGAACTGTGGGCCGACAGTATGGTCGCGATGCCAGTCCCCCCAATAAAAAGTGTGCATGGGATAGAGCGACGGGATCAGGCCGAGCCGTTTGTAGGCATCGACCTGGTCCTCCCGCTGGAATTGTCCGTGGATCAGCACCGGCCGGCGATCGCCGGGCCCATGCTTTCTGGTCGCCGTATCGAGCGCCGCGATCAGCAGGTCGCTCGCCGCTTCGCCATTGGCGTGCGTCATGATCTGGATGCCGTTCGCAAAGGCCCAGTCGACCGCGTCGATCGCTTCCTCGTTCCGGATTGCGGCATAGCCGACATAACCGGGCGGATAGTCGCCGACCGGATCGACATAGGGCTTGTCGCGCCAGGCGGTGAAACCCTGGGGTGACCCGTCGATGGTGAGCTTGGCCCCGGCCACGCGGAAGCGATCGGTGTAGGTGGGCGAATATTCGGCAAGCACTGCGTCCCGGCCGACCAGCACGTCGCCATAGGTCGCGACGTCGATCTCGAGCTTTCCGGCGGCGGCGAAGGTCTTGAGCAAGGCGATGGCCTGCGGGGTCGAGCGGCCTTCCTGCGCGGTGGTATAGCCGAACCGCGCCCACAGGTCGGTTCCGGCCTTGGCGATACCCATCCACGCCGCCTCGTCCAGGCGGGAGAACAGCTTGGCCAGCGCCTCGAAGTGGGCCGTCTCCTCGAGCACGCCGTTCGGTTCGCCGTCGGCCTCGCGCCGGATGACCCCGCCGAAGGGGTCGGGCGAGGAGGCGGCAAGGCCGAGCATGTCGATCGCCGCCGAATTGATCGCTGCAAGGTGGCCGGACTGGTGGATGAGGTAGATCGGCACGTCACGCGACACCTCGTCGAGATCCAAGCGCGTCGGGTGCCGCTTTTCGGCCAGCGTCGAATTGTCATAGCCGAAGCCGATCATGATCCCGTAACGCTCGACGATGCCGCGGTTTTCGCGCTGCCACGCGCGCAGGGTTTCCTGCAGCGAGGCAATGTCCGTGACCTCGCCGTCGGGCGGGGCGAGCAGGTTCGCGCCCAGGGCCTGCACCCCGCCGAACAGGACATGGCCATGGGCATCGACAAAGCCTGGAAGCATCGTGCGCCCGGCCAGATCGACCATTCGCGTCTCGGTCGTCCGAAGCGCCATGACCTCGTCCCGCGAGCCGACCGCGAGGATCCGCCCGTCATCGACCGCGACCGCTTCCGCACGTGGCCGGGCATCGTCGATGGTAATGATGGGGCCGCCGGTGTAGATGACATCCGCGCCGCTTTCGTCCTGCGCGTTGAGCGCGCCACCGCCCGATAAGAGGGCGAGCGCGGCACCGCATGCGCTCGCGAGCGCGCCGGCACGCAGCCTGATCCGCGACATGATACCTGCCTCCCTATTCCGCGATCCTTTTAGACTCGCGGCAGGCGGTCGATTGTCTCAATCGCTACAATCGGTGCTTTCTTCGAGGTAGTGCTCGAGCGCGGCCGTGGCCGGAACCGTGACCGTGCCATAGCCGACTTCGAGCAAACCGCGCGTCTCGAGCCGCTTGAGCGCGCGGCTTACTGACGCCCGCGACGCATTGATCATTTCGCCAAGTTCGGACTGGCCGAGCGCCAGGCGGACCGGCTCCCTGCGCCATTCGCATAAGCGAAGCAGAACGGCAGCCATCCGTCTTTCGGTCTGCGGGACGAGCAGTTCGGACACGATGAAGGCGATGAACTGAGCGTTCGTCTCGGCCAGGTGGCCGAGCCTTTGCGGCAGGTCCGGGTGATCCTTGGCAATGGCGCGCAACTCGTTGTCGCCAAGCGCAAGGAGAACCGAATTCTCTGCCGCGATGAAGGTCAGGAACCGGGGCTTTCCTGCCATCTGGGGCCCTTCGCCGAACCATTTGCCCGGGCCGATGATAGTGCCGATCCGCGGGTAGTCGTGGCGATGGCTGCAATATATGCCCACCGACCCGCTTACGACTCCGAATATCCGCAGATCGGCATCGCCTTCGCAGGCGATTGCCTGCCTGCGTGCGACCCGCATGGTCTTGCCGTGACGCAGCACGGCTTCGCGAAATGCGGGCGGCTGATCTGAAAGCCATCCATGTTCGCACAGAGCGCGAAAAATCTCCGACATCGTGCAACCGTCTCCGAATGCAATTCCACTGGCAAGGCAGTTTCTAGCGTATGAGGCATGAGAAGGTTAAGGTGCCAAAAACGTTCGCAAGGTGCCGGCAAGGTCCCGATCCTGCGCTGGACCCGGCTTTTCCTCAGCCCTGAGCGAAGAGATTGTCATCCGAATTGCGGTCGAGCCACACATTGCAAGTACAGCTCCCGACCCATTTCAGGCTGCGCTCCAGGAAAATTACGTGCCGCGGGCCAACGCGCTATTGCCGGGCCAGGCCGACTTCGATCCGGTCCGCGAGCGGGGCTTGGCTTTCGCGCCGCGTTTCAACGGCGCAGTACCTTGTGGCCTTCACCTAGCGCACGGTCTCGAAGCATCCCTAGCCGGGTTGATGCGCAACTGTTCTCTCGCCCTTGAGATCATAGGTCGTCATTATTTGCAGATCACCGAAGCCGCCA
>JGI12210J13797_10575914_pt1 | contig 14467 bp, 13 predicted proteins | sample ElkSlonscriptome_3_FD_13797 | JGI IMG/M metagenome (IMG submission 13797)
TTTGGAGGGGCGATCGCCGACTCACTCCTCATTGCCCTCAAACAGCGTTGCCATAACGATGGGTTAGGCACCGATCAGGAAACGCTAGCAACCCAACTGCGATTGCATCTCCACAGAGGCATTGGCTACCTCGCAGGTGATCCAAACATTAAGAACATTAAAGATTTTGTGGGTGTTGCTTTACAGGCAAAGTAAAGAAACTAGCAAGCGAAAGAAAAATTAGGATAACAACTCAAACTGACCTGATTGAGTCTTTTTGAATATGCTCGGTGCTATGGCGTCTTTGCGATTCATGCCTTCACAACGACGCACAATTGTGCTGCGTACAATCCCTTTTGGATCTTTGGCGTTAAACGAGTAGAGATTATTTTTAGAGATTGTCTGTGTAATCTCATCCAGTGTCATTGGGCGTTTTGAAGTTTGCAGAACTTCTATGACAGCCTGTGCTACCGTTGGTTTTGCCATTCTTACCTCTCTCCTACATTCGTTCAGACGTGATCAAATAATAGGGGTTGAATACTTCCGTCTGGCAAGATTTCATCGTGCCACTCATCCCCATGAGGTTCTGTGCCGTCCCACTTTTCAGGATAAGTTTTAGCCGCGATTAACTCTTCAATTCGCGCTAGCTCCTCATCGTTGATCAGGCTAAGGGTTGGCATTCCCAGCCGTTCTGCTGATTGATTCACTTCCGCTTGAATACCCAGCACCTGTTCTAGCATCCATTGCCGTGTCTCTAGATTCAGCGGCCCCAAACGATTTTGCTTGGCAGCTAATGAGCCGTCTTTTTTTAATTCACCATGTTTGCGGTGACGGTATTGAGGCTTCTTAATCTCTCGATACAGCGGCCTCAGCTTCTGCAACGGGGCTAGGTACGCCCAATCAGACTGAGCCACCACCCGATCCAAGGCAGCATCTTTCTGTACTAACGGACAGCCAATGCACCCCGTCCGGGCATTCATCGGCTCTTCTCCTTCAGCCGTATCTTGCCCATAGACCTTCGCAATGGCATCCGTCGAGAACCCCATCATCGGAGCCTCAAACATTAGCCAATCCCACACATGGCAAACTCGCCAATGGACAATTGGTGCCAAAGTATCTGCTACAGCCTTCGACGAACTTTGCTGAAACCAGCCCTGTCCACACTCGCCGCCATCCTTGGTGCAGCTCATCGAAATCCGCTGATCCCGTGCGGCACTTTCCCCAATCCGCACCCCGGTTAGCATCAAAAACTTCTCACCCCGCTCTTGGCGCAGCGTCTCCAATTCTCGCTCCATGCTCATCACTTTGAGCTTCGGCGTACACCAGCGGAACGTGTTCGACGGCGGCGGCACCCCTCGACCCAGCATGTAGACGAAATAGCGATGATCCATCTCAGGCAAAACGATACGAGTATCAAAGCCGCGCTCCCGCAGTTCCCCCATGATGTTCATCGCCGCGTTGTGGAGAGGCGGCAGCTCCTGGCGGGTATCGGCATAGAGAACGGTGATAGATTCAGGTTTGGGAATACGTCCCGTTTCCAGCAGATGTGCCACTAGGGTCACGGTCGCGGTGCTGTCTTTGCCCCCCGAAAAGGCGATCGCCCAATGCTTATAAAACTCCCCATATTTGCTCAACGACTCAGCCGAAAATTCAACGCTCTTGGGCAGCGTCAAACGGTCGTCTTCAAATAGGCTGAGCGTTCTCATGCGATCGCCTTCCTCACCAGACAAGTCTTCCCTTGCATCATAAAGCTGTCAATGCAGCATTCAGACACAAAATGTTGAAGATTTTAAGGTTCGTCGTGTTGAATGTTCACAAACTATCCTTAGCGTCTTCTGCCCTCAGTCTACTTGAATTTCACTGAATATAGTGGGGAACACTTGCACTAGAGTGATGGTAATGACTTCTATAACCTATCGCTCTATAGCTGGGGATAGCTTGGAGGACAACCACTCGATACGGTAAGAGAAACCATCGCACTATGGGTCAAAGCTATGACTGCGATTCTCCATGGGAGAGGCGATGCCAACGCGTCCTCCCTCTTATCCTCTAACCTTGAACATTCACGATTTGAACAGCCATGCAAAGAGGTAAAGTTTGAGGACTGGGTCGAATGTTGTCAGCGCAGCGCTATTGGAAAGATTCTGCCCACCGCCCTCTACATTCACCATTCAGTCTTAGATTCACTGCATCCCCTCCTCCAGCAGGTTGAACATCACACCCGCCAGCATTTCTACAACTGGCAGAAGTGCCCTGATAACAACGCTCTCAGATCTCGCATCACTCTGGTCAAATTCCATTTCGACCAACCTAAATTGTCGTATCTCATCTATCCTGACTTCGACAACGACCCCCACCCCGCCTTGGAACTCAGTATCCAAGTCGCCGTTGACACCGGAGAAATAGGCATCCGAACCTACTCCAGCACCAGCAATCCCCCTGTCCTTCATCGCAAAGACACCTTCATCACCCCCGACTATCCTCACTATGCCAAATTCAGGCTCCTCACTCGCCAGCAAGACGCCCTTTGCCTCCTGGACAACTCTCGTGAGATTGGCTTCTACCAAAACTGGACACACCGCCTCGCCCAACGCGGCATCGAAATCCATGACCACGTCCTCGCCTGCCCCATCTCTTCTGTACGGGCAAATGGCCATGTGCCCCAATGTGCTCCCTCCATCCCCTCTGTCAAAACGCATCGAGACGCACCCCCACCCAGCACACTTAGCATCGATCGCCACAAAGCGGCTCTGGTTCGCACTTCTCTCTCCAAACCTGTTCGACTTGCCCTAGAAGCGGGACTCTTCACCCCAAGCAGCAGTTTTTTTGACTATGGCTGTGGACACGGAGGCGATGTTCAACGCACTGCCGAAAAAGGCTTTGCCAGTTCCGGTTTTGATCCCTACTATCAAGCCGATACGCCTCTCGCCTCTGCCCACATCGTCAATCTCGGCTACGTCATCAACGTCATCGAAGACCAGGCTGAACGGCGTACTGCCCTCCTCAGCGCATGGAATCTTACCCAAACCGTTCTCATCGTCGCTGCCCAAGTATTGGTTGAGGATCGAGTACGCGGACTCATCGCCTATGAAGATGGCGTCATTACTCGCCGCAATACTTTTCAAAAAAACTACGGACAAGAAGAATTAAAAGCCTATATTGATCAAGTACTGGGTGTTGAGGCCATTCCCGCAGCACTGGGCATCTACTTTGTTTTTCGAGACGAAACTAAAGCCGAAACCTTCCGCGCCTCCCGTTTCCGATCGCGCGCCCGCACTCCTAGAGTCTGCGCTAGTGTTCATCGCTTTAAAGAACATAAAGAACTGCTTCAACCCCTGATGGCTTTTTACACCGATCGGGGACGCCTCCCTTATTCTGACGAGATAGATACACACAGTTATACACTTTTGCAAGAACAATTCGGGACAATAAAACGTGCCTTTAAGCTTGTCCTGCAAGCGAGCGATCGCCAAGACTGGGATGCTATCACCGAACGCCGTCGCCAGGATTTACTGGTTTATCTCGCCCTCAGTCACTTCAGCCGCCGTCCCCGCTTTCGTGCTCTCTCTCCTTTAGTGCAAAAAGACATCAAGGCTCTCTTCGGCAACTATAAACAAGCCTGTGTTGCTGCTGACTTGATGCTGCTGAGTTTGGGGAATCTAGAGGCGATCGCCCAATGCTGTCAAGAGAGTGCGGTAGGGCAAGCACGACCGCACTCTCTCTGGGTACATGTTTCTGCCTTAGAACAACTCGATCCGCTTCTGCGCCTCTATGAAGGCTGTGCATCCCGCACCATCGGACGCCCCAACGAAGCAAACCTAGTCAAACTGCACTTCAACACACCCAAAGTTACCTACCTGAGCTTCCCTAACTTTGACACCGCCCCCCATCCATCGCTGCGGCTGAGTATGCAGGTAAGCCTACGCGATTTGCATGTGCGCTACCGCGACTATGACCCAGAAGATAATCCACCCTTGCTGCACCAGAAGGAACAGGTAGTGATGTCCGATTATCCCAGCTATGGGAAGTTTGCGAAGTTGAGTCAGCAGGAGCGCAACTGGGGTTTGCTAGATGAAGTGAAGGTAATTGGCGATCGTCGTGGTTGGGAGAAGTGCCTAGAAGAGCATTGTGCTGAGTTGCGTGGGCACCGGATTGTGTGGCGAAAAGATGCCGATCCATACCAGGTAAAACTGGTGAAAGCCGCTATTCGTAGAAAACAGAGCCGATACAACAGCGGTTTATAGTACAACTAAAAACGAAGTTTTTCTTGTTCAATCCAATGCTCAATGCTTGTGCGGGTCGGCACCCCATCTTTAGTAAATGTCCAGATAGCTCGCTTATGCTGCGGGCCGTAGCTGATGTGAATAGGTCGGTTTGCCCCATAGAAGTATAGCGAGTCAAACGGCAACCGTTGCGACACAATCCACTCTATTAGCTCATCACTCAGCAAATCCGTAATCCTAAAATCACACGCTGCCCCCAACCGTGAACAGTAATAGTTACCGTTGCGATTCACTTCATGAGCCATGTGTTGATCCAAATTCGGACTGACTCGACCATTTTTCAACCCCGTCACGGGATCTTTCTTCGCCAGCCATCGCTTCAAATCAGCTGAGCAGAATCCATAGGTAAGCTGAAAGCGATCGCGCCCAAATTCATCTATTATCGGTTCAGCAAGCTCCTGACATAACAATCTCAGAGCCGGAATCGTCTCTTCAATATTTTTTGGAAACGGATTAATCTGATCAGCGTACTTGCGATAAGTTCGCGTGCAAGTGCAGAACTCATCCAACGTTAGGTATTTGCCAAGCCGTGAAAAAGCAAGCATAAGCAAGGAAGTTTATTAGAGTATGACTGTTTGTAATGACTGATATCACAACGATGTGGGGCTTCGGTCATGGTTTGGGATGACCAGAAACACCTGTTGAGTACGACCAAGGACACGGAAAAAAGCGGGCGATCGCCGCACAATGCTTTCATTGGAAAACACAAGCCCCCTTTAGAGCAAGAACGATGAACTTACATTTCTTGGGTCGTCCCTACGCAGCCAACGCACATCAGGTAGAGACTTCTGAGCTAAGCATCCCAGGCAAATATAGGGGTAGCGAGGTTGCCTTCAGATCTGCTCATCCCAAAAGTCTGTACGGCATCGTTCCTCTTCAATATCGGGGCGCGGCGTATCTTCGCTGATGACATCTGAACGGCTCTCTTCAAACTTCCTGTCAATCTCTCTCACAACTAAGTCCCAGGTTCTATGGTGAACCGGGGCTTTTTTCTTTGGAACGAAGCTGAACTCAAAATGGGAAAAGCCGTGCAATCGTCGGTGTCTCTCTTCAAGCAGCATAAAGACAGACAATTCCGACAAATGCTCCTCCTCCTTCAATTTATCCTTTTTTACTATGATCATTTCGGATTCTTCAAATCACGCTAGAAGAATGAAAGATAACGACGGATGTTGCAACCATGGCTGAACCTGTTTTGGCATGAGCGACATTCAGAATTGATATCAGCGACGAATCAATCGTTATCTTGAGGGTCAAGGTTAAGCGATGCATCCAGATTTTCCGTCACGACTCAAAGCCCTGATTGCGGAGAAAATGGCCGGCTCTTGGAAAGATGGGTGGGTCTATGGGCGCTTAAAACAAGAATTTGAGCTGCAACCTGATGAACTAGATGTCATGGCCTCTGCGCTTGGATTTAAGCAGAGTTGGAATCCTGGCTTGCACAATCTTTTGGAAACTCAGTGGCAGGCTGAGGCCGACCGATGGCGCGAGCGAGAACAGGGGCGAGTCCGCGCTCGACTAGAGATTGAGAAACGTCAAATTCAGGATCGAATCTTTCAGCAGCAAGAACAACGAACGATCGATAAGCTGCGCAAGCATCTTCAGGAGGTCAACGCTGCAAAGCGATCGCCAAAAGAATTGACGGATATCGAGCGCGTATTAGTCACGCTGGTATTAAACATGCGGTTAGAGGATCAAGCCTGGGTTCTAGATAAGGTCTTAAACCGATATCGGATTTGAGCGACTTCAGCTCAGCTACAGCGATCGCCCCTCTCGCTTTCATCATCAATTCGAGGAGAGGAAACGTTAAACTAGCAGTCGGTTCGTGTTCTGTGATGTGACGATGCTTAACATTCCTCAACTGCTTGCTGATGAGCTGTCTCTAACACCCTCTCAGGTGCAGAGTGCCCTGGCGCTGTTTGCTGAAGGCGCAACTATTCCCTTCATCGCCCGCTATCGGAAAGAGCGCACTGGAGAAATGAACGAGGTGCAGTTGCGAGATCTGAGCGATCGCCACACCTATCTCACGGAGCTAGAAGACCGCAAGCAGGCGATTCTTAAGTCCATCGAGGAGCAGGGCAAGCTCACTGACGAGTTGCGCCGATCTATCGAATCAACGCTGCAAAAAAACGAACTGGAAGATCTCTATTTGCCCTATCGTCCCAAGCGGCGTACCCGCGCCACGATGGCGAGAGAGCGAGGGCTAGAACCGTTGGCAGAGTTCATCAAAGCTTTGAATACGCCCCAGGCCAAGCCTCAGCCTCTCCCAGCAGAAGCGACAAAGTACGTCGATGCAGAGAAGGGCGTTAAAAGTGCAGAAGATGCACTAAAGGGAGCCTCAGATATTTTGGCAGAAGAAATCGCGGATACTGCCGAGATTCGCGCTTGGTTTCGGGAGTATCTGCTGAAAAAGGGCGTCTTTAAGTCTCAGGTCAAGAAAGACTTCCCCGAAGGTTCCACCAAATATGAAATGTACCGGGAGTATCAGAATCCCGTAAAGGCGATCGCCCCCCACAATCTGCTGGCGCTGTTTCGAGGGGAAACCGAGGGAGTGCTGAGCTTCGACATCGCGTTTGAGCGAGAAGATGTGCTGGGGTATTTAGAAGAGCGGGAACTCCACAGCAAGGTGCCTGAGGTCAAATCCTTCTATCGCACCATGCTGGCAGACTCATTTGATCGGCTGATCAAAAACTCCGTCACCAGCGAGATTTTGAGCCTCAAGAAGCAAGAAGCCGATATTGAATCGATCCGCACTTTTGAAGTGAACTTGCGAAACCTGCTGCTATCCAGTCCCGCAGGCATGAAGCCGACTCTGGGCGTTGACCCTGGCTTTCGGACGGGCTGTAAAGTGGCAGTGCTGGATGAAACGGGCAAGTTTTTAGAATATCAGGCCGTCTTTCCCCATACTGGCTCTGGGAAACGAGCCGAAGCGATTCGCACCCTGACTCGACTGATTCAGCAATACAACATTGGCCTCATCGCCATCGGCAACGGCACCGCCAGCCGGGAAACCGATGCCTTTGTCAGCGAGGTGTTGCAAGATCTGGAACAAAAGCCCATCAAAGTCATGGTAAATGAGTCGGGAGCCTCGATCTATTCCGCCAGCGAAGTTGCCCTGGAGGAGTTTCCTGATCTCGACGTGACCGTGCGGGGAGCCATCAGCATCGGTCGTCGTTTGCAAGATCCTCTAGCCGAACTGGTGAAAATTGACCCCAAATCTATTGGTGTTGGACAGTATCAGCACGATGTCGATCAAAAACTGCTGAAGAAAAAACTAGAAGAGACCGTCGAGAGCTGTGTTAACTACGTCGGCGTAGACCTCAACACAGCCTCGAAGGAATTGCTGACCTTCGTTTCAGGACTCTCAGCAACGGTGGCGAACAATATTGTGGCTTTCCGCAACCAGAATGGAGCTTTTGGCGATCGCAAGCAGCTCCTAAAAGTCACGAAGCTCGGCCCCAAAGCCTTTGAGCAGTGCGCCGGATTCCTCCGGATTCGCGATGGCAAGAATCCCTTAGACAACACGGCAGTTCACCCCGAGAGCTATGGCGCGGTGAAGGCGATCGCCACCGATGTCGGGGTTACCCTCGACCAGCCGACCCAAGTTGCCGCCAAGCTTAAAACCACGAATTTGGAGCAATACGTTACCGATTCTGTAGGTTTGCCGACTTTACAAGACATTTTACAAGAGCTGGAGAAACCCGGACGCGACCCCCGCGATGTGTTTTCCTACGCCGAATTCAAAGAAGGAATTAACGAAATTTCTGACCTTCAAGAAGGTATGGAGCTAGAAGGCGTGGTGACAAACGTTGCAAACTTTGGCGCATTCGTTGATGTTGGCGTCCACCAAGATGGCTTAGTCCACATTTCCCAACTGGCCGATCGCTTCGTCTCGGATCCCAAGGAGGTTGTGAAAGTGGGTCAAGTGGTCAAAGTGAAAGTGCTAGAAGTCAACGAAAAGCTGAAGCGGATTAGCCTGTCGATGCGATCAGGCGAAGGCACCGGGGCGGCTGGAAAGCGAGGCAAGGGACCCAAACCTGCGAGCCAACCCAGACCCGGTAAGAAAAAGTCATCCACTCCACCCAAATCAGATGCCAAGTCCTCGACTTCGTTGAATGATCTCAAGGCTCGATTTAACAAAAAGCTTTAGGGTACGAGCCCTAAAGCTCACAGATTATATGTCTGAAGATACATCCTGGTTGAGGCTTTGCGGTTCTGTGAGATAGTCCTATTAAAGGCATCCTGTCGTTTAGAACTGCATTCTCTACATTTCCTATGGCTGCGGCTGACTCTTCCTCTATTTACGCCATTGATTTTGGTACTAGTAACACTGTCATCACCCGCTGGAATCCAGCGACTCAAGCGACTGAGACGGTTTCTCTTCCTGGACTCTCGGTAAGAGTAGGAGACAATCCGCCTCTGATTCCTAGCTTGGTATACGTCGAAGATGCAACTCAGGCAAAAATTCTAGCTGGACAAACCGTGCGCGATCGCGGCTTAGATTTATCCAGCGATCCGCGTTTCTTCCGCAATTTGAAGCGAGGCATCGGCACGGATATTCAGGGATTTTTGCCTACGCTGGATGACACAACACTGACGTTCGAGCAAGTTGGGGAATGGTTTCTTGCTCACCTGATTCGAGGGCTAAAGGCTCAAGATCCCAATATGGAGGCTCTGACATTCACAGTTCCGGTTGATAGCTTCGAAGCCTATCGTCACTGGCTGGGGCAGGTGAGTCAGTCGCTTCAGGTTGAGCAGGTGCGAATGCTGGATGAACCCACGGCTGCAGCACTAGGCTACGGACTGGGCGATCGCGACACGTTGTTGGTGATCGATTTTGGCGGAGGCACACTAGATCTATCACTGGTGCAGCTCACCATTAGTCAAAGCCCGTCGAAAGCCAAGCCCCTCGGGTTCATTCTCAAATGGGGTGAAAAAAATCTAGCTGAAACATCGAGTCAAAAACGCCAGATCGCTCAAGTGATCGCCAAAGCAGGGAAGAATCTAGGCGGAGCTGACATCGACCACTGGCTGGTGGATCATTTTGCTGAAACTCAGCAGTTGCCGAACACGCCGCTGACAACACGACTAGCAGAGCGGCTCAAAATTGAGCTGTCGAGCCGTCAGAGTGCCACAGAAGCTTATTTCAATGACGAAACCCTAGAGAGCTATGAACTCAGCCTCGATCAGGAGCAGTTCAACGCCATTCTCAGTCAGCAGGGCTTTTTCGACACCCTGAACGAATCGCTGCAGCAGGTGTTGCGACAGGCGCGGAACCAGGGATTTGAAACAGCAGATATTGACGCGGTCTTGCTGGTAGGAGGTACGGCTCAGATTCCAGCTGTGCGAGATTGGGTGGCGCAGCACTTTCCTCCCGAAAAGGTGCAGGGCGATCGCCCGTTTGAAGCCATTGCCCAAGGAGCCTTACAGCTCAGTCAAGGCGTTGAGGTAAAAGACTTTCTCTACCACAGCTACGGCATTCGCTATTGGAATCGCCGAGAAAAGCGGCACGATTGGCATCCCATCATTCCCCAAGGACAGCCTTATCCAATGGAGCAGCCTGTGGAGCTGATGCTGGGTGCATCGGTAAACAACCAGCCTCATATTGAGCTGGTGATTGGGGAACTGGGCATCGCTGAAACCCGAACTGAGGTCTTTTTCGACGGCGATCGCCTGATCACACGCACGTCGTCTAACGATAATGCTAACGTTCAGCCACTCAACGACCGAGACGGCGCACGCAACCTCGCGACCCTCAACCCTCCTGGCTCACCCGGCAGCGATCGCATCAAGCTCTTGTTTTGGGTCGATGGTGAGCGATTTTTGAGAGTGACGGTGGAAGACTTACTCGCCAATCGCAATCTTATCGACAATCAAGCCGTCGTTCAGCTCAGCTAGGGATTATAGCTGTAGTCAGAGTTAGGACAGGGACGTTTTTGTGGGCGGGCAGTGCCCGCCCACAAAAACGTTTTAAGGCTACTGGCAATAGCAACAAATCCTAACTACAGCAGCCTCTGAGCTAACACCAAAGCTTCTTCTGGAGTCGCCACCGTTCCTTCTGCCTGGGCAATCTGAATCTGCGACAGTAGCTTACCAATCTGACGCCCCGGTTGAAGATTGAGATGTGCCATTAGATCGCGTCCCGTCACCAAGGGATGAGGATGCGCGACGGGATCACGGGGATCAAGAAAATGCTCAATCAGTGGCGTCATGGCCTGTACTGACGCGCCTGCCGCGATCGCCAGCACCGCTACTGCCGGAAACACATCACCCACATCCTGGAACAAGAAGTAGAGATCCCGTCGCGAGAGGTTGGCGATCGCCCCCGACTCAATCAGGTCTCGGTGTCGCAAAATCGCCATCACCGACTGCACCTCCAAGCGACTGCATTTGAGCCGCCAGAGTTCATCTTCTGCAATGGCAGGATTGTCATGGAGCAAACAGGTGAGCTTAGCAACCTTAAGCCAACTGCGGCCCCCACCCACCGCATGTTGCTGGTCACGGGGCCAGCGTTTCAAGGCATCGCCCATCTCGTGCCAGCGAGTCACCACCTGGGCGATCGCCTCGTCCACAGCCTGAACCCGCTGAAGACTTTCCCATCGGGCACAGGGAAGCCACACCTGGAGGAGATGACTCTTCCAGGCTCGAATCAACATTTCCGTTCCTTTGGCATGGGAGAGCAAATAGCTCAACTCACTGTAGACTCGCTCGGGTGCAACATGTTTGAGCAAAGCCGCCAAATCTTCAATCGCGTCTTGAGTGGCAGGCTCAATCCAAAAATCGAGTTGAGCCGCTTGGCGATAAGCACGCAACAGTCGCAGCGGATCTTCTACTAAATTGTCGCGGCTGATCATGCGAATCGTTTTCTGCTCCAGATCCGAGCGTCCAGCCAGAGGATCAACCACCGTTTCCGTTTGAGGATGATAGGCGATCGCATTGATCGTGAAATCGCGGCGACGCAAATCATCATCCAGGGAGTCACCCACCTGTTCAGCAAAGTCAGCAGTGACGGCATCAAAAACAATTCGCGCAATCTGATGCTCCACATCAAGCACGACAAAACCTGTGCGGTAATGGCGGGCGATCGCCCGTGCAGTGTCCACCGCATGCTGGGGCAACACAAAATCTAAGTCAAGCTGACTCGAACGGCGGCCTAGCAGCCCATCACGCACACTGCCCCCCACCAAATAAGCAGCTTCAGGCAACCACTCTAAGCTGAATGGCCAACGATGGGGAGTTAGTGATTGAGGAAGAGAGTAATTCAAAACCTAATGTACTTCGGGAGTTCTAGATGGATTAGTCAAACGTTCTAAATTTTAGGCGTTTATGGCGATCGTCATACATCAATTTGAACGACCTGACAGAACAAACTCAGGAACCACAGTGCAAAAATGACAAAAACTTCATCTCAACAATGTGCTGAAACAACGGCAAAGAGAGAAGAACACAGCGTCGAGAATACCATCTTCCTCAAGCCTATCCCATGAGCTTGAAAATCATCATCTTGGGCACAGCAGAAAAGAGACCGTAGAAAAACTCGGGTGAGTTCATGCCCATCGATCGCCGCCCATCGATCGCCCACAGCTGTCAACAACACGCAGTTCTGAACAGTATTCCGAAGCAATATTAGCGATCCGCTATACCAAGATTATCTGCAACTTGTTCAGAGCAGCTTAATTTTTGATGCCGTAACCTGCTCAAAAATTCATATCGCAGTCTCAAATAATTTAGTATCGCTACATAGCGCAATCTATTCTCAATAAGCTCGAAGATTTGACCTCAAGCTCCTCAATCCCATCTTCATCTCCTTTTACCATTTCTAATTATTAAGAAGAGTCAGCATTAAGCATTTCGCAAAAACCCTCAAGGGCACACTAAATCTGTCTGATTTTAGTGAAGGACAGAAAATCTGTGATTTCTTTACGTTCTCTGAAAGTCGTTACTGTTCGTGTGTTTCTAATTGCTGGAGCATTGCTGTTAATCAGTAAAGTTCCATCCTTAGCTCAGCATCGAGAAAATTGTGATCCGGCCTATCCAAACGTTTGCATTCCATCGCCGCCCCCGGATCTAGACTGCGGCGACATTGAGTATCGTCGCTTTCAAGTGCTAGAGCCAGATCCTCATCGGTTTGATGGGGATAAAGACGGCATCGGCTGTGAGAGAGGTTGATTAGGCTGTAAGTCGTAAGCTGCAATACGGTGCATCTTCCATCCACAAATATTTGGAGACATATCTATGAATCAATTTATCCGCGAGGCCGCAGGTGTTGGATTACCTGCGATCGCTCTGCATAACCTTGAACGGAATTTCCCTTATTAGAGAATCGCTTACTCCGACACGTAGTCCAACGGCTGTCCAGTGACCTAACACGTTAGAGATGGCGGTCGCCCAGAGGCTCAAGCATGGAAGCGATGAGGTGGTGACGTAAAGTACGTGATTCTGAATGGGCGATCGCTCCAAAGGCCCATGAAGGCGTAATCCGTTATTTATTGTCCTGGTAGAAGAAAATCAGTCTGTCCCGTGACTTCCTGCCATTGTGTCTGATTGTTAAGAAGTCGCAGTATTGCAGTATTCCGTAAAAGCACAGGGGCACACTGAGTCAGAACTGTTTCAGTTAAGGTCAAGTCGCTGTGTTTTCCTTGCGTTCTCTGGAAATCGTCGCCCCGATTACCCTTCGAATTTTGCTCATTGTCGGGGCTACGATGCTGATAAGTGGTGCTCCATCCTTCGCTCAGAACAATGAAGACTGCGATCCGGCTTATCCCAGTGTCTGTATTCCATCACCGCCCCCAGATCTGAACTGTGGAGACATTGAATTTCGTCGCTTTGAGGTGCTAGAGCCAGATCCTCATCGGTTTGATGGGGATAAGGATGGCATTGGCTGTGAGAGCGGGTGATAAGGCTAAGCAGTTTGTGGGCAGTAACCCATAAGCTAGTACATTTCCACTTCATCGATACTTAGAGATACATCATGGATGAATTTGTCCGCAAGGCCGCAGGCATCGGCTTACCTGCGATTGTGCTGCTGATTACGATGGCGACCACTGGTTTTACCGGAGCCGCAGCGATTACGGCAGCGCTGGCGATGTTGGGGCCAGGTGGCATGATTGGTGGCGTTGTGCTGCTGGGGATTATCGGCCTAGCGGCTGACATGCTCTCGAAGTATGGGCTAGATGCATTGCTAGTGGCGATTTACCAGCAACAGTTACGCGACGGCAAATCCAAGGCTAGCATCTGCCAAGAGATTCAGAACCTTCCTATTTCTGGAGATTTGAAGCGAAAGTTACGTGAGGAGTTTTGCTAAACCTGAACGAGTTTGACGATGGAGATGTGTTCTGGGGATGTGGCGAACGTTTTAGTCCATTCCGTTGATGACGAAACAGATTTAGAAACCTAACTACAATTTCGGAGATCTACTTTTATGGTTGACTATTTGGCTCGAAGCATCCCGATGGCAGAGCTTCGAAGATTGGAGCAACAACTAAGCGGTAATTCGCAAGCACTAGAAGCATTAATGCTGCTTCAGCAGCATCATGGCAACTTAACCCAGGCAATTAATGAGCTAGCTGAAGGACTTGGAGTTCAAGGTCGTGATTTGATGAACAATGCTGACAAGGCAGGTCGGCAAATTGCTCAGCGGATTACTAATGCGACAACTGATGAATTGTCTGGAATTGCTGGTACAACAGCATGTTACGTTGCAAACCTCATAGACCCAAATCATCCGGAAGTCTCTATGATTACAGGTTTTGTCATAGCCATCGCAGTTAAAGCAATGCAATCACAACAGAGTCCTGACTACAGCGTCTAGATACTTTCAGGACTTACGCACAACTCGCGTAAGCCTGAATAAATTCGTTGAAATGGTGGGCGCGCCGCGCCCACCATTTCAACAAAATGCATAAGTCCTGATCTTATTAGACAGAAATCTATCGAGCGATCCTGTGGACAACTAAAAGCTTAAGAAATGTAACAAAGTTGCAGTCTTTACTGAACCCGGAAGCCGTATTTCCGGGTTGCTTTTTTAGGATGGGTTCAACGCTTTAGGAAAGTTCTGAATGTCAGATAAGGAAAAGCTTAGGGCGACTCGTCTTGAGCGGTTTCTCAAGATTGATGAGCTGCTGCGCTCAGGCCAACGCCACACCCAAGAGACACTGGCGAACTGTCTGGAGGTCAGTAGCCGGACAGTCCGGTCTGATCTGCAT
>JGI12210J13797_10552977_pt1 | contig 14462 bp, 10 predicted proteins | sample ElkSlonscriptome_3_FD_13797 | JGI IMG/M metagenome (IMG submission 13797)
TGCAGACCGCTTTGAATTCCGATTTGGCAACGTTGCGTGGTGCGACGCGAATGCGATGCAGTGTCACGCATATCGTCGAAGGAATGGAAGAAGAAGCCGGCTTTCGAGAATTGATTCGCCGCGTGGGTACCGACCGCGTTGCGACGCAGCGATTTGGGAAAGGGTTTGGGCTTTGGAATCCGCCCAACAGCGACCAACTCGATGCACTGGTTCGTCATGCCTGCGGGGCGTTTGAGGATTGGTCGTATTTGCTGTTTCGCGAAGACGAGAGTTTAAGCAAGCGTGGCAATCGCCATTTGTATGGATTGCTATGCCGTATTCGAACCAAGTTCCTGCCTCGATTAACTCACGTCATCCAATCGGCGTATAGCATCGACCACAATGGAGCGACGATTGCGAAACGCGAACCGTTGTTGTTTAGCGGTTGCTACTTTGTTGCCAACGGCGATTCGCCCGATCGACAAGCGTTTCTGGCAAGCGTTTTTCGCAAGAGTCAATCCGAAGAAGAAGAACTGGAATGGGGCAGCGAGGCGGTTCGCGAAGAACAACAAATGCAAACAGGCGTACAAATTTTGCTAGTCATCAACGGTGTTTTGGCCGCAACGATTGCGGCGATGCTGATTTATTACAAGACTCAGAATTAATCTACGACAAGGCCAGCTTATGCCCGAACCGAACGAATCCAGCTACAGCTATACCTACGAGGTCGCTGCCGAGAATCGTGACCAGAAGGAAACGCAGGCAAAGGCGGAATCTGCCGCTCGAGCCAAGGATTTGTTGGCTGAGGTCCTTGGTGAAACGTTATCTCGACAGCGGAAACCCTCGGCCGATCTTTTTCAGACTCTCAAAACATGGCGAAGCTCGCTAGCGGACACTCGCTTCGACAAACTTCGATGTGAGGAAATGATCGGCGAAGTCCTTATGCATCGGCTTGGGTCGCTGAGCGAGAAACTTCCCAATAGTTTGCAGCATGACGTTGGAGAGGTCTTATGGAATGACCCCACCAGCCAAATGCGATTGAACCGTTTGTGGGCATCGCTCGGCGATGAACCGCGTTCAAACGATCCAACATCTTTCCAGGGTACGGTATCGTGACGAACAAACCGAAAACTTCCGAACAGGCTTCCGCTGAATCGGATTCGAAAAACGATGCTGCCGAATTGATTGCCGATGGCCAGGGCTTGGTTCGGTCACTGGCATTGAACGTCCATCGTAGCTTGCCCGTCCCGACCGACTTGGATGACTTGATTGCCTATGGCCAATTGGGTTTGGTCGAAGCGGCCCAGGCGTATGACCCAGACGCGGGCGCTCGATTCACGACGTTTGCATTCTACCGGATTCGTGGTGCGATTTATGACGGCGTCGCTAAAATGACCTGGACAAGTCGAGCCAGGTTTCGACGTCTTCGATTCCAAGCCATGGCTGATGCGGTACTGGAAAACGAACAAGAAGATGCGGGAACGTCATCGGCACCCGAGCAAGACGCTAATTGGCTCGGCCGAGTGACCGAACAATTGGCAGTCGTCTTTTTGGTGACCAGCGAAGATGACACGGTCGGCAACTCCTTGAGCAACGCGACCGACCCCTACGATTCACCGAGCAAGACGGTCGCGAGTCGGGAGATGCAACAAAACTTGAGAAAGCTTGTCGATCAATTGCCCAGCGATGCACGTCGTTTAGTCAGCAGTGTTTACTTCGAAGGTTTTACGCTCACTCAAGCTGCCGAACGAGCGGGGATTAGCAAGAGTTGGGCCAGTCGATTGCACGCAAAGAGTCTCGATCAATTGGCGAAAAGCTTGCGGAAGATGGGGGCTGATTAGGCTCGGCCGGACAACGTGAGCCGAAGGCCGTGGGGCCGCCGATTGTATTCCTGACGCTTTTTGTCGTAGCAGAAGTCGTCAAGACTTTCGTTTTCGAGTGTGAATACCAAACCGAACCGAACCGAACCAAACCAATCGTCAATCGTCAATCGTCAATCGCCCGTCGCCCGTCGCCCGTCGCCCGTNANACNGAGAGCTGAGAGCTGAGAGCTGAGAGCTGAGAGCTGATAGCTGATAGCTGATAGCTGATCGCCAAACGACACTTCCGGCGAAGCCGCCTTACCAACCAATGCAAACCCAACACACCTTTTACCTTTTACAGAGAGAACCACGTCATGGCTTCCGAACCGACATTTGATCTCCAGCGTTTGACGGCACCGATTTCGGAGGATCATCCGTCGGGCAGCTATTTGCGAGACACCGATTATGATCGGCTGCAACGAGCGAAGGATGCTCGGACGCGAGCGGTTACGCTGGAGAAAAAAGTACGAGAATTGGAGATGTACACCGAAGAGGATCTGCAAATGATCCCCGAGGAAGATCGCCAAATCGAATCACCGGATTGGCGTGTGGTCCGCGACATTTGTACGGAGATCTTGGCCGAACACTCCAAAGATTTGTGGGTTGCATCGTGGTTGATCGAAGCCAATACTCGCCTATCAGGGTTTGCGGGGCTTCGCGATGGTTTTAATCTTGTCACGCAGATGGTTGAACAGTATTGGGACGCGATCTATCCACCACGTGATGAAGACGAAGGCTATCTCGGAACCGTTTCTCAATTGTCGAGTTTGAACGGCGAAGACGGCCCGGGCGTTCTGCTGGTTCCCATTGAAGCGTTACCGGTCATTCCCGGTGAACCCGATTTCACGTTCGCGGCGTATCGATTAGCGACAAAAAGTTCGAGTGCGGATATTGGAGAAGCTGAATTTTTCGCCACCGCTCGGCAAGTCGATCCCGATCGGCTGCGGAACCATGCCGAAGACATTGACGAAGCGATCGAGGCCTTCGCCCAAATGACTCGTGTGCTTGAGGAAAAATGTGGCGAACATGATGGTTTGCCCGTGGCACCGCCAAGTTCACAAATCCGCAGCGTGCTAGCGGAATGCCAGCGTGCGTTTCGCCTCATCACCCGCGATTGCCTATCGGGTGGCGGTGACGATGCGGATGGGGGCGATGGGCAAACCCTCCTTGAGGCTGGGGCCGATGCAACGAATAACGTTTCGGCAACGGTCGCCCAGGGGAGCGGTGTGAACCTTGATCCTTCGCGTGCTCAAGTCGCCAATCGTGAAGACGCATTTCGTCTCCTTCTTCGGGCCAGCGAGTTCTTTCGAAAAACCGAGCCCCATTCGCCGGTGAGCTACATGCTTCAACAGGCCGTTCGGTTCGGCAGGATGGAATTGCCCGACTTGTTACAAGAGCTAATCACAGATGAAGAAGTACTTAAGCGATTTGCAGAAAGAACCGGAGTCGAGATTAAACAGGAGCGTGATGAGTACTAAATTTGACAGCCTTGACGACTTCCGCCACGATTCAACCAAAGCCATATGCATTTCGAGTTAATTCCGCGCACCACCCGGTTTAGTAGTTGCATCGCCCCACCCCCCAGCTTAAAACTGTAGGTGGTGATGACACAAAAAATCCAATTGCTTACTTCCATCTAGAGGTATTTCGCATGGCCGATAGCCAACAAAAAAAATTGTCTCGCGTCCGTAAGCCCCGTGTTCACATTACCTACGATGTGGAAACCGAAGGGGCGGAGGTCGTTAAAGAATTACCATTCGTCGTCGGCGTGATGGGTGATTTTTCGGGAGACCCGACGGAGAAACTCAAACCCTTGAAGGATCGCAAGTTCATTCAAATTGATCGCGATAACTTCAACGATGTCCTCACTCGCATGACGCCTGGATTGAACATGCGCGTCGAAAACACGCTTGCCAATGATGGCAGCGAAATGTCGGTGAATTTAGAGTTCAAGAAGATTGAAGACTTTGAACCCGCCAATGTTGTCGAACAGGTAGAACCGTTGAAGAAGTTGATGGAAACACGCGATAAGCTGCGCGACTTAGCAACCAAGATCGATCGTAGCGACGATCTCGAAAACGTGCTCGAACAAGTGCTTAGCAACACCGATCAATTGAAACAGCTCTCTGGCGAACTAGGCGTCAAAGATTCGGACAACGGTTAGCGCCCTCGTCTTTCGTCTACCCTCGTAAAACGTTCAAACCTACTCAATTCTCGGAGTCTTAATATGGCTGGAAAAGCTAACGCTGATGCCGCCGCTGCCACACAAACCACCGAAAGTGTCAGCGAGAGCTTGCTCGAAAGTGCAATCTCGGCAACCAAACAAACCGAACGGTCACGCGCAGAAGAACTGCTTAAGACGTTGACCGAAGAAGCACTCAAGGGCACGGTCACGTTTGATAAAGATGTGATGCGTTCGCTCAATGCTGCCATCGCCGGTATCGATGCAAAGCTGAGCAAGCAATTGGCGGCGATTATGCACCAACCCAAGTTCCAAAAACTGGAAGGCACTTGGCGCGGGTTGCACCATTTGGTGATGAATAGCGAAACGAGTGAAACTCTTAAAATCCGTGTTTTGAATTGCCCCAAGAAGCAATTGTTCAAAGACATGGACCGCGCCGTCGAATTCGACCAAAGTCAATTGTTCAAGAAACTTTACGAGGATGAATTCGGCACACCGGGTGGTGCGCCGTTTGGGGCCTTGATTGGCGACTACGAATTCACCAATCATCCCGAAGACATTGACTTGCTTGCCAAGGTCAGTGGTGTGGCGGCATCGGCATTTTGTCCGTTCATTTCCGCTGCGGATCCGAATCTGTTCGGCTTCGATGAGTGGACGGAATTGACCAAACCACGCGACTTAGCACGGATTTTTGATACGGTCGAATACACCAAGTGGAAAGCGTTCCGTGAAAGTGAAGACAGCCGTTTCTGTGTGTTGACGATGCCACGAACGTTGGCCCGCTTGCCGTATGGTGCCAACACCAAAACGATCGATCAATTCGCATATGAAGAGGTTCCCGTCGGTCCCAACGGCGAATCGATTCATGTCGAGCACGATGAGTTCTGCTGGATGAATGCCGCTTACGTCATGGGCACCAAGTTGACCGATGCATTTGCGCAAACGGGTTTTTGCACAGCGATTCGCGGCGTGGAAAACGGAGGCAAGGTCGAAGATTTGCCTTCTTATATTTTCAAGGCAGACGACGGCGACATGGACTTGAAGTGCCCTACGGAAATCGCCATTACCGACCGACGTGAAAAAGAACTCAGTGATCTTGGTTTCTTGCCGTTGTGCCATTTTAAGAACACCGACTACTCGGTCTTCTTTGGTGCCCAAACCGTCCAAAAGCCGAAGTTGTACGATCGTCCCGAAGCGACGGCGAATGCTGGGATCAGTGCACGATTGCCCTACATCATGGCGACCAGTCGTTTCTCGCATTTCTTGAAGGTGATCGCTCGTGATAAGATCGGTTCGTTCATGGAAGCGAGCGATTGTGAGGCTTGGTTGGATCGTTGGATTCACAACTATGTTACCAGCGACAAGAATCCGCCAGCCGACATTCGGGCTCGTTACCCATTAGCCGAAGCGAGAGTTCAGGTTCGCGAAATCCCTGGCCAACCTGGGTCTTACAATGCGATCGCTTGGATGCGACCATGGCTACAAATGGAAGAGTTGACGACCAGCATGAGAATGGTGGCTAAGATTCCGAAGATGGGCGGTTAGAGTAGCAGCGTCTCTGCGAGACGTTGAATGTTGCGAGTCTCGGAGAGACTCGCCTACTAATTTTGCGAGTCCCCGGCGTGACCCGCCTACTATGTCTACTCGAAAAGGTGTCCCGTTTTGGCTCCAGCCGATCCCAGTTTGCAACGATCCGCAATGTCCGAGGCCGCGACGCCCGGGGCTGAGACATCGTATCAAGCCGAGGTGGTATCCGAGTCGGCATCGGCATCGTTGCTCGACTTGGTGCTGACCGAAAAGGCGACCGAAGCGAATCGAGTCTCTTCGTCGCAGGCTCCATCGGCAAAGACGTCGTCACTCGATGCTTTCTTGGCCGCTCAAAAAGTGGGCGATGCGCTCAAGCATTGGCTCGGTTCCGATTGGCAAGAGGATCTCCGCTACGTCACGGCGGATGCCGTTTCCACGCGGCTTTCGACGGATATTGCCGCGATCGATGCGATGCTTTGTGAGCAAGTGAATGCGATTTTGCATCATCAGAAGTTTCAAGAGTTGGAAGCTTCATGGCGTGGCTTAGCATTTCTGGTGCGGCGTGCCGATTTTGAAAGCGACCCGATGATTAAGGTTCGCGTGCTGTCGGTCAAATGGTCTGAATTGGAAAAGGATTTTGATCGTGCCGTCGAGTTTGATCAAAGTCAAATGTTTAAGAAGATCTACGAGGAAGAGTTCGGAATTGCGGGCGGTGAACCCTTTGGATTGCTGATCGGTGACTACCAAGTCCAACATCGTTTGTCATCGTCGCATCGATATGACGACATTGCGGTTCTTCGCGGGTTGGCTGGTGTTGCTGCAAGTTCGTTTTGCCCTTTCCTTTGCGCCGCGACGCCCGAACTTCTCGATCTGGAAGATTTTTCAGATCTCCAGGTAACCCGCGATCATGCCAAACGAATGGCGATGCCCGACTACCTCAAATGGAACGCCCTACGCCAAGATGAAGATTCCCGATTTTTGGGAGTTTTGTTACCACGGATCTTGATGCGCGGACCTTACGAGGATGATGGTTCGAGAATCGATCGATTTATCTTTTCGGAAGACGTCCAGGATCCCGACGGCAGCGGCTACCTTTGGGGGCATCCCGGCTACGCCTATGCCGCTGTTGCGATGCGTTCGTTTGCGATGAGTGGTTGGTTGGCCGACATTCGTGGGCTACGTCAAGACGAAGAGGGTGGCGGATTGGTGAGTGAGTTGCCCTCTTTGAGCTTTCCGACCGATTCGCTTGGTGTCATCCCTCGGCCCGTGACCGAAGTTGCCGTCACCGATGCCTTGGAGCGGCAACTTAGCGAAATCGGACTACTGCCGCTATGCGATTGCAAAGATACGCCAATGGCCGTGTTCGCCAGTGGTCAATCGCTTCAAAAACCAAAGGTCTACGACGACGACAACGCAACCGCAAATGCGAAGATCAGCGCCATGTTGCCTTACATCCTGACCGTTTCTCGCTTTGCCCATTACGTCAAAATTATCGCTCGCAACAAACTGGGGTCCTACGCGACCGCCGAAGAGTTAGAGCGGGTGCTTCACGATTGGGTGATGGATTACGTGACGCCTGACCGCGAAGCGTCGACCGACGTCAAGAGCCGAAAACCGTTGCGAGAGGCGGACATATCGGTGAAACCCGATTTAGAACGTCCCGGTTCGTTTCGCTGCATCATGCGTTTCGCACCCCACTACGAACTTGACGATATGGTCGGCAGCGTCCGGTTAAGCACGATCATTGGCGGCAGTTAAATGCCTTTTCGGCAAAGGCGTCTGACGCTCTCGACAACAGGGGGCAGACTCCATTGACGACCAGACCTCGTGGACGATTGTCGGTAAAAACACTTCAAACGAAAGAAATTCAATGACCGAAACACCCCAAGCACTTTTCCAAGCCGGAAAACTCGACGAAGCTCTTACGCAATCACTTGCACTCGTAAAAAAGAATCCGGCAAACAGTGGCCTACGATTCCAATTGGCGGAAATCTCCTGTATTGCGGGTGACTTAGACCGGGCCGAGCGTCAGATGGAAACGGTTAGTAACCAAGACCCCAACGCAGCACTCGGAGCGGCATTGTTTCGCCAACTCGTCCGCGCAGAAATGGCTCGCCGTGAATGCTTTTTTGAAGGCCGTGTTCCCGAGTTCATTGGTGAACCGAGCCCGATCGTCAAACAGCACCTGCTGGCGTTGGCTGCGATTCGCGAAGGCGATGTGGAAGAAGCGGCCTCGCTGATCCGAAACCAAACCGACGCGGATGAAACGGCCGCAGCGTCATGGAATGTGAATGGAGAAACGGTGGGTGAACTGCGGGATCTCGATGATTTGCTCGCACCGATCTTGGAAGTTCATACGTCGACCGGAAAGTATTTTTGGATCGCCTGGAACCAAATCCTGTCGATGGAGGTCCACCCACCCAAACGCTCGGCAGACCTACTTTGGCGTCAAGCGTCCTTGTCGATTGAATCAGGGCCCGATGGCGAGGTCTATCTGCCAGCGATTTATCTCGATCCGAACCAACCCGTTGCCGAAGACGAGAGTCTACGTTTAGGACGTAGTACCGATTGGGTGGAAACGCACGAGTCCATCGTTCGCGGGCGCGGACAAAAAATGCTGCTCGCCGGGGATCGTGATTTGACTTACATGCAACTCGAATCAATCGAGCGACAGGAGTCTTAACCGATGTCGCGTGTCCCAACCGATTCACGATTGATCCCCAGCATCCTGGATCGCTTGATCGACCTCGAGCCCGATCGAAAGACCGAGATGCCAGCCAACCGCACGCAAGTGCTGCAGCAGATGAAAGCCAGCGTTGGTCGAGATCTACAGAACCTGCTCAACACCCGTTGCCGGGCGACCGGATGGCCCGAAGGGCTCGAACAGCTTTCCAAATCACTGATGGCTTACGGTATTCCCGATTGTGTAGGGATCAATACCGGTTCGCGTGAGCAACAGGAAACGCTGAGGCGGATGATCCAGCGAGCCGTTGAAGCGTTTGAACCTAGATTGATGAATGTTCAAGTTCAATTGGCCGAATCCAATGACTCGGCGGATCGAACGCTTCGATTTCGGATCGATGCGATGCTGAGAGTCGATCCGACGCCCGAGCCGGTGGCTTACGACAGTCGCTTGGATGCGACGATGGGCGATTTTCTCGTCAAAGGAGTTCGACGATGACCGAACGCTTGTTGCCCTATTACAACCAAGAACTCGAGTTTCTGCGGCGATTTGGCTCTCAGTTTGCTGCCGAGCATCCAAAGATTGCGGGCCGATTGCGATTCGGTGACGATCTTTCCGAAGACCCGCACGTGTCTCGTATCATCGAGTCGTTCGCATTATTGGCGGCACGAACGAGACTCAAGATCGATGACGATTTTCCTGAGATCACGCATGCCCTTTTGAGTGTGCTTTATCCGCATTACTTGGCACCGATTCCATCGACCGCGATCGCCGAATTTTCGCTCGATCGTCGACAAGCCGACTTGGTTGCCGGTTACCGAATCGATGCGGATGAGCGAGTGGAAAGCGAGTCAACCAAAGACGGTGTTTGCCAATTTCGCACCGCCTACCCCGTCGAGTTGTTTCCACTAAAAGTGGAAGCGGCTTCCTATCGCGGCCAACCGTTTTCGTGCCCTCCATCCGATAGTTTGGCCAAGAGTGAATCGTGTCTGCATCTGCATTTGAAAAGTTTTCGCTCTAGTGTCGCGGTGGAAACGATGAATGTTACTCGGCTACGCTTTTTCATTCGTGGTTTGTCGCGTTCCGCCATGGATTTGTACGAATTGATTCATGGCTGCACGGTGGAAGTTTTGCTCGCTCGATCGCCCGAGGACCAAAATCCCATTCGGCTCAGTAGCAAGTCGATCAAGCCAGTCGGTTTTGCACAGGATGAAGGCTTGATACCGACGCAGCCGCGTTCTTTCAATGGCTATCGGTTGTTGACAGAGTACTTCGCGGCTCCCGAAAAGTTCATGTTCTTTGATGTCGACGACATCCATCCCAAGCGACTAGAAGGCTTCGGCGAGCATCTGCACCTGTATGTCTTGATGAAACGACATTTGGGAGATGTCGAGCCGTTTGTTGCCAAGGATTCGATTCGATTGGGATGCACACCGCTTGTCAACCTATTTGAGCATCGTTGCGAGCCTGTACGGTTGACGCACGGTGCACCGGAGTATCGGATCGTTCCTGACGCCCGGCAACCGCGTGCTTTTGAAATTCATACGGTCACTCAGGTGACATCGATTGATAGCGACAAAAAAGAGGTCGTCTTTCATCCCTTCTATTCGATTCGTCATGCAGCGGAGCGAGACCGGCGGCGCGGCTTTTATCATCTGCATCGACGGGCTGCGGAATTGAGTGGTGGTGAAACGGATCGAGCAACGGATATGTATTTGTCGATCGTCGACCTCGATTTTCAACCTGAAATTTCAGCTGGCACCGTCCTCGACGTGCAAACCCTGTGTACGAGTCGCAACTTGCCCGAGCGATTGGAATTCGGTGGCGGGCGGCCACGATTGCAACTCGTTCGCGGCGGCCCGATCGAAGATCCACGCTGTGTGACACAGCCTCGCTCGACCGTCCGTCCGCCGCTCGGCAAGGCAACGTATTGGCGTTTAATTAGCCACTTGTCACTCGGGCATGTTTCGTTATTCGACAAGCAAGACGGTGCGTCCGCGATACGAGAGATCCTTAGTCTTTACGACTTTATTCAAGGCAGCGATATTCGCCAACGAATCGATTCGCTTCGCTCGATGACGTACGAACATGGTGTCGCTCGCTGTGACCGCGGCGGTGGCGGCGTTGGCGGAGCGACGTTTTGCCGTGGCCTCGATCTGGATGTCTTGATTGATGAAGACAAATTAAGCAGCGGTGGTGCCTACCTGTTTGGTGCGGTGCTCGAACATTTTCTTGCTCTTTATGCCTCGATTAACTCGTTCACTCGAGTCAATCTGCGTAGTACCCTTCGTGAAGAATCGATTGCGAAATGGCCAGCCCGATCCGGAAGAAAAACGCTTCTGTAATCGACCGGCTCGTCAAACAGCCGCATCGATTCAGCTTCTTTCAAGCAGTACGCCTACTGTTGGCGTCTGGGGGTGCGCGGTCGCTTGGTTCCAACGGTAACGAAATTGGGACGATCAAAAACGCCTCGGACGAAGCGATCCGATTTCGTGCTCTGCCCGCTTTGAAATTTCCCTCGTCCGAAATCACCAACGTCAAACCTTGCCGCACACCCGAGACAGATCGCCTGGAAGAGAATGAGCCTGTCGTCAAGGACGAAGAGGACAAACTCGGAGAGGAATCGCTCGGTCAATTGCGAACACCCGAGCCTGGGTCCCCCATCGAAATGGAGATCGCATTTTGGGGATTGGTCGGTCCCGTCGGTGCTCTACCAAATCACTACACTCAAATTGTGATTGACCGAGTTAGGCACAAGGATGTTGCCCTTCGGGATTTCTTGGATCTGTTTTCCCATCGTCAACTGTCACTCTTTTATCGAGCTTGGGAAAAAACATTTGTATCGGTCGGCGTGGAACGGGGGTTGCGGTCGGAAGATCCTCGTGCCGATAAACTTCGCGAAGCGCTACTATCGATTGTCGGCCGAGGAACCGGACACGTTCGTGACCGACTCGAAATACTCGACGATGTCTCCATCTACTATGGTGGCCAATTCGCCGATCGTCCATGTGCCGAGTCGCTCGAACAGATCATTGCCGACTTCCTCGGATTGCCGACACGCGTTCTATCGCTTTACGGCCAATGGTTGATGTTGCCGCCGACCGAGCAATCCCGGCTTGGCACACTGGGCGGCCATAGCCAACTCGGTGTCGATACCGTGCTTGGCGAAAAAACATGGGATGCTTCGTCGAAGTTTCGCATCCGCATCGGCTTGGTCCGCTACCGTGAATTTCTGCGTCTGATGCCGACAGGCGACCAATTGGTCCCGATTTGTCAATTGATCCGCAGCTATGTGGGCTGCGAGTTTTCATTTGATTGCCAAGTTGTCTTAATGGCGAGCGAAATCCCACGATGTCAACTTGGTCGCAGCGACCAATCGGGTGACGCGGACGCTGGCGCCAATTTGGGTTGGAACACGTGGTTGTGCAGCCAACCACCCACTCGCGATAGCGACGATGCCGTATTCCATCATGATGGATCACCGATCCAATTTTCAAACTCCGTTTCTCGAACTTGAAAGAAGACACAACGATGCCCCAAGTGAATTTGAAAGAACTCGTAGGAAAACTCAACGACACCTGTCGCACCGCGCTCGAAGCCGCCGCAGGTTTGTGCCTATCGAGAACCAATTACAACATCGAAATCGAGCATTGGCTTTTGAAGTTGCTCGAAAATGATCGATCCGACTTGACGATTTGTGCGAAAGCATCGGGTGTGGACGTTGGAAAGATGACGACTGATTTAAACCGAGCGATTGACCGATTCAAAACGGGCAATGGGCGTCCACCCGCCTTGTCGCCCAACGTGGTCGATCTGGTTCGGGACGCCTGGCTATTTGGGTCGATCGATCAAGGGGTCAGTAAAGTTCGTAGCGGACATTTGTTGATCGCGATGTTGGGCTCGTCGACACTGCGCGGCAGTGCTAACGATGCATCGAATCAGTTCGAAAAGATCAATGCCGACGCGATTGCTCGTGATTTCGCAGCTCTGTTGGTCGATTCCGAGGAAGACCATGTGCCGCTTGCTTCGGGCGGCACCACCTCCTCCGCTAGCGGTCAGCCGGTTGGCAAACAAGGACCGACGAAGACGCCGTCGCTCGATCAATTCACGATCGACTTGACCGAGCGGGCTGCCGCGGGCGAGATCGACCCGGTGCTGGGCCGCGATAGCGAGATTCGTCAAATCATTGATGTCTTGACTCGGCGACGCCAAAATAATCCCATTTTGACCGGCGAAGCTGGCGTCGGAAAAACAGCGGTCGTCGAAGGCTTCGCCCTTCGCATCGCAGCGGGTGATGTCCCCCCGTCGATCCGCAACGTTTCAGTTCGATCGCTTGATTTGGGTCTGTTGCAAGCGGGCGCCGGAATGAAGGGCGAGTTCGAAAATCGGCTTAAAGGGGTCATTGACGAAGTCAAAGGATCACCGACGCCGATCATCTTGTTTATCGACGAGGCTCATACGATGATCGGTGCGGGTGGGCAAGCCGGACAAGGCGACGCAGCCAACCTGCTAAAACCCGCACTTGCTCGTGGGGAACTACGTACGATCGCGGCAACGACCTGGGCGGAATACAAAAAGTACTTTGAAAAAGACGCTGCTCTCGCCCGTCGATTCCAAGTCGTCAAAGTGGAGGAACCCGACGAAGGACCTGCCATTGAGATGATGCGTGGTCTGGTCAGCACGCTTGAAGCCCACCACAACGTACGCATTTTGAACGAAGCGGTTGTCGATGCCGTCAAATTGTCCAAACGTTACATTTCCGGTCGGCAATTGCCTGATAAATCGGTCAGCCTCCTCGATACGACCTGTGCACGAGTCGGGCTTAGCCAAACGGCCACGCCTGCTGCGATTGAAAACGCCAACCGTCGGATTGACCAATTCAAAGTCTCGATGGAAATCCTCAAACGGGAACAGGAAACCGGTTCCGATCATCGCGACGTGATTGCCGAGAGTGAAGCAGGATTGCTCGAAGCGGAAGCATCTTTGGAGGCATTGACGGCTCAATGGGAGCGAGAAAGAGGCCTCGTCAAGACGATCCGTAATCTGCGTCACCAAATCGCGGGAGAACCGATCGAAGAAGATCCTCAAAGCAGCGAGACGTCCGAAGAAGTAGCGGAAGCGGGCGAAAAGGCTCAGCAAGCCAGCGATACCGAACCGGCTACGGAAGAACAGAAACCGGCTACGGAAGAACAGAAAGAGGTATGGAAGAAAGAGTTAGCAGAAGCCGAACAAAGCCTGCGTCAAATTCAAGGCGAGAATCCGCTCATGTTTCCTTGTGTCGACTCGTCCGCCGTTGCTCAAACCGTTGCGGCATGGACCGGCATTCCGGTCGGACGCATGGTCAGCAACGAGATTCAAACCGTGTTGAATCTGCAAGCCTTGATGGAAGAATCGATCGTCGGCCAATCACACGCACTCGATCGTATTGCTCAAAGTATTCGCACCAGTCGCGCCCAGCTTCGCGATCCGCGTACGCCGATCGGAGTGTTCTTGTTGGCGGGAACGAGTGGCGTTGGCAAGACGGAAACAGCCATTACACTCGCAAACTTGCTTTATGGTGGCGAGCAAAACATGACCACCATCAACATGAGCGAGTTCAAGGAAGAACACAAAGTGGCACTACTGATGGGATCGCCTCCCGGCTACGTCGGCTATGGCGAAGGCGGTGTCTTGACCGAAGCGATTCGGCGTAAACCGTACTCGGTTGTACTGCTCGATGAAATGGAAAAAGCACATCCAGGTGTACAAGACGTGTTCTACCAAGTGTTCGACAAAGGGAACATGAAAGACGGTGAAGGTCGCGACATCGACTTCAAGAACACCGTCATCATCATGACCACCAACGCGGGTACCGACTTAATCAAGAGTATCTGTAGCGACCCCGATACGATCCCCGATCCCGACGGGTTTATCGAAGCGGTCTTTCCCGAGTTATTGAAGACTTTCAAACCTGCGTTCCTCGGACGTTTGAGTATCATTCCGTACTATCCGCTCAATGATGAAGTCATGACCAGCATCATCCGGCTGAAACTGGCCAAGGTGGCTCAAAGAGTGCGTGAAAGCTACGGAGCGATCTTCACCTACAGTGAGGCGGTGGTCCAGGCGATCCTGGCGCGTTGTACGGAAGTCGATACGGGAGCAAGAAATGTCGATCACATTTTGAATCGAACCCTACTGCCCGAATTGTCGGCTCAAGTCTTAGCCAATCTCGCAGACGGCAAAACGATAT
>JGI12210J13797_10147554_pt1 | contig 14460 bp, 10 predicted proteins | sample ElkSlonscriptome_3_FD_13797 | JGI IMG/M metagenome (IMG submission 13797)
ATAAATTTGCAAATTTGGAATGCTCCCAGTGGAGGGTAACAATCATTCTTGATTCCTTAGAGAATGTTTGAGAAGTCGTCAATGCTCCTTGAGATCTCCTCTTGCTCCCCTTGCTCCCCTTTTCAACGGGAAAACTACGTTCCAAGTCCCTCTTTTCAAAGGAAAATTTAAGGGGAATTAGTCTTGTTCCAGCGTGGCGTCTAATACTTTTCAAACATCCTCTTATGACTCTATCGAGTCTGCACTCAGGAAACTACTTGGACACTGACGATTTCAGGGTGAGCGTTGCTTTGTTGTCAATCAAAGAGTCCGCGCTGAAATGAGAAAAGTAGCGTCGCACTGCCGGAGGAAACTGAGGAAAGTCAAATTGGGCATCGCCGCCGCAGATGTCAGCCCAAAAGTATCGCAGATGAGGAACAAGTGTTTCAGCTTCAGCTTCAGGCAAGCTCAAGGGCGGATCGGTCAATAGCTTCATCATAAAAGGATGCGATCGCTCAGCAATGCGTTCTCGCGACTGATGCTGCAAGTCCTCGCATACTTCAACCGCTTGAATGTGACGGGTTTCAACGTTGAGGTGCTGCCCGGACTCATCTTGCCAACCTTGCAAAATTCGGTAGGGGTGAGGGTAGCTGACCAGTGATCCTGTTGTAATTTCAGTCATGTGCGAAGGCGAGAGAAGGCGATCGCCCTCGTCTTCCACGTCCACGTTTTGGCCAACAGGCATGGGGATCTGGCTAACGGGCATCTGAGCAATATCTTGCACATGGAGATGCCCTGTAAAAATCAGCCCAACCTCAAATTCTTTGAGAATAGCCAACAATTCCGCAGCGTTTTCCAGCATGTAGCGCTTACCCAAAGAACTACGCCCCTGTCCAGGCAAGTGCTCAATCACATTGTGGTGAACCATCACCATGACATATTCGGGCTGAGCATCAGAGTCCTCTAGCACCGCCTGACGAGACTGCTTCAGAACTTGCTTCAACCACTGCAACTGGGCATCATCAATGCGTCCAGAGTATGTCTGCTGTCCTTGCGCATCAAAAAACACCGAGTTGAGTCCAATCACCCGAACTCCGGGCATCACTTCGTGGGTGTAGTAGAGAGGTGGCATGGTTGCCTGAGCTAACCCAACGTCCTTTTGAATTTGCTTAGCCTGCGCCGAAAAGCTCGATTTTGCGTAATAGTCTGAAAACTCGTGGGCTGCAATGGCGCGATCGCTCCCGATGTGTAGAGGGAGGTCGTGGTTTCCCGGCACCACATACACCGGATAGGGCAGTGCTGAGAGCTGAGCCGATAACCACTGATGGTTTTCGGGTTCTCCGTCCTGAGTCAAATCTCCTGGCATCAGCAAGAAGTCCAGATCAAGCTGGGCAAGGTGTGCAAGTGCCGCTTCAAAAATCGGAATACTGAATTCTGTGCGGTGAAAACGAGGATTGGGATCAGGAACCGTGCTCGGCAAAGCGATGTGAGGGTCGCTGGCGATCGCAAATCGAAAGCTCAAGCTCATGACAGCATCAATAGACAACCTCTCCAATCTTAGTCGCTTCTCATCCAGAGCATTCTGGTTACAACACGCAAAGCACGTTCAGCACAACCAAGCCTCACCCCATCATCAATCTCAGTAGTATAGCGACGCAAATCGATTAAAATATACATTAAATAGCTGTTGATTTTACGTAAGAAGACCGCATCCGCATGAAGATTTGACTGGCTGCTCGTCCCACATCGCTTCACCTCAACTCGACTCTCTAATCAGTCTATAGAGTCACATCAGCGCCTCAATTTCCCTATATTCACAGTTGCAACGTTGCAGGAATGTAGTCCTTTTTGCCTCGGCTCACAAGAGACATCATTTCTTCATTTGTTAAATACGATACTTTTACAGAAAAGCACCGGATATTTTCCTCGTTGGGCTGCAGATTGAATCGTGTAGCTATCCGTCACTACACATGACTCTTTTCTGAATATCGTTGACCCAAAAGGTAGACCCAGTCATGTCTGATCAGTCGAGTTCCGTGTCGTCTCACAATCCTGAATCTGCGGTACAAATTATTGGCGAAACAGGCGGCACCGTCGTGTATGTATTTCCAGGTGGTGACGCTCGTGTCAAAAAAGGAAAAAAACTCGTCGAACGGTTACGAGAAACGGCTCAGGCCACAGATTCTCTGATTTACCGTCCTGATGAATCAATTCCTTCATTAACAATTTCACCCGATACCCAGCTAAACCTGAAAAAACCACGACCTAAGCCCCTAATTTCTTCCTCGCTCCGTCAGGGAGGACAAGCTAATTCAGGCGATCGCCCCAAAAAGTCGCCATCGTCTCACTCGGGCTCTAAGGCAGCATCTGTTGCTAGTTCTCTCGACACGACTACTCTTGGACAGAAGCTGATCGAAGCCAAGCTGATTTCTGAAATCCAGCTCCAAGTCGCCACCTATGACTTGCAAACATCCAGCATGGGACTTGCCGAAATCCTGATTGCCCGTGGCTGGGTTACCAAGGAGGCGATCGCCCCTTTTATCAAGCTCTAGAACTGCAGAGCAGCGCCTCCAAAGCTCACTAATATTCTGGCAATCACGGCAAAAACCCTCCGTTAGCAGCATAAATTGGCAACATAAAACCAAAGGTCAGCGCTCTCATAAAGAACGCTGACCTTCGTCTTTACATTTTCCAGAATCATTAAGCAGTCGGTTATCCTGTCAGAAGCGATGGCCTCACAGTGTGAACCAGATGACACGATGGAAATTTTGGTTGCCCCTAGCCTTGGGATTTGTGCTAGCGATTGGTGTGGCGATCGCCCGCCCAGCTATTCCGGTGTGGGGACAAACTCTGCACTATTTTTCAAATCAGCGGTACGAAATACCCGATACGGCTGGAGAAAATGAAGGACAAACTTCGGAACAATCGAAATCTGCTGAAGCTGACACTCAGATACTCGCTCCAAACGTCTCAACTACAAGCACTGTCGATTTACCCGCTAGATCGACAGCGAACCGTCGCTATGCCTCTACTGCATCTACTAATACAGTCTCCTTCAACAGCCTGGTGCAGCAGTCAGAGGCTATGTCAGGATTGTTCACGCTCTATCGCCATCGCAGCACAGAAACACTGTACCTCTCCCTACAACCAGAACAGTTCAACCAAAACTACCTCTGTCTCATGACGCTGTCATCGGGGTTGGGAGAAATTTTTTATCGAGGCTGGTCATTAGGAGACCTCGCATTCCAGTTTCAGCGGGTGCGGGACTCTGTTCAACTGGTCATTCCCAACATCTACTTTCGCACTCAGCTCAATGATCCCCAGCAGCGCTCAATTGACCGCTCGTTCAGCGATTCGGCGATCGCCAGCATGCCCATTGCCGCGACAGACTCAGAGACTGGAGCCGTCCTCATTGATTTGAGCGAGATGGTACTCCAGCGGCAAGATTTGGCAAACTTGTCGTCTATTGTGACGTTTATTTTTGGCGGCAGCTACAGCTTAAATGCAGACTCGTCCTACATTCAAGACGCAAAAGCCTTCCCTCAAAACTTAGAACTCAACACCATCTACAATTTTTCAGGTTCAAACGTTCCCTTCTCTCTCAGTAGCATTCCTGATCAAAGGGCGTTTAACCTAGGAGTCCACTACAGCTTCTCAAAACTGCCAGACCATACTGGATATCAGCCCCGGTTGGCCGATGAGCGGGTTGGCTACTTTATTAACGCCTATCAAAATTTGTCCCAAACCACTCAAGTCCAGCCTTTTGTTCGCTATATCTGGCGCTGGGGTTTGGAAAAACAACAGCCAGATCTGACGCCTTCGCCCCCTCGGGAACCGATTGTGTTTTGGATTGAAAACACAGTTCCAGAAGAGTATCGGGCGGCGATCCAAGAGGGCGTCCTATTGTGGAATGACGCCTTCGAAGCCGCAGGCTTTGAGAATGCCTTGGAAGTTCGCCAAATGCCTGATGATGCAGACTGGGATCCGGCAGATATTCGATACAACACGATTCGCTGGACAACCTCTCTCTATCCGTTTGGAGCGGTGGGCATTCCGAGAGTCAATCCACTGACGGGGCAGATTTTGGATGCAGATGTAGTGATCGATGCTGGCTTCGTTCGCTTTATGCGAGACACATCGGGCTTTTTAGCTCAGCAAAATAGTCAGTCTGGAGCAAGCTCATCTCTCCCCAACTCCCAGCTTTTGAATCCTCAGTTCTGCAATCCGGCACTGAGCGAACCTTACTTGCGCTGGACTGAGCACCAGAATCAGAGACAGTCGGGAGCCAACACAGCCCGATGGCAATCGATTGCAGCTCGGATGAGCAACGAAGATGGCTGTTATGGAATGGGTCTATCTAGTCACGGAGCTATGGGTGCCTTGACCCTCACAACTCTGGGCAACACGCTTCCGAGCGGAGACGAGATGGACAAGCTCGTCCAGCAATTTCTGATTCACCTCACTGCTCACGAGGTCGGTCATGCACTAGGGCTACGCCACAACTTCCGAGCTAGTACCATGCTCGCCCCTGAAGAGCTCAACGATCGCACGATTACTCAGGCTCGCGGATTAACGGGATCGGTGATGGACTACGCTCCGGTCAATTTGGCTCCAGCAGGCACTGAGCAGGGAGACTATTTTTCGGTAGCGATCGGAGAATATGATACTTGGGCGATCGCCTACGGCTATACGCCTACAGATGCGGTTCTTCCCATTCAGGAGCGGTCAGAACTGGAGGCGATCGCTCGTCGTGCCCCCGAGTTGGGCATCACCTACGCAACCGATGAAGATGCCTACGATCCCCTCAATCCCAGTGCCAACCTGTGGGATTTGAGCAGCGATCCTCTCCAATACGCCCAGTGGCAAATGGACAATGCCAAAGCCGTGTGGGAGAAACTGCCCAGCCGCTACCCTCTGCCAGGAGAGAGCTACAGTGAGTTGCGCGATCGCTTTGATGTCGTCTATGACTACTTCTTTGGCCAAGTCTTCAAAGTCATGCGCCATGTCGGAGGCCAAGTGTTTAACCGCGATCGCCGAGGCGATCCGGGAGGACGACAGCCCTTTGAAATCGTGCCTCTCGAAGACCAGCGTCAGGCTCTTCAAGTATTGAGCGACTACGTTTTTGCACCTGATGCGTTCAACTTCCCTCCCCAGCTCATCAGCCGACTGGCTCCTTCTCGCTGGTGGCACTGGGGCAGCGACCCAGCAATGGTGAGGCTCGACTATCCGGTCTATGACAGCATTTTATGGCTGCAAAGCCTTACCCTGACACAATTGCTCTCATCAGAGCGGCTTAGCCGCATGAGAGATGCTGAGCTGAGCTACACCGCCGACCAGGTGCTTTCACTGCCAGAATTATTTGAAACGCTTACAACCGATATTTGGTCAGAAGTACTGGCCGATGAACCGAACGAAATTTCTAGCCTGCGTCGAGGCCTGCAACGACAGCACCTCAAGATCATGAGCAACATGGCGCTGCGCAACATCGACGCACTGGATGAGGCAACAAACTTTATGGATGCCGTAATTGCCTTCGAAACCTTGGACGCGCCCGAAGATGCTCGGGTGCTTGCCAGCTACCAACTCCGCCAGCTCGGAGAGACCCTGTCAAAAACTCTCCGCCGCCATGACGATGACCTCGATGTGTTGACTCTGGCTCATCTACAAGACGCTCTCGATCGTATCGACAAAGTCGTTAATGCTCCCCTGCGATCGCGCTAACATAGTCCTCTCCACCGACTCAATCTTGCTGCTCCTTGGTTTGTAAAGAGCTATTGTTACATTCGCAAAACATGTAAACGTCCCTTTTACAATTGCAGATTCGGGCACATCCATAGAGAATGGGAACTCCAGAGAAATTTTATCTTTTGTTAAGAATGAGCATTATTACTTATCGCTAGGACATACACTGATTATCAATTGCTGAAGCAGAAGCGTCTCTGTTTCTCTCTCAGTGGTTTTTCTGTTTATGGGTTCTAGTTATCTCAGCATGCTTGAAGAAGCATCGGAGGATCGCCCAAATCACTCTCGAATAAGCGATCGCTCGTTGATTTCATTTTGAGCTTTTGGTGCATTTTATGGATATTCAGTCTGTTATTTTGTTGGGTCTTGTGGTTGCCGTTCCGGTGACCTGTGTCTCGCTATATAACCACGTCACGCTGGGGTTAAAGTAAGGGAAATTCAACCCAGAATGAATGATTCTGGACAACGCTTCCCATGTCTGTGAACCCTGAAAACTCAGTTCATGCTATTCAACGGGCGATCGCCTATTTAAAGTCGCCCCAAGCTATTCGCGATCGATGTACGCAGCTTTTTGAGCTTGCCCTTGACGGTCAGCTTGAGCATTTTGAAGTAAACCTGGATCAGCTTCCACGGGTGGCTCAATATGTCAGCGACATCACCCTCAAAACATATCCAGACCTCAAGATTCCATTCCATAGCCGATGGCGTCATTTCGAAGTAGGTGACCCATTTCGGCTTGATAATTTTTACACCCAGATGCGATCGCTCGACAAAAGAGAATCCGTGCGAGCGTCCATCGATCTAGCCGTGGTGAGTGTGCTTTTAGACGCCGGGGCTGGGCAGACTTGGCGCTATCACGAAGCCCAAACCGGACAAGTTTGGGGACGGTCAGAAGGCTTGGCGATCGCCAGCTTTCATCTGTTTTGCAGCGGCGCATTTTCTAGCGATCCCAACCAGCCTTTGCGCGTCGATGCCAAAGCCTTGCGAGAATTTTCCTTAAACCAACTCGCCGCAGGCTTTCAGGTCACAGCTAGCAATCCACTCGTGGGATTAGAAGGGCGTCTGCATCTGCTGCAAACGCTTGGTGAGGCTCTAGAGCGATCGCCCCATCTATTTGGCACCGACCCGGCTCGTCCTGGCAATTTGGCAGATGCCCTAGAACAACAGGCCATTCCTTCGACGAACTCTAACCCTTCGACCCAGCGCATTTTGAAAGCGGAGTCGATTTTGGCCGCAGTACTCGATGGGTTTAGCCCCATCTGGCCGGGACGAGTGGCAGTTGGCGGAGTCAACTTAGGAGATGTTTGGCCTCATCCAGCCCTGCCTCAGTCATCCGTAGGAAGCAACCTCGTCCCTTTCCACAAGCTGTCTCAGTGGCTCACCTATTCCTTGCTCGAACCGCTGCAGCAGGCCAGCTTAACCGTGGTGGAACTAGACCGCCTCACCGGATTACCTGAATATCGCAATGGCGGTTTGTTCTTGGACTTAGGCGTGCTGCGTCCAAAGCATAAAGCCGTCACCCAACAGCAGCATCCTCCAGGCTCTAGCGTGATTGTGGAATGGAGAGCCTTGACGGTGAGCTTGCTCGATCGGGTAGCACCGCTGGTACGAGATAGCCTCAATCTATCGGCTTCAGACCTACCCCTCGCACGGGTGTTGCAAGGTGGAACCTGGAGCGCAGGTCGTGCAATTGCGCGCGATCGCCGCTCTGATGGGTCACCCCCGATTCAAATTGAAAGCGATGGCACAGTATTCTGAAGCCGTAATTTTTGGGGCACTACAAACGTCGAACCGATTGAGTCGCAAGAGTTGAATAGTTTTTGAACCTTTGAGCACTGAAAGAAGAATCGATGGTTCAACTGACGCCCTAAACCTCGATTTTTCTGAAAGTTCAGAAATTCTGTTTCAACCTGCACAACCTTACTGTTTTGCCTCTTTCTTCATGAATAAGGTATGAGAGCCAGTTTCGGTTCTGTCCTGCCTGACCCACCTCATCTTAAACATCAAGCATCATCGCAACTGCTTAGATTCGGTGCCTGATGATGTTAAGAACCTCTGGGAGAGAGGACGGAGCTATCCTACTGAGGAAAAGTCTCCAACGCTTACTGAGGAAGGAGTATGGCTTGTTCCTGATGTTCATCTCTCAGGGGGTAAGATGCCAACCCGCACCAATCAGCCACCGCTACCTTACGGAAATTATGTTCCGGTGAGACCTTTACCTGATCCCTCGTGGAACCATAACGACACCGATGATCTCGATCTAGCCGGATTGCTTCAAGTCCTGCGTCGTCGCGGTCTGCTCATCGGTGGTGTGGCGATCGCGGTCGCTTCTGTGATCTGGGTCTGGACTTTGACCCGCACTCCTACTTACCAAGGGCGATTTCGAGTCTTAATTGAATCTGTTGATGACAGTGATGCCTCGCAGCAACTGCTCTTAGAAGAAGCAGCTCAACTTCGAGACACCGTAGACTATGACACGCAAATCGAAGTATTGCTCAGTCCGGTGTTGCTGGAGCCAATCAGTCGCGAAGTTCAAGAAGATTTTCCAGAATTTTCTGTATCGCAACTTGCTCAAGGACTTAGTATCGGTCGTTTGCGAGAAACAAAAGTCTTAGAAGTCAGCTATCGTGGCACCGATCCTCAGCTCATTCAAACCGTTCTGGAGACAACGGCTCAATATTATTTGGAATACAGCTTTGAGCAGCGTCAGGAAAGCTTGAAGCAGGGGATTCAGTTTGTCGATGACCAGCTGCCTGAATTGCGCGATCGAGTCAATGAGCTACAAGTCAGGCTCGAACGGTTTCGCCAGCAGTACAATCTGCTCGATCCGACCAATCGAGGTCAGGATCTATCTGCCCTGTTGAGCGAAGTCGAAGGCCAGCGGCAGCAGCTTCAGAGCGAACTGTCCCAGGCGCGATCGCTCTTCCGTAGCCTCCAGGGACAACTTCGCGTCTCTCCTGAGGAAGCCCTAGCAGCGGCAGCCCTGAGTGAGTCGCCCCGCTATCAGTCTCTGCTCAATCAGATGCAGGAGCTGGAAGCTGAAATTGCAGTGGAGTCAGCAAAGTATCAGCCCAACAGTCCTCAAATCCAAGTCATACAAGAGCGTCGTGCCAATTTGGAACCGTTGTTAGCAGCAGAAGCTAGGAATGTGTTGGGCGATCGCTTTACCGCAGGGGCGAGTCCCCAAGTCGATGGCAATCTCACCCCCACCGCCCTTGATTTAGGACGACAGCTGATTGATGCCGCCAACGACGTGCAAATGCTTCAGGCTCGCAGCCAGACCCTTGCCGAGGTCGAGCAAAACCTAAAACAAGAATTTGCCCTAGTGCCCTCTCTGGCTCGGGAATATACCGATATGCAGCGAGAACTGGAGATTGCGACCGAAAGTCTCAACCGCTTCCTCAACACTCGCGAAACCCTTCAAATCGACGCGGCTCAGAAGTCTGTGCCTTGGCAGACGATCGCCGAACCGTCCACGTCGCGTATTCCGATCTCGCCGAATATTCCTCGCAACCTAATATTAGGAGCGGTTGCAGGTTTGCTGGCAGGAGGCGTTGCTGCACTGCTAGCCGAAAAATTAGACCAGGTCTATCACTCACCTGATGAGCTGAAAGAGGCGACTCAACTCCCCCTCCTGGGCATCATTACCTTCCATCCGGATTTGGACGACACGTTGGTAACTGGGTCGTCTGACCCAAGTGGAACAACACTTCCAGACAAACGTAAACAGAATGTTTATCAGTCTTCTATGTTCTTCGAGGGAGTCCGCTCTCTCTACACCAACATTCGTTTTTTGGGCACTGACGAACCCATTCGCTCCCTGGCGATTAGTTCTGCGATCCCCGGCGAGGGAAAAACCACCTGCTCCCTCAACCTAGCTCGGGCTGCTGCCATCATGGGACAGCGTGTCTTGGTGGTCGATGCCGACTTGCGATCGCCCAAACATCACAACCGCATGCAGCTCTCCAACATGCGCGGATTGAGCACGCTGATTACCGAGTCTCTCCGAATTCAAGACGTGGTGCAGCAATCGCCCTTGGAAGCAAACTTACATGTGCTCACCGCAGGGCCGCTCCACCCCGACCCAGTGAAGCTACTCTCCTCCCGTCGTATGCAAACCGTCATGGAGCAGCTCAAAGCCGCTTATGATTTGGTGATCTATGACATGCCTCCCATCATTGGCTTTGCCGATAGTAACTTAGTTGCAGCTTACACCGACGGCATTGTGATGATTGTCGGGCTAGGTAAGACTGAACGAGCCGCTGTTTCACGGGCGCTAGACGAAGTTCAGATGTCTCCGGCTTCGATACTAGGTGTCGTTGCCAACGGCATTAAGCCCTACACCACTAATGATTACGGAAATTACGGCTATTACTCTCGCTACTACGCCAAGTCTAAGGCAACAGAAGAACCGGAAGCAGAGACGGCGTTAAGACCTTTCTCTTCGATTGAGCCGAACCATGAACCCAGCGCCAACCATCAAGCCTCTACGTTAGAGAGAAAAACCGCTCAATCTGGGTCGCTGTATCCTCTCACTCCTCAAACAGGCTGGCAATTTCAAGAACCAGATTCCCCATCTCCCTCGTCTAGCTCAGCCTCCGACTCAACAGAGGCCTATGACCTACCCCAGGAGTCTCCTGAAGAATCGCTCACAGAGCATTCAGATCTCAATGGATACCAAGAGTCCGATTATTTTCCCGACAGTACGGACAACAGTGCTGTCAACGGATACATATCTGAGACGCCAGAAACTGACTCAGATACTGATCTGCGCTCAATCTATGAGCAAAGCAACGGCTGGGGCTCTCCCACTCCAAACAGTGCTGACAGTGTAGAGGAAGATGATCTTGAGCAATCAGCGGCTACCTCACATCGACAAAATTCTGAATCAACGTCCCCCTATTTAGAAGACCCTGATGAGTCTCATGCCTTCACCGGCATGTCGAGGCCGCCTGCCTCGCCATCTCAGCACTACGAAGAAGAAACGGCTTCGACGACCCAAGCTGCCACCATGCCATCGGGTCGAGCCAGATTGAATCAAACCCTAGAAAGTTTGTCGCTTTCGCAAAAGATAACGGCTGGGGTCGGAGCGATCGCCCTCATCGGACTGGTGGGATGGGCTGTGTTCAGCCGCGTCTTTTCTACGTCGTTTCCAGAGCCTGTGCCACCCGTGGTGACAGAAGGTTCCGAAGCCGAATCTCCATCCGATCCGCCCATTGCTGGAGAACTGCCTAGTACCAATCCTGAGACCAACCCTGGTTCCACTGAGGAGAGCACGAGCGCTGAAGATGGCACTAATCCAAATGTTGCAGGTTCAGACACCAGCACAAGCCCGCCAACTGATTCATCTACACCAACCGATGAACCAGGACTCACACCCACCGAAGTCGAAGATCCTTTCGCTGAGGCCGTGCGGCTGGCAGAAGAAGCCTCGACTGCGGGAGAAACTGCTTCAAACCCTGAAGAATGGTCACAAATTGCGGAGCAATGGCAGCGAGCCTCAGCCCTGATGGCGATCGTGCCACCGGATAGCGAACAGTTCGATACCGCGCGCGATCGCGCAGTGCTGTATCGCAATAACAGCGAGTTTGCCCGTCAAAAAGTGCTTCAGCTTCTACGAGACCAAGATGGGAGCAACTAACTCCTATTCAGCCAATACGATGCACGGTCTTGCTGTCACTAATGCTGCCTTGCTCTCGGAACACGATCGGTATTTGAAGCCGTATTCGCCTATCAAATTCGCCATCAATAGGCAGGAGACCGTCAGCAAACTACCTCTCCAGGTTGGTCACTGTCAACCGCTTTCTGATGACTCCCATCGTGACGAATCTCTATCGTCTTGTAGGTGGCAATGCTCCCAAACGTTCGACATCCTAGAGATGCGACGCTCATAATCGTGTGCAGAGTTTGATCAGAAGAAGGAGTAAACGTGAGTCAACGCATTGTCATCACAGGCGTCTCTCAGGGACTGGGTCGTGCCATGGCCGAAGGATTTATCGATGAAGGTCATACTGTGGCGGGCTGCGCGCGATCGCCAGATGCGATCGCCCATCTCCAGAAAGCCTATCCCTCACCCCATCACTTTGCTCAGGTGAATGTGGCAAACGCTCAACAGGTTCAAGATTGGGCGGATAATGTGGTCAAATCAGTAGGCGTTCCCCATCTCCTGCTCAACAACGCAGGTATCATCAATTCTCCAGAGAACCTCTGGAATGTGCCGATCGATGAATTCGACACTCTCATCGATGTCAACATCAAAGGTACTGCCAACGTGATTCGCAGCTTCTTGCCAGCCATGATTGCCGCTGGTGAAGGTATTGTGGTGAACTTTAGCTCGGGTTGGGGACGCTCGACTTCGCCCCAAGTCGCGCCCTACTGCGCCTCAAAATGGGCCGTCGAAGGACTGACTCAGGCGCTTGCACAAGAGTTGCCTGCTGGATTAGGGGCGATCGCCCTCAACCCCGGCATCATTCACACGTCTATGCTCGAAACTTGCTTTGGTTCGTCGGCCTCAGCCTATTCATCCGTATCCCAATGGCAGAAACAGGCAATTCCTTTTCTCTTGCAGCTCAAGGCAAAAGATAACGGCCGATCGCTTACAGTGCCGTCATAGAAGATGCACCAAGACCAATATGAAATCTTGTCAAGCGGGTATTCAATGCAAAGATTTCGTGATTTCCGAGCCATATACCCTTGCGATCTACCCACCCTGACTCGTTAAAATGAACAAAGATTCACTGCGGCGTTGGTGACTGCCAACAACGTTTTACGATCTATGCTTTTCGAATAAGGGAACCGAGCGCGCTGGTGGCAGTATACCGGGCGCACGCAAGTGCGAAACCCGGAAACTTAAAATCAGCGACATGGATCCCACCTGGGAACCCCAGGTCGAAAACTGAGGCAAGACGGCGTTGCGGTGGATTCAGATTTTTTTGACCCCTTACCCTCTGGGTAGGGGGTTCTTTTGTGAGGCAGTGGCTGCTTCTCACTTTGGGAAAGACGTGAATGAACAACAAATTGTGAATGCTGTGCGTATTGTGAAATCTGCGAGTGTAGTCACCCAAAGCGCAAAGCAAAGCGAATCGCTTCTGTGCGCTCATCGATTTCTCACTGGAGAAACGACCTGAAGGATTCCCCCCAAGCATTCACCCTCATTTTTTGGAGATTGCAGTTATGACTTCCCGTCTGTTCACGTCAAAACGGCTGATTCATGGGTCTCTCGGAATTGCGGCAGCAGTTCTCAGTAGCGTTGCTGTTGCCACTGAGGCGATCGCCCGCAGCGCTGGTGCTGGCTTAGGTTATTCGAGCCAAATCGATGTCTCTTACTGCTCGACTTACCTGACCTCCCAAGACTCAGGTTCACGCATCAATATTCGTGAAGGCCCTGGGACTAACTTTTCTGCGCAACACTATGGCATTACAAACGATTGGGTTGATATTCTGAATCGAAACGGCAATCCAAACACTTGGATGTCGGCACAAGACGGTCAGGGCTTCACCTGGTATCAGGTCGGATTTCCCTCTAGCCGTGCCTATGGCTGGGTGCGGGGTGATTTTATCTCTATCCCTCCTGCCCAGTGCCGTAACTAGAACCTTCTTCTCCAACAGCACCATGACTCGATATCGCGTACTCGCTGCTGACTACGACGGGACATTAGCCACCGATGGTGCGGTCACTGACGCAACCTTAGCTGCCCTCCAGCGATGGAAAGACTCGGGGCGGCAGCTTGTTTTGATTACGGGGCGACAGTTTGACGACTTGCTGGACACCTTCTCAGCCCTCGACCTGTTTGATTTAGTGGTGCCTGAGAACGGTGCCATGCTTTACTGGCCGAGCGATCGCACTGAGAAATTACTGACCGCCCCGCCTCCCGAGAAATTTATCGATCAACTGCGCGATCGCATTCTTCAAAGCAATCATCCCCAATCAGTCGCAGGTGAATTTAGTTCACTCGTCAGCAATCAAGGGTTGGAATGGCTCGGCATTGGCCGCGTCATTGTCGCAACCTGGATGCCCCACGACGACACCGTTCGCGACCTGATTCGCGAGCTAAACCTCGATCTACACATCATCATGAACAAACGAGCCGTGATGGTGTTGCCCAAAGGCGTTAGCAAAGAATCGGGACTCTATGCTGCCCTAGCAGAGTTAGATGTTTCGCCTGAGGAGGTCGTGGGTGTTGGCGATGCAGAAAATGACGCTGATTTCCTCAAACTCTGCGGCTGCTCCGTCGCTGTTGAGAATGCTCTACCGAGCCTCAAAGCCCAAGTCGATCGGGTCACTCAGGCCAGTCGCGGAGACGGCGTAGTGGAACTCATCGATCAGATTCTCGCCGCTACATCTTGATCTTTAGCTGCATTCAAGACTATTTTCTACGCTCAAGTGTTGGAGTCGCTAAGGTCACGCCCACATCGGTTGGGAGTTGCTTGGAAATTTCTGATGGTTTCTCCATTGCAACTCGATGAAGTTGCGACTCTCCTTGCTGAAAAAATCACCAGGCAGAAAAAAACGCCATGTAGCGGTTATAGGTTTTGAGGCCAACGAGATGAAGAGCTTTTTTCATATTGTTTGCCAATCGGTCATACCACGCTCGCAATGTTGGCTTATAATCATGAACTGAATCGTGAACGACTGCAAACCCTGCTTTTTCTGCCACCTCAATATGACTATGATGCAGGGCTAAAAGAGTTCCTGGAAAAAAGAGCTAACCCACAACCATCGAAACAGGATAAGGCTCC
>JGI12210J13797_10019443_pt1 | contig 14453 bp, 10 predicted proteins | sample ElkSlonscriptome_3_FD_13797 | JGI IMG/M metagenome (IMG submission 13797)
CTCGATAGTACCACCCTTCAAAGAAGCGAGAACTACTTCCATCCCAGTGATAGCCGCTATGGGGGGTTTGCAGGAGATTGGCATTCATTCGTTGAGGTAAGGTGAAAGGGGGCAGAGGGAGATGGGGAAGATAGGGGAGATAGGGGAGATAGGGGAGATAGGGGAGATAGGGGAGATAGGGGAGAATTTACAAATGACGAATGACGAATGACGATAAAAACTTTACCAAAACTTTATAGAGAATTAGTATCATTCATAAATATTAAGCCATAATGATCTAAAGCACTGGAAGAAGAATAATTATGTCACGTTTTGTTATCAATTTTTAAGATGAGTTAAATGTGCGTGCGGATCGGGGTAGCTGAGCTAAGGTGGCGAATCAAACACCGACTACGAATGGATGGAGCGATCGCGGCGACAAGGTCTTAGACTTAGCCCCAGCCAACTGCTTAGATAAGGTTATATCAAAGATGGTTCAAAACCCTGCTAGTTCTACAGTTTCCCTAGCTGAATTTTCGACACTGACAGAATTGCTGCGCTGGAGGGCGCTACATCACTCAGATAAATTAGCCTATAAGTTTCTCGTTGATGGCAAGCCAGACGGACCCGAACTCACATACACGGAACTTGACCGTTTAGCCCGGGCGATTGGCGCTTGGCTGCAACAGCATAGTAGCCAAGGTGAACGGGCGTTACTCCTCTATCCCCAAGGATTAGAGGTGATTGCTGCGTTTTGTGGCTGTTTGTATGGGGGAATTATTGCGATTCCGGTACCGCCTCCGGATGGGGGACGGATGAAGCGCACGTTACCCAGACTGCGATCGATTGTTCAGGATGCTCAAGCCTCGATTTGTTTAACTACAGGTCGAATTCTGTCTCTGTTGGAGAATGGACGGGAAGATTTTCCGGAATTTGACCAAATGCAATGGCTGGATACAGAAAAGGTGGATCTGAATCTGGCTGACGCATGGCAAGATCCCCAAGCAAGTCGGGATGATCTGGCGTATCTTCAGTACACATCAGGGTCTACCTCTACACCCAAGGGAGTGATGCTATCTCACCATAACCTGATGTTCCATTCCGGCTCTCTGAATGAAGCCTGCGGCTACAATGCCGATAGCGCCACCGTGACTTGGATGCCCTACTTCCACGATTACGGGTTAGTTCAAGGCATGATCCAACCCCTCTATAACGGTACGCCCTGTTATGTGATGTCGCCCTTCTCCTTTATTAAGCAACCGATGCGCTGGTTAGGGGCAATTTCTCATTATCGGGCAACCCATAGCCAAGCACCGAACTTTGCTTACGACTTGTGCGTGCGGCGGGCAAAACCAAAACAACTGGCAAAACTGGATTTGAGCAGTTGGCAAGCGGCGGGAAATGCGGCGGAACCGATCAACCCGAAAGTGATGCAGGCATTCTTTGAAACCTTTGAACAATGCGGGTTTCGCTGGAATGCCTTCGCCCCAGCGTATGGACTAGCAGAAGATACCCTGCTGGTATCCAGTAAGCCATTACTAACCCCGCCCGTTCTCTGTATCCTGGATGCGTCCGCCTTAGAAAAAAATCGGATTGTTCCCGTATCCAGCCCCCAAGAGGGGGTGAGGATGTTACCCAGTTGTGGGCGTCTGGTGTGTGAGACTCAAGTGGTTATCGCTAATCCTGATACATTGACCCAATGTGACCCTGATGAAGTGGGGGAAATTTGGGTGAAAGACCCCAGTGTTGCCCAAGGGTATTGGCAACGTCCAGAGGCGACAAAAGAAACCTTTCAGGCTTATCTGACAGATACTGGCGATGGTCCATTCTTGCGAACCGGGGATTTAGGATTTTTGCGGGATGGTGAACTGTTTATTACGGGTCGGATTAAAGACCTAATTATTATCCGAGGGACGAATCATTATCCGCAAGATATTGAATGGACAGTACAAGCGGTTCACTCCGCCTTGCGTCCGGATTATGGGGCGGCATTTTCGATCGAGGCTGGCGGTGAGGAACGATTGATTACGTTGCAGGAGGTTGAACGTCGAACTCAAGATGTCAACTTTGAACAAGTACTTGGGGATATTCGCCAAGCTATTGCTGAAGAACACGAAATCCCGGCGTATGCGGTTGTCTTAGTTCAACCGGGAACGATTGAGAAAACCTCAAGTGGTAAAATTCAGCGCCGTGCGGCGAGAACCAAGTTCCTGAATGGAGAACTGGGTGTGATCGCGGATTGGAGCGAAAATCCGAAACTGACGAGCAAGTTCCGCACTCTCCAGGGAGAAGTCGATGCGTTGGCGCAGCAATTACAAGTTCCCAAGTCTTAGGGTTGGTGATTGGGGATTGGTGATTGATTAAAGATTGATGGCACCATCTTGGGGCGGGTTTAGGAACATCAGGGTGACAAGTAACGATAATCGTAAAACCCGCCCCTACGAAAAAACACAGAGGGTACAGAGAAATGCATCAACTGAAACAGTATCAAATAGCAGAAGCGCTAGAACGGGATTTGGGAAATCCGGGTCATCCAGAGAGTACGATGTCCTTCAAACGGGTGATGGAACTGGATGAGAGCGAAGAGTTTCCCGAAGCTGAAGTGGATTGGCTTTATAACTGGAAACTGCAAGATTACTATGTGCCAGAAAACTGTGGTGGCAAGTTTACCTCCTTTGAGGAATTCGTCGCCTTTGTCCGGGTGATGTCGCGGCGAGATCAAACGATCGCGATCGCATTCACCACCATGTTCTGGTCATTCCTTACCTGGATGGCGGGGACAGATGACCAGAAAAAGAAACTATCCCAGTTTATCCGCGAGGAAAAGGGGACAATGTGTCTTGCCTATTCCGAACGGGCGCATGGGAGTGATTTGATTGGCGGTGATGTAACGGCGAAAAAAGTCGAGGGCGGCTATCTCCTCAATGGCGAAAAGTGGCCCATTAACCGCGCCACCCGTTCCGGGGTAACCTTTGTTTTAGCCAAAACCAGTGAAGAAGAGGGCGCTCGGTGTCTCTCCTTATTTATGGTTGACAAACGGCAACTTGACCCCTCTACCTATTACCATCTGCCCAAAATCCTCACCCATGGGATTCGCGCTTCGGATATGAGCGGGATTGGGTTTAAGGATTGCTTTATTCCCGAAGACATGCGGTTAAAGGACGAAGGATCGGGGCTAGAACTAGCACTCAAAGGCTTCCAAATTACCCGGATGTTGTGCGCCGCTTTTTCTCATGGTGCGGCTGACACGGCGATGAGAACCACGCTCAATTTTGCCGTTGACCGGGTTATTTATAACAAAACGGTTTTTGATATCCCCCAACCTCGGCAAACCTTAGTCGATGCCTTTATTGACATGTTGGTTTGTGATTGCGAAACCATTGGTGCAGCCAGAGGGTTTCATATCATCCCCGAACAATTCTCGGTTTGGGCGGCGGTGGTGAAATATTTTGTCACCATCAAACTAGAAGAGGTGATTAACAGTGTTTACGTTGTCCTCGGTTCCCGCTTCTATATGCGCGATGAGCATGACTACGGCATTTTCCAGAAACTGCTGCGGGATAATTCAATTATCAGTATGTTTGATGGCAGCAGTGTGGTGAACCTCCATGCTCTAATCCTCCAGTTTCGCCAAATTGCCAAATATCGCTCCAGACGCAACCAGAAGACGATGGAGGGGATTCAATCCCGCCTGGATACCATTTTTTCACTAGAAAAATCTGTGCCGCCCTTTGAGCCAGAGAAACTGGGATTATTTGGTCGCGGGGCTGACGATGTACTGCAAGGGCTAGAAATTGCCTGGGAACAGCTTCAGGAGCTGAATATGGAAGCGGATGTTGACGCCGACGTACTGGAAAAAATTACCACCTTAACTACCATTGTTCTAGAAGAACTCGACGCCTTCGATGAACGCATTGCCAACTCCGGATTTGAACACGGTCATGATCAAGATCCCGAACTCTTTGAACTGGCGAAAAAATACTGCGACTTACACGCCGCCGCCGCGTCAGTTCACACCTGGATTTACAACCGAACTATCTTGGATGATTTTTTTGCTAAGGGAGAATGGTTAGTCTTAGGACTTTATCGCTGCTTACGCCCCTGGCGATCGCTGCCCAATATTGTCCCGAAAGCTTACAGTGAAAATGTGGCACAACACCTGCTGAAGCTGCATCAGGAAAACAAAATGTTTTCCATTGTACCGATTCAACTCGCCCAAACTGACACACAAGAGGAAAAACCCCATGCAAGTGCAGAACTCCAACTCCAAGCCTAATGACGTTATGGTTCAAAGTGACGTAGACACCACCAATCAGTCTGTTGATTCCGTCCAAGCTATTCAAAATTGGATGGTGAATCAACTGGTAGAACAACTATCCCTAGATGCCAAAAACATTGATGTTACCGAACCCTTAACCCGCTATGGGCTTGACTCTATTGATGCGGTAACCATTGTCGGTGAACTCGAAGATTGGTTAGAGGTGGAATTGCCTTCAACCTTGTTCTGGGATTATCCAACAATTCAGAAATCGGCTCAATACCTAGTCGAAGAATTCGATGTTTCAGCCGCATTAAACAACGCCGAACCCGCCGCCCCCTCTGAGACTAAAGAAGCGAAGCCCGAAGCATCGGAAAAATCCGGCAAAGGCTGGGGTGGATTTTGGAAAGGATTGGGAGGGTAGAGACGTAGCATGCTACGTCTGGGAGCTGAGGAAGATGGGGGAGATTAGGGAGATTATGTAGGGGCGGGTTTCACTACTATCTTTTTGGTTACACCCAGATGTAACTAAACCCGCCCCGACTAAATGACAAATGACAAATGACGAATGACGAATGACAAAGGACAAAAAAGGAGGAAGCCGTTAATTGAATTTTTCTGACTTTTCCTTCTGGTGGATTCTACTACTTTACGCCATTCCTTTCTTTGCCATTCGCTATGTTGGCAAATCACTAAAGCTGTGGCGAGACGAGATTGGACACCATCGGGTTGGCGGTAATGTCACTGATGTTGTTCTTAAACGCCAGTCGCTCCAGTTTCGCCATCTTTATTGTTGAAATCGTTTTCAACTACTTCATGGTACGGCTGATGCTGCGGCGTCGTGGAAATGGTGCCAAGCTAATTGCCGCGATTGTAATTATCACCGATATTGCTATCCTCGCCTACCTCAAATACTTAACCTTTTTTGCTGAAGATGTAGTTGGCATTGTCGTACCGGGATTCAAGAACAACTGGGAACAAGGCTTTCCCTTGCCCATCTTTCAACAAATTCCCCCTGGTGTTTCCTTCTACACCTTCCAGATGGTGGCGTTTGTGGTTGATTCCCTCAGACCTAAATATAAAAAACCCATCGCCTTTCTGGATTACATTAACTTTATTGCCTTCTTCCCTCAGATTGTCGCTGGACCGATTGAACGACGGGCTGACTTATTACCCCAAATTCAATCATTTCGGTTTAAATTCACAGCCGAAAACTTTGAGTTGGGATTACGGTGGCTATCCTTGGGCTTCTTTATGAAGTTGGTGCTAGCCGATAATATCGCCCCCTACATTAACTTACAAGAAACCGCCAATCCCTGGATTGTTTGGTTCTTTGCTTACTTATTTACCTTGCGAATCTACTTTGATTTTGCTGGGTATAGTTTCATGGCGCTGGGTGTGGCGAGAATATTGGGAGTTAAACTAACCGTGAACTTTCTGGCACCCTATACTTCTGTCAGTATCCAAGAGTTTTGGCGGCGATGGCACATTACCCTAAATAACTGGTTTCGCGACTATGTGTTTCTGCCCCTAATGGGGTCTAAAAAACAATTAGCCGCTTTCTTTTTATTCATCACCTTTACCTTATCCGGATTCTGGCATGGTGCGGCGTGGAATTTCATTATTTGGGGCGCGTATCACGGGGCGTTACTGTTGCTATTGCGATATACAGGTAGACCTTTTCAACGCTGGATGGGAGCAGGAAAAGTCTCCCGGTTTCAGTTTATATCCTGGGCGCTAACCTTTGGTTCAGTGACGCTGGGGTGTCTGTTCTTTATGGATACAAATATTCTGCGATTACTCTCAAAGTTACGCACGATTGTTACCCCATGGGCGTATTCGTTATCGAATTTAGGCGAATTCTTGAGTTCCTACAGCCTCAACGAAGGCACGGTTTTAATTGTCACGCTGTTGTTGGCAAATGCCGTGTTATTTATGGAACATCTCGCCGTTTGGCAAAAACGGAAGTTTGAATATGAATTGTTACTATTACCTTGGGTATCGCGAGTTTTATTAGGATTAACTATCCTATTCGCGGCGAATCAGCCGTCTGAGTTTATTTACTTTGAATTCTGATGTGGAAACCATTAAAACTGACCAGTTGGATTGCAGTTGCTGCTATCGCGTGGACAATCGGTTATATTTACAACGCCCGCTATGGCGGAGAATTAAGCTGGCTCCGGATGATGTACGAAGACAAAATCGCGTTAGCTGAGGAGAAGGTGGAAGCGCCGCGACGGTTACTGATTACTGGCGGTTCAGGGGCGCATTATACGATTAATTCCGAGTTGATGTCAGAGAAATTGGGAATTCCGGTGTTGAACTTGGGAATCGATGGACCGGTGGGTTTGAATGTGATTCTTCCCAGTATTATTGGTCAAGTTCGTCCCGGAGATATTGTGCTACTGATTCCCGAATATCTCATTTTATGGTCAGAAGATGGATTAGGCGATCGCTCGGCTCAATTTGGTGTGGCGATTGGACGTCCGGGGTTAGGTGGAATTCCCCCGAAACAATTGGCTCAAGATACCCTACTCCTGGGTACAGCCACACTCAGAGGTATCACTAAATCTACGATAGATGTAATCCAAAAAGGACAGATGACGGGGTACTACTCGGATGGAGTGAATGCGTATGGTGATCCCGCCCCAGAAGATGATAAACGCCGCACAGGAGAGTGGTGGGAATTACCGATTAATAAACCCATCACCAAACATGCACTTAAACGGATTGAGCAATTTCGTCAGGAAGTCGAAGCCAAGGGGGGAACATTAGTTCTATCATTACCCTGGGTTTATGCTCGCACCGATGAGAAATCCGTGGAAAATGTGGAAAAAACGGCAGAGGAGTTAGCCAAAATTGCCCCATTAATTTATGACCCAGAGTCTTTAAATATGAAGACGAACTCCGATTTATTTGCCGATACCCACTACCACCTAACCCCTAAATCTCGGACAATTCGTTCTAGGGAGTTGGTGAAGCAACTGAGAGAAATTCCTGAACTGGACTTTAGGAATGAACAATGAACCATGAACCCTCGATTCACATCTGTATTCTCGGTGGGGGGTTTGGTGGACTTTACACCGCCTTGTACCTGCAACGGTTTCGCTTGTTTAAATCACCGAAGTATAAAATTACCTTAATCGATCGCAAAGATCATCTAGTGTTTACACCCTTACTTTATGAACGGGTGACCCAGGAACTGCAAGCCTGGGAAATTGCCCCCCGTTATCGAACCTTAATTGAAAACACAACGGTTGACTTTTGTCAAGGAAATATTCAGTCGGTCGATCTCGAAAAACGCCAAGTGAAGCTGCAATTAGAGACACTATCAGAATTAGGGCAAAATCTGAAAATCCTAAATTATGACTATTTAGTCTTAGCCGTTGGTGCCGAGATGCGCTTAGAGGGCGTACCGGGTGTGGCGACTTACGCTTATCCCTTTCGCACCGTTACTGATGCAGAACGCCTCAACCAACAGCTTAACCAGTTGGAACAGTCGAATTTGCCCCAAATTCGCATCGCGGTGATCGGTGCAGGACCCAGTGGTGTAGAGTTAGCTTGTAAACTGAGCGATCGCTTGCAGGAACGGGGACAGATAAGACTGATTGAACGGGGTCAGCAATTGCTGAAAACCTTTACCCCCTACAGTCAAAAATCCGCCTATCGCGCCTTAACTGCACGTCGAGTACAAATGGATTTTGTAACTAGCGTAGAGGCGATTGAATCGGATCAAATTACCCTGATTAATCAGAACGGAAAAACCCTTATGCCTGTTGATCTGGTGTTATGGACAGTGGGGACTCGTTCTATTGAATGGGTACGCCATCTCCCTTGTCAGCAGAATCCTCAAGGTAAGATACTCACCCACCCTACTTTACAGGTTGTGGATTATCCAGAAGTCTTAGCCCTAGGGGATATGGCAGAAATTCAAGATTATCCAGGTCAACTCCCCAAAACCGCACAAGTGGCTTACCAACAAGCGGATTGTGCCGCCAAAAACCTGTATCGGGCGGTTAGGCGTAAACGGTTAAAGCCGTTCCGCTATTTACATTTAGGCGAAATGTTGACCTTGGGAAAAGGGGAGGCGGTAGTGTCCAGTTTTGCCATGAAGATCAGCGGTCGTTTGGCTGGTATGATTAGACAATTCGTCTATCTTCAGCGATTGCCCACCCTGCGCCATCGCTGGCGGGTGTTGCAGCATTGGGTCGGTCAATGGTTGGTTAATTTAAGGCGACAATTGGCACAGCTATTCTGGAAACGGCGACGAAAAACGGTTCGTTAATTGTCATTTGTTATTTGTCATTCGTCATTCGTCATATTTCATACTTAAGGGGAATTTTACTGACTTAGTATCGAAATTATCGTTTTTTGAGGCAAATCCTAAAATCCCGTGAGGTCTACCGTTTATGGCGTCCAGTGTGCAGAAACCGAAAGGTAAGTGGTTGAGTAAACTTGAACCCTTGTTTGGGTTTGATTTGCGATCGCTAGCTGTGTTTCGTATCGGTGTCGCGATTATCCTGATTGCCGATTTGCTCATCCGTGCCCAGGATATTACAACACTGTACAGCGATGCGGGGGTATTGCCGCGCCCAGCATTGATCGAGGAAATTCTGCATCCCTGGTATTGGTCTGTACATCTACTGGGGGGTCAACCCTTTATTCAAGGCGTTGTCTTTTTGCTGGCGGGGTTAATTGCCGTCGCCCTACTGGTAGGATACCGGACAAGGTTAGCTGCGATCGCGTCTTGGGTGTTGTTGATTTCCCTACAAAATCGGAATCCTACCGTATTATTTGCCGCCGATGACATGATGCGGGCGCTATTGTTCTGGATGATGTTTTTACCCCTAGGGGCGTGTTACTCGGTGGATAGTTCCTTAAATTCATCCAGTAAGCCGTTACCCAAGCGGATTATCACCGGGGCTACATTCGCGCTAACCTTACAAATTTATTACATCTATGCCTTTTCCGCTGCGTTTAAAACAACCAGCGATATCTGGTTTCCCAAACTCACCGCCGTCTATTATGCCTTAAGTTTTGACCAGTACGCTGCACCACTGGGTCAATTCTTGCTGAACTTCCCGCCCCTGTTAGTGTTTTCCACCGTTGCCACATTAATATTGGAGTGGATTGGACCCCTATTTCTATTTATCCCCTGGCGCACCACGTTTTTCCGCTGCGCCACGATTATCACGTTTATCTTGTTACATATTGGGTTTGGCTTGACGCTGCATATCGGCTTGTTTCCAGCATTAGGGATATTTGTCTGGTTGGTGTTTATCCCAACTGAGGTATGGGATGCCCTTTATAAGCGAGTGTATACCCCCGAACGGGCAGGATTGAGGATTTATTATGATGCCGACTGTGGGTTCTGTAAAAAGGTTGTTTATCTGTTGCGAACCTTTTTAATCTTGCCCAAAACCCCCTTACAAACGGCGCAGGATGACCCCTCAATTTATGCCGACATGCAGGAAAAAAACTCCTGGGTGGTTGTAGACTGGCAGGATAACAGGCATTTCAAGTGGGAAGCGATGGCGTATGTGGTGAGTCTTTCTCCGGTCTTTAAACCTCTCGCTTATATTCTCCGTTGGCGTCCTTTGATGGCGGTGGGAACAAAGTTCTATGAGACAATTGCCTCAAATCGTCAAGTTGCGGGTCAATTCACCGCCCCCTTAAAATTTCGTCCGGTGGAAGTCCGTTCTTCGGGACTATTAAACATCGTCACCTTGTTGTTATTGGCTTACGTTACCGTTTGGAATTTCCGCAGTTTAGCTGATGCGCGATCCCTAAAGCAGACACTCGATCCCAATGTTCGTGCCAAAATTGACCGGGTGATGAAGTCAAGGACGCTGAATTCCCTAGACTGGATTAGTCGCCTCTTGCGACTCGATCAATCCTGGAGTATTTTCGCCCCAGCGCCGCCCAGAGATGATGGCTGGCACGTTATTGTCGGTAAACTCAAGGATGGTAGCGAGGTTGACCTTTTGCGGAATGGGAGATCTGTAAATTGGGATAAGCCAACGATTAAGCAGCGCAATGCCCTGTATCCCAATATGCAGTGGCGTACCTACTTCATCAATCTCAATCGCGCGATCGGTAATAAACTTTATCCTTATTATGCTGAGTATTTATGTCGCACCTGGAATGAACAGCATCAGGGAAACCAACAACTAGAAAGTTTAGAAATTTACTTTGTCGAAGAACGGACGGTTCCACCTGGAGAAACTCAGAATTTAGAGAATAAAAATCAGTGGCAGCAATCTTGTTCTGGAAAAGATTAAGCGAAATTAATAAAAATCAAGTCAATAAATAAAAAAATATCGAACCTAATAGTCTATGAACAGGGAAAAACAACAAAAGCTAGCATCTCCACCAGAACGATGGAAATTATTACTGATCGCGGTGTTAGTTTTAGGTCTATTTTTCCGCTTTGTTCATCTTGACCAGAAAGTCTACTGGCTTGATGAAACCCACTCATCTTTGCGAATTTTCGGCTATACAGAACCGGAATTCATTCAAGATATCTTTTCCGGTGATGTCGTTAATTCTGATGATTTGCTCAAGTATCAGCGTCCGAGTCCGACCAAAAATTGGGGAGATACGATTCGGGTTTTAGCAGGAAACACGGAGCATTCTCCACTTTACTATCTCGCACTCAGAGTTTGGGCAATTGGGTTTGGCAGTTCAGTGGCAGCACTAAGAAGCTTTTCCGTTTTGATTAGCGTATTTGCTTTACCTGGCATTTATTGGCTCTGCCGAGAACTGTTTGAATCACCTTTTGTTGCCTGGGTAGCCGTGGCGCTGATGGCGATTTCACCTTTCCATATTTTGTATGCTCAGGAAGTTCGTCCCTATAGTTTATTGACGGTAGCTATTTTACTCTCAAGCGCCGCTTTATTGAGAGCCATACGCCTGACTAAAAAGATAAGTTGGGGTATATATGCCGTTACTCTAATATTAGGGTTTTACACCCATTGGTTTTTTACTGTTGTCGCAGCGTCTCATGGACTTTATGTCGTTGTCACTCAGAAATTTCGCTTGAATAAAACGGTTATTGCTTATAGTCTAGCCTCTTTAGCTGGGATTATTGCCTTCTCTCCCTGGATAATCAATACGATAACGGCACCACCTCCCTTAGAAGAGCAAATGGGTTGGGTTTTCCAAAAATTGCCTCTATTAACTTTAGTTAAATCCTGGGGATTAAGTGTTAGCCGTGTTTTTTTCGACTTAGATAGAGGATGGTGCTTACCTTTAAACAGTCCAGATTGCAGCTATTTATTGAGTGATGATGAATCCCTCATCTATTGGTTAATTTTGCCGCTGATTGTTTTAGGGGGATATTCGATTTATTTTATTTGCCAAAAAACTCCAGCACGGGTATGGTTTTTTATTCTCAGCTTGATTGGAGTTATGGCTGCAGCCTTGATAATCCCCGATCTTATTAAAGGCGGTCAACGGTCAACCGTGACTCGTTATGTTATCCCTTGTCTATTAGGCTTTCAGTTAGCTGTTGCTTACCTTTTGGCAAGCAAAATGTCCACAAATTTCCGGTCAGTTAGGCAACAGAAAATATGGCAAGCAATTTTTGTGATTTTGATTTCCCTCGGCATTTTATCGAATCTAATTATTACTCAAGCCCATGGATGGTGGAGTAAAGGCGGTAATTATCATGTTCACCCTATTGCGACTATCGTTAACCAAGCTGAACAACCCCTCGTCTTGTATTCAGTTCCATCAAATGTGCTTTGGGGTAAAGGGGGGGCTGTGGGGAGAGTTGTACCCCTGACTCGTCAGTTTGAGCCAGATGTAGGAATTTTGTTTGTCGTTCAACCAACTGTTCCGTCGAAAATTCCGGCACAGTTTCAAGACGTGTTTGTTTACCGACCTCATGATGAATTAAAATCTTGGTTAGAACAAAATCAAAATTATACACTTGAGCCTGTTGTTGTTGATCCCCGTCGTCGAGAAAACCCACGACTGTGGAAACTCGTTAAGTAGCCTTTCAATCAAACAATTATCAAAATTGGTTTGCCATGTCAAAACTCAGTCATACACATCCCTATAAATTCACCGTCAATCTTCTATCTATTGTTATCCTATTTTTCATCGGAATACAGTTCTATACCGCCAAACATCTGAGGGGGTTTTGGCCCAAGTTTCGACGACTGCAATATCCTTATAAACTACTCAAGCCCCCGCCAGATCCTAACCTCTGGCCCTTCGTTAGTTATCCGATGTACAATTATGCCAAACATGAAGGAGATACAATCAAGCAATATTCAATTTATGCTACTCTAGATGATTCAACTGAAGTCCTGATTCAGCCTGAAGATTTAGGTGTAAATTACTGGGTTTTTATGTATGGACTTAAAGAATCACTACGGTTAGAAAAAAAAGAAATGATTATAAATTTTGTCCAGTTGTACGAAAGTCGCTACCACACTAAAATTATCAATTTGCGATTGTATAATTATCCCCTTGTCTTACAGAAAGACAAGATAATTGAAGCGGAACCCCAACTGGTTAAACAGTATCCAATTGCCGAATTAATGAAAAAATGATACCGATGTTTAATAAACTAACTATGCCTTGGGAATGGTGGACAACCTATTGGTTCAGACTCACCCCCTTGTTTAATCTAGCGATTAGTCGAATTATTATTGTTGGCTCTCAACTCTTCTATTTATTAGTTCCAGGTCGAGATGGGACTATAGTGAGTCAGTTAGTTAATAATTCTCAATTGCCAGATTTTCTTTACAATCCGCTACCCATTTTAAAGATTATACTCTTCCCATTGGAGCTACATCATCCTCCTCCCGTTGTGCTGCTATTGGCAATTTTAGCGTTAACTATAATAACCGGAACCTTCGGTTTAATTGGACTATTCACTACTCTGAATTTAATTATATTTGCGATTGGGAATATATTGATTCAAGCTTATATATACTCCTTCGGTGCCTTGTATAGTCATTCTCAAGCCTTAGTCATGATATCACTTTTCATCTTGGCTTTGAGTCCTGCTGGTCAAGTTTTATCCCTAGACGATCTGCGGCGTCGTATTCGACAAAATCGCCAGAGAAAAAGCGTAGATACTTTTGATATTCAGCAAGAAAAAAGTCACTTGGCTAGATGGCCCCTTTTACTTATCCAGTGGATGTTTGCAATTATCTACCTGGATTCAGCTATGAGTAAGCTGCTTAAAGGAGGACTCGATTGGATGAATGGTTATACATTACAATATTATTTATGGCAAGATGGACTGATTTGGAATAGACCCTTGGGGATTTGGTTAGCCGGACAACATACATTAGCTATACTATCGTCTTGGGTAGCAATCCTGTTTGAGGCAACATTTTTCTTTGTGCTATTTTTTCCCCGTTTAATCTGGTTTTATATCCCTCTAGGAATTTGCTTCCATACAGGAATATATATTGCTCAAAATGCTCCATTTTTGAAGTATATTCCCTGCTATTCAGTCTTTATTCCTTGGGCAGAATTAGTCAAAAATGTGTCTAAACGTCGTCGCATTGATGGTTCAACTCACAACCCTGAAATTATTTATGACAAATCAGATAATCATTGTCTCACTATCATTACTGTTTTATCTTACTTTAATTGGTTTAATCGGCTAACATTCAGGGATTGGCAGACCCAACACTCATCCCAGAGCAATAACATGGCGGAAATTGCCCTGGATGACTATCAAAAACCGCTTTATCTTGTCCTCCCTAGCGGCTCAAAACGCAAAGGCTTTTTAGCGTTCCGCGAAAGCCTGCGGTATTTGCCTCCCTTATGGCTGTTGTACCCGGTACTTTCTTTGCCCTTTATCTCTAAAATCAGTGCGAACTTGTATAAATCGATGGAGTCAAGACAATAAGGAATTAAAATATGACAGATTCATTATCCTTTGAACAATATCAATCCCTGATAGCCCCATCAAATCCACTGGCGTTATCGGTGGTTATCCCTATCTACAATGAAGTCGCTAGCATACCCCACCTGGTTGACGCTGTAGCAACCAGTTTAAGTACCAATCAGCTTTCCTACGAAATTGTCTGTGTCGATGATGGTTCCCAAGATGGTTCCACAGAACTCCTTCTGGAGTTAGCACGCAGCCGCCCGGACTTAAAAGCGGTGATTCTCCGCCGAAATTACGGTCAAACCGCCGCCATGTCAGCCGGATTTAAACATGCTCAAGGTCGCGTTATTGTGATGA
>JGI12210J13797_10121070_pt1 | contig 14453 bp, 14 predicted proteins | sample ElkSlonscriptome_3_FD_13797 | JGI IMG/M metagenome (IMG submission 13797)
CGCTGTCGATACCGGTATTCCAGAACGCCTGAGTTCTTCACAAGTACAAACCAGCGTACCCAGTCAAGATCAATTGCGGAACGGCTCAAGGCAGTTGCAGGGCTAAAGCGCCCGTATGCACGCCTGCATTGAAATAGTGCGTGTCCAGGGCTGCGGATTCAAAAGCCTCCAGCGAAACGGCTTCGATGCAGCCGGTTTTGCGGGCCTGGGTGCAAGACCACCAGCCTGATGGATAGCAGGGCTGCGGAAAGCCCAGCGTTCGAATGGTTTCAAAACCCGCCTGCTGCATGTTGTTCCGGATGCCTGCAATTAATTCCTGGTGGATCAGCGGTGATTCACTTTGTTGGACCAGGATGCCCCCATCGGCCAGTGCACGAAAGCAATCGGCCACGAATTGCGGACCGAACAGCCCCTCTGCAGGGCCTACCGGGTCGGTTGAGTCAACGACGATCAGATCGAGTGATCCATCTGCAGTTTTTCGGATCCATTCCAGCCCATCATCGAAGACCAATTGCGCACGGGCGTCGTGATTCGTTGTGCAGAGTTCAGGAAAGAACCGTTCACTCAAGCGGGTCACTTGCTCATCAATGTCGCACTGAACCGCAGACTCAACCGAAGGATGTTTCAAGACCTGTTGCAGCGTGCCGCAGTCGCCGCCGCCAATGATCAAGACGTTGCGTACTTGTCCGTGACTGAACAGCGCCGGGTGCGTCAACATCTCGTGATAAATAAAATTGTCTCTGCTGGTCAGCATGATGAAGCCGTCGATCGTCATCAGCCGTCCCCAGTCCGTCGTCTGAAAGACTTCAATGGTCTGAAATTCCGTTTCAACCCGTGCCAGTTGTGATTCGACCTGAAAGCTGATTGCGCTACCGGTCGGGGTATGAATTTCAGTAAACCACTGGGCGTCCTGGGCGCTGAACTGATGAAGCATGGTGGTTGATCCGGAGGTTGTCAGCGCAATATTCTACTGGCAGCGGTGCTTGGCGGCACTACAATGCTTCGATGTTAAACAAGCCAATATTGATGGACTGATGTCTGAATCAACCATTGACAAAGCACGGCAACGATATGTCATTCCGGAGTGGTCCAGTGGTTTTTTTGATCTGGATCCTGCCGGCCGGCTTGGCGTCAGACGGTCTGGCGGAGACGCCAAGCTGCTGCCAATAGCCGATGTGATCGGACAAGCCCGATCAGCCGGCTTGCGCTTGCCCATATTACTGCGCTTTCCTGGAATTCTGCGCCAGCGGGCCGCCGACCTGCAACAGGCTTTTACCGACGCAATCGGCCAGATTGATCAGGATTCAGGTTATACGCCGGTCTACCCAATCAAGGTCAACCAGCAGTCGACCGTCATCAATACCCTCGCGCAGGTCGAGGGCATGGGGCTGGAGGTTGGCAGCAAGCCGGAGTTGATCGCGGCGCTGGCTCTAAGTCCGACAGGGCGGCTGTTGATTTGCAACGGCTACAAGGATCATCAATACATCCGGCTTGCATTGAGCGGCGTTCGGCTGGGGCTCCAGGTCATGTTGGTGATTGAAAAACCGTCGGAATGGCCGCTGATCGTGCGCATCGCACGGGAGATGCGCATTACGCCAATAGTAGGCGTCCGCATGCGCCTGTCGTCGCTGGGCAAGGGCAACTGGCAAAACACCGGTGGTGAGCGAGCTAAATTCGGTCTGACGGCGCATCAGTTGCTCGACCTGATTGAAGCCATGCGGATTGAGAATTGTCTGGACTGGTTCCGGTTATTGCATTTTCATATGGGATCACAAATTTCCAACTTGCGCGATATCCAGCAGGGTGTGCGTGAAGCCGGTCGCTACTACGTCGAGCTGGTGGGCCACGGCGTGCCGCTGACTCATCTGGATATTGGCGGCGGGTTGGGCGTTGACTACGAAGGCGGTCGATCCAGAACGTATTGCTCGATGAACTACAGCCTGGCGCAGTACGCGCAGGCCATCGTGTCCGGCTTGAACGAATTGTGCGCGCAACATCAGGTGCCGATGCCGCATCTGATATCGGAATCCGGGCGAGCGCTGACTGCGCACCATGCCGTACTGGTGACGAACATCACGGCCACCGAGCAATGTCCAACCGACGGGCTGAGCAATGCGGCCGAGCAGGGAGAACCCGTGATTGATCACTTGCAGGCATTGTTGAGTGACTTGCAGGCACGCGAGCCCGAAGAGACCTATCTGGAAGCCGAGCACTGGCTCAATGAGGGTCGAAACCTGTTTATGTACGGCGATTTGTCGCTGACTGCGCGAGCTCAGCTCGAGCCGCTGTACTATAAGATTTTGTCGCAGCTGAAACCCATGCTGGATCCGGCCCATCGTCGTCAGCGTGAATTGTACGAGCAAATTCAGTCCAAGCTATCCGACAAGTACTTCATGAACCTGTCGATTTTCCAGTCGCTGCCTGATATCTGGGCTATCGATCAGGTCTTTCCCATCGTGCCGCTGCAGCGCAATCATGAGCCGCCGGACCGACGCGTTGTGCTGGAAGATCTGACTTGTGACTCCGATGGGCGGATCGATCGCTATGTCGAGCACGGTATGCTGGAACCGACGTTGGCGCTGCACAGCATAGGTCCGGAGGAGCAGTATCTAGTCGGCATTTTTATGACCGGGGCTTATCAGGAAACGCTGGGTGATATTCATAACCTGTTTGGTGATACTGACAGCGTGGACGTAGTCATCAGTGACGATGGCATTGAGTTGCAGCAATTGCGACCCGGTGATCGCGCGGATCAGCTGCTCCAGATGGTTGGTTTCGACGCGTCGACGCTGTTGCAGGGTGCGTTGGACAAGCTGGATGACACCAGTCTGAATCAGGCACAGCGCGACGAATTGACCGATCTGCTGAAGCAGGGGCTGTCGGCCTATACCTACCTCGACACTCAGACGTAGTCGGCAAAACACAAGGAATCACGATGCCTTCAATTGATATAGTGCCACCCATCGTTCGTGAACCATTCCCGCCGGGGCGGAGCAGTCGGTGTTTCTGCGGCAGCGGACTTCGCTTCAAGAACTGTTGCGGCCAATCGGGCATGGTCCAGGGCCGGAAGCCACCCAGCGGCATTGGCGTAGTCGAGGAATTCATTGCCGCAGAAGCTTGCGCTGAGGTATGTGAATTTGCCAGGTCCAGCCCTGCCGAATGGCTTGAAGTGGTGGACATGCAGCGATCCACGCAGGAGAACGTGGTTCGAATTCGTGATGAGCGCCGCAAGACCGAGCGGGTTGATGTCAAGGCCATTCAGGAGCGCCTGAATGGGTGGATTCAGCGCGCGCTGACTGACGTGATCGAGCCTGACCTTGAACGTCCGTTTGACTGGTTCGAGTTACCGCAATTACTGAAATACACCGCGGGTGGTCTATACGACAGTCATGCCGATAGCGACAGCTTTGATACGCGCGATGGACGCTGGAAAAAAACGCTGGATCGCGATATCAGCCTGCTGATTTATCTGAATAATGAGTACGAGGGCGGGTCGTTATTGTTCGAACATTTTGATTTTACGATTCAGCCCCGAGCAGGCATGCTGGTGTATTTCCCATCCGATATGCGTTATCAGCATGAAGCACGACCGGTGACTTCCGGTTTACGCTTTGCGCTCGTCAGCTGGGCCCGACTGGCGGACGAACCCAGGGTGCTGGCCAATGCCCCGCGCGATGTGGTGCAGGTCCACCCGGCAAAAGACTGAATGACAGCACTCAGACATCGCCAAACTGCTCGGCCTCACCCACCCATCGATGAATCAGAATCTCGGTTTGTTCAGCGTTGAGCTGTTCGACAACTGCAGGCACCTGCTCGACCAGTGCGGCATCGCGCTCCAAGCGGGCGATCCGGAAACGCAGCATGCCGGTCTGGCGCGTACCAAGCACTTCGCCCGGACCGCGTAACGCCAGGTCTTTCTCGGCGATTCGGAACCCGTCGGTTGTTTCACGCATGGTTTCGAGCCTTGCGCGGGCCCGTTCACCCAGCGGTGATTTATACATCAAGACGCAGGCGGATTGATCGCTGCCACGACCAACGCGCCCACGCAATTGATGCAGCTGGGACAGCCCCAGTCGTTCGGCGTTTTCAATCAGCATCAAGCTGGCATTGGGCACGTCGACGCCGACCTCGATCACGGTCGTCGCAACCAATAGCTGTATGTGACCCGACTTGAAATCACTCATGATTGCCTGTTTCTGATCAGGCTTCATGCGGCCGTGTATCAGCCCGATCGAATATTCAGGCAAGGCTTTCTTGAGCTCTTGGGCGGTGGTTTCAGCCGCCTCGGCCTCAAGCACATCCGATTGTTCAATCAATGGACAGACCCAATAGGCCTGTCGTCCCTCGGACAGGGCCAGGCGAATGCGTTCGATCAACTCGGTTCGGCGCTGTTGTGGTATCAGTGCGGTGGTGACAGGCTTGCGGCCTGGTGGGAGTTCATCAATGACAGAAATTTCCAGCCCGGCGTAGGCGGTCATGGCCAGCGTTCTGGGAATCGGGGTTGCGGTCATGACCAATTGATGGGGGATGCGTTGACGGCGTTGGCCGCGATCCGTATCGCTGCCTTTCTCGGCCAACGCCAATCGCTGATGGACGCCGAAACGATGCTGCTCATCGACAATGACCAGTCGCAGCTGCTTGAACTCGACCCCACTTTGAAACAAGGCATGAGTGCCGATCACCAGCGGAGCGCCGCCAGCAATCGCTTCCAGAGCCTCGGCTCTGGCCTTGCCCTTGACCTTGCCAGCCAGCCAGACCGGCGTAATGCCAAGCGGTTCGAACCATTGCGTAAACGACGTTCGATGCTGTTCGGCCAGGATTTCGGTTGGCGCTATGATTGCGACCTGAGCGCCAGCCCCGATGGCCTGCGCGGCCGCACTCGCTGCGACCACAGTCTTGCCGGAGCCTACGTCACCCTGCAGCAGCCGCCTCATCGGGCGATTGGAATTCAGGTTGTTTGCGATCTCATCGATCACGCGCTGTTGCGCCGAGGTCAGCGCAAACGGCAGTTGTCCAATCAATGAAGCAGCCAGACCATTCGTATCGATCAGTTGGTCAGCAAATTGTTTTGACCGCGCCTGGTTCAGTCGAGCCAGTGCCAGATGGTGTGCACACAATTCCTCCAGAGCCAGCCGCTGAATGTTTGGATCATGACCGTCGATCAGATCTTCCAGACAAGCCAGCGAGTCGGGCCGGTGAATACTCAGCAATGCAGTCTTGAGCGCGCCGGGCAGGCCGCAGTCGGATAATGGATCCTCCAGAACCAGATCGCCGCTGATCAAACGAGTCAACGACTCGTTGATCAATCCAGCCAGTCGTTGCGCTCCCAGGCCCGCCGTCGTCGGATATACGGCCGACAAGTGGTCAGGCAGCGGTGGCGCTTGACCAGGCTGTAATAGCTGGCTCTGCGGGTGCACCATTTCAAGCCCGCCGGCACCGAATCGAACTTCGCCGTAACAGCGTAGCCGATTCCCGACCGCATACAGTTTGAGCTGATTCGGATAGAAGTTGAAAAAGCGCAGCACCAGTTGGGCCGTATCGTCTGTCAGTACAACCGTCAAACTGCGACGTCGTCCGGGCCGGATTTGCTGGTCGAGCACTCGGCCTTCGACCTGCGCATCGAGTCCGGGTTGAAGCAGGTGCATCGGCGTGATTCGAGTCCGGTCCTCGTAGCGAAGCGGCAGGTGGAATAGCAGGTCTGCCACGCTGTGGATGGCCATGCTTTTCAATTTCGCGGCGATGCCCGGGCCTACGCCCGGTAACGATTCCAGCGTTGCTATTGATTGCGACAAAATGATCCAGTGCCCAGAACGGTAGTCCTAATAGTATTGGATTTAGGTGTTGGATAACCGGCAGATCGAATCGGGTACCATGGGGCGCTATTTAGGAAAGCGAGACCGTTCGTGATACGAAGCATGACTGCCTATGCCAGCCGGAATACCACCAGTCCGGTTGGCATGTTGACCTGGGAAATTCGCAGCGTCAATCAGCGCTATCTGGATTTGCATCTGCGTTTGCCGGATGATTTTCGGCTGCTGGAAGCCGATATCCGTGCGCGCTTCAAGACGCGCTTGAGCCGTGGCAAGGTTGAGGCTAATTTGCGATTTCAGGTTGATCCAGCCGCCGAGTCGGCAGCGCCACGGTTGAACAGACCGCTGGCACAGTCATTGCTTGACAGCCATCAGCAGCTTGCAGGATTGACCGATCAACCTGCTGCAGTCGACCTGGTTAGCCTGATGAACTGGCCTGGCATGCTGATAGAACAACGGCCGGAGCTTGACGAAGAGCGCCGGCAGGCGATGGAATTGCTTGAACAGGCGATTGATGACCTGGTCGATGCGCGTGCCCAGGAAGGGGAGGCAATCGAACAGATGCTGAGCGAGCGTTTGTTGGGCATTGAACAGCAGGTTACAGCGGTGCGAACACATCTGCCTGAAGTTCGGCAGGCGTTGCGGCAGCGTTTTGATGAGCGACTGGCGCAACTGGATACTGAATTGGAGCCGGGCCGCCTGGAACAGGAAATCGTGCTGCAGTTGACCAAGCTTGATGTCGATGAAGAACTGGATCGGCTCGAAGCCCATGTTGCTGAAATCCGGCGCGTGCTGACGCTTGAAGAGCCGGTCGGGCGACGCCTGGATTTTCTGATGCAGGAACTCAACCGCGAAGCCAACACGCTGGGGTCGAAATCGGTTGCAGCGGAAACTACGGGCGTATCGGTCGAGCTGAAAGTATTGATTGAACAGATGCGTGAGCAGATACAGAATGTCGAATAAGCCAGCATCTGCCGGCGAACTATTCGTCATTGCTGCACCGTCAGGTGCTGGAAAAAGCAGTCAGATCCGGCGCTTGCTGGAGCGTTGCCCGAACCTGGCCTTTTCGGTATCGGCTACGACCAGACCGGCACGCCAAGGCGAGCATGATGGTCAACACTACCATTTTATTGATACGAGCTCATTTCAGGCGCGGATCCAGCAGGGCCGTTTTCTGGAGTATGCAGAAGTGTTTGGCCATTATTACGGCACCGACCGCGCGCACGTCGAACAACTATGGCAACAGGGCCGGGACGTGCTGCTCGAAATTGATGTTCAGGGTGCCGCTCAGATCAGGCAGTCCTATCCGGATGCCTGCCAGATTTTTATTCTGCCGCCTTCGATGGCAATTTTGAAAAAACGACTGGTTGACCGCGGTACTGATCAGCCGGATGTGATCGAGCGCAGACTGGGCGAAGCACAAAGTGAAATTGCCGCCTGCGCGTCGTTTGACTGGGTCGTGATTAATGATGATTTCGATCAGGCGGCCGCAGAGCTTGCCAGCATTGTCTGTGCCTGGCCCCTGCGCGCTGAGCGACAGCACAGGATTCATCGTCATCTGCTTGCCGAGCTATTGGCTAAACCCTGAATTCACGCTACAATGTACAGTTACCGATAAATTTTGACAGGAGCCACCATTGGCCCGCGTTACTGTAGAAGACTGTATAGATATCGAGCCCAACCGATTCAACCTGATTGTCATGGCCTCCCAGCGTGCCCGCCAGATTGCCAATGGTGCTGATCCGCTGGTTGATGAGGAAACCGATAAGCCCACCGTGATTGCCTTGCGCGAAATTGCTGAAGGCGAAATCGACCAGGACAATATCCGCACCTACCAGGCTGAGCTGGACGCGCGCCTGGCCGCCATGCAGGCAGAACTGCCGCCGCCTCCGCCGGACGAAGACTAAAGCTTGGCGCAGTGACCCTTCCGGCACCGGTTCGTGAACTGCGGACGCTGCTCAATACTTATCTCGAGCCAGATCACGTCGCAACCATTCTGCGCGCTTTCGAGGTCGGCTCGCAAGCCCATCGTGGCCAGACGCGCAAGTCTGGCGAACCCTATATCCTGCATCCGGTTGCAGTCGCGCATATCCTGGCGCGCATGCGCATGGATACGTCGACCATCACCGCCGCATTGCTGCATGACACGGTCGAAGACACCGTACTGACGCTGGATGACCTGAAGCAGGATTTCGGCGATGAGGTCGCCAAGCTGGTCGATGGCGTGACCAAGCTGGACAAGATGAAGTTTCGCACCCGGCGCGAAGCCGATGCGGAGAGCTTTCGCAAACTGTTGCTGGCGATGAGTCGTGACCTGCGGGTCATTTTCATCAAGTTGGCCGATCGATTGCACAACATGCGAACGATCGGCGCTATGTCTGCCGAATCCAGGCGGCGTATCTCGCGCGAGACCCTTGAAATTTATGCGCCGATTGCCGATCGCCTGGGCATGAATACGATGCGCCTCGAGCTCGAGGATCTTGGCTTTGCCAACCTGCATCCATGGCGGTCGAGCCAGATCAAACAGCGCGTGGAGTCGGTTACCCACAATCGCAAGCAGATTATTGATGAAGTCAGCGAAGCGATCAAGAAACGCCTGAATGAATCCGGCATTCCTTCCCGGGTCGAAGGGCGCGCAAAAAGCATCTACAGCCTGTATTCCAAGATGCGCGATAAGTCGCTGAGCTTTGATGAAATCAATGATCTTTACGCCTTCCGCATCATTACGCACGCTGAATCGCACTGTTATCAGGCGCTGGGTGTGGCGCACAGCCTGTTCAAACCCCGGCCCGGCAGCTTCAAGGACTACATTGCTCTGCCCAAGCCGAATGGCTATCAATCGCTGCACACCGTGCTGGCGCATGAGTCCGGCGTGCCGATCGAAGTGCAGATTCGGACAGAAGAGATGGACGCCGTGGCTGAAAAAGGCGCGGCCTCGCACTGGCTGTATAAATCGGCCCCGACCGACGGCAACACCGCCACGCGTGCCCGCACCTGGTTGTTGAAGCTCGTGGAATCGCAGTCGCGTGCCGATGACTCGATGGATTTCATCTCGACGGCCAAGGCCGAATTGTTTCCCGATGAAGTATTCGTATTTACACCGCGCGGCAAGATTATTGATTTGAAGGCCAAGGCCACTGCACTGGATTTTGCCTATGCCATCCACACCGATGTCGGTAATCATGCTGTGCATGCTCGCATCGATGACAAGCTGTCGCCGCTGTCGACGATACTGGATAACGGCCAGAAGGTAGAAATTCAAACTGAGGATCAGGCCCGACCGCAGCCCGAGTGGCTGCAGCACGTTGTGACGGCCAAGGCGCGCACGGCGATTCGCTCGCACCTGAAGAACCTGGAGCAGGCCGAATCGGTGGCTATCGGCCATCGACTACTCGACCAGGCCCTGGCAAGGCGTGATCGCTCGATGGAGGATATTTCCAGCCGACGACTGGATCGTTTTGTCAAGAAAGCCGGCTTTGAGCGACTCGAAGATCTGTTGATCCGCATTTCACGTGGCGAGCAGCTGGCGGCTAACGTGGCACAGAAACTGCTGCCAATCACGCAGCGGCGAAGCGCCGATACCTTCAAGACCGATGTGTTTACGGTCGGCAGCGACGAAGGTAACGCCATCCATTACGCGCGTTGCTGTCTCCCCATTCCTGGCGATCGTATCCAGGGCTATCTGTCGCCTGGCCGCGGATTGATCGTGCATCGTGCACGCTGTCCAAACGTCAAAGGGCTCTGCCGTGAACACCAGGAGCGCTGTCTGGACGTGGCTTGGGAATCAGTTCCGCGCGGTCACTACAGCGTCATGCTGACGCTGATCACCGTCAATGGTCCTGGCGTGCTGGCCTCGATTTCGGACAGCATCAGCAAGGCAGGCGCCAATATTGAGCGCGTTGAACAGCGCGAGAGCACCTCCGATACTGCCGAGTTGCATTTCCAGATCAGCTTGAAAAACCGCAATCAGCTTGCGCGGGTGCTGAAACGGCTTCGTCGGAACGGCAAGGTGTTCAAAGTCCAGCGTGAAATCGCCAAATAGACGTTGGCAATGATAGGAATCAAAAGAAATCCATAGGAAAAGCTCGATGACAAAGACCCCCATCCAAAGCAGCGATGCGCCGTCGGCCATCGGGCCGTATTCGCAGGCGATCCAATGCGCGGATACACTGTATCTATCAGGTCAAATCCCCCTCGATCCTGAATCTGGCGAGCTGGTCGACGGACACTTCGAGACGCGCGTTTGTCGCGTTTTCGACAATCTCCAGGCGGTTTGTCGAGCTGCGGGTGGCGATCTGAACCACATCGTCAAGCTGAACGTGTTTCTGACCGACCTGGATCGCTTTTCCCAGGTCAACGACATCATGGCGCAATACTTCGAGCCGCCGTATCCGGCGCGTGCGGCGGTGCAGGTTTCAGCCTTGCCGAAAGGCGTGGATGTTGAAATGGATGGCGTGGCGGTGATCGGTCCATGAACTCGACGTTCGTCAAGGCATACCGTGACGGGCGTGGTAGTCTCACCGCCCGGAATTGACTGCATACCATTCGACACGAAAAAAAGGATAGCCATGAACCGACCCTCTGGACGACAGCCTGACGAACTGCGCAGCATTGAAATGCTGCGTCATTTTACTTGCCACGCCGAGGGGTCCGTTTTGATCAGCTGCGGTGGCACGCGCGTGTTGTGTACGGCCAGTGTCGAGGAACGCGTGCCGCCCTGGTTGCGCGGTAAGGGCCAGGGCTGGGTTACGGCGGAGTACGGCATGTTGCCGCGTTCAACGGGCAGCCGCAACATGCGCGAAGCAACGCGCGGCAAACAGGGTGGCCGTACCCTGGAGATTCAGCGCTTGATCGGCCGGAGCCTGCGCGCGGTCGTCGATCTAGAGGCATTGGGCGAGCGCACCATCACGCTGGATTGTGATGTGTTGCAGGCCGATGGTGGCACCCGTACGGCCTCGATCACCGGTGCTTATGTTGCGCTGGTGGATGCGGTGCAAACGCTGGAACAGCGCAACAGAGTAAAGAAGCGTGTGCTGCATGGTCAAATTGCAGCGGTATCGGTCGGCATGCTCGGTAACGATGCGGTGCTGGATCTGGACTATGCGGAAGATTCCACAGCTGATACCGATTTAAATGTCGTCATGAACGATGGTGGCGGCATGATCGAAGTTCAGGGTACGGCCGAAGGTCACGCCTTTCATCGCAGCGAGCTGGATCAGATGCTGAATCTGGCCGAGAAAGGGATTGCTGAATTGATGCAGGCCCAGCGTCAAGCGCTTGGACAAGACTAGCGACATGCAACATTCGAACGCCATCGTGATTGCCAGCGATAATGCCGGCAAGCTGAAGGAGTTTGAACAACTGTTCGCGCCGCTGGGGTTCAAGGTGCATCAACAATCTGACTTCGCGATACAGCAACCGCCTGAAACCGGACAAACGTTCATCGAGAATGCACTGGTGAAGGCGAGGGTTGCCTGCAAGGCTTCGAAGCTTCCGGCCCTGGGTGACGATTCCGGCCTGGTCGTGGACGCACTGGACGGTCGGCCCGGCATTTATTCGGCACGTTTTGCCGGCAATCAGGCGACGGCTGATGACAATATCGATCGCCTGCTCAATGAACTGAACAACACCCAACACACCGAACGCAGCGCCTGCTTTTTCTGTTGCCTGGTGTATTTGCGCAGCGCCGATGATCCTGCGCCTGTTATTGCCACCGGTCGATGGCCAGGTCGGATTCTGGAACAGCGAGTCGGCCAGGGCGGCTTTGGCTACGACCCGGTGTTTTTTGATCCGGAGCTGAACGCGTCGGCCGCTGAACTCGATCCCGGCATCAAGAATCGCGTCAGCCATCGAGGTCGCGCATTGAGACAGTTGATGGAACTGTTGCGCGGTCGTTAATTCCGTGCTGACATTGCCGCCACTGTCGCTGTACATCCACCTGCCATGGTGTGTGGCACGGTGTCCCTACTGCGACTTCAACGCCCACACTACCCCTGAAGTATTGCCCGAGCAGGCCTATGTGGAAGCCCTGATGGCTGATCTTGAACTCGAGCTTCCGCGAATATGGGGCCGCAGCGTGCACAGCGTATTTTTTGGCGGCGGCACGCCTAGCCTGTTTTCGGCCAATTCGATCGAACACATCCTGAATGGTGTTTCGGCTCGAGTGAGCCTGGCGCCGAATGCCGAGATCACGCTCGAAGCCAACCCGGGGACGGTTGAGCATGACCGGTTCGAGGCGTACCGGTCAGCCGGCATCAACCGCATCAGCCTGGGCGTGCAAACATTCAACGATCAGCATCTGCAGCAACTTGGCCGTGTGCACGACGGCACTCAGGCGCGGCTCGCAATAGACGCCGTGCAGCGCGCAGGCTTTGACAATTTCAATCTTGATCTGATGTGGGCGTTGCCCGAACAAAACGTTGAGCAAGTGCTGTCTGATCTTGATCAGGCGCTGCGTTTTGATCCACCGCACTTGTCGCACTATCAGCTGACGATCGAGCCGAATACGGTATTCGCGGCCCGACCACCGGCATTGCCCGACGAGGATCGGGTCGCAGAAATGCAGGATCAATCTGCCGAACGCATGACAACAGCCGGCTATCAAGCCTATGAAATTTCGGCCTGGGCCAGGCCCGGCCAGGTGTGCAGGCACAATCTGAACTACTGGCGCTTCGGCGACTACATCGGGATCGGCGCGGGCGCTTGCGGCAAAATCACGCTACCGGCAGAGGGAAAGATCCTTCGCACGCGGCGCAAGAAAACACCGAAAGCCTGGCTGAATGCCGCGGCTGACAAGCAGTTTATTGCAGAAGCCAACCCTATCGCTGTTGAAGACTTGCCGTTGGAATTCATGTTGAATCGAACCCGATTGGCAGAGCCGATCCCGATCCAGGCGTTTTCGGCATCGACCGGGCTGGATGTTGAGGCCTTGGAAACGCCGCTGGCCAAAGCTGAAGCCTTGGGTTTGATCGAACGCGACGATCAAGTCATCGTGCGAACAACACGCGGCGCAGATTGCCTGAATGATCTCCAGGCCCTTTTTTTGCCGGGTCTGGCCGACGGGTAACCACTAAAAACCCGCGCTGAGCGCGGGTTTGCGATGCGTCAATTCATTAGTGCTTACTGGAAGCGAGTGCGCAGTGCGAGTCCAGCAACCAACATCAGCAACACTATGGCGGCAAGGATACCGATTGCATTCAACGTTGGTACGGGTTGCGTTTCCGGAAGGCTCACGGGTGCACCGAATGCGAGGTTATCAATCAGTTCGCCGCTGTCGCCTGCACCTTCGATCTCGATAGATGCTATAGGAACAGGTGAAGTAAAGCCGACAAATTCGCTGACATTGTTGGCCGAAGTGGTTACCACAACTGAGCCCAGTGAATTACTACCAGCGTCGAAGGCACGAACCGTAACGTCACCGGCACCAGGATTGCCAGAAAAGGCATCCAGAGCAATGGCCGTCACATCAGGCGCATCGAATATCACTACCGTAAATTCGGCAAAAAGATTTGCGCCAATCACGTCGGTGGTAGGCCCCAAAAAGCCATCGTCCAGAACTACCAATCCGCCACCGCCCGAAGAAGATATGTTGAATCCTGCAATCAAGTCACCTGGGACGAAACACGCATCGTTTGAGCTGCTATTGACGGGCTCAGTACAGGTTGCTACCCCAGCGCTGAGACCACCTTCAAAATCTTCTAAAGGAAGCGTGCCAGCCGTAGCATCAAAACTTGTTCGATCTGCAAAGGTCGTCAATCCACCACGATCGGCTGGATCGGCCACACCAGGTCCGTTGTCTGTCAATTCCGGCTGACCCATATCGGCCCATTCCTGATAACTTACCTGAGCAACTGAGTGGGTCGAAAGAATCAGGATAGTCAAGCAAAAAAATACTACAAATTTCATTAGATCACCCTCATTGAAACTGTTATTCAAGATATCAACTTGAAATAGTACCAGAATATTGACGTAGTTCGATAATTCATGGAGCTTTGGCAAGTGTCTGCATCGCGGTTTGATCGAGCCGATTCACGGTCCAATCCGACATCGGCACCGCGCCCAACGTTTGGTAAAACTCGATGGCCGGGGTATTCCAGTCCAATACGCTCCACTCCATTCGACCGCAGCCGCGTTCCAGCGCGATTCGCGCCAACGCCCTCAGCAATGCCCTGCCAATCCCCTGGCCACGTGCCGACGGCTCCACGTACAGGTCTTCCAGATACAGGCCTTTGCGCCCGAGAAACGTTGAAAAGTTATGGAAAAACAAGGCAAAGCCAACCGGCTGTTCGCCAACATGCGCTACTAGCGCTTCGGCAGACGGCGTTTCTCCAAACAATGCATCGGCAATCAATGCGGGCCTAGCTTCCACCTCGTGTTCCAGCTGTTCGTAGCGCGCCAGGCTGCGAATCAAGCCCAGAATGCTGGCCTCATCGCCGGGTTGAGCCGGCCGAATCGACCAGTCACTCATGGCCACGCTCGGCAACGTCCTGGTCAACTTCTGCGGCGAGTTTTACGATTTCGGCAACCTTGCCAAATTGTTCGGCCAGCGGATTGGTCTTGCGCCAGACCATTCCGATGGTTCGACAGGCCATGACGTCCTTGAATCGTGCGACCGAGACCTGGGCCAGGCGGGTTTCAACGTCC
>JGI12210J13797_10154398_pt1 | contig 14444 bp, 9 predicted proteins | sample ElkSlonscriptome_3_FD_13797 | JGI IMG/M metagenome (IMG submission 13797)
TTCCACGCATACAGCGAGTGCTGACTCACGCCGAGCCGCTCTGAAACCTCCGCCACCCGGTAGCCCCGCTCGGTAATCTGCGCCACCGCATCGCGCTTGAACTCGTCACTGAAATTAGCCTTACCCATCGTCGCCTCCTGTCCTCAAATCTAGGAAAGAAAGCGTCCACAAATCTAGGGGCTATTCAGTGAACCGATGGCACGGACCCCTGATCGCGCGGCGGAATCAGCGCGGCCCGCCGATTTCTCGCACCGTGCGCTCCGGATCTTCGATCAGTTGCGGCTCCAGATCCAGTTCCATGACGTTCCTGTCGGACACGGTATAGGGCTCCCAGCCGGGCAGGAGTTCGCTCGAAGGTTCACCGGTCCTGGCGAAGGCAATCCATGCATCGCTCATCATCTCGGCCATGCGCGCCGCTTCCTCCCCGGTTCCGACGAGCGCGCTCGGCATTTCGGCGTTGTCGAACATCAGCGGAATGTCGAGCGTGTGCGGTGCCTTGAGTGCGCCGTCGGCTACCGGAGTTTCCCAGCTCAGCCGATACACGTAGACCGGCGCCTCGGCCGTGCGCGATTGCTGGTCGGCGAGCAGGTAGGTTCCGCGTACGAAACGCGCGCCCATGGCGGCGCTGGCGATGTAGGTCGGGGAATAGTCCGGGTACATTTCGCGATAGGCCGCTACGGTGGCCACCGCTTCACTCCCCATCGATGCGGCCATGCCGTCGAGCGCGGCATCGTCGATCATGCCGAACCATGGCTGGGCCGCGAGGAACAGCGTCATTTCGTCCTTGTTGTAGCCGATCAATAGCGGGATATCGCGCGATTGTTCCGGAGCGGAGGGAAGGAACGGGTCGCGCGGAACGATCCTGCCGTCGGCGACCGGACCGAACCGCGGGGCACGCTGCGAAAGGGTGTCCGGCGGCGTGGCCGCGCGCACGGTATCGATCAGATCATCGGCTGGAAGCGCTCGCAGTTGCTCGGGCGTCTCAACACCAGCTTCTCTCAGAATATCGTCGGTGTAGGACGCGGCCTCTGGTGGTTTCCTGCTTGTCACGCCCGGCCCGGATTGCACGATCGCCTTGTCGAACAGACCATCGGCTGCGGGCATTGCCATCAGGTGACTGACTTTCGACCCGCCGCCCGATTCTCCCATGATGGTCAAATCGTCCAGATCCCCGCCGAACGCCGCGATATTGTCGCGCACCCATTCGAGCGAACGCACGAGATCGAGGTTGCCGACATTGCCCGAGGCGGCGTAGTCCTCCCCGAAACGGTTGGAAAAGTTGAGATATCCGAACGCGTTGAGCCGATGGTTGACCGTGACGATTACTACGTCGCCCTTTTCGGCGAGATTGCAGCCGATATATGCGGGCCAGTTGCCCGAAGCATAAGCATTGCCGCCGCCGTGGAACCACACCATCACGGGCCGCGATCCGATCGATGCGTCGGGCGTCCATACGTTGAGGAACAGGCAATCATCGTTGTCGATCTTGCTTTCGCTGAAGGTCGGAAAGATCGCCTGGATCTCTCGTGTCAGTTCGGTCGTGCGCGGGCCACTGGGCGAGTAGAGCTGCATGCATGGGGCGCCATATCCCGTCGCATCGGCGATGCCCTGCCAATCCTCGGCTGGAAGCGGCGCTCCCCTATGGGTGGGGCGGCGTAGTGGATGCCGAGAAAAGCATCGACACCATCCTGTTCGAGCCCCCGTACCTGACCCTTGTCGGTCGCAACGACAGGGGTCGCCCGCTGCGCCGCGAGCGGCTGAATGGCCGCTACGATCATGGCCGCGCCAAGCAGCGCCGAATACGTTCTATTCATGAAGAGCGCTCTCTCTTTCATCATATTGGTATGGTGAAAACTATTGCACGGTCACGCTCTTTCGGTTCAGTCGCGGCTTGCACGGCAGGTGCGATGGCAGCAATGTGGTTTTATGCCGAAGGCAAATACAGCACGTTATAACGAAAAGCGGGAGGCGATTCTCGATGCCGGCGCGAGGGTCCTGAATCGCAAGGGGCTTTCGGCCGTTCGACTAACGGACGTCGCCGCGGAAATCGGCCTGAAGCGACCCGGCATCGTCTATTATTTCGGCAATGTCGAAGAGCTCGCCGAGGCGCTGTACGGCCGTTCGCTGTCGCAGCTCGAGCGGCGGATCGAGATTGCGATCGAACGGCCGACCCTGCGCGACCGACTGGCCGCGCTTATCGACCAGGAACTTGATCATCACGCTGCCGAACGTCGCGGCGAGGCGATCCGAAGGCCGCAATTGGGTGAGATCCGTGCGCTTTCCGGGGCGAGGCGGCGTGTGCTCGGCAGGCGCTACGACCGGATCCTGCGACGGGTGGCGCGCCTGCTGGAGACGGATGAAACGCCGGGCCGGCTGATCCGGCGGCTCGGCCCCGCCCATATCGTGATGGAAAGCATTTTCTGGCTGCCGGCGTGGCTCGACGAATACGAGCCCTGGATGTTCTCGCGCGTTCGCGATGCACTGATCGATGTGCATCTCCACGGTTTTCGCAACGCCCCCCCGCCGCGCGCCGTACCGGTAATCGGCGAGCCACCGCGCGTCGAGACACCTGAGATCGACCAGGATTCCTACCTTCGCATGGCCACGCGGCTGATCTGCGACTTCGGTTTTCGCGGCGCCTCGATCGATCGTATCGCCGCCGAACTCGGAGTAACCAAGGGCAGCTTTTACCACCATATCGCGCAGAAGAACGAGCTTATCGAAACCTGCTTCGCCCACAGCCAGCAACGCTTGAGCGAAATTCAGCGGCGAGCGAGCGAGCGCGATCTTCCGCCGCACGATAGGCTGGATGCGGCGCTAGCTACCGTGGTGAAGATCCAGTTCGAGGGACGCTTTCCCCTGCTACGCGTCTCCGCGCTCGTGGCTCTCGAGAGCGATGCGCGAGCGAAAATCATCGTCCAGGCAAAGCGCAATTTCCGCTGGTTCGCCTCCGAAATCGCGGCCGGCGTTGCAAACGGAACGCTGCGCAGCGCGGATCCGCACGTTTCCGCACAGGTGCTGGGCGTGGCCGTAAACGCGGTATACGACCTCGCGCGGCTCTATCGCGGCGAGGTTTCGAGCCGCGACGCGGATGTTTTCTGTGATCTGCTACGATATGGCATCGCGGCGGGCAAAGGATCGAATTAGGCAACCCGGCCAAGGCGGCTTGCAATCCAATTTTCATAAGCGCAGTATGCTGGTCGGTTTGGAGAGGCCAGCTGCAATAAGAATAGTTTGCGGACGGGGACGAAGATCTCTGCCGTATCGAGGATAGGTCTCTTCCCGACCGGAACGAACATCAAAGGTTCTGGGAGAGAACATGAAGATCCATTTGAAGAGCACGATCGCTCGCAGCGTCCTTGGCATGGCAATGCTCGCCGCGCCTGCCACCGCCATGGCTCAGGCCGAAGTGCAGACGGCCACCCCCGACGAGGGGGACACCCCCAACAGGATCATTGTGACGGGCTCGTTGATCCGCGGCACGCCCGAAGACGCCGCGTTGCCGGTCGATATCTTCACGGCCGACGACCTTGCAGAGCAGGGTGTCGACAGTCCGCTGGAATTCATCAAGAACCTTCCCTCGGTCGGCGCCGTTCTGGGCGACACCAATCAGTTTTCGACCGACGCGCAGGGCTTTCGCGGGATCGGGTCCATCAACCTTCGCGGCCTCGGCGCGACACGCACGCTGACGCTCCTGAACGGCAAGCGCACCATTGCAGCGCCCGGCGAAGGCTTTGCCGATACACAGTTCATGCCGCTCTTCGCGCTCGAACGGATCGAAATCCTGAAGGATGGCGCCGGCTCCACTTATGGGTCCGACGCGATCGCCGGGGTGGCGAACTTCATCACCCGCAGCACGTTCACGGGAGTGGAGTTGCAGGGCGACTACACGTTCATCGACGGGTCAGACGGGAATTACAGCATGAGTGGCCTTGCCGGGTTCGAGCTGGGCGAAGCGAACCTCGTGCTGGGCGCAGGCTGGCAGCACCGTTCCGAACTGCCCACCACGGAGCGCGACTACACCGCGCTCAGCTATCCGGTGAACCCTTCGGCTTTCTCCGCGCTGTCGACGCCCGGCCTGTTCGCCGTGACCTATTTCGACACCGGCGCAGGCGCTCTCGATACCCAGGTGAGGCCCGATGTCGGCTGCGAAACCCTCGGCGGCTTTCAGGACGGGGCGCTGTGCCGCTTTACCTTCGTTCCGAACAACAACATCATCGAGGAATCGGATCGCTACCAGGTCTTTGGCGAATTCAACGTCGATCTGAGCGATGACGTGCGCTTCCACGTCGATGCCCTGTGGGCGCGAACGGAGCTGCTTTCGTTCAACCAGTCCCCGGCCTTTCCGCCGACGCAGGGACCCCTGGGTTCGGGCTTCCAGTCCGCCTTCACGACATCGCCGCTCAATCCGGGCCTGCCCGCCTTCCTCGACCAGGTCGGCCTGCCGCAATCCTCGCCCGAGGCACCCATCGTCGCGGTCACGAACGTGCTGTTCCGCCCGTTCGGCTTTCTCGGCAATCCGAACGATCCGGAACGCGGGGCCAGCGACGGCGCCGCGATCAACGATGGCTGGCGTATCAGCGGTGGCTTCGAGATCGGCCTCGACGATGCGCTGACTCTCGATATCGGAGGGACATTCTGGGAATCGAAACGCATCCAGACATCGAAAGGCATCGTCGGATCACGCCTGCAGGCTGCTCTCAACGGCTTGGGCGGTGCGGACTGCACCGGGACCACGCCGGGCGCCAATGGCTGCCAGTTCTTCAACCCCTTCGTCAATGCGGGGCCGCAGAACCCGGCACTCGACATCGATAACCCCTTCTACGTGCCCGGCGCGGAGAACTCGATCGATCTCGTCAACTTCATCCAGATCGACAACGGCATTTCCGAACAGGAAACGCAGTACGTGCTGGACGCGGTGGTGTCGGGCGAAACCGGGATCGAACTCGGCGGCGGGCCACTGGCGTTCGCCGTGGGCGCACAATACCGCAAGAACGATTTCAGCACCCGGCCGATCAACGAGGAATCCAACGCGCTTCGTAATCCGTGCTTCATCGAAGGCGATACGAGTTGCGTCGGCACTCCGACCGAGGGCGTCGGGCCGTTCATCTTCCTCGGCGTATTCCGTCCGGCGGATCTGGAGCAGGACGTGTACGCGGTCTTTGCCGAAGTCTCGGCCCCGCTTACTGATCGTCTCGAACTCAGCGGCGCGATCCGATACGAGGATTACGGCAGCCCCATCGGATCGACCTTGAACCCGAAGGGCTCTGCCCGTTTCGAGGCGACCGAGTGGCTGACCCTGCGCGGTTCGGTCGGCACGACCTTCCGCGGGCCGCTGGCCGCGAACGTGGCCGATACCAGCGTTACCGCGTTGCAGGGCTTCACGGCGGCGGGCGGCAACTTCAAGTCGCTCGATATCTTCGGCAATCCCAACGATCTCGGCCCGGAAACCGCACTGACCTACAATGTCGGTGCGATCTTCAACAGCGATTTCGGCGGAGCGCGGGTCACCTTCACGGCCGATTACTGGGTCATCAACCTCGAAGACCGGATCACGACGACGCCAGGCGATGCGATCGCGAACACGGTTGCCAACAATCAGACCACCGGGACCGAGCCGGTTGATTGCTCCAGCCCGCTCGCGGACCTGATCACGTTCTCGGGCAACCAGTGTATCCAGGGCACCACGACCGGCCTCGATATCAGCAGGGTGCGGACCGACTTCGTCAACGGACCCGATGTCGATATCTCCGGCCTCGATTTCGCGCTGAACGTCGATGTTCCGATCGGCGAGACCGTTCTGTTCTCGTTCGGCGGGAACGCGGTCTACAATCTCTCATACGAGTTCGACGATTTCGAGCTTCAGGGTGTAATCGTCCAGGAATCCTACGACGCGGTCGGCTTTGGCAATTACTTCCGCGATCCGAACACCTTGCCCGAATGGCGCGCCAACGGTTTCGCCAACGTCAACTTCGACTTCTTCAACATCCGCTACGATGCGACCTATATCGATGGCGTGTTCGACGATCGCTGCATCGACGTCGATCCGTGCTTCCAGACGTCGCAGGGACCGACCGATTTCGGGATCGAGAGCGGATCCTACCTGCAGCACGACATCGCGGTCACGCTGGACCTGATGCTGGGCGGGGTGGACGTCCAGTTGCAGGGCGTGATCGACAACTTCACCGATGAAGAACCAGCCGACGCGCAGCTTCCGCTCGGTTTCAACCCGTTCATCGGCAATGCCATCGGCCGCAATTACCGAGTGTCCCTGCGCACCCGGTTCTAGAAGCGTATGGGCGGGCCGGGGTTCGCGCCCCGGCCCGCTTCGCTTCTGCCGGTTCTGGCGTTGAGTTCGGCATCAATATCCATGATCATTGGTCGGACCAATCGTCCGCCATTCGCCAACCTCCCGCCATTCGCGGCAAAATGTGCGAGATCGGAGAACGTTCGGGCTGCAATCGAGTTCTTTGCCGACTACCTGACAGACCTTCGAAGGACGTCGCGAGCGGAAATTCCGGCGGGGAGACCCGGCGGTGGTTGCAAAGGCCTTCGCCGCAAAGGAGGCTCGGCCATGCGAGCTAGAGGGGGATCGCAGTCTCGAACTTCACCCTGCGATAGACCACGTTGGTGGTCGAGCGGGAAATGGCCGGATTGGTCAGCACGCGATCGTTGATCCAGTCGTCGTAGCTTGCCATGTCGGCAAAGTGGCCGATCAGGATGAAATCCTCATCTCCCGTGACCGTGTAGCACTGGACGATCTCGCTGGTGCGCGAGATTTCCTGCTTGAAAGCGTCATACGTCTCGCGGCTTTCCTTCTCAAAGCGAAGCGCCGTGATGACGGTTATTCCAATGCGAGCCGGATCGACCAGGCTTACATCCGAGACGATGTATCCGTCGCTTCGCAATCGATTGACGCGTCGCCGGGTGGCGGGTTCGGATAGGCCTACTTGCTCACCAAGCTGCCCCATCGACTGGCGATTATCTCGTTGCAGTGCTGCAAGCAGTTTTCGGTCGATTGAGTCGAGCATGACGACTTGTAACGCATTTCGTCGATTTCAGGTATCAAATCGATCGAAATTAAAAACGACATGCGCAAGTTCGATCGGACGTGCTTCGCCCGCTTCGATACGTTCCTTGTATGAAATCGCGAGACAGGCCAGTTCCTGTGCGAACGACTATTCGATCCAGATCGATAGGAAAGAAGATGAAGACCGCTTTGATTGCTATACTCGGTGTCACCTCCGCTGTCGGCGTGGCTTCAATCGACGTTGCGCAGGACGCCGCGAAGGAACCGCGCCTGTTCCTGCCGGAGGTCCTCGATCCTGTCGGACGAATTACACTGACCCCCGGATTTGGTCCGGATGGAAGGTCGATCTATTTCGCACAGACCGAGTGCACGCCCATTTGGGAATGCCCGCAGCGCCTGAAGCGGATCGTCCGAACGACCTACGGCTGGACCGATCCGGCGGAAGTGCCGCTCCCACAGGATGCTCGGGTGGATTATCCAAGCGTGACCCCGGATGGACAATTCCTTCTCTTTTCATGGTCGGCCAGTCGGCCCGAATATGCAGACCGCGACATATACGAGAACTTCGATCTCTGGCGGCTTGACCTGACCGATGGCGATGCATTGCCGGAACCTCTCGAGGGGCCCGACCTCAATCGTGTTCGCGAAGGAACTGTGAAGAAACTGCGTTTTGTAAACAACGAGACGGCGCCGATCCTCACACAGGCGGGCGATCTTTATTTCTGGTCTGAACGGCTGGATGGGATGGGCGATAGAGACATCTATCGCGCACGCCCCGCTGGCGATGGAGCCTTTCAACAGCCGGAGCTTCTAAGCGCGCCCATCAATTCCAGCGGACGCGATGACGGTTCGTGGGTGTCGCCCGATGGCAAGACCATGCTCATCACCTACTCGGATCGAGGGGGCTGCGGGGGAAGCGACCTATTCATTGCTTTCCGGAAGGATACCGGCTGGACCACACCAGCGAACCTGGGCTGCGGTATCAACTCACCGTACGATGAATATGCCGCTGCGCTTGTCCCTGGAACCGAGAGGCTGGTCTTTCCCTCAAATCGACCGTTCGATGGCTCAACGCGCGACACTCTGGCGCTTTGGACGGTCGAGCTCCCCGACGACCTCATCAGGGAACGCGCTCGCTGAGCTTTCTGCATTTGTGCTGCCAGGAAATTGAAACAGCTTCTGTTTCGAAATGCGTATCTAATTCCAGAGCCCAATTCGGTGGATCACCACGCTTGAGCAAGAGGCTCGATGACATGATGCCCAGCCTGCGATTAGAGCAGGGCGTTTGACTTGCGCATAAGCCCGCTTGCGATCCTCGAACGATCGGCGCCTCATTCGCTTTGATGGCCGTCGGTCAGGGCGATCCCGTTGCGATATAAGTCGCAGTCGCAGTGGCCTGTTGCGCCATCGCGGCCTTGGCCGTTTTCCTGCCGCATGGGATCAAGACCCAAGCCGAGCCATCCGCGCACCAGCCCCCTAATGCGGCCGTTGCTCCGGCTCCTAGGTTCGGACAAGCCAATTGTGGGTGCGCTTCGTCATCATCCCCGCAGGGTTCGACATCGTGGCAGGGTCACCGGGCCAACGGCCTCCCATCGGCCGGATTGCTGCCCAAGCTGCGGCTCCATTCCGATCAGATGCCCTACGATCGGTTCGCAGGAGCCTGTCCGTTCCTAGCTAGCGATCTGGAACCGTTCCAACCAATGCGTTTTGACGAGGCGAGGAACCTCTTCCGACTGGACCGGCATCGAATAGAGGAAGCCTTGCGCCTGTGGGCAACCCTCTGCCTCGAGGAAGTCGGCCTGCGCTGACGTTTCTACCCCTTCCGCGACAACCTTCTTTCCCAGGCTTCGGCCCAGTCCGATAAGAGCGCGCACGATGGCAGCATCGCTCGGATCATCGAGCGCATCCTGGACAAAACTGCGATCGATCTTGATCGTGGTCACGGGGTAGGACTTGAGGTGGCTCAGCGATGCGAACCCGGTACCGAAATCGTCGAGCGAAATACCGACACCGGCATCTGCGAACTGCTTGAGATTCTTCTGTACACGCTCGGCCGATCTGCCGAGGAAGATATGTTCGGTCACCTCGATTTCGAGTTTGTCGGCGGCTATGTTGCTCGAAGCCAGGCGTCGCAGGACCCGTTCGGCGAAATTGTCCTGGCGGAAATCGGCTTCGGACGTGTTCAGCGACACGTGGCCGAAATCCACTCCGGCTTCTTGCCAACGTTCCATGTCGGCGATGACATTGTCCAGCATACGCTGTCCGAGCTCCGCTCCGAGCTCGCGGTCGTGGAATGCGCTTTCGATATCGTCAGGCATGAGAAGAGTGCCCTCTTCCTCGTGCCAACGCAGCAGCGCTTCGAAGCCGACCGTGCTTCCATCGCCAAGGTCGATCTTGGGCTGATAATAAGCCGTAATGGCATCACTGCCCAATGCGCGCTTCGCATTGTGATTGATCCTGACCTGGGCATCGATCGCTTCGCGCATTTCGGCGTTGAAGCCGACGGCGCAGCCACGACCCTGCGACTTCGCCTCGTACAGAGCCAGGTCTGCATTCTTGAGCAACTGGCCGGATCCATCGGCATCGGACGGGAAGAGCGCGTAGCCTACGCTGGCGCGGTTATCATGCTCCCGTCCGTTGTATCGAAACGGTCTTTTCAACGTTTCGAGAATGGCCTTGGCAAGCTCGCCAACATCTTTGGCTCCATGTTCAGCAGGCGCAATGAGTGCGAATTCATCCCCTCCGAGCCGCGCAATCGATCCTCGTCCGTCCGTCACGCCCTTCAATCGGGACGCAACCGCCTTGAGAAGCTCATCTCCAGCCTCGTGACCGAACGTGTCGTTGACCTGCTTGAAACGGTCGAGATCGACGATGAGCACGCCGACCGCTTGGCCGGAGGCTCTCGAACATGCGAGGTCGTTCTCCAGCTGTTCGTAAAACACAGTCCTGTTTATCAAGCCGGTAAGAGGGTCATGTCTCGCCCGCCAGGCGATAATCTCTTCCTGCGCCTTGCGCTCGGCGATGTCGGTGCGAATTCCGACCGCGCGCAGCGGCTCACCGTCGGACTCTCGTCTGGATATGACCCGGCCACGATCGAGTATCCAGCGCCACGACCCGTCAGCCGTGCGTATGCGATATTCTACGTCGAAACCCGGCGTTTTCCCCTTCAAGTGGTCCATGACCGTTTCAAAGACCCCCGCCTGATCCTCGGGATGGACGAGCCGGGCAAAATTGTCTGTCGTTCCCATGCCGTCGTCGCTTTCGAGCCCGAGGACTTCCTCCCAACCCTCGGTGTACCAGAACCGATCGTTGGCTACGTCCCAATCATAGGCCCATCCGCGCATACCCTTCAGCGCCAGGTTCAGGCGTTCGCCCTCCAGACGCAGCGCCTCCTCGGCGACCCGCCGGTCATGAATGTCGGTCGTGACACCGTACCAGCGCAGGATTTCCCCTTCGGGTCCGCGTCTTGCAAATGCCTGCACCTGAAGCCATCGATACTCGCCCGAAGTGGTGCGCACTCGGTGGCTCAGGCGATAGGGCTCGCCGGTCTTGAGCGCCTCGCGCCACTGTTCGCTAACCCGATCCTGATCGTCGGGATGAATGAGCGGGGCTTCAGGATCCGCAGCCCGGAGATTCTCGGCTACCCCCAGCCATTCGGCTCCGCTCTGATGCACGATCGTAATCTGACCATCAGGGTCCGCTACCCAGAAAATTCCCGGGTTCGCCTCGACGAAGTGACGGTGGTGCTCTTCGGATTCCGCAAGAGCCAGTTCGGTGAGTTTACGGTCCGTGATGTCCTGCTGTGTGCCATAGGCGACAGCTGGCTTCCCGTCTTGACCAAGACGCAGGCGCGCACGGGCAAGGGTCCAGCGAACTGCTCCATCGCGGCGAACGATCCGATATTCGATATCCGAAAAATTGCCGCTTTCATAAGCTTGCTGAAAGAAGCTTGTTACTCTTTCGCGGTCGTCGGAATGCACGAAGGACACCCATTCCTTCGCTTCCCACGCCCCCTTGTTCGAGGGAAGGCCGTAAATCTGAAAAAATGCGGCGGTCCCGGCGCTCTTGCCGGTGGTGAGGTCGATCTCGAAAAAACCGACCGCGCCCGCCTCCTGGGCAAGAGCAAGTCGTTCGTTGTAGCGCTGCAAGACTGAATCGGTGTGGCTTTGTATCAGGTTTCGCAGTGAAGATACGAGTTGGTCAAATCCTGCAGGGCACGCGTTCGCCATCGGACTTTCATTCAGGAGTCCGACTAGCTCGGCATCCAATGGCCGGGCATCGGCGAAGAGGCCGGAGTCAAAATTCTGGGACGGCACGCTCAACTCGAAAAGACCCTCAATGATGTCCGAACGTTTGCGATAAACGACCTAGATTAAGGGAGTATAAAGCGCGGGGAGGGGCTGTTTGCGCAGCGACCGGTCACTGTTCGACAGAACGCAGCAGCCGGGCGAACGCGCCTGCTGTCATAGGATCGGGGGCGATGGCGGCGTGCAGCCCGGCAGGCGCGGCAGGTGCGGCAGTCATGGCAAGATCGGAATTGGGCACTGGCGAGCCGGGATGGTGCCAGACCAGCGCGGAGAAGCCGAGCCATGCCGTGAACATTATCGCGTAGGGCCAGCGGCGGGGCCAAAGCCTGGCCACCAGCAGCGTCGCCGCTGCAGTGCCGGCGAGTGCGAGCAGGGCCGAGCTCGCCGCGAGAGCGCCCGTCCCGGTTATTGCAGTCTGGATCGCCATGCTGGCCCATTGTGCTGGCAAGAGGGCCAGCAGCCAGTCCGGCAACGCGTCCGGCAGGGCCGCGGCGGTCAAGAGAATGGCAGCCTCGCCGGCGACCACGAACACGGCGATCAACCAGCCCTTGTCGGACGCGGTGCGTGCAAACAGAGCGCCTCGAGCGGCGAAGCTGATGCTGGCGATGATAAAGGCCAGCGCGGCAGCCAGCGGGTGCGGAACGGGTGGAAGGCTCAGCACGCGCCCGAGCAATATGAGGCCGGCACCGGTGACGAGTGCAAGAAGGATGCCGATGCGCAAGCTCCCTGCGGCGGCCGCCGCGATCATGCCTACGCCCATCAGGCCCAGCGCCAGTATCGGGCCGCTGACCGGTGCCAGCTGCGCGGTCGCCGATGGATTCGAGAGCCAAAGCATGGCGAGTGCGGGTGCAGCAACGCCGGCCACTACCACTGTCGACCATGCCAGAAAGGGCCAGAACAGGGGCTGAGCGTGCGACACGGGCTTCATGCGGCGCACACTTATCGAAGCGCAGGTCATTGTCGAGCCGGGATCAGGGCTCGACGATATCGAACAGCGGATCGGGTCGATCGAGGGCACCGAACATGGCCCTCAATACTGCGGGGTCACCTTCGAGCGATGCCGCTCCGGCACCGACAATACCGGCCAGCGTCACTTGCTCGGCCAGCAATCGGTTGAAATCGCTCCGCGCCAGCGTGAGCGTCGTCGCCGGGTCCGCTCCCTCGCCCGCGCGTGGGAAAAGCACGCTCTTGCGCATCTCGACCACGACCGTTTCGCCGGTATCGGGAAAGCGGAATTGCAGCACCGCTTCCTCGCCCTCCATCTTTGCAGGGTTGAACCGGGTGGCCAGCGAATTGAACAGATCGAGAGTGGGTATCGCCGCGATCAATTCGGCCGAAGTCGTCGATAGCGATTGATTGTCCGGCGGCTCGCGCAAGTCCCGCGCGGCGGAAAGGTAGATATTGCGCCAGGTGCCAGCTTCGGACTGAAAGCCGAGCTGTTCGTAGGTTGCCGCCAGCCAATCGCGGGCCTCGTCATTATCCGGCTCGGCAAATGCGAGCGTCTGCAGCAGGCGTGCCGCCCAGCGATATTCGCCTTTTCCAAAGGCGTTTCTGCCCTGCTCGATCGCTACGGACCCGCCGCCCAGCGCGTCGATCCAGCGCTTCGATTCCTCTACTTTGGGCAAGGCGTCGTAATCTGCCGGAACAGCGTTCCACCATCCGAAATATCGTTGATAGACGGCTTTCGAATTGTGCTCGAACGTTCCATAATATCCGCGCGCACCGAAATCACTGGCCGCGAAATCCGGCTCGCCGATCTCTTCTGCGATCTCGTCCATCGTGTGCCCCTGATTGGCCAGTCGCAATGTCTGGTCGTGGGTGAAACGATAGATGTCGCGCTGGTTGCGCAAGGCCTGCCTCACCCGCTCGCCGCCCCATGTCGGCCAGTGATGCGATGCGAGCAGCACGTCGGCGCGTTTCCCGAAACGCTGCAGGATCGCATCGATCTTCTGGCTCCACTTGAGAGCGTCACGAACCAGCGCGCCGCGAGGGGTCAGAACATTGTGAAAGTTTCGGGTCGCGACCTCGGCCGTGTGAAGTGCGCGGTATTGCGGGAGGTAAAAGACAAACTCGGACGGGGCCTCTGTCCCGCCCGCGTCCAGGAATTCGAACGTCACACCATCGATTTCCACCGTTTCGCCCTGGGCAGACAATTCGCGAGTAGGGGGGAGAAGCCCGATCGAGCCAGCCGAAAGTCTCGGTCCAAGTCCGACCCCGATGGCACCTTGCGCGTCCGTGGGCAGTCTCGATCCGAACTGATATTGCGCGCGGCGCCCCATCGCGGTGCCGGCCAGCACGCTTTCGCCAACGGTCTCCTCGACGAAATTCGCAGGCGCATAGATTGCGGTTTTGCCGCTGGCGAGATCGTCTGCCGATGTGACCCCGAGCACGCCGCCAAAGTGGTCGGCATGGCTATGGGTGAAGATCACGGCAGCGACCGGACGCTCGCCCAGGGTGCGATTTGCAAGGTCGAGCGAGGCGCGTGCGGGCGCGGCGCTGAGCAGGGGGTCGATCACGATCCAGCCGCTTTCACCGTCGATGATCGTCATGACCGACAGGTCGTAGCCGCGTATCTGGTATATGCCGGGCACGACTTCGAACAATCCGTGGATCGCGGTGAGCCGGCTTTGCCGCCAGAGCGACGGGTTGGCGGTCGGCGGAGCCTCACCGTCGAGGAAATCGAACGCTTCGACATCCCAGGCGACGGTGCCGTCCTCGTTCAGGATATCGCCGTCAAGCTGCGCCAGCAGCCCACGGCGGGCATCCTCGAAGTCGGCCTGGTCATCGAGCGGGAGCCGATCGGCCACTTCCGCGTTGCGAGCGGCCGTTTCATCGGTTGCCTGACCGACTGGCGGCGCATTGCCTGCCATTAGCAGGAGAGCGGGCAGCAGGGCGATCCAAGCGTCGGTGCGGTCCATTCATACCTCCCGGGAAAGCTGACAGACAGATTGCGCCTTTTCTCCCATAAACCCGGCTACGGCAAGTTCGTGCTGAACGAGGACCACAGGGTTTGCGGCGTGGCAGCCTCGGGCGCGACCCGTCGTTCGATGAATGTTGTCCGCCAGTCCGGCATGGTCTATTTCCGCGAGGTATGCCACGCTGGACAA
>JGI12210J13797_11290497_pt1 | contig 14436 bp, 12 predicted proteins | sample ElkSlonscriptome_3_FD_13797 | JGI IMG/M metagenome (IMG submission 13797)
TCTGTCAGGACGCAGTTGAAGCCAAAGTCGAGGCCGAGCCCGCCATTCTCCTCCTTGACGGTCGGGCACAGCATCCCCGCTTCGCCCACGGCCTTCCATACGTCGCGTCCGACGATGCCCTCTTCTTCGTGCTTGTCGAGATTGGGGGTGAGGTGCTCGGCGAAGACCTTGCGCACGGTGTCGCGGAAGGCCTCGTGGTCCTCGTTATAGGCGGTGCGGTGGGCAGTCTCGAGCATTGCGGTTTCTCTCTCCGGCTGTGCGTTGCAGCGTGCAACTCAACCGAAGCGAGGCGGCTTTGTAAAGCGCGAAAGGTGCAAGTCCGGGCAGAGGACAGCCGAAAGCGGTCATTCCGCCATCCACCCACAAGCTGACAGAAGGCTGGTGCGTCGGCTCTCCAATAGCTGACGCGGCCTTGGCTCAGCCGACGAACGCCCGCTCGATCACGAACTGGCCGGGCTGGGCATTGCTGCCCTCGGTGAAGCCGCGGCGTTCGAGATCGGCGGCATGGTCCTTGATCATGGCCATCGAGCCGCACAGCATCACCCGGTCCTCGTCCGGCACGAAACGCTGCGGGCCCTTGGACTGTTCGAACAGCCGGCCATCGTCGATCAGCGCCTGGATGCGGCCCTGCGTGCGGAACGGTTCGCGGGTGACGGTGGGGACATAGATCATCCGCTCGCGGTCCTCGTCCTCGAGCAGGGGGTCGCCTTCCAGCTTCGATTCGAGGAGGTCGCGATAGGCCAGATCGTTCACCTGCCGCACCGAATGCACCACGATCACTTCGTCATACATCCCGTATACTTCGGGGTCCCGCACGAGGCTCATGAACGGGGCAAGGCCGGTCCCGGTCGAGAGCATGAACAGGCGCTTGCCCGGCAGCAGCGCGTCGGTCACCAGCGTGCCGGTCGGCTTCTTGCCGAGATAGATCGGGTCGCCTTCCCTGATGTGCTGCAGGCGCGAGGTAAGCGGTCCGTCCTGCACCTTGATCGAGAGGAACTCGAGTTCCTCGGCATAGGACGGGCTCGCCATCGAATAGGCGCGCAGCAGCGGCTTGCCGTTTTCCTGCGGCAGCCCGATCATGATGAACTCGCCCGAGCGGAAACGGAAGCTCGCCGGGCGGGTCATCTTGATACTGAACAGGCTCTCGTTCCAGTGGTGCACATGCGTGATCGTCTCGATCGTGAGCGCCGAGCTTTCGGTGAACTGGTCGCGGTCGATGATGGGCTGGTTCACTTTGGGCTGCCTCGCGAAAATGCGTTGGTTGATTGCGGACGGCGCAGGCGCGGCGCCGGTTCGGTCGCGCGGCGACATGGCCTGTTAGACCGCGCGCCGCAAGGTAGTTTTGCGCGCATGGCCAATAGCGGGCCTTGATCGGGGACCACAGGGAGCGCCATTCGAGGAGCGTCAGTTCCATCCGGCGCGGTCGAAGATTTCCACCGCTTCACGCTGGTTGCGGCCGATTTCGGCAACATCGAGTTCGTCCGCCCTGAACTCTCCCAACCGTTCGACCGCCGACGCGGCCTCGAGCCCGGAAACCGCCGGATATTCGTTGTTGCCGTCGGCGAAATAGCGCTGGGCGCCTTGCGAGGTCAGATATTCGAGGAACCGGATTGCGTTCGCGCGGTTGGGCGCTCCCTTCACGACGCCGGCTCCGCTGACATTCACATGGGTTCCCGTCGTCTGCTGATTGGGGAAGATCACACCCACCTTCTCGAAGATCGCGCGTTCATCGTCATCTCCGCCGGCATAGCGCGCGAGGTAATATGTATTGACGATCGAGATGCGGCATTCGCCGGCCGCGACGGCCTCGATCTGGCTGGTGTCGTTGCCCTGCGGATCGCGCGCGAAATTCGCGACGACGCCCTCGGCCCACTGCTCGGCCGCGGCTGCGCCCTCATGCGAGACGATGCTGGAGAGAAGCGAGATGTTGTAGATATTGCTGGAGGAACGCGCGCAGATATCGCCCCGGAACTTCGGGTCGGCAAGATCGGCATAGGTCTCGAGCCCCTCGGGCCTGCCTTGCGACCTGTCGTAGATGATGATGCGTGCGCGGGTCGACAGGCCGAACCACAGCCCGTCCGGGTGGCGCAGGTTCGCGGGCAGGCGCTCGGTCAGGACCTCGGAATCGACAGGATCGAGGATGCCCGCTTCTTCGGCACGCCAGAGACGCCCGGCATCGACCGTTATGAGAAGATCGGCGGGCGAGAATTCGCCTTCGCTCACGATGCGTTCGATCAGCGCATCGGCCCCGGCCTCGATCCGGTTGACCTTGATCCCGGTCTGCTCGGTAAAATCCTCGTAGAGGCGCAGGTCGGTGTCGTAATGGCGCGAGGAATAGATGTTGATCTCGCCGCCCTCGCCCGGCGCGGCCACCTCCGGATTGTCGGAACAGGCAGCAAGCGTGAAGGCGAGAGCGCCAGCGAGAAGGGAGCGCAGCATGGAAGATGTCCTTTCACTTGCGGCGACGGCCGGACCGCGCCTCTATTTGCGAATGCGTTGCAATATTAGAGGGTCGCTTGCAAGCTAATTGTCGCGCGCGCCGCCATGCTGGTCGGCGGCGAAGGCGCGCACGCTTCCCGCATGCGGGACCACCCGCAAGCGCTCGCCCGGCTCCGGAGCCTCCACCGCCTCGATCGCGAGGTCGCGCCCGCCCTCCTCGCGCAGGAGCACGCGCACCGTGCCGTTGCCCAGCCCATGCACGTCCCGCACAGCGAGGCCTTTGGGATCGGGCACGAGATCGAGCGCGCGCGCATGCACGAGAAGGTCCAACCGCGCCGCGTCGGGCACCGCCCCGAGCATGCAGCTCGTCGGCCAGTCGCCGAAAACGGTCGCGAGCATGTCGCCCTGCCGCTCTGCCGGGACCACCTGAGCGCCGGAAAACATCGCCCCGACCGACGCCGCGCGCGGGGCCGCGTGCAATTCCTCGGGACTGCCGAACTGAACGATCCGGCCCGCTTCCATGACCGCGATCCGGTCACCGATATCGAGTGCTTCGGCCGGGTCGTGGGTGACCAGGATCGTGGTCGCCCCTCGCTCCTTGAGCAGCATCCGGCAATCGCGGCGCAAGCGGCGTCGCAGCACGATGTCGACGCTGGCAAAGGGCTCGTCCATCAGCAGCACGTCGGGGCCCGGCGCCATCGCCCGGGCGAGCGCCGCGCGCTGCTGCTGCCCGCCCGAAAGCTGGTGCGGATAGCGAGAGCCCAGACCGGCCAGCCCCACCCGGTCGAGCCAGGCCTCGATTTCGCCATGCCGCACCTTGGGCAGGCCAAAGGCGATATTGCGGCGCACATCCATGTGCGGAAACAGCGCGCCTTCCTGAAAGACCAGGCCAACGGGGCGCTTCTCGGGAGGGGGAGCGATCCTCTCGTCGGCCAACACCTCGTCATTCAGCAGGATCGAGCCGCGCTGTACCGGAAGCAGTCCGGCGGCAAGGCCGAGCAAGGTTGACTTGCCGCATCCCGAGGAGCCAAGCAGGCAGGTGATTTCCCCGCCAGGCGCCGCGAGATCGATATCGCGCAGCGCCTGCACCTCACCATATGCATGGGCAATATGTCGAAATTCGAGGCTCAATCCGCTGTCCCTGTGGCCGCTGTCCCGGCCCATCGTGAATGGCCGTGCAAGTGAGCCGCATTAGGCGGACAGGCGGTCCGCAGGCAAGCGCGGTGCAGCGATCCGCAACAGGTCGGCGCGCCCTGGCTCGCCCGCGCGGCTGGGATTGGCCCGCCCTCGCCCTCGCTGCGCTCGCCGCGCTGCCGATCCTCGCCATTCTCGTCGCCGCGCCCACGGGCGGGATGGAGGCGATCGTCCACCTCGCGGGCTCCGTCCTGCCGCGATACGTGCTCAACACGAGCGCACTGATGCTGCTTACGGGAGCGCTGGCGGGCGGGATCGGGGTCGGCTGTGCATGGCTCGTCACCGCAGCCGAATTTCCGGGACGGCGCGTGCTGGGCTGGACACTGGTTCTGCCGCTTGCCGTCCCGGCTTACATCGCGGCCTATATCTATGCCGACCTGCTCGATTATGCGGGACCGGTGCAGGGAGCGCTGCGTCTCGCGTTCGGCGAAGAGGCAGGCGCGCTGGTGCCGCAGATCCGCTCGCTGCCGGGCGGGGCCTTCGTGCTTGCGATCGTGCTCTATCCTTACGTCTATCTCCTCGCCCGCGCCGCCTTTGCCGCGCAGAGCCTCGCTCAGTTCCGCGCCGCGAGGAGCCTCGGTGCAACCCCCTCGCGCGCTTTCTGGCGGATCGCCCTGCCCGGCGCGCGTCCGGCGATCGCGGGCGGTCTTGCACTGGTCCTGATGGAAACGCTGGCCGATTTCGGTGTCGCGGAATATTTCGCGATCCCGACCTTTTCGACCGGCATCTTCCGAAGCTGGCTGGCGATGGGGGACAAGCAGGCCGCCCTGAAGCTCGCGGCGATCATGCTGCTTTTCGTCATCGCCCTCGTCGCGCTCGAGGCCTCCACGCGCAGCGGCCGCAGCGAGAGCCGCGATGCGCGCGCACGGGCAGGAGCGCCGCTGGTCGAACTGTCGCCCGCCGGGCGCGCGCTGGCGAGCCTCGCCTGCGGGCTGCCGGTCCTGCTCGGCTTTGTCGTTCCCGCTGCGCATCTCGGCGGGCTGGCGACAAGCGAAGCGGCACTGTCAGCGACGCGCGACCTTGCCGCCTATGCCTCGGACAGCCTCCGGCTCGGCCTTGCCACCGCTTTCGCCTGCCTTGCCGCCGCGCTCCTCCTCGCCTTCGCGCGGAGCCGCTCGGCGAGCCCGCTTGTCGGCGGCGCGATCCGGCTCGCGACCCTGGGCTATGCGCTGCCGGGCGCGCTGCTCGCGGTCGGCCTGCTCGCGCCGCTGGGCGCGCTCGATGTCGGCCTGACCCGGTTCGCGCGCGATTCGCTCGGCTATGCACCGGGAGGGCTGCTGCTGACGGGGACCAGCCTTGTCCTGATTTATGCGCTTTCGGTGCGTTTCCTCACGGTCGCCTACAACAGCGTCGAAAGCGGCATGGCGACGATGCCAGCCAATCTCGACGCCGCCGCCCGTTCGCTTGGCGCGGGGCCGTGGCGGGTGCTGGCGCGGATCCACGCCCCGCTCCTCGCCCCCAGTCTCGGCGCTGCCGCCGCGCTCGTCTTCATCGACACCTTGCGCGAACTGCCCGCGACGCTGATCCTGCGTCCGTTCAATCTCGAGACGCTCGCCACGCGGACCTATCGTCTTGCCAGCGACGAGCGGCTCGCCGAGGCTTCGATTCCCGCGCTCATCCTGCTCGCCGCGGGCATCCTGCCGGTCGTTCTGCTCCACCGCACCGCGCACCGGTAAGCGCGGTGTCCGGCACCATTCTGCAAGCGAATATTATCCCCGCAAGGCGTCCATCGGACCTTGCGGGGACGCGCCCTTGAGCTAAGAGTAACGCCCCATGTCACGCTTCCCTTTTTCCGCGATCGTCGGCCAGCACGAGATGAAACAGGCCCTGCTTATCGCAGCGGTCGATCCGAGCGTCGGCGGGGTCATGGTCTTCGGCGACCGCGGCACCGGCAAGTCCACCGCGGCGCGCGCACTGGCCGCGCTTCTTCCCCCGATTTCCGCGATCGAGAATTGCCCCTATGGCTGCTCCAGGGAAGAGGCCGAACGCTATCCCGAGGTGTGCGGCAGCGGCCCGGTTCGCAAGCGCGCAGTGCCCTTCGTCGACCTGCCGCTGGGCGCGACCGAGGACCGCGTCATCGGCTCGCTCGACCTGGAAAAGGCGCTGCGCTCTGGGGAAAAGGGTTTCGAGCCCGGCCTGCTGGCGAAGGCCCATCGCGGTTTTCTCTATATCGACGAGATCAACCTGCTCGAGGATCACCTCGTCGACCTCCTGCTAGACGTCGCCGCTTCGGGCGAGAACGTGGTCGAGCGGGAGGGGCTTTCGGTCCGCCACCCGGCCCGGTTCGTTCTGATCGGCTCGGGCAACCCTGAGGAAGGCGAATTACGCCCTCAATTGCTCGACCGCTTCGGCCTTTCGGTCGAGGTGAGGACCCCGTCCGAGATCGACACCCGGATCGAGATCATGCGCCTCGTCGCCGAGCGTGAGAGCGACCCGGAAGCCTTCTCCCGGAAATGGGCAAGCGAGGACGAGAAGATCCTGAAACAGATCGCCCGGGGCAAGGCCAAGCTTTCCAAGCTTGTGCCGGGCGACGATCTGCTGCGCGACGCGGCCGAACTGTGCCTAGCGGTCGGAGCGGACGGGCTGCGCGGCGAGCTTACCCTGATGCGCGCCGCCCGCGCGCTCGCGGCACTGAAAGGCGCGCGCGAGGTCCGGCGCGAACATCTCGTGGAGGTCGCCCCTTCGGCCCTGCGCCACCGCCTGCGGCGCGACGTGCTCGACGAAACCGGCTCGACCACGCGCATCAATCGCGCGATCGACGAATTGTTCGGATGAACGACGGGCTTCGCCAGGACCTTCCGAGCGATCCTGCCGGCACCGCTCCAGACCCGATGGAAGACGCGCTGATCGCCGCGCGGCTGTTCTTCGCGGCGCCTGCGCGTTTCGGCGGCATGGTGCTGCGCGGCAGCGGCCCGGCGCGCGATGCCCTTGTCGCGGCGCTGGGCGAACGGATGACGGCTGCAGGGCGACCGTGGCGGCGCATGCCGGGGCATGTCGATGACGAACGGCTGCTGGGGGGTATCGACATCGCCGCGAGCCTCGCTGCTGGTCGTCCGGTCGCGCAATCGGGCCTCGTCGAGGAGGCGGCGGGCGGTGCACTTCTCGCGCCGATGGCCGAACGGATCGAGGACGGGGTGGCCGGTCGGCTCGCCCAGGCGCTCGATGAGGGCGCGCTGCGAAGCGGCGGCCGGGTGGATCGCGCGGCGCCCGCGCTCATCCTGCTCGACGACAGCACCGATCCTGACGAGAGCCCCCCGGTGAGCCTGATCGAACGGCTCGCCTTTCTGTGCGATCTTTCGGATTCGCGCATGTGGCAGGGTCTCGCCCTTCCGGGTGCGGACACGCTCGACATTGCCGCGGTCGCCGCGCTTGGCGACGAAGCGCTCGGCGCACTGGCCGCGACGGCCGAGGCGCTCGGGGTGGCTTCTCTGCGTCCGCTCCTTTTCGCGAGCGAGGCGGCGCGCGCCCATGCCGCTCTGGCCGGGCGAAGCGAGACGATCGAAGCGGACCTTTCGGTCGCCGTGCGCCTCGTTCTCGCCCCGCGCGCAACCCGGCTGCCCCCGGTTTCGCAGGAAGAACAGGAACAGGAGGTTGCCGACCAGCCCCCGCCCGAGTCTGCGCAGGACGAAAAAGGTGATCCTCCCGAAAGGGACGAGAACGAACAAGGCGAGGACGAAGGTCAGAAGCGTCAGGACGAGCTCGAGGAGATGCTGGTCGAGGCTGCGGAGGCCGCGATCCCGCAGGACCTCCTCGAACAGCTTGCCAAGGGCAACGCCCCCCGCCGCACCGGGGGCGCGAGCGGGACCGGACAGAAAAAGAAAGCCGGGATGCGTGGCAAGCCCCTGGGCGCGCGGCCGGGAATGCCTCGCGGGGGCAACCGGCTCGCGCTGATCGACACGCTGCGCGCCGCCGTGCCGTGGCAGGAAGTCCGCCGTCGTGAGCGCGCGCTTGAAGGCCGCACCGACGAACCGCCGATCCTCATGCGCAAGGAAGACCTGCGCATCCGCCGCTACGAGGAAAAGGCACCCCGCGTGACGATCTTCGCGGTCGATGCCTCCGGCTCCGCCGCTGCCGCGCGCCTCGCCGAAGCGAAAGGCGCGGTCGAACTGATGCTGGGACAGGCCTATGTCACCCGCAGCGAGGTCGCTCTTGTCGCCTTTCGCGGGGACAACGCCGAATTGCTGCTGCCCCCAACCCGCTCGCTGACCCGCGCCAAGCGCGCGCTGTCGGGCCTTCCGGGCGGCGGCGGGACGCCGCTTGCGCTGGGTCTCAAGGCCGCGCGCGAATGCGCGGAGAGCGTGATCGCCAAGGGCCGCTCGGCGAGCCTCGTCATCCTTACCGACGGACGCGGCAATATCGATGCCAACGGCCAGCCCGGTCGTGCACAGGCGCGCGAGGATGCAGAGGCGGCGGCCAAGGCCATCGCCGCACGCGGGATCGAGGCCCTGGTGGTCGACATCTCGCCGCGACCAGCGCGCGAAGGCCCGGCGCTGGCCGAGGCTATGCGCGGACGCTTTCTTGCTCTCCCCCGTGCCGATGCGAAGACGCTGCAGAACGCCATCACGGCGGCGCAGCCCGGCACCGGCAAGGCGGCGGCATGAGCCGCGCGCTCGACTGGAACCGCGAGGGCCGCATCTGGCCGCACCGCGAAGCGAGCTCTTTTGTCCGCTCGGGCGGGGCGACATGGCACTTGCAGCGCATGGGGCCTTCCGGCGCACCGCAAATCCTGCTGCTGCATGGCACCGGTGCCTCGGTCCATTCGTGGCGGGACGTCATCCCGCTGTTGGCAAAGGATCACGACTGCATCGCGATCGACCTGCCGCGTCATGCCTTCACCAGCGGCCATTCGGTCGAGGACACGGCCCTTCCCCGCATGGCCGCAGCAGTCGCCGGGCTGATCGCGGATCTCGGTCTCTACCCGGAAGTGATGGTCGGCCATTCGGCGGGCACGGCGCTGGCGATCCAGCTGGCACTCGATCATGGTTTTGCCGGACCAATCGTCGGTCTCAATTCCGCGCTTCGCCCCTTTCCAGGTCCGGCCGCGCAGCTATTCCCGGCTCTCGCCAAGGTGCTGTTCGTCAATCCGTTCGTCCCGCGCATCTTCTCGGCGACGACCATGCTGCCGGGCGAGGCGGGCCGCTTCCTGCGCCGCTCGACCGGTTCGCGGATCGATGAGGCGGGCCTCGCCTGCTATTCGGCGCTGCTGCGCAATCCTCGCCATGCCAAGGGGGCGCTGGCGATGATGGCGAACTGGGATCTGCCGCGACTCAGGACCCGGCTGGGCGAGGCACGCAATCCGGTCCTCCTGGTCCATTCCGACAAGGACACGGCGATACCTCTCGACTGGACCCGCGAGGCGACCGGATGGCTTCCCAACGCCTCGCTCGAAGTGCTGGTGGGGCTCGGCCACCTCGCTCATGAGGAGGAGCCCGAACGCGCCGCAAAGCTGATCCGGGAGTTTGCGAGCAGCCACAAGGAGCGGAACCCATGAATTTTGGCTGGATCGAGCTCGTCTTCTTCTACGGTTTCGCGATCGGTTTCGGCGTGTGGCAGGTCTTCAAGACCGACCGAGAGCTCAAGCGCACCCGCGCCGATAGGGAAGCGCGCGAAGCGGCTGAGCGCGACCGGGACGCGCGCTAGGCTCGCCTGCGCGGCATCCGATAAGGCAGCATGAACTGGACGACGGGCGATGCGAAGCGCCGCATGTCGAGGCTTTCCTGAACTGCCACGACCTCTTCCCCGTCAAGATGCGACGAAAGCTCGGATCGCGCGTAGAACGGCGTGTCCTCCCAGGTCCGACGCACCCGGGCGACGGAGATTTCGGAGCGTGCCCGGCGTTCCACCCGCCACGCGCTGCGCGGCAGGCGTGCGATCGGGGGAAGCTCGGCATCTTCGGCGATGCCGGCGCGGTCAAAGCGGATTGCACTTGCGAAAAGTGAGCCGTCGCTGCGTTCGCCTTCATAACAGACCAGCGCCCCGCGCTTCGTGTGAGCGCGCGACCAGTGCCAGATGCGAAAACCGTCCTCGAGCGATTCGGACCCGCGATTGTGGTCGAAATATCCCTTGCCCTTCCACGACAGGCCGGGCCGTTCCATCTCGACCTCGATCCGGGCGCGCGGCGCGAGACAGTGCCAGATGTGCCGCTCCTCATGGTCGAGCGCGAAGGAGGTGGGGTTCAACGCCTCGGGGTGGACCTTCACGACTCCGCGCACCCGGCGATGAACGGGATTGAACAGGCGCGTGTCGCGCTCCTCGATATGGATATGGAGCGCATCGCCTGTCCACTCGACCCGGCTCGGCCCGATCGCGAGCGTCGACGGGTCGCGCGAGACGGCGCCTTGAGTGCGCTCGGTCATCACCCAGCGCGCTTCGGGCCCGTAAAGCGCGACATTGAGTGCGCAGTGGTTCAGCGGGTTCTCCCGGCCACTGCGCTTGTAATAGGGTGAGAAGACGCTGCCGACGAAGGCGATGATCGTCAGGGCGTGCTGCCCGTCGTCGCTGATCGCATCGACGTACCACCAGGTGTAGCCGCCGGGTGGAACTTGCGCGTCGAAGCGAGGTCCGATGCGATCGTCCTTGCCGCCAGCAGTCCGGACAAGGCTGCCATGGGCACGCCTGCCGCCGGGTGCGTCGCCCCGCCCGCGCAATACAGACCCTTCATCCGGGTCCTCGGCCCCTGTCTCAGGAAGGAGGCCGCCCAGCCGTGCGACGCCCTGCCATAGAGGGCTCCACCGGTTTGCGGGAACAGCCTTTCCCAGCTCGCCGGGCTGGCGAGTTCGTGGGGCATAGGGTCCTCGAGCTCGAGCCCGCACCGCTCGAGCGTCGCCCTCATCTGCCGTGTGCATCTCTCGGTCTCCTCGGGTGGATAGGCATGGGTGTCCCCGTTGGCCGGGGCGTTGACGATGATCTGGATGCGCTCGCGGGATCCGTCGTGACCCTCGCCGGTGTCGTTCGCGCCGCGATCCTGCGCGCAAAGATAGACCGTCGGCTCGCTCGGTGGGCTGCCGGCGCGTATCTGGTCGAATTCGCGGGCGTAATCGCGCGAGAAGAAGACGTTGTGATGGGTAAGGTCGAAGCCGCTCGTCCTTGCATGGGCGAACCAGACCAGCGCGGAAAGCGAGCGCCTGGCAGCCGGCATGGACGGCACGGAGGAGGCGGCCTCGGCTCCGAAGCGCCCCTCGGCAAGCGCGGCGGGATCGCCGTTGCATATCACGATATCGGCAGGAAGCATTTCTCCGCTCGCCAACCGCACCCCGCTCACCCGGCCGTTTTGCGAGAGGACGTGTGACACCGGCTCGCTCATGCGAATCCGCGCTCCCTTGCGCTGCGCCAGCTCGCCGATCCCCTGTGCGAGCGCCGCGATGCCGCCGTCTATCAACCACACACCGCGCGCCTCGGTATGGGCGATCAGCATCAGCGTTGCCGGCGAGCGGAACGGATCGGAGCCGCAATACGTGGCGTAACGGCCATACAGCTGGCGGAGGCGCGGGTCGACGAAATGCCCACCGAGCGCCTTCCAGAGGTTGTCGAAGGGCCGCATGGCAAGCATGTCCCCGATGTTCAAAAGGCCGATGCGCCACATCATCGGCAGGGGCGTAGTGCTCTTGTCGCCCCGCAGAAAGGGCTCGTCGAGCACCTCGTAGATACGCCGCGCCTCCCTGCGGAAGGAACGATAGCCTTCGGCCGCCCTGGCTCCGGCAAAATCGCCGATCGCCTCCTCGCTGCGCAGAGGATCGGCGAAAAGGTCGAGGTGGCCGCTATCGTCCCACGCATGGCGGGCGATGATCCCGGCCTGTCTTGCGTTTATGAAATCATCCAGCCGCGCGCCGCAGGCATGGAACAGGCCTTCGAATACATCGCGCATCGTGAAGACGGTAGGCCCGGCGGCGACGGGTTGACCGTCGACCACGACGTGGCGGGCCTTGCCGCCAATCCACCGCTCCTTCTCGACGAGTGTCACCTCGTGGCCGCGCGCGGCGAGCAGGGCGGCGCTGGTCAGCCCGCCGATCCCGGCCCCGATAATGACGATCCGCGCGCTCACCCGTCCTCCCCGAACGTCGTTGCATGGATCGCAGTATTGACCTTGTCACAGCATCTGTCCAATTGTTTGGACATATGACTTACGAAATCACGATTTCCTAATGGCCGGCACGCCGTTCAAGGTCCGCTGGACCGCGCGGCGCAACGCCGTTTTCGCGAATCCCAAATTCCAGCACTGGGCGGCGAAACTGCCCCTGATCCGGCGAATCGCGCGCAATCGCGCGGGCACCATGTTCGATCTGGTGGTTGGCTTCTCCTACTCGCAGATCCTGCGTGCCGTGGTGGAGAGCGATCTGCTCGATGAACTGAAGGAAGGGCCGCTCGGCGCCGCGGATGTCGCGCGTCGGATTGGCCTGCCTCAGGATGCCGCCCTGTGCCTTCTGCGGGCGGCGCGCGCGCTCGACCTTGCCGAGGAAGTGGTCGAGGATGGCTGGATGCTCGGCCAGCAGGGCGCAGTGCTTCAGGCGGATCGGGGCACTCAGGCAATGATCCACCACCACCGGCTGCTCTACCGCGATCTCGAGGAGCCACTGGAACTGCTCCGCAAGGACCGCGCGGAAGCGACCGAGTTGTCGCGCTTCTGGACCTATGCGGGCGCGCTGCACGGCGCGGCCGAGGCGGGGCGCGAAACCAGCGAATATTCGCGACTCATGGCGACGTCGCAGCAATTCGTGGCCGACCAGGTCCTTGCCTCGTTCCGGTTTCCTCCGAGCGGGCGATTGCTCGATGTTGGCGGCGGACACGGCGCGTTTCTGAGCCATGTCGGACGGGCCCATCCCGGACTCGAACTCGGCCTGTTCGATTTGCCGGAAGTTGTGGAAAACGCGCGCGAACCGCTTTCCCGCGAATTCAGGGAAGGGCGGTTGCGCTGCCATCCCGGCAACTTCTTCAGCGATGCGATACCGGCAGGCTACGACCTCGTCTCGCTTGTGCGCATCCTGCACGATCACGACGATGGCCCGGCGCTCGACCTCCTGCGCAATATCCGCCGGGCGCTCGGCCCCGGCGAACGCCTGATGATCGCCGAACCGATGGCCCGCGTGCCCGGCGCGGAGGCGATGGGGGAAGCGTTCTTCGGGCTTTACCTGTGGACCATGGGATCGGGCCGTGTGCGATCGGCCGCAGAGATCCGCGCGATGCTCCTGGAGGCTGGATTTTCGAAGACCAGAACCGTCCCCACGCCGCAGCCGGTCATCGCGAGCATCGTCGTCGCTACAGCCTGATCAGGCGTTGTCCAAAAAAATTGACAGTCCTGCACGTAAGGCTTAACAGACAGTACGAAGCAGATGGTCCTCGACACAATCGAGTCGGCGCCCAAGCCGCTCAATTCGAGGCAAGCAGGAGCTAGCCGTATGGACACATTGGCAGTCATTCTCGAAGGGCCCGAGCGTCTGGCGCTCCGCTCGCTCGAGCTGACGCCGATGCAGCCAGGTGACGTGCTCGTCGAAATCGCCTGGAGCGGGGTCAGCACCGGCACCGAAAAGCTCTTGTGGACCGGCAGCATGCCGCCCTTCCCCGGAATGGGTTATCCGCTCGTCCCCGGTTACGAATCGGTCGGCCGGATCGTGGATGCGGGCGCAGAGGCGAAAGGCCGGATCGGTGACTGGGTCTTCGTGCCCGGCGCCAATTGCTACTCGGAGGCGCGCGGCCTGTTCGGCGGCACGGCGAGCCAGGTAATCGTTCCTTCCGCCCGCGTCCTGCCCGTACCGGAACATCTCGGCGAGAGCGGCGTGCTGTGCGCGCTCACCGCCACCGCCCTTCACGCGATCAATGGAGGCGAGCTGCCCGATCTCATCATCGGCCACGGTGTCCTCGGTCGACTTCTCGCGCGGCTCACGCTGGCACTCGGCGGCGAGGCACCGACCGTGTGGGAGACCAACCCCGATCGCTGCGGCGGCGCCACCGGCTACGAAGCCGTCCATCCTGAGGCCGACGAGCGCAATGATTACCGCGCGATCTATGACGCCAGCGGGGATTCGAACATCGTCGACACGCTGGTCGGGCGGATGGCGAAGGGCGGCGAGATCGTTCTTGCAGGCTTCTATTCCGATCGCGTGAGCTTCTCGTTCCCCGCCGCCTTCATGAAGGAAGCCCGGCTGCGCATCGCGGCCGAGTGGCAGGCGGACGACATCGCCCAGACACACGACCTCATCGAAACGGGTCAGCTCGATCTTGCCGGACTGGTGACCGATCGCCGTCCGGCCAGGGATGCGACGGAGGCCTATCCGCAGGCCTTCGACGATCCCGCTTGCCTGAAAATGGTTCTGGACTGGAGAGATTGCCGATGACCATGCTTGAATCGCAGGATGCCGCACTTCGTGAGGAGGCCGCGCAGGAACCTGACCCGGTGCATACCGGCGAGGTGACCAAGGAAACGCAGATCATCGCGATCTACGGCAAGGGCGGGTCTGGCAAGAGCTTCGCGCTCGCCAATCTGAGTTACATGATGGCCCAGCAGGGCAAGCGCGTCCTGCTGATCGGCTGCGATCCCAAATCGGACACCACCAGCCTGCTGTTCGGCGGCAAGGCCACGCCTTCGATCATCGAGACGTCTTCCAAGAAGAAACTCGCCGGCGAGGAAGTGCGGATCGAGGACGTCTGCTTCCAGCGCGACGGCGTGTTCGCGATGGAACTGGGCGGTCCCGAAGTCGGCCGCGGCTGCGGCGGGCGCGGCATCATTCATGGTTTCGAAACGCTGGAGAAGCTGGGCTTCCACGACTGGGGCTTCGATTACGTGCTGCTCGATTTCCTTGGCGACGTGGT
>JGI12210J13797_10445502_pt1 | contig 14435 bp, 10 predicted proteins | sample ElkSlonscriptome_3_FD_13797 | JGI IMG/M metagenome (IMG submission 13797)
GTTGATATTTCGACCGATTCGGGCTTCGAAGGCTTTTTTCGCGGCGGGACCATAATCCGCTTCGCGTCCGGGATAACGCATGTAATCAAGATGGATTCCGTCCAGTGGTGCATGCCGGGCCATTTCCAGAATGGAATCGATTTCGAATTGTACATTCGCGGGGTGGGAAATGGAGAGCCAGGGAATTTCTTTGCCGTTGGCATCTTCCATCAGCCGTCCTTCGCGCCGCATTTTCTGGGCGAAGGCCGGGAGGCGGGTGTTGAGCTTCCAGCAAATTTTCCAGGCGTGGGCCTCCATGCCGTATTTGTGGGCGGCGGTGGTAAAGGCGAGGAGTTGATCTCCGTATTTTTCCAGGGATTTGGAGGGGGGAATCAGTTGGGACGGATAGTGGGCTCTGCCGGCGCTGGCCATGTTGGGGAAAACGGCATTGAATCCGGCGGCTTTGAGATCGCGGCAGGTCTGGTCCCAACTGCCGGCATAAATACCGGTTCCGTTTTGATCCCAGATTCCTTTTACTTCGGGTTCCCAAAATTCCTGATTGCTGGCGAACGCCCGTTCCATAAGTTGTTCGCTTCGTCGAAAATTCCGAAAAGCGTTACTCGGATCGGACGAGGAATTATTTGCGTCTGCAAAACACTGGGCCGCGATTCCCTGAAGCTGCTGTGTGGGGCGTTGCGGATTGTTCAAAGGACCCCTTCGCCGTTGAAACTGTGCTGGAGAGCGGGTTTCGGCATGAAAGCGTAAGGATTCGGTGAGTAATTCAGGAGCCAGCCGACCGATCCATTCCCCGAGGAGGTTTTGTTTGGCCGGAATATCTCCTGAACGCCAGGCGACGTTTGCCCAGATGCCGGAAGGGCTTTCGATGACGGCAGGTTGTCCGATAGTTCGTCCTAACGCATCCTGCCAACTGGCGCTTACCCTGGAGTGGCTCTGGGGTCGAATTTGCCGGAAGCTCCACGCATGTTGGTAGATGCGGGACGGGGAGTGCGGATTGATGTTTGGATCAATGGCCCAGTGATCAAATTGTCCCACCGTGGACGACTGGACGGTTGAGCCAAGCTCCACGCCCAGGCTGCGGGCAAGGTCCGGGTTTCCGGATTCAAAAACGAGGCATTTGCTTCCGCGTTTCATAAGCCGCTTGAGCTGCTGGATGGTTTCCTGCGGTAGCGTCGGCAGGTATGGCAAAATAATCAGTGCAGGTGTTTCGGAGCTTGCCAATGCGGAAGGAGCTAGCACGGCGTGGGGTAAACCGAGTCCGCTGAGCAGGCGGTCAAAATGTCGGAGACTTACGCGGCTGGTGTAGGTTTCATCCCCGGTCGTGGCCAGAGGTTCCGGATCGATAAGCCAAAGTTGATCTTCAAATCCTTCCAGACTTAAGGGCGTCAGTTTGGTTTTTCCCCGCTGGCGTGGCCAAAAGCTTAGGCGGATGCCGTCGATGGAATTCCAGCCCGTTGGAGAGCCTTCGCTTTTAAAGTCGGCTTTACTAAAAAGCAGATGGTTGAATCCGGATTCGTGCAGGGTGAAGGTGTGGACATAGCTGCCTTTTCCGGAGAGGAACGAAAGGCTTCCCTCCAAGAGGGGATGGGTTTCGGTGATGCCGATGCGAAGCCGGAAGCTGGTTAAAGACCCGAGACGGAGTGAGGTTTTCCGGGTGAGGGTGATTTGCCGGTCGTCTCGTTTGAAGTCGAGTTCAAGCTCCGGTAGATCATCGGTATGTTTTAATCGGGCGGTCTGTCCACCGCTTCGCCATGCCCGCGGGGATTCGGAGCGGAAATCCACCAGGGACTGAATACGCGGGGCCTCCGGGTACACAGGAGACAGCAATACGCAGCCGATAAAAAGACGGAGAACTGTATTCACCTTACGCTAAGGCCTGACGCATGTAGGGATTGTTGCGCAATTCTTCGGCAAGGGTGGTGGCGGGGCCGTGTCCGCAAAGCACCCGGGTTTCCGGGGGTAGTTTCGCGAGCTTGCGTAACGAGCGCATGAGAGTTGCAGGTTCGCCTCCGGGCAGGTCGGTGCGTCCCACGCTTCCCTGGAAGAGGACATCTCCTCCGATGAGCAGATGTTCTTTGGGGAAATAAAAGGCGACACTTCCGGGGGAGTGTCCGGGTACGAAAATCGTTTCAAACGAAAAGGGTCCGATGTCAAAGCTTCCATCCTGGGTCCAGGCTTTTTGAACATCCGGTACGGTGGCCGGATCGGGTTGACGGTACCACGGTAGATTTTGGTTTCGGGGGGTGAAGGCCCAGGAAAGGTCCAGAGGGTGCATCCAACATGGGGCGGGGCAAAGGGCATGCAGTTCGCCGATGGCGCACACATGATCGTAGTGACCGTGGGTAAAGGGGTAGCCTATAACCGTGAGGTCATTTTGCGTGATGAATTGGTGAAGCCTGTCTGCATCCGCTCCCGGGTCAATGACCAGAGCTTGTTTGGCGTCGTTGTACAGAATGATGCAGTTTTCCTGAATCATTCCGGTAGGGATTATGGTGAATTTTAAATTCATAGCTTCTTAGTAGAGCCAAAAGTCGGAATCGTCCAGAGGAATCTAAAGGTGGAGCGGGTTGGGGCGTATCTCTGAAAGGGTGAATGCAGGCTCACAGCTTTCCTATATTTCATCCTGTACACCAAATCAGAGATTCGCCGATAGTAGTTGTTTGCCTGGCGGAGTGACTCTATCCACTTGAAGCCTATCCCGAAGAATTTGAAAAGGTTTCGACAAAAAAAGCCCTCACCGGAGTGAGGGCTTTGCGTTTTCAGAAATGGAGGGATTTAGCCGCCAATCTGATAGCGAACGTAGCGGCGAATGCTCAAGGTGTCACCGAGTTCTTTACCGGTTTTGGCCACGAGGTCGCTTACACTCATGTCCGGATCCTTTACAAAACCCTGTTCCAGCAAAACAATTTGCGAGTAGAATTTCTCGAGTTTACCCCCGATAATTTTTTCGATAATATTTTCAGGTTTCCCTTCCACCTGTTTCGCAAAGAGTTCTTTCTCTGAAGCGACCAGTTCGGGATCAATCCCTTCACGGGTCAGGGACTGCGGGCTGGCCGCGGCAATGTGCAAGGCAACTTCTTTGCCAAGTTCAACCAAGGCCTCCGAAGCGGTGTTGGCATCATTTTCGCATCCAATTTCAACCATAACCCCTACTTTTCCACCGAGATGGATGTAGCGTCCGATTGCACCGGGACCCTGAAGTTCGTAACGGCAGTTACGAGACAGAATAAGGTTTTCACCCACTTGGCTGATTTTTGCCACAATCGTTTCTTTCTCGGATTCGGCCAATTCATTGTCTCCAACAGACAGGCCTTTTTGAGCCAGGTCCTGAACGAAAGCCTGAAAATCCTCGTTTTTGGCTACGAAGTCGGTTTCACAGTTTACTTCAACCATGGATCCGGTTTTGCCGTCGGCAGAGATGGTGATATCGACCTGGCCTTCATTTGCGGCCCGGTCGGCTTTTTTCGCCGCGGTGGCCATGCCACGTTCGCGTAATAATTTAATGGCCTCTTCGAGGTTTCCTTCAGATTCCTGAAGGGCTTTTTTGCATTCCATCATTCCGACATTTGTAATGTCGCGAAGTTCTTTAACTTGTTTTGCAGAGATTTGCATGTGTCTGGTTTCCTTTATTCAGATTTGGGTTCTTCCGCTGCAGGAGCGGGTTCTTCAGCAGCTGCGGGTGTTTCTTCCGCAACCTTCGGTGCTTCCGCGGTGGCGTCCGCAGGGGATTCCGCTGCAGATTCGGGAGCCGCCTCGGGTTCAGCTTTGGGAGCCGCTTCGGGGGCGGGTGCTTTTGCATTGTCCTCGGCCAACTTGGCGGCGGCGGCTTTGATTACTTCGTCCCGTTTCTGTTTTTCGGCATCCTGACGGGATTTGCGCTCGGCCTCTGCCAATTTGCGTTTTTCCGCCTGTTCGGCTTCTGCGGCCGCACGTTTGCGGGCTTCGTCCGCCGCAATACGGGCATACTCATTAGAAGCGTGCTGGATGGTTTCCCCGAGGAGATTCATAATGCATCCAATGGAGCGCAAGCTGTCATCGTTTCCGGGAATCGGGTAGTCAATAATACGGGGATCGGCATTGGTGTCGACAATCGCCACAACGGGAATCCCTAACCGACGAGCTTCCTGAACCGCGATAGATTCACGAACGACGTCCACCACAATTAAGGCCGCAGGAAGTTTGTCCATGTTGGCCATTCCGCCGAGGTTGCGTTGGAGCTTGGTTAATTCACGGCGCATGCGGGCGGCTTCTTTTTTTGAACCGGCCTCTTTGTCCATTTCATCTTTATCTTCGATTACCTGCAATTCTTTCATGCGGGCGATCGAACCCTGAATGGTGCTGTTATTGGTAAGCATACCTCCAAGCCAGCGATGAATCACGTAGGGCTGATGCAGTTTTTGAGCCGTTTCCTGGACGATGTCCTGTCCCTGCTTCTTGGTGCCGACGAACAAGATTTGCCGTCCGCGAACGGCGGTATCGTACACAAATTTCTGCGCGATGCGCAATGAAACCAGTGATTTTCCCAAGTCGATGACGTAAAGGCCTTTGCGTTCGCCGAAGATGTACTTCGACATATAGGGGTTCCACCGTTTGGTTTGATGTCCAAAGTGAACGCCGGCATCAAGTAATTCCTGCAGATTTGTGGTCGGCAGATTTATGTTATTTTCCATAACTTCTCCAAGTTGTATCGTGTTTTAAACAATCCGCTTTGGCAGGTCAGGGAGACTGACCTACGCTCGCTTCCGTATCCGCAGTGGCGGAACTGGGCGCGCTTATAAAGAGGAAAAGGCAGATGGGCAAGCCGGAAAGAGAGGAAATTCAGGTGCAGGTGTTGAAAAGTGGACAAGTCTTCCGTTCCTGGATTCACTGTGCACACTGACAACCCCACCCTTCATTACTCTCTGGGGGTTGAATCTCTTATTTCGCTTGAAACCGTATTGAACTTGCCTTTCTTGCGGACTGTACTATTGGAAATGCCCTTTGTTTGACTTTTGTGGGTTTCCTCTTATAAACCCGCAATCTCTATCAGCTTACTAGGGTATATATTTTATGAGTATTCCTTCCTTTCCAGGTGGTGTCGGACCGTTGACACCTGAACAACATCAGAAATTTAACGAACTGCTGCCGACTCTTTCGCCGGAACAGGCGACGTGGCTCAGTGGCTATTTGGCCGGGGTGAGTGCTTCAACCGGGGGCGCGCCTGCGGCAGCTGCCGGCTCTTCCGAACAGGAGTCTGTCACGGTATTGTTTGGATCCCAGACCGGAAATTCCGAGGGGGTTGCCAGTGATCTGGTGGGAGCTCTTCAGGCCAAAGGTGTTGCGGCCAGCCTCGCCGATATGGGGACCTACAAAACTCAGAATTTAAAGACGGAAAAAAATCTTTGCGTGGTGGTCAGCACCCACGGGGAAGGGGATCCTCCCGATACGGCGATGGATCTGCATGCTTTTTTGTATGGCCGCCGTGCTCCTAAAATGGATGGTGCTTCCATTGCGGTTCTCTCGCTGGGCGATTCCAGCTACGAGTTTTTCTGTAAGACCGGGAAAGATTTTGATACCCGCTTGGCAGAGTTGGGTGCAAGCCGTTTAGTGGACCGGGTGGATTGCGATGTGGATTACGAAGACCAAGCGGAGGCCTGGGTGGCGGAAGTTGCGGAAAAATTCTCCGCAAAATTGGCGGCCTCGGTGGCGGCTCCGGTTGCAGCCCCCGCGACTGCGGCGGCCGTTCCCACCAGTGAATTTTCCAAAAAAAATCCCTTTCCTGCTCCCTTGTTAGAGCGAATTAACCTGAATGGAAAGGGGTCCTCCAAAGAGACCATTCACATGGAGCTTTTGTTGGAAGGCAGCGGACTGACTTATCAACCGGGGGACGCCCTGGGTGTGGTTGCCAGCAATGATTCGGTTGTTGTGGATGAACTGATCGAAACCCTCGGGGCCAACGCGGATGAGGATGTGGTGACAGCCCGTGGAATTGAAAGTTTCCGGGATGCTCTGATGGGTGCCTACGAAATCACCACGATTACCCGTCCGTTTCTGCGTGCGTACGCGGAGTTGGCCGAGAGCAAAGAGATGACGGAATTGATTGGAAACACGGAAAGATTGAACGAGTGGTTGTACGGACGTGAAATTATTGATGTCTTACAGACCTGGCCGGTGAAAGGATTGGCCCCGACAGAATTCACCGACATGCTGCGTAAGCTGCCTGCGCGTTTGTATTCGATTGCGTCCAGTTTAAACGCCCATCCCGATGAAGTGCATCTCTGTGTGGGGGTGACCCGCTACGAAGCACATGGACGTATGCGCAAAGGGGTTTGTTCCACCTATTTGGCGGACCGAGTGGCTCTGGACGAAACCATCCGGGTCTATGTGGATTCCAATAAGAATTTCAAACTACCCGCCTCCATCGATGTTCCGGTGATCATGGTGGGTCCGGGAACCGGAATTGCTCCCTTCCGCGCGTTTGTTGAAGAGCGTGAATTCCAAGGGGGTGGAAAAAACTGGCTTTTCTTTGGCGAACAGCATTTCGACAGCGATTTCCTCTATCAGGTGGAATGGCAGCAGTGGCTGAAAAACGGGATTCTTGACCGTGTAGATGTCGCCTTTAGCCGCGATCAGAAAGAAAAACTCTATGTGCAGCATCGCATGCAGGAACAAGCCAAACAGCTCTATGCCTGGCTCGAAGAAGGTGCGCATTTCTACGTGTGCGGAGACGAAAGCCGCATGGCCCACGATGTGCATGAAACTCTGAAAATTATTGTGAAAGAGCAGGGTGGAAAATCTGACGAAGATGCGGAAGCCTACGTGAAGCAGCTACAGAAAGACCGCCGTTATCAACGGGATGTGTATTAAGGTGAAACTTTTTCATTCCGCCAAACAAAAGAAGCAGCGTAAGCACATCGAGCATGCGATATTCCAGGTCAAGTATGCCCGGAGAATGAAAGAGGACCTTCTTTCCCCAGAAAAAAAAGACCGGCTGAGGGCTTTGCAATCCGATCTTAAATCTCATCTCAAAGCTAAACGCTATACCGAGGGGGTTGCCCTGTCGGACAATGCGGTGACTCTAGCCCGGGAGGTGCATCCGGCTCCGCACGGTGCGTATGGACTCCGAGAGAATGTCGAAGTGATTTTAGTGGTGATGGCGGTGGCTCTTGGGTTTCGGACCTACTTCTTTCAGCCGTATCAAATTCCTACCGGTTCGATGCAACCCACCCTCTATGGAATCACCTCCACGGTAGAGTATCAGCCGAACTGGACGGATAAAATCCCTGCCCGCTTTGGAAAATTTCTACTGACCGGCTCCCGGTACAAAACGATTAAAGCGAAAGCATCGGGTATCATGCCGGGTATACGTCAATGGAAACAGACGGACACTTTTTACAGGATTCCGATCGGCGGACATACCTACAAGATTCATAAAGAAATGATTTTCGCTCAGGAACCTGGAAGTGAAAACGATTGGGAGGCCGTTTTGTATCCGTGGTTTCCCAAGCCGGGTTCCTTGGTCAAGGAGGGGGATGTGATCGCCAAAGGACTCTTAAAGCAGGGGGATCATATTATTGTGAATCGGATCAGCGTGAATTTCGCCCGGCCGAAACGGGGAGATATTACGGTATTCAGCACGAAGGGACTTCCACTGGTACGCTCCAACAGTGCCTACATTAAACGGCTCACCGGATTGCCGGGAGAGACGATGTCTATTCGCAATAGAAAATTGTATGCGGATGGAAAGGTGGTCACGGAACCGGATGTATTTTTACGCCAATATGACAATCCAAATTACTCCGGCTATTCCAATCCGCCGATGAACGTATACGAAAGCTACCATTCTCCCCCCTATTTTGCAACCGCGGCTTCTTCCCTGACATTAGGTGAAGACGAATTTCTGATGTTGGGGGATAACACGGATCATAGTTTGGATGGACGGTATTTTGGCGGGGTTCCGGGTAAAAACATACTCGGTACCGGATTTTTTGTGCCCTGGCCCTTTTTTAACCGCGGGATCCATAATGATCGTGCGGGTTTTGTACACTAATCACAAATCCCGCTCTTCATACGAAACCAGCGTAAAGTCCATTCCACTGTACTCGTAAATCGCGAGGCTTCCTTTTCGGATGCCTCCAACGACTCCGATGCTTGTTACCCGAATCCAGCTTAAATCGCTCAGGGTAAACAGAGATTGCGTATCCGTGGAAAGTCCTCCGGCGGCCAGACCCTGATTCAGCGTATTGAATCCGTCATCCTCGGTTCCAAAGATACCATCGTCTCCCGCCCGGCCCTCCAGCAGGGTATCGACCTGCTCCTCCCGAATTCCGGAAAGGGTCATCAGAACTTCTTTGGACGCGGTATTCAAACTGAGGGCTTCAGACCCGTAAACGGTCAGCAGACCCGCAATCCCGTTCACGGTGACCTCGGGTTCTTCATAATACTCTTCCAGAGTGCCGCCATACAGGAGGGCGCGGGTGAATCCCCGGATCATTCCCAATTCAGAAAGACTCTCGACCGGTCCGTTTTTCACGGGGAGTTCCGCGTCCTGATAATAGCGGTCATCTTCTTCTGCCCCCAGGAGCCGGGTGGCTTCATCTTCATCGGTCCAGTCGCGGAATGCGGCGATCAGCCGGGCATGATGATCATCCGGGACCCCACTGTTTTCGAGCATTTGTTCCCAATCCGGATCTGAAAGGCGGTTTACATTTCTTTTGCCGGTTTCCGGAGTGATCGAAAGCAGAATTTCCCCTTCCTCCATTTCCACCCGATACCCTTGAATTGCCACTCCGCGATTTAAATGGCTGGCCGCGATAAAAAAGCGTTCCTCCATATCGTCTGAGGGTTCGCTCCCGACTTTATTGGCCTGAACCAGCATCCATTTTGCGTATTCCTGACCGGCCCGCGATAAGACCTCCGCTTTCATTCCGAAGCGTTCCCGCGCCGCCAGATCTGATTCGAGATGAATTCGGAAAAGAAAGCTGACCATTAAAGCGGACAGCAGAATGATGGTGATCAAGGCCAGCATCAGAGCGGAGCCCTGTTTGGAAGAAGGAGACGTCATCGGTCCTGCACCCGGCGGGAGCCTCTTCGGGTATCCCGACTCATTTTTCCCACCGGAATTTCCACCGCGATCCGGTGTTCCTGCATTTGGGCATTCGGCTCATCCCCCTGAATGTATAAGGTTAGAACCAGGTGGGTGGGCAGTTGATTGTCCCGCTCCCAATCTTCGACCCAGTCCTCTTCTCCGATATCATAGAAAAACACCTCCAACCCTTTTACCCGTTTGCTGACCAGCCAAGGCTCCACGTCTTCGGCTTCGTCACTTTCCGCATCCAGGAGACTGCTGTATGCCCGGGCGACCAGTCCCTGTTCGCCGTCTATATTCTGTACACTGAGTTCCAAACGGTTCAGTCCTTCGCGGGTGGGATACTCGGGAGGGAGAAAGGCCTTGGAACGGGTAACCCAGCTCAGAGTGTCTTCCGGAGGGGTGCCGGTTCCTTTTTCGTATAAAAAGGTGTAGCGGCGGGGATCGGAGTCGAAAAATACTGCGGAGCGCAACGATTCGGTTATTTGACGAACGACGCTGTCGGTCATGTGCAGTTCATCCAACGCCTTTTCCGCGGTGACGGTGGTATCCACCAACGATCGAAAGCTTCCGAAAACCATGAGGCCCATCACGCTGAGAATCGTCATGGCCAGCAACACTTCCAGAAGGGTGAAGCCCCGGCGGATATTCATCCCGCGTTCTCCAGTAATTCGCGGGCGTGATCGACGCTTAATTTTGCAGACTTGCTCCCTCCCAGCATCCGGGCGACTTCCTCCACCCGTGCTTCACCGGACAGGTGAACCACGCGGGTGTAGGTGCGCCCGTCTTTCACTTCCTTGGAGACCGCAAGATGGTTTTGTCCGTGCACCGCCACTTGCGGGAGGTGGGTGATGGAAATGACTTGCCGGGTTTCGCCGGCCTGCGCCATTTTTCCACCGATGGCATGTCCCATTTCTCCACCCACATTGGCGTCGATCTCATCAAACACCATGACCGGAATCTGATCCTGATCGGCCAGGAGGGTTTTGATGGCGAGCATAACCCGGGAAATTTCTCCGCTGGAGGCGATATCCTTAAGACTGCGTATTTCTTCACCCGGATTGGGGGCAAACTGAAAGTCAATCGCATCGCAACCCCGGGAGCCGGCCGGCGCCTCTTTCACTGAGATCTCAAAGCGGGCATGGGGAAATCCAAGGTCGACTACTTGATCCAATATTTTTTTTCCAATGGCTTTGCCTGCTTTTTCACGGGCGGTTCTTAAGCGGGAACCGGAGGCCTGTAAGCGGATGTTGGCTTTCGCCACCGCCTGCTCCAACTCGGCTACATGTTGTTCCCGATTTTCCAGGGATTCCAGTTTCCGTTCGGATTCCTGCTGGGTTTCCAGCACTTCTTCGATCGAAGGCCCATATTTTTTGCGCATCCGGCTGTAAACGCTAAGGCGTTGATCCAGCCAGTCGAGCCGCGAGGGATCCGCTTCCATTTTTTCCCCGGCAAAGCGGAGGCTTACCGCCAGTTCGCGAAGCTGGGCGAGTGTCTGATCGAGTTCTTCGACCCAGGTTTTCGCTTCGGGATAGAGGGTTTCAATGCTCCCCAGCATGCGCCGCGCGGCCATCAGCGGGTCCATGGCATTTCCTTCGGCATCTTCCAGGGCAAGCAGGGCCCCGGAGACGGATTCCATAATGTTTTGTGAATTTCCGGCCAGAGTATGCTCCTCGCGAAGGGTCTCTTCTTCGTCGATTTCCAGGGCGGCTTCTTCGAGTTCGTTGACCCGAAAACGCAACAAATCCAGTTGTTCTGCAAAAGTGCCCTCATCCCCTTGAAGATCTTCCTGTTCGGAGAGATATTCCTGCAGAACCTTCCAGTCGGCACTATAGGCCTCTTTGAGGCTGGCCTCTACGCCGGCGGCGTCCACGATGTGCCGTTGGGTTTCCGGGTTCAGCAGAGACTGATGATCGTAAGGGCCGTGCATATCCACCAAGAGGTTGCCCACCTGTTTGAGTAAGTTGAGAGTCACGGGGGCATCATTTATAAATTGCTGTCCGTTCCCACTGTTTTTTACCACCCGGCGAAGAATTAAAAGTCCGTCTTCACAAGGATCCAATCCGGAATCTTCCAGAAGCCGATTTATTTTTTCGGGTGCCGTGAGGGTAAACACTCCCCGAACGGAACCTTCATCCGCTCCGCTGCGAAGGGCTTTTTTATCGGCTCTGGCACCCAAAATTAATTGCAGAGCGCCCATAAGCACAGATTTCCCCGCACCGGTTTCGCCGGTGATCACATTTAATCCTGGAGTAAACTGGAGGGTTATTTTTTCCACCAGTGCCAGGTCCCGCACCATAAGTTCGCTTAACATATGTGTAGAATAATCAAGCGTGGGCGCTTTGCAACCATGTTGTGGAGTGAGTTGAGGGATTTAACAGAGTTCCGAACTTCGGAAGACCCGGGGTCCAAGGGTTCCGAACTTCGGAATTCTTCAGGGTCCCTCTATATTTCTCTTTCAGCCGCCTGTGACTGAAATTTCCATTCGGGTGCGGTGACAGGTTCCGGGGAGGAGTTGAATACGGTCGCGCAGAGTGTTGACGGCCTCCACGCAGCACATGCCCCTCCATTCCTCGTCCCCGAAATCCGCCATGGCGTTGGATTTGTCGATCCAGGGATTCCAAACCACCGAGTTGCCTGCCCCGCTTTGGTGAATATGTATTTCACGGTCCCATGCGGGGTCTGCCACGCAGAGGTTGGAGTCGGAATGGAGATATATCCGGTCGGTTTCCTTTGTGAACTCCACTGCAGAGGATTGGATCTTTGTGGACATGGCATCGAGTTTGTCAAGATAGGGAGCGCCTTCCAGACCTTTTACGCTGGCCGTTTTTACATCTCCCAGGGCAAAATAGCTGTGCAGAGCGTCTTCAACCGCCACCGCTGCGGGACCGTCGTTGATACTTTCGAGTTCCAGGCAGAGGGTGTTTCCCAGAGTGATAGTGTATTCGAGTCGCAGTCCCTCCGGGATCAAGGGGATTTCATTCTTTTCCGGGGAAAAGCCCAGACGCAGGCGGCAGCGTCCGTCCTGCAGCACCCCTGCTTCCAGAGGAGTCCAGGCGCGAAGTCTGGCCACCCCGTGGGCGGGCAGATCGGGGTCACTTTCATGAGCCCCGAACCATGGCCAGCAGATGGGTACGCCGCCCCGAATTGCGTGGCCGTGTTCAAAATGACTTTTTTCACTCATCCACAACACCGGGGCGGCATTCTCCGGTTGGAAAGCGGTGACGTGGGCACCATGCAGATAAACGGTGGCACGGGCGCCCTGTGCTTCGAGATGGAAACAGGGAAGCCCCCCGTTGCCGGGGACCGGTTCAAGATGACCGGGAATTCTGAGAGAGTCGAGGGACGGGTTCATAAGAGGTTTATGAAGGGTTGGGGGGAGGAAAACAAGACGGAAAGGGTGTTAGAGACGAGTAGGGCTTACTTACGGTGAATTTGTGGAGGTAAAATCATAAAATATTGAACGTCCAACATCCAACACTGAACGTCCAACGTTGAATGTTCGATGTTCGCCTCTATATCCGCAGGTCAAAAGTTCACGATTTTATCTTTGCCAGCCAAATTCACCGTGTAAGTAGATGAGACGATGACCATTTTCGTAGATCTTTTAAGTATTCCGGACTTCAGTTCGATTTATCTTTGACGATGGACAATCCTGATATACAAACAAGGAACCACCTTCTTTGGAGTACTTATGAAAATTGAAACTTTTTTACGTCACTGGCGTCTGCTGGAAAATCCTTTTGTAGCGGAAGAAGCCCGTGATGATGATATTTATCAGAAAATCATGGCCGACGGAGTCGCGCATCCCGAATTTGAGAAAATTTTCGGACGCCCTGACCGTCCCAGCACTTCGGTGGTGTTTGGGGAAAAAGGAAGCGGGAAAACCGCATTGCGTCTGTTGATGGAAGAACGTTTGCGGGAATACAATGTATCTAATCCGGACAGTAAAACCTGGATTGTGCGTTACGATGAGTGGAATCACATGGTGGATCGCACGGTTGGGACGGAGGCGGATGCCACGGATCCTGAGAATTTTCAAAAAATCCGACTCGATGACCATATCGACAAAATTATTTCCATGGTGGTGACGGAGATCGTGGATGCCTCCAGTCGTTCCTCCACCTCGAAGACCTCGCGTGATCTCTCGAAGACCTTGAGAAAACTCCCCCGTCAACATCGTCTTGATTTGGCCTATTTGACGTTGCTTTATGATCAGCCCAGTTTGAGCACCCGCTCTGAACGGTGGAAAAAGTTAACGGCAACTTTGAAAGTAAACCAATTTTTCAGTCCGATTCATGCCATGTACGTATTGGGTGGCGGGATCATGATGGCGTTGCTCGGGGTGTTGGATATTGTCGCAGGTGGCTTGTTGGGTCCCTATTCGTTTATCGCGGTTGCCGGAGGGGGGCTCCTTGCTTTTCTAAGTGCCTGGGTGGGAGTGGGACCGTTTTTCCGTAATCTGAAAAAGCGTAAACGGATTGATGAGGAAATCAAAGTGGTGGATCATCCCGGTTCGCTCTTGTTTCATCAGCTCTGCACCTTGAAATCCTCCGAACTGGATTCTCTTCCCCTGCCGACCCCCGGTGACCGGGACTGCCGCTATGAGTTGCTGGGTCGTCTGCAACGTCTGATTCGTGGCTTGGGATTTGTGAGCATGACCGTTTTAGTAGACCGGGTAGATGAACCGAGCTTGGTGAACGGAGATGCGAAGAAGATGCGAAATCTGATTTGGCCCTTGTTTACCCACAAAATCCTTCAGCAGGATGGCTTGGGGATTAAAATGCTCCTGCCGATTGAGCTTGGCTATGAATTGCGCCGTGAAGACTCGGACTTCTTTATGGGAGCCCGGTTGGATAAAGGTAATTTGATCGAACGTTTGGAATGGACCGGGGTGAATTTGTTCGACATCTGCAATCACCGGGTGGAAGCGGTCTGCGAACAGACGGATGGGGAAATGTCAACCGCGTTGAAAGATCTTTTTGAAGAAAAGGTGTCTGTGCAGGATTTGGTAGATGCACTCGACCAGATGAAGCAGCCACGGGATGCGTTTAAATTCCTCTATGAGATTATTATTCAGCATTGCAAAGGTTCCACCGATGCGGACCCGGAATTCTATATTCCCAAACTGACGCTTGAGCAGGTTCGCCGTCATCAGGCCCAACGTGTGCAGGACCTTTCCCGTGGTTACAGTGCGGCATGAGCCTGAGGGACTCCTATGAATGAGTTAAACGGTTTGGCGTCGGTGGACGCAAACGGGTTGGCCTATATTGAGTCGCTGTATGAGGATTACCGAAACGAGCCCTCCTCGGTAAGTGAAGACTGGCAACAGACGTTCCGTCAGCAGGAAATGGGAGAATCGGGAATTTCT
>JGI12210J13797_10231013_pt1 | contig 14430 bp, 13 predicted proteins | sample ElkSlonscriptome_3_FD_13797 | JGI IMG/M metagenome (IMG submission 13797)
GTCAAAATCAATTCCTGCCTGCCGCAGTGACCTGCCGATGATTTTTCTCATTGTGCTTGAGTCATCTACCAGCAAAACGTTTTTTCCCATTCTATCCTCCTGAAGTTGATTACCTGCAAAGGCAATGTTGGCTTGTCATTACATTGATTACGTCGTAATTCTATATAAAAGTCAACATGTTTGCACTAAAAAAACCTGCTGCCGTCTATACTAACAGCAAACACGCGAAAAAATCAAATACCATACAGCGACCAAAAACTCTCGCCAGCGGGGATACGTGACTGTCACAAGAATTACAGCCCAACGGTGGCGTTGCCCAGACCCTGAATGTTACTTTTTTGACACAGCCGTCAGCGGCATCCAGGGAAAAATATCCCCAGCATATTTTTTTCATAGCCTATCTCTTTGACTTGTGTAGTTTATATAGAGTACATGCACACCTAAACAGATGGTATTCTTTCAATGGTACAACAATTGCATTTGTTGCAGCACTTGACCAGATTTATACTTGAAGACGGAACCGTATGCTTAGATTTGTCTCTTTCATAGGAGCGTTGCTCACCTTCCTTTCAATCTCTGCATCCGCAGCCGAAGTCGAGGTACAGAAAATCCGCGTGGCCGGCGGCAGCAGCAGCGCGCAGGTCTACCTTAGCTTCGACGAACTGCCACCCTATACCATGTCGCGAAAAGGCAAGCGGGTCGATATCATCCTTGACGCCCGCCTTGCCAACACCGAGCCATTACAGTTTGACACCGATGAGCGCATTGTCAAATTTCTGACACAAGACAAAGAAGAGCAGTCCATCATTACTTTTTTCCTGCGGTATGAACCACAGGAACTGGAAGTAACACGAGCCAGGAAAAACACACTGGTTGTCGACATACTCCTGGGCAACCAGTTTACCAAAACATATCCGGAACTGAGCTCCAAACTTGAAGGTCTTGCAATTGTCGAACAAGAAAATGAGGACTACACCAATCCCTATATCTCCAGTCCCTACTCCAACAACTGGCTTTCGTTTTTCGCCCGTTATGAACCGGACATAGTGACAACAGCCCCCCTCCGCTATACCGTCCCTCCATTTCCAGTGGTGGACCTCCTCCCTGATGTTATAAGCAGCGACATTCTTTCAGCCGATGTTTTCACCCTCTCGGTCCAGGAAAAATGGAAGGAAATGCTTCCCGTCCTTCTCGACCTCATAAACGCATCCAGAGAGGAAGAAGCTCGCAAACAGCTTGCCCTTACCTTCGGTGAAACACTCATGAGAGCCAAGGACTTCCAGAATGGGTATAAGCAACTCTATGTATTACAGGAAAAATATCAAAAGGGATATGTCGGCATTGCCTCCGCGTATCTTCTTGCCCTGTTGCGTGCGGTACATGAAGACCCCTTCGTTGCCGACTATCAGCTGCGTGAGCTGGAGAACGACGTCGAAGAGGATTTTGCCCTTTCACCGTTCATAGTTCTCTCACAAATAGAAATGGCCCTGATGACCAATCGACTGGAGAGGGCATCTGCTCTTCTCCTAAAGGACAATATCGCATTTTCGCCAAAACTTGCCCATCTCAAGGATATGAGACAAGCCGACTACTGGTTTGCCTCGGGATCCTTGATAAAGGCCTATGTCGGTTATCAGCTTCTCGAAGACAAGCAAATGCTCGAGAACCACCCCTATTCCCTCAATGGCTACTGTAATGCCTTCTATCATCAAAAAAAATATGCACAGGCTTCGCAATGTTTCGATAAACTCAGCAGCCTGGTCGAGAAAAAAGAACATCTCAGCATGATCAGCCTGAAAAAGGCCATGGCTGATCTCCATTTCAAAAGCGCCCGTGAAATGTATGTCGATTTCTCCCGGATCGAAGACACCTTTCCCAACACCGAAGCTGGACACAGAGCATCACTGAAAAAGACCGATATACGCTACCTCTCTCAACCAAGCTGGCGCCAGACCAGTGTCGAATATTATCGGGCTCTCGCAGAAAACGCTACCGACAGAAACATTGCGGAAGAAGCGGCGCTCAAGGAGGCCATCGTCTACTCGGAGCTCGGCGATAAGGAAAAAAGCATAGATCTGTTGCTCGATTTTCTGCGTGATTTCGGCGCCGGCAACCTTACAAATACCGCTCAGGCGCTTCTTATAGAAATTCTGCCAGGCCAGCTGGAAAAACTGCTTTCAGCAGGCCAGTATGTCGATGCAATAGTCCTTGCCAAGAAAAACAGGGATTTTTTCCAGAACAAATGGATCGACATAGAGCTTCTGGGCCTGCTGGCAAAGGCCTACCATGAGCTGGGAATATTCAGTGAAGCGCAGAATCTTTACCTCTTCCTGTTGCGCACAGCCGGATCGCAGGAAGATGAAAAATATTACCTTCCCCTCCTCTCCATACTCTATGCCCAGAGGGACTATGATCTGGTGGAGGAAATCTCAACCCAATTTACCTATAACTACCCCAGTGGAAAAGATAGAGAGGAAGTCAATCTGCTTCTGCTGCAGAGCCTGATGGCCTCCGGCAAAAACGACAAGGCCCTGGACCTCGTTCTTTCCCGAGCTTTGCCCGATACGCTTCAGGCCCGTGAAATCGCGGCTACGCTCTATTTTACCTCCAGCAGGTACGAGAAAGTCATCGACACCCTCGAACCTTTGTCGCAGTCTGCTTCGGGTCGCAGCGAAGACTCTCTTTTTATACTCGGCGAAAGTTATTTTCAGATGGACCAATATATGCAAGCAGAACCTCTATTCAGAAAGGTGATGGAGAATGAAAAATTCTCCGAACAGGCGCGCTACAGGGTTGCCACTATCAAGAAGAATGCGGGTGATACGGAAAGTTCATTAAACCTCTTTAAAGAAATTGTCGAAAAAGGAAGTGACCCATTGTGGATAAAACTGGCACAAAGGGAATTGGATTTTTACCAGTTAAACCAGCAGCTCTAATTATGAATATATCGGCCCTGACTCTGGGGCCCACCGGAGTAGTACTATGAAGCCATTCTCACTCGCAGACCAGAACATTGCCTTGCTGAGCAAGGTTCTTGATCTGCGCGCAGAAAAGGAAAAAGTCATTGCTTCCAATATCGCCAACAGCGAAACACCCGGCTATGCACCCTCACGTTTCAGCTTCGAGGATGAGTTACAAAACGTTATCCAGAACGGAGGCTTTTCACTTAAAACCACCCATACCGGACATATTCCCACTTCGTCCCATACGATAGATGCAGTTAAGGGCCGCGTTGTCAAAGAAAAGGACACCACCGGAATCGGCGATCTCAACGGTGTCAGTCTCGATAAGGAGATGCTCGAGCTGTCGACCAACGAGCTTCTCTACGAAACAGCGGCACAACTTTTAAGCAAGAAACTGAGTCTGAAAAAATATTTGATTCAAGGCGGCCAGTAGCAGACGCCGCCCGGGAGGCTACTATGGACATTTTCACCTCGATGCAAATCGGCGCATCCGCACTCAAGGCAAATTCGATACGGCTCAACACCATCAGTTCCAACCTGGCCAATATCGAAACAACCTCGACGCCTGAAGGCGGACCCTATAAACGCAAATCGGTCTACTTTGAAACAACGCCGCTATCCTTCAAGGACTATCTCAATACCACCATGAACAATTCCGTCAAAGGAGTGAAAGTCAAGGAAATACTTGAAGATACAGATCCCCCCAAAAAGGTTTTCAAACCCGAGCACCCGGATGCCGACGACAATGGCTATGTCAGCATGCCTAATATCAGCCTGCTTGAAGAGATGGTCGATATGATGTCGGCGACACGATCCTACAGTGCCAACGCCACCACTATCAAGTCGGCAAAACGCATGGCCATGAAGGCCCTTGAAATCGGGAGATAATACACCATGGAGACTACACCTATAACGAGTGGCAGCCTGCCGCTGACTCTGGCAAAGACCAATGGAGCCGAAGTATCCCAGGCAGCCTCCTCATTCAGTGATTTTCTGCAAAACACTATCGATCAGGTCGGCCGTGCCCAGAACGAGGGGGACAAAGCTATTCTCGACCTGCAGGGCGGACAGGCCCGCAACCTGCATGAAGTCATGATTGCCACTGAAGAAGCGGATATAGCTATCCGCATGCTGGTCCAGATGCGCAACAAGGCCATGGAGGCCTACAACGAGGTGATGAGAATACAAATTTAAACCCGATTGTAGCGCCGATATTTCTGAGTAATCACAGAGTGTTTTTCAGCACATTAAGAGTTAAAGGAACTCCATCCATACAAGGTGAGATGTCTTGAGGACAGTGTTTCTCTCAATAGAGAACGATACTGCAAGCGCATCAACTCTTGGGATCTGCACCACAGACTAAAGCTCCAGGAGAGTTTTCATGGCAGAAGAAAATTTACCGACAGAAGAAACCAATGTTCCGGCAACCAGTCCCGACCGGCCGCCTGAGCGCAAAAACATGGTCACCCTCGTCAAGGAATGGCCGCTGAGTCGAAAACTCGCCCTGGCCGGCGTAATCATCATCTCCCTGGCCCTCTTCGGTCTCATAATCTTTCAGGGAAGGACGGCCGACTACCAACTGCTCTATGCCAACCTAACTGAAAAGGATGCGGCCTCGGTGGTATCCTGGCTCAAGGCTGAAAATATTGCCTATCAACTGAAAAACAATGGCAAAAATATCTGGATTCCGGCGGACATTCTCCACGAAACCCGTCTCAACCTGGCCGGTAACGGTCTTCCCACCGGCAGCGGTGTCGGTTTCGAGGTCTTTGACAAACAGAGTTTCGCCCTCACTGACTACGTGCAAAAGGTAAACTACACCAGAGCGCTGCAGGGAGAGCTTTCGCGGACGATAACCTCTCTCGGTCCCGTCGACATGGCACGGGTTCACCTGGCGCTTCCGGAAGAACGGCTATTCAAGGAACAGCAGAAACAGCCAACCGCTTCAGTCATCGTCACGCTTGCAGAAGGGCAGACCCTGGACACTCAACAGGTACAGGGGATCATCCACCTGGTGGCGGGCTCCATCTCCGGTTTGGTGCCGGAGAATATCACCGTTGTTGATTCCAACGGCGTCGTACTCGACGGCGGTCAAAAGGAAGAGGAGGAGAAATTTCTCTCCGTCGATATGCTGGGCTTCCAGCAACAGGTCGAAAGTCGTCTGGAATTGCGTGCTCAGGACCTCCTTGACAAAACCATCGGCCGGGACAAGGCCATGGTACGGGTCAACGCGAATCTCGACTTCTCCAAGGTAGAGAAGACACAGGAACTCTTCGACCCCGAAGAACCGGTAATTCGCAGCGAGCAGGTAAACAGCGAACAGAGCGGCGCACCCGTCACCGGAGGTATCCCTGGAGTCCAGTCGAATCTACAGGGCGTCGTACCTCAACAGGTGGCGGACCCCCAGGGCAGCACCAGCAGCACATCACGGACAACCAACTATGAAATCAGCAAAACAATCAACAAGATCATCAATCCCGTTGGCACCATCCAGGATCTTTCCGTCTCCATTCTTGTCGCCGACAAAGTTGTCCCGGCCACAGAGGACACGCCGGCATCGATAAGCCCCCGAACTGCTGAAGAACTGCAATCCATAGAAACCATGGTTGCAGCGGCTCTCGGTATTGACCTGGAGCGAGGTGATCAGATAAGTGTGACCTCCATGCCCTTTAGCGAGGCCCCGGAGGAAATTATGATAGCGGAGGCGCCGCCGTCCAACCTGCTCTATGAGTACCTGCCCTTTGTCAAACTTGGTTTGGTTGCCGCCGGCGCCCTTCTGACATACCTCCTTCTGGTTCGGCCCATCGTCAAGACGATGAAGGGTGAAATCAAGGAACATTATAAAACCGTGGAGACACTCGAGCAGGAGCAGCGGGCCCAAGAGCGAGCCCTGGAAATGGAACAGCGGGCGGCGGAAGAAAAAATAACCGAGGATCCGGTAGCTGTCATCCGCAGGAGTATCCTGGAGAACCCGACCCCGGCTGCCCACATACTCAAAAACTGGTTGCAGGAAGCATAAGGCTATGAGCAGCAGCGAGAATCTGACGAACATGAAAAAGGCGGCTATCATTCTCATGTGTCTGGGTGAGGATGTAACCGCCAAAATCTTTCAGGAGTTCACCGACGACGAGATACGACGGGTGACCAAGGCCATGGCCACTATCAATCATATCCCCGCCGAGCTCAAAGAGCAGGTCATTGACAGTTTTCTCGAATCCCAACAACGCTATACCGGCATGTTCCTGAAGGGCAGCGAATTCGCCAAGATGGCTCTGGCCAAGACTGAATCCGAACGCGCCGACGATCTCCTGGACCAGTTCATATCCGGCACCGAGTCGAAACCGCTGGAAACTATAGCCATGATGCAGCCACGCATGATTGCCAGTCTACTGGAAAAGGAGCATCCCCAGACCGTCGCCCTCATTCTCTCCACCCAGCATGTCCAGCACGCCAGCGACATTCTCTCGTGGATTCCCGAGGAAATGCAAGCGGATGTCGTCTATCGTATCGCTAAACTCGAAAAGGTCTCTCCGGAAGTAATATCCGGTATTGAAGAGGCACTCAACAAGGAGCTGGGCAGAAGCATCGGCAGAGAGCAGCGCCAGGTGGGCGGCCTCGACAAGGTCGTCGAACTACTCGGGCACCTGCAAAACAATCTCGATGCCGACATTCTCGATACAATTGAGGATACGGACGCCGAGATGGCTGAAGAGATCCGCAAGCGCATGTTTACCTTTGAAAACCTCGCTACCCTTGATGGCAGATCACTGCAGATGATTCTCCGTGAAGTCAACAACGATTCGCTGACAATGGCACTGAAGACCGCATCCGATGAATTGAAGGAAAAAATCTTCGCCAACATGTCCATGAGGGCCGCGGAAATGATAAAAGACGACCTTGAAGCCATGGGACCGGTGCGACTTTCGGAGGTTGAGGCCATGCAGCAGTCAATCGTCAAGATCGCCATGAAACTTGAAGAGGAAGGAAAAATCGTTCTCAACAAAGTTGGAGGCGACGAATTTGTCTAAGGTTATTCGCAACAGCACCGGCTTCATTCCCCAAAGAATGGTCCCATCGGATTTTGACCGGCCTGCAGTCTGGGAAAATCTCGCCAAGCAGGTTGAACCGGAACCGGTGGATGATGATGTCCTGGAACCGGAGAAGGCACAAGACGATGTTCAGCACAGCGAATCCGGTGATGCTGAACGGAGTCATGCATCTTCAGTGGGCAAAGAGGCCCAGCAGCCCTCATTCGATAATGATTTTTCCTCTCCGGAGGTTGATGGCAAGGTCGCGGGTGCCCCCCCGCAGACAGCGCCACCTGCTCAGGAACCGGCGCCGCCGGTCGATGTCGACGCCATCGCTGAAGAATATTTTAACAAGGGTCTCCAGGCTGGAACTGACCGTGTGGACAGCGATTACAAACTCAGCCTCAAAACCCTGCAGTCGATCTGCGAAGAACTTGACACTGTCCGGGAAACCATCCTCAAAAACAGTCTGAGCGAAATGCAGGAACTGGTACTGAAGATCGCCGAGAAGATCATTCGTCATTCGGTCACCATTCAGGACGAAACCATTGTCAAAACCGTCAAAGAAGCCATTCAACAGGCGGTAAAGTCGGATGAGTTCATCATCTCCGTCAATCCTAAGGACTACGAAACCATACACTCACGGTCGACGGACTTTATTAACGCCATCAATGGCCTGGAAAACGTAGTCGTCAGATCCGATGCTTCTGTGGATCAGGGAGGCTGTATTGTCGAATCGAGCAACTGCACCGTCGATGCAACGCTGGCCAGCCAGTTGGACATTATAGCTGGTGCTGTCAAAGAAAGCTGAAACAGCCACCTTATGTCAAACATTTGACAATTACCGTCAGGAAAAGGTCATGTCGCTCCAGGCACCCTCACTGCAGGATTTACAAACGATAAAAATATACGGCAAGGTAACACGCATCATCGGTCTGGTCATCGAAGGTCATTGCCCAAACGCCTCCATCGGATCGCTGTGCCACGTCACTGCGTTGGATGAAAAATCAAAAATTCACGCCGAAGTCGTCGGCTTCAAAGATTCGCAGGCACTGCTGATGCCCCTAGGGGAGATACGGGGACTTGGTCCCGGCAGTCGAATCCGTGTGGTCAAGGACTCGGCCGCCATAAAGGTTGGCGACAATCTCCTTGGCAGGGTGATCGATGCCATGGAGACCCCCCACGACGGTTTGCCTCTGCCGCTGCTCACTGAAGAAATGAGCCTTTATGCCAATCCTCCCGGCCCCATGCAGAGAAAAAACATTGCCGAGCCTCTTGATCTCGGCATCCGGGCGATAAACGGCCTGCTGACCTGCGGTATGGGCCAGAGGATGGGAATTATGGCAGGATCGGGTATCGGCAAGAGCGTGCTCCTCGGCATGATGGCCAAATACGCCCGGGCCGACGTCAACGTCATTGCCCTCATTGGCGAACGAGGACGCGAAGTACGTGAATTCATAGAAAGGGATCTTGGCAAAGAAGGATTGGCGCGCTCGGTGATTGTGGTTGTGACTTCTGATCAGTCTCCCCTGCTCCGTATGCGCGGTGCCTTCGTCGCAACCACCATTGCCGAATATTTCTGTCGTCAGGGCAAAAACGTTTTACTGATGATGGATTCGGTTACCCGCTTCGCCATGGCCATGCGGGAAATAGGCCTGGCAGTTGGTGAACCACCGACGACTAAAGGCTATACGCCTTCTGTTTTCGCCACATTGCCACGCCTGCTCGAACGGGCCGGCAGGTTCCAGGATCAAGGGTCTATAACGGGACTCTACACAGTGTTGGTAGATGGCGATGACATGACCGAGCCGGTTGCCGACTCCGTCAGATCCATTTTAGACGGTCATATTGTTCTTTCCCGGGAGATCGCCGCCAAGAACCATTATCCTGCGATTGATATACTCAACTCAGCAAGCAGGGTCATGCGTGATATTGTCACTCCTCGTCATCTCGAACTCGCGGGCAAGACGCGCACAGTTCTCTCGGCCTACAGTGATGCCGAAGACCTTATAAACATCGGTGCCTACGCCCACGGCTCAAATCCGCAAATAGATTTTGCCATCAGCAAAATAGACGACATCAATACCTTTCTCCAGCAGCGCTTCGACGAATCAACCTCTTTAAAACAGACCAAGGAGGATCTCGGCCAACTCCTCAGTGAACGCAAGGAAGAACCTGCTTCGCCGCCCAAACGAAGAAAAAACGACAGGTGAGTGATTTACGACCATCATGAAACCCTTTACCCTTACACCGGTATTGCGATATCGCCAACAGCTCGAGGAGACTGCTGCGCTCAGACTTGCCAAGGCCCAGCGGGAAATGCAGCAGAAACGTGAACAGTCTGAACAGCTCGAAGCGCAGTATTCCAGACTGCTCAGCAAACTCGAAGAAGACCAGTCTGCAGGCATAACCGTTGACAATCTGCTGCGCTACGAAAACCACATCGACTGGCTTAAACAGAGAAAGGATGAACTTGCTGCCCAGCTTAAAGCAGCACGAGAAAACGTACGAAAAAAACGTGATATCGCCATTGGCAGAAGCCGTGATCGACAGGTCCTGGAAAAACTCAAAGAAAAGCAAAATCGTGCCTGGAACCTCTATATTGAGAAGAAGGAAGCCGCACAACTCGATGAAATCGCAGTACTTTCTCACGAACCCAAACACGATGACACCTAAGAACCTTTACCCCTGAGAGACCATCATGAAAAAGACGACATCTATCTATTCCGCCTGGGCCTGCACCCTGGTTTTGCTCTCTCTTACTCTCAGCTCCGTCTGTTTTTCCCAGGAAAGCGAAGAGAAAAAATATCGCTCTGTTGAGGAAAGAAGGATCTTTGCCCTGATGCAGGAGGAACGTCTGCAGCTTGAGCAGGAAAAGAAAGATCTCGACCTGCGCGAAAAGGAGCTAAAGTCTCTGGAGGTATCCGTCGATAAGAAAATTGCCCAGATAGATACCAAACTGGAGGATCTCCGCAACCTTCAGAGAAAGATTGAAACGCTGTTGGCGGAAAAAACGGTTGAAGAAAGAAAACGAATAAAAAATCTCAGCGCCATCTACGAGAAAATGTCCCCGGACCGGGCGGCACTGGCGATGAGCGGAATGGATCCGACTCTGGCAACGGAACTGCTGGCCAATATGAAGGCAAAATCGGCGGCCAAAGTTCTCAATATGCTCGACAAGCAGAAAACATCGCAACTTAGCACAACTTTTACGACAATTCAAATAGAGTGAAAAACACATGGAAGCAATCGTCGTAGCCCCGATCCCGCCACCAGCTCATCAAGCAAAAAACGTCACTCCCGAGCAAGGCGACAGCGACTCCACATTTGCTCCGACCCTCTCACAGGAACTTTCCAAAAAGAAGGCTTCAGAACAGAATCAGTCGCCTGCCGACAAACAACGCGCCCAGGCCGCTGATAACGCCCTTCGGGATTCCCGAAAAGAAAACAGTGAAAACAGCACGGCCGTCGACGACCAGGCAGCCGTCACCGCTGTGCCAGCAGCCCATGAGGATCAGCCGCAGACAACCAATGCCGGCAGAACAGATCCGGCTAATGCCGAGGCCAGGTCGGCTTTGCAGGCACACCTGACTGCAGGGCAAAAAGAAGGTGTTACACTCGCCAGATCACAGACACCACCCATGCCCCTGCCCGACGAAAACGTGCTCTTGGGCGTCGCGAAAACTACTGGCACAGGCCTCGTCTTGAGCAATACAGCAGGTCAAAAGAACATTTTCAACGCTGCCCCTCACCCCGCCAGTTTAGCCGCTGATCAGACCCTGCAGGAGAGGACAGCGCTATTTTCTGCGTCAGCGGTGAGGACCGGCAGCGTACAGGCACAATCACCGCAGACATTGGCCCAGGGCCTTCAAGGCCAAAATTCACTGGAAATGATGCAACACAATGATTATGTCGCCTGGAGCCGGATGCCATCAGAGAGAGCACAGGCTTTCATGCAACAGCCTCTGTCCATTGCCTTTGCAGAGGAAACTGCGTTAACATCCAATCCCCAGACAGCGGTTTCCACGGAAAAACTTCTTGCCGGTTTGTCGCAGATCGCCGCAGATGGAAATGGACCGGTCTCACTGAGAACTGCCGAACAGATTTCCCTCCGGCACGGGATCAGCGGCCAGTTTCTCCAAACCAAGATTGAAACTGCCGACGCCGGGGGCGAACAGAAAAATGCTCAGCAGTTCCTCGACGGCGAAAGCAGCCTTGCCAGACAGATGTCCTCCACCACTACGGCAAAACCAGCCGACAGTTCGCTGGAATCTTCTTTTTCCCAGAGCTTGAGTCAGGCCGGCGGCGACAAAATCGCTCAGGGCACCGCCGTACCTATGCGGCCGGGTGCTCTGCCCTTCTCCACCGTCGTCTCCGAAAACGAAATACTCCAGCAGGTTGTTAACAGGTTCAGGATATCACAACATATGCAGAACTCCAAGATTACTATGAGACTGCATCCCGCCGAACTGGGAAATCTAAAAATCGATATCCATCTCAAAGACGGCACGCTCAATGCCAATATCGTCGCCCAATCGCAACAGGTTCACGAAATATTGGATAAAAATATGCCACGCCTCAGAGCTCTCATGGAACAGCAAGGACTCGAGCTCGGGGACATCATCATCAAGATCGACTCTGACGTACCATCTGAAAACAGTCACTTCGATCAGCAACTCGCCGAACACTCTTTCTTTTCAGAGCAGAACAGCAAGCGATCTCGCGCTGTCTTTACCATGGAGCCTGACTCCGACGAAGAGGAACTGGCTGAACAGACCAATGATTCAGGTGTCAATGTAAAGATATAGGAGTATAACCATGAACGAAATGAACACTCTGACTCCGCTTCAAAACGCCACGAAGACTAGCCAGCCCTCTGCTCAGGCTGCAGGCCAGGCGTCCTCCAGCGCCGACGATATAATGGGCAAGGAGGATTTCCTCACTCTGCTGGTCGCTCAGCTGCAGAACCAGGATCCTCTGAACCCGGATGAGCCGACTGAATTTACAGCCCAGCTCGCCCAATTCAGCTCTCTGGAACAGCTGTTTACCCTCAACGATACCATGAAGAACCTCGCCACTTCCAACGCCAATGCCGATCGGTTTGCCACCCTACAGACCATCGGCAAGAATGTTGTCTACCAGGAGAGTTCCTTCGACTATGACGGCAAGGATCCGATTGAGCTAGGCTATCAGCTTGACGGCCCCGCTGCAGAAGTACAGTTGACCATCAAAAAAGACGGTACCGCTGTTACGGTTCTCGATGGAACCGAGTTGACCAAGGGCAACCATTTCCTCAGCTGGGACGGACTCGACGATAAAGGAGAGCCGGCAGGGAGCGGATCATACAGCTTTTCCATATCGGTCAAGGCAGGCGAAGGAGAAAGCGTCGCCGGCTCGCCGCTACTCAAATCGGAAGTTACGGGGGTCGACCTCACCGGCGAATACGGTGGCAAGCTCCTGACCAAAGCAGGCGAAGTAGCCTTTACCTCTATTCTCGGCGTCTACGATCTTTCTTCAGAAACCATAGCCGACGAACCTGAGGAGACAGAGACAACAGACGGTACTGATGTGGTCACACAGTCACCGTCACCGAATAATACTGATCCGGAATCACCACCACCGCATATGCTCCTGTGATCAATAAGTGCGTATCAATGCTCTACTATCTGATGCTGTGATTATATCACTGAAAAACCGCGAATCAGGAAAGATGAGCTGGCCAGCAGTGTATCGAATTCAATCTTTTACAAATACTTTATTCATTATCCTATAAACAGTGACGCTCACATGGAGGAGTAAACAATGGGAATATCAAGTGCACTGTACAGCGGTGTCAGCGGTCTTAACACCAACTCTCAGGCAATGACGGTCATTGGCAACAACCTGGCAAACACCAACACACTTGGTTTCAAGGGCGCGCGCACGGTCTTCTCGGATCTGCTCTCCAGCACCATTAACGGTTCAGGAGGCACCTCCCAGGTTGGTCGCGGCGTAAATGTTTCCAAGGTCGACAATATCTTTAGTCAGGGAACGTTCGAATCGACCGAATCCGGTCTGGATGTCGCCGTAGAGGGAGAAGGCTTTTTCCTGGTCAGTGAACCGGATGACGATACCGTTTACTACACCCGGGCGGGAGCATTCCGCTTCAATGAAAACGGATTTCTTGTCAATCCAGAGGGGATGCGTGTACAAGGTAAACGCTATGACGTCAACGGCGAGCTGGTTGCGGGCGACCCCGAAGACATCGTGGTCGACAATGCCGGATTGATCGCCGGCAACGCCACCACCGAAATGGCCCTCAACACCAACCTCGATGCGGCGGCAGACGTTCCCGCCGCTGCCTTTAATTTTGCCGACCCCGACACCTTCAACTACTCCTCGTCGACCCAGGTTTTCGACTCTTTGGGACAACCTCATCTGCTCACCACCTATTTCGTCAAGGACGGCGGCGCCGCCAATACCTGGAACTGGTTCTGGAGCGCCGAAGATGATGCCGGCGTCCCGTTCGGCGAGACGAACCCGGCCGCTCCGGCGGGCCAGCTGACCTTCGACACCGATGGCACGCTTCTCGCCGGCGGAGGAGGAGCCCTGGCACCCAACATCATTGGCGGCGCCGGTGTTTTTGACTGGGGCAACGGCTCCGACGTCAATCAGGCCATTGACATCACCTTCGACACCACACAGTTCGACAGTGCCTCAACGGTTATCTCCCAGGACCAGAACGGTTTCGGAGCCGGCAATCTCTCCAGCGTCGACATCGACGGCGATGGTGCGGTTATCGCATCGTATTCCAACGGCGAACAGATTCGCGTCGCTCACCTGGTCCTCGGACGCTTCAACAATCCCAACGGCCTTGAACTCGTCGGCAACAATCTTTTCGGTACCACAGACAACTCCGGCGTCGCCAGGGTTGGCCTGCCTGGCCCCGAACTTGGTAAAGTCTTCACCAACTCTCTTGAGCAGTCCAATGTCGACATGGGGGCTGAATTTGTTCGCATGATTACCGTGCAGCGTGGTTTTCAGGCCAACTCGAAAATCATCACCACGGTGGATGAACTGCTTGGTGAACTGATCAACCTCAAGCGCTAGCTGTCATCATTTTGACACAACTCTCCCCATATCGCCGGTGAAAGTCAATTTCATCGGCGATTTCTTTTTGTTGATTACATATCCAACCACAGAACACTCGGTGAATACAGAGACTCCTCCAGCTCTATCGTCCTCTTTGGCTCTGAAAGTCATTTTCAATCTTCTCACCCTCATAGCATTTTGACATCTTGGGGAGAGAGACTGTTTTTCGGCTGGCACCTTTTTCTTCTGGAATACATATTGCAAACTTGTGTTTTCAGATTCAACGTTCTATGATTATTCGGCTATATCTGGTCATAATCAGCGAAATCGGCAGGGTGCAAGCGGCCCTTCCAGAAACTATGAAAACC
>JGI12210J13797_11441001_pt1 | contig 14426 bp, 7 predicted proteins | sample ElkSlonscriptome_3_FD_13797 | JGI IMG/M metagenome (IMG submission 13797)
AGTTCCCCTTGATTAATTCGGCCATCGCCAGCCGTCACCCATCGCCGCTTTTCAGCCCTAGCCCGCTTCGATCACGAGTTAATATCCAGCGGCATCGGTCATTTTCGAGGGGATGATCCCGTCCGGATCATCCGGTTTAAGATGAGCCGCGTTGGTCGCCTGATTGATGAGAGCGGTCTTGTCTGGCTCCATCCAGGTTGCGCTCAAGGAGATCGTCTCGCTTTCGGGGCGTTCCCCGTATTCGGAATGTCGAATAGCATGATCCAACCTGCGCATCGAGAGCACTCCGAGCTGATGGTAGGGGATGAGCAGACCCGGGTATCTCGGACGTTCAATCGAGGTGATATGGAGGCTGAACATGGGAAACGCACCCGTGACTTCGCGTCTCTTCCCGTAGGCATCCTCTGCCAGGGCGGAGTGATGGGCCACCAGGCAATCCATCTTTCGATGGCCTTTCTTGAACCATGCTCGGAGCGGTTTTCGCGAGATTTCGTCTTGCTTTGTTAGTCCGTAATAATGTTGCGGGTCGCCGCAGTGTCCTGTGATGAGCAACTTCCGAAGTGCTTCCTCTGGCCGCAGGGGGTCGTGTTCGAACACGGCGTAGCCGGGACGCTGCAATCCCCTCTCTTTCAGTTTCTCCCAAAGCAAGCGAAGCGAGTCGTATTCATTCATCCGGATCAACGGGAATTGCAGTCGCGATTGCGAGCGTTCGCATTGCACCACCGAAAAACGTTCCCACGGGATGAGGGTTTCCAATTCGCGCACCGCGAGTTCGAGCAGGATTAATCCGGCGAACCCTCTTGCATATAGGATCTCGCCGAAGCGTCTGCTCTTACAATCTTTCTGTAGGAAGGTCTCAACCTCATAGCCGAGTAATGCAGCCTCGTCGTAGACGCCCTGAATCATCAGACCTCGGCCACTCCTCAATGCCGCAGTCGGCAGGCCGGTGAGGAGCGCTATGGAAGGTTTGCCTGAACCGATGGCACGCTTACGTTTGGCGGCCAAGGCCCGGAAGAGCGGGTCTGCCTGGTATCCCAGTTCGGTGGCAATGCGGCGGATGCGTTCGCGGGTCATTTTTGCGAGCGAACCAGTCCCCGAGAGCGCATAGGAGACTGTGGAAACACTCACACCTGCCTTAGTGGCAATCTCTTGCAGGTTTACCGGCATGCTCTGAGTTACCAAAAGAGTAGCCATTGAATCAACGTTTGATTTTTTGGAGGGTTGTGGTTCGCCGGGCGGAATTCATATTCGCCCTGTTTTACCCCCATGAACTTATGAAATCTGTCCATCTTCTCCTGTCGAAATTCCTCTGTCGCTCGTTTCCAACCCTGAAATCAGTGCCATCTCTCATGGCCGCCATTACCTTCTGCATGGCCCATGCTCTGCAGGCCAGTCTGGATGATCTTCTGCCAACTTCGGAGGCGACGCATGTCGCAGCAGTTTCCGGCAATTGGTCTTCCTTCTCCACCTGGCAGGGCGGGAATCTTCCAAATTCAGGCGCCAAGGTGCTGATTCCATCAGGAATCACCGTCACTTACGACCAGGGAGAAAGCGTGGCAGTCCGCCTGGATTGGGTGCGCCTCGATGGAAAGCTGCAGATGAGTCGGACGACCGATACTTATCTTCTCGCCGATACCATCGCCGTCATGATGGGAGGCGAGTTCGAAGCCGGCACGGAAGCGAATCCCATTCCTGGGAACATCACCTCGCGAGCGGTGATTGCTGTCGGTCAAATGGAGCAATTGACCGGCAGTGTTATTTCCAACGATGCCGGGTCGGCATTGGCGCTTTTCGATAACGATTGGTCGACGCAGATCAACACCGGAAGCAGCACTTCCAAATGGTATGGACTCGATTTTGGTAGTCCGAAGCAATTGACCGGTTTGCGAATGGATTTCTCGCGCGGCTCCACCGACGGGTCCGATCTCATCGTGGAAGGGGCGAACCAGGCGGACTTTTCAGGGGCGGTCGAACTTTTGCGTTTCAATCGTTGGGGTGAGAATACGCCGACGCGGCTGGCCATCACGGACAGCGGCACTTATCGGTATGCGCGTGTGCGGATCGCACGTTCCTATGCGAAGTGCTCGGAACTGCAATTCTGGACGGGAGATAATAGGCCGATCGACACGGTGGCTGATCCCGGTGTGCTCGGGCGTGGCTTGATCGCGATGGGGAAGCTGACCATGCAGGGAGCCGACAAGGCGGATTGGATGGCGCTCGATACGGCTCCTTCGATGAATGACGAGGTGCTGGTGACGTCGACTCAGCCTGTGGGTTGGGTCCCAGGTGATAAAATTCTCGTGCCGGGCACCGGACAGGGAAGTGCGGTCGCTTACCTCAACGATGTGACACGCGACGAGATCCTCACCTTGACGAGTGTCACTCAAAATGGAGGGCAATGGGAGATCCGGTTCACCAACGATTCGCTGTCAGGCGCAGGAAACGACCGCCTGTTGTTCGACCACGACCACATGCCTGCGGGCTATGATCTGAAAGCCTATGTGGCTAATCTGAGCCGGAACGTGGGCGTGGAGACCGAAGGATGGCAACTGGGAGGCATTCCCCACCAGCAACGCGGGCATGTGATGGTGATGCACAACGATGACTTTGAAATCGGGAACACCGGTTTCTACGGGTTGGGCAGGACCGACAAGGTTTATTTGGTCACGGACCCGCTGGAAACGGACTCCCAATTTTTCAATATCTCCACTGCGAACACACGCGGACGCTATTCTTTTCACTCGCACCGGCCGAACAACCAGGATCTGAGCCTGACCGCGCCGCAAGTGAGGGGTTGCGTCGTTTGGGACAGCCCGGGTTGGGGCTTCGTCAATCATGATGGCTACGTTGATTTCACGGATTGTGTGTCATTTGATGTGGTGGGTGCGCATTTCAATACGGAGACTGGAAATGAAGTGGGGACTTTCAAGCGTTGCCTTGCGGTGAAGTCTCTTGGCGGGCCCGATGGGAATGAAGAAGGGAGCGGGCGAGCCGGAAAATTCGACCTCGGCCACAACGGTAACGGGTTCTGGATTCAAGGAGGCGGCGCGATCACTCTAGAGGACTGCGTGGCCTCCGGCGCTGGCGATTCCGGCTTTTATATTTGGGGAGACAACTCGATCGGTCATCCCAACGTGGAGCCTTACACCCGTGAATCGTTCCCAACCGCCCTGGGCGATTATTATTGGACGGCATACAACGGGGCTCCGATGCCGGACGAACTGCCTGTCCGCCGCTTTTACAATAATGTGGCGTTCAATTCGAAATTGGGCGGTAGCCTCAATTACTTGATGTGGCAAAAGATGTCCGAACAGGACACCATCAGGGTGCCCGATTATAATACCATCGAAAAGCTTGCTGTCTGGGGAACATACGGGCTCTCCGGTCAGGATGTATCCGGAGGAAAAGGGGGTGCCGGTTTTCTCGTCTATTACACGGGAAACACTCACTTCGAGGATTGCCTCCTGCTCGGGTTCGAGACGGACGTGGTCGATCCAACCACCACGACCGGGAAAAAAAGCGTGGGCATCACGGCGAATTGGGCACCGATGAATCTCATCCTCACCAACACAACGATCCAAGGGTGGGACCAGGGCACAGTCGTCATGAGCACCCACAAGTTCAGCTTGAGCTATCGCAAGGGCGTCACCATCATCGACGGCGGTGAATTTCAAAACCGGGTAAACCTCACGCCCTCCCCCACGGTCTTCAACACGGAAACTGAGACGTTCGACCCTCAGCCTCCTTTCGGTTACGCCGAGATCCACAATTCTCCCACCTTCTCGGTGCCGAGCGGTGAGAGCAACACCTTGCCGTTGCCCAACTTCGATGCAACGGTCGTGGCCGGTTTGGGAGTGCGTTTCGATGGCGGTCTTTCCAGTGACTCGGATCCGGCGACAACGCTCCAGCCTCGGATCGCCTCGTTCGCATGGGATTTCGACAACGACGGATCATTCGATGCCTATGGGATCAATCCCGCGCACACCTTCCCGCAGGCCGGTGTTTATCCCGTGAAACTCAAGGTCTGGGACAATATGGGTGCCACCAACGAGCTGACGAAAAATGTCACCGTGAATGCCACCAGCTATCCGAACCTGATCGTCGACGGCGATTTCTCAGATCCTTCGCGGGAATTGCATTCCAGTTTCGGCGCAGTGGTAGTGGAAAACGGCAATGTCGATCATCTTCGTGGCTGGTTTCAACGCGCCGGAAATCAACCGCTGGTTCGCGATGCGGTGAATGAAGAATTGCAAATCGTGAAGAATGGCTGGTTCGGCCAGGTGACCCTGAACGAAGGGTTGCATCGTGGGCTTCAGGATCTCTCATTGACCGTCCGAAATACAGAGGGGGACGCGTCCTCCAATTCGCTCACGGTCCGCGTCTATGGAGTCGACACGACGAAGACAGCCAACGCCATGGGCCTGACCACGCCGACGGTGTGGGAAGGAAAAGCGGACGCGCTGCACGTCTGGCTCGAAGGCCCAAGGCAGAGGGGGGTATACCCGTTCAGTTCCAGCACGCTGCTCGCCTCGACTGAACTGCTGGCCGGCTCGAGCGCCCCCGGCGGAGAAAGCATCACCATTCCCGACATCGATTTCGGCACATCCGGATTCGACTACATCGTGGTGCATTTTCGCTCCAATGGGATAGCAAGCTCCGATTCTCTCAGTATCGACGACATCACATTGGGCAAAAGTACCGGTGTGAATATCGCGCTCGAAAGCGGCTTCGCCGGGCTCGTCAACATGACCAATCATTCCGGAACGAGCGACTTCGAGACGAACTGGGGAAACTTCACTCAGAACCAAGCTGGCATGGGCTGGTTCCGTTCGGGCAGTTCCAAATGGGCTTATGACAGTGCCAACGAATTGATTGCGGCCGACAATTCCGGCAGTAATACCCTGGCACAGGCCTTAGCGGACGGCGGGAATTCCACGGGGGTGCAAACCCTGCGCTTTACCGCTGGCAATTCAGCCGGCGGAGGGGCTGAACTGCGGGTCCGCGTCTGGGGCGTTAATGGCAATTTCACTTACTCCCACTGGTCAGGTCTCAGCGGCGGCACCTTGCTCAATGCCGGGGCCGACGTGGCGACCGGTGATTTCCCCTCCACCCAGTTCATCGAAAATGTCGATCTCGGTGCGGGATATGACTATCTGATTCTCGAATTATACACAACGGGCGTGAGCTCGGGTGAACTAACGGTTGATGACGTTGAACTGCTCGTGCAATAAGGCTCACGTCGCGCCTTTTACCTTCGCTCTTTCAGGGCTGATTCACTCTGGGGCGGACCCCAGGCCGCTGGCCTGGGGTCCGGATTTTGACCATGGTATCCTTCGGAGAGCTCATAAACCCGTTTATGGATTACTTGTTGGACAGACGGATTGTCCCCATGAATTTAGGGAATGATACCGAACAATGCGGCCTGTTCTGAACAACTTCCACCATTCCTGCCCATATCCCTTCCAATGAAAACTGCCCGCCCAGTCTTGTCACTCCCTGCTCCAATCAATTGCTTCGCCGCGTTCCTATGTCTGATCCTCTCAGCTGGTCTTGCTGTTGCGCAGGACGTGGAGAATGTCTTCATCGCCACCGGCGGTATTCGTGGGCCCTCGAAGGAAATTGAGACAGGAACGATTCATATTTCGAGCGATGGAAAGAGGTGGGAGCCGGTTTTTACAGGTGGCTTGGTGAAAGATCATTTTACGCACGGGACCGATAATATGGTGCGGGCGCTCACTTACGGAAACGGACGGCTCGTCGCGGCTGGTAACAAGGGGATCGGGGTACTGACCTCCACAGACGGACGCAACTGGAAGCACGTGGCTGAGGAACCGGGCGAAGGCCCTGGAGGATTCACCATCGCATTCGACGGGGAAAAATTTCTGATTCCTACTGCCAGCCATTTCCATGTCTCGACGGATGGGTTGAATTGGGAGACGACGAATATGTCGGATCAATTGAGAGAACGACATGGTGTCGGACCCTGGGATGGAGTAGGGCACGTCCGGCGAGTCGTCGGACAGAATGGGGTGTTCGTTTTCGCCGGCGGACGCCGTTTTGGTGCCACCGCGGATGGGAAGACTTTTCTCCACCATGAGATCCTGCCTCCGGGCGAAAAGCGCGGCGATTATCATCTGCTCGCGGGTAACGGGCGTTTCATTTTCCTTTCGGAGGAGGGACACCAAACCAGCACGGACGGGGTGAAATGGGAACCGCTCGTGATCGATTCGAGTGTGCCCGAGATCGTCAAGAGCCAGACGAGTGGCGTCTGGACGGGAGAAGCCTTCGTCGTCCAGGGCAAAGATGCGGTTTATCGTTCGACCGATGGGCTGCAATGGGAGGTGATTCCGGTGGAGTCCGGAAATCCCGACATCACCACAGCCGGCAACGGATTTCTTTTCGGGAATGTATGGCAGGCATTCCGGATTTCAGAAGATGGCGGAAAGACGTGGACGCAGATCGAGCAGGAGATTCCAGCCCGCCAGGTCTATTTTTTCGATGGAGAGCAGATGATCGGTTCGGGAGGCGGCTGAGTGTGGCTTGGGAAACGTCTGCTGAACCAACTAGCTTTCAGAAAAATGCATAGTGCGATGAATCGTTGCTTATGGGGAATGGGCGCAGGAGTCGGTCTGATGTTGGTGACGGGGGGCGCCTCACTGCAGGCCGAAGCGTTGCCTGCTGGGGCGACGACTTTTTTCCAAGCGAATTGTTACAAATGCCATGGACCCGAACTTCAGAAAGGGAGGCTTCGTCTCGACACCCTTACAGCGGACTTCTCCGACCCCATGGTCGTCGATCAATGGACGAAAGTCATCGACGTGCTGGAGCTCGGAGAAATGCCGCCAACGGGGGAGCCGCGTCCTGACAAGGAGCATCAGGCTGCCTTGCTGGATTGGTTGCACCGGACATTGGACCATGCGCAGAGCACGGCTGTCGCAACGCAAGGGCGCAGTTCCATGCGCCGACTGACCCGTTTGGAATATGAACGCACCGTCAATGAACTACTCGGCACGAATCAGGAATTGCACACGCGTCTGCCAAGGGAGAATCATGCGCACGGTTTCAATAAAGTGCCGGAAGCGCTCGGGCTTTCCACCGAATTGATGCTGCTTTATTGGGAGACCGCGCGTCATGCCGTGCATGAGGCGCTCGCCACCCGTGAGCCTATCGAACCGGAGGTGATCGAGGCCAATTACCTCGACGACGACCGGCTGCATGAACGTCTTCTGAAAAAGGAGGGAGGCGCTGTGATTTTCAGCGGATACTCCCCGACGGAGATGCGGGCGAGTCATGTTCAGGCGCCTGGGAAATACCATGTTGTATTCGAGGTGGCAACGCACGCCGACCCTGATGGCCCACTCTCGCTGGGGGTCTATCGTGTAAGCCTCACGGAAGGCGCCACGGAAGCCATTGCATTCTACGATGTAGCTGAAAAGGAGCCTCAAACCTTCGAATTTGACGTGGTCATGGCAAAGAGAGATCGGCTCAAATTCCTTGGCATTGATAATCCGCGGCTTGTTTTTGGGAAAGATGCCGATCCTGAAAATACACCCGGGATCTGGATCGGCGATGTTAAAATGACAGGGCCACTTGAGCAGGAATCGCCGCAACCTTCCCGCGCCCTGTTGCTCGGGGATGTCGATCTCGACGCAGCTTCGGGTGCCGATCTGCGCCGACGACTCGAAGTTTTTCTGGCTCGCGCTTTCCGTCGCCCTCTGCTCCCTGGGGAAGCGGCGCCGTTTATCGAGCTGATGGAATCGGAGCTGGAAGCCACCGAGGATCCTCGGCTCGCTTTCGAGACCGGCCTCGCGGCGGTTCTTTGTGCGCCGCAATTTCTCTATTTGGAAAAGCAGAGTGGATCACTCGCCGACTTTCAGCTGGCTTCCCGGCTTTCCTATTTTCTTTGGAATACGATGCCCGACCAGGAACTTCTCCAGCTGGCTCTCGATGGACGTCTGCACGAGGAAGCTATCCTCGCTGCCCAGGTGGAGCGGATGATAGAAGACCCGAAATTTGAAAGTTTCATTGTCGATTTCACCGATCAATGGCTGCGCCTGGAGGAAATTAATGACACCGCGCCCGATGAAAGTCTTTACCCCGAGCATAACGATTATCTTCAGGCCTCCATGTTGAAGGAAACCCGGGCGTATTTCCGGGAGTTGATCCGCGCGAATCTTCCCGTCGATTATCTGATCGACGGCGACTTCATCATGGTGAATCGGCTGTTGGCCAAACATTACGATCTGGAGAATGTGAGTGGCCACGAATTGCAGCGGGTGGCGTTGCCTGACGATTCGCCGCGGGGCGGTTTTCTCACGCAGGCCAGCGTGCTGAAAGTTTCGGCGAATGGATCGAACACTTCACCTGTGATTCGTGGGGTCTATGTGCTGGAACATCTGCTCGGGCTGCCTCCCAGGCCGCCGCCGCCTGGAGTCGGTTCCGTCGAACCCGACATCCGGGGGACCACCACCATTCGCGAGCAACTGAGCGCCCACCGCAGGGATCCCTCCTGCAATGTCTGCCACGAAAAAATCGATCCACCCGGATTTGCCCTGGAAAATTTCGATGTGATCGGGGGTTGGCGGGAAAATTACCGTTCCGCTGGCGAAGGTAAGCGGGTGGAAGGTAAACGATACCGGATCGGACTCCCGGTCGACGCCAGTGGCACTGCGCCGGGCGGCAGGGAGTTTTCCGATATTCAGGATTTCAAACAAATCCTGCTGGAAGACCGGGAGCAACTCGCGCGCTCGCTCGCGGAGAAATTTCTCATCTATGCCACGGGCGAGCCGATCGAACTGGCTGGGCGTGATGAACTGGAGCAGATCGTGACGCGAAGCCGAGAACAGGGTTTTGGCATTCGCGCACTGTTGCACGCCACCGTCCAAAGCCCGCTTTTCACCCAGAAATAGCCACCCAAAAATAACGACCCTCCACCAGTCCTATGTCCACATCAACCTTGCATCGAAGAACGTTCCTGAAAGGTCTCGGCGTCTCCATGGCTTTGCCATGGCTGGAATCGATGATCCCTTCGACCATCGCCCAAACGGGAAGTACAGTCGCTGCTGCCTCGCATCCCCGCCGCATGGTGTTGATCAATCATGCTCTCGGTCTTTACATGCCGAACTTTCAGCCCGCACAAACGGGTTCCGAATACGAACCGACGCTCTACCTTCGGGAGTTGGCCGATTTGCGGGACCGGTTCACCATCATTTCCGGGGTTTCCCATCCTGATGTCGACGGCGGGCACTCAACTGAAAAATCGATTCTCACCGCGGCGCCGCATCCCGGGGCGTCGTCGTTCCGCAATACGATTTCGCTGGATCAGTTCGCCGCCTCTCGAATCGGGGCGGCCACTCGTCGTAGTTATCTTTCCCTGTCGACCGGCCACACGAGTCTTTCCTGGTCGCAGAGCGGCGTTTCGATACCGGCTGAAGATTCCCCTTCGAAGGTGTTTGCGGATCTCTTTCTCCAGGGGAACCCGGCAGAGATCGAAGAACAGGTGAGCCGGTTGAAGCGGGGGCAAAGTGTTATGGATACCGTGATGGACCAGGCGCACTCGATGCAGCGGCGCCTCACCGCGCGCGATCGTGAACAGCTTGACCAATATTTCACTTCGGTGCGGGAAACTGAAGATCGTCTGCTCAAGCAGCAGCAATGGGCGCTCGAGCCCAAGCCCCAGATCGATGTGGAACAACCGACCGATATCAAGGACCGGCTCGACCTCATCGGACGCGCCCGCTCCATGTACGATCTCATGCATTTGGCGATCCAAACCGATTCGACCCGCGTGATCGCGCTGGGCGGCATGGGTGTCCAGGCCAAGCCGCCGATCCCCGGGGTGACGGAAGGGCATCATCCGCTTTCGCATCATGGCAAGGATCCGGAGAAAATCGAACAACTCACTATCATCGAGCTCGAGCAAATGCGGGTGTTCCATGATTTCCTGACCAAACTCCGGGATACGCAGGAAGAAGGGAGCAGTCTGCTCGACAACACGATGGTGATGATGACGAGCAATCTCGGAAATGCCTCTTCTCACGACAACCTCAACCTCCCGGTGTTGTTTGCGGGTGGCCCGTTCCGACATGGCCAGCATCTGGCTTTTGATCAGAACAACAACGCGCCGCTTTGCAATCTCTTCACCACCATGCTGCATCAGATGGGAATCGAGGCCGACCGATTTGGGTCGAGCACGGGCACCTTGGCTGGTCTGGAGCATGCGTAAGGGACGGCACATGCGTCAGGCAGATCGTTCGCTGCGAGAGGAGCGTTGATTCTTTGTGGGCACTGACTTATGAAGAGCGTTCATGCCCCGGATGATTTCCCTCCAGGATCTCGCGACGCATTTACAGCTGTCACGCTCCACCATTTCCCTTGCGCTGAGTGGCAAAGGAACCATTTCCAAGGCCACCCGAGACCGGGTCCGGGCAGCTGCGCATAAATTGGGTTACCGCCCGAACCCGCTCTTGCAGGCGGCCGGACGGCGGAGGCTTTCGACGCAAGCGGGCACTCGCGATTTCGTGCCGGTGGCGTTTCTGCATCAGGTACCCGCGCGAGCGCGAAATCATTTTGTTGATTCCGGATTACACCACAGCCAGTTGCACGGCATTGAGGTGCGTGCGTTCGATATCGCCGGGCGCAATCTGAAACAGCTCGGTCAAAGTTTATATCATCAGGGGTACGGTGGGATCATCCTTGGCCCGATCACGCGATCCATGGAGGGATTTCCGTTCGAACATTTCTCCGTCGTGCGCCTGGGCGGCCGAGCGCCAGAGGACGGACGGTGTGAGGCATTCGATCAAATTGCAGCCGGACCATTTCAGGGGGTGCTTTTTGCATGGCAACGCGCGCTCGCAGCCGGTTACCAAAGAGTCGGACTGGGACCAGTGCATCATACCGAAGTCGAAATCTATGATGATCTTGCAAGAAGAGGTGCCGCGCTATTGATGAACGAATCGACCTCCCGCCGAAATCGTGTTCCGCCATGTGAGGCGGTCATCAGTGACCGTGCCGGCTACCTCGATTGGGTCCGCAAGGTTGAACCGGAAGTCATCATCGGATTGAACGACAATTACGCGCACGAGCTCATCGTAAAGGGATGGAAGATCCCCGGAGATATCGCATTCGTCAGTCTGCACGTCACGGTTGGATATTATGTGAATGCCACGGGGTTTCGCGATGATACTGCGAGAATGCTCGACACCGCCTGCCGTCACCTTGCGGACTTGATCAGCCGGCAGGCCCAGGAGGAATCTTCCGAGGGCGGAATCATCCTGCGCGTACATGAACAATGGGTGGAGGGCGGCACGCTGCCGAGGAAGACGCGCGGTTGACCGAGCCTCCGAGATGACATGCCAGTGTCTACAAATTTGTTCGAATCTGGAGAAACAGACACAGCGCCGGAGCTNGTTTAGCTCCGGCGCAGGCGACCAGTGGAAAGTAGATGAAACAAAACTGATCAAGAATGCCGGCGGCGCCGACCCAAGAAAAACAATCCGAGTGAGCCAATCAACAGGGCAACACTGCTTGGCTCCGGAATGGCAAGGAACTCAGTCGTGACCATCGCAGATCGCTGAGTGTCAGAGGGGAATCCGGGCAGAAAGCTATAATCAATTGTTTCACTAGCCGAGTCGACTGACGTAGTTCCCGCTGCGGCAATCACGTTCTTGCCCAACCCATTAAACAATTCGGAATCGACGTTAGTTGGGGTGAGCGTTCCTTGCCATCCGCCTGCGGCGGAAGTGATCAACAACGAATCAGTGGAAAGGCCGGTGAGAGAGACGGACATATCGACCGGTTGATTTAACCCTGGCTGGGCTCCCGAGTCGGCCCCGGTTTGTCCGAGTGGATTGCTGGTATCCACACCCGAGAGCGTGAAGGCGTTGACCACGACTCCATCATCGTCATCGTCACTCATGGTGTAGGAAATATCAAACGTGCCAACGTCGGGATTGGGAAGATACCAGACGCCTGCTGCCGATATACCACTATTTATGTCAATTACCTCAAATCTGGCATTCGTCAGGCTATCGCCATTAAAGGAAATCGACGCAAGATTGGCGTCGGCATTGCGCGCTCCATAAGTCACCACTAAAACCTGGTTGGAACCGGCAGCTACCGTATGACTCAAGGTTTGGGCGGACATGCTATCGATTTCCCCGGCAAACGTGGAGAGATTACCACTATCCACGATAATTTGGGCTGATAGCGGGCTGGCTGCGATCACAAGGGCCGATAAGGAGGTAAAGAAGGAGCGTTTCATTTCTAGCAAGATCTGACAGCTTGACGACTCAGGCAATCGCAGAAAACATAAACGTGTTTATGCCCTCAGCCACCTCTCTGCAGGATCTCGCCGACCATCTCAAGTTGTCGCGCGCCACCGTTTCTCTGGCTCTCAGTGGCAAAGGCTCAATTTCCCCGGTCACAGGTCAGCGGGTGATATGTGCTGCCCCATTAATTGCATTCTAGCTCAACCGGGATCCGAAAAACTTCACCTCCAGCCGTCCGCCGGTGAAGACGCCGATGATCAACGGCAACTCGCAACATCCAAAAACACGTTCAAGCGCCTTACAAGTCCCAGATGGGAGAACTTGCTATTCCGTGCGAGGTTCACCAGAAACCAACAACTCACCCGGCGAGCGCCTCCCAACGCTCGCCGGGTTCGTTTTGGTTCACTCCAGCCCTCCCGAACCGAAGCAAATCATTCACTGACTTTCACGAGCTGGGCTATGATCTCGGCGAAATTCAAGGCCACATAAAAAATTCTCCTCATCTTGAATTCGCAGCATCATGCCTTGAGTGTCATCGTCACCAGCGAAGAAGCGGGTTGCATAGACCGCGTCATCCCAATCGGCAGTTTGGGCAGGCGCGGAATAGTCGAGGGAATGAGGCCGAATTCGTCATTGAGGAATTTCGTTAATTTGTGAGTTCTACATTATCAACGGAGTTGGGATCACCAGAGGTGCTGCTGTCCAGAGTCAGGAAGACCACGATGTAGTCATACCCGGAGCCGAAGTCGACGTCTACGGTTTCGGTGGTCCAACCGGTGGTTGTGGTGGTGATCTCTCCAATGAGGCCGGCGGTGTTTGCCAGGTTGATGCCTGAGCCAATTCGGGAGAAAGCATTGGATTCGCTGTTTATATTTGGGTTGATACTTATTTCCCCATCGATGGAGCCATTATAACCCCAGACTGCGTATACCAGATTGCCGCCCCCGGTTCCCAGACGATAGTCAAAGCCCAGGGTTCCAGCTCCTGTGGACGCACCGCCATCGGCAATGACTTGGATGAGCCCGCCCGGGTTGCTGCCTGTTTTCTCGAGGTAGCGTCCCGGGTTGCCACCGCTCGCTTGGCTGGTGTAAGCGCGGGAGGTCCCAGCGGTCCACAACCAACCCAGACCTGCATCTGCACTGTCGACATATTCTGCGTAACCGAGGCTGGTCTGGGTCTGATCTTCAAAGCCGGAGTCGATCAACACGTTGGACATGGCAGGTGCGAGTGCGACGAGTTCAAACCAATCCAGGTTGAAAGAGCCGCCAACCATTTCCATGCGGAAGATTTGCGGACCGGCACTCAACGTGACGCCCGACAGGGTGACGGTTTGGTAGGCTCCCCAACCGCCCGTGTAAGGCACGTCGATGGTGCCCAACACCGCGCCATCATCTGCGAGAGGAGTCCCTCCGATGACAAACTTAACGTCACCTGGGTTGCTGTTGTTGGATGCTGCTCTCAGGACGATGTCGTAGGTGCCGGCCACCTGCACGTCTATTGAGTATTCCAACCACTCGTTATTGCCGATCCAACCCACAACACTTGAACCACCATCTACTGTGGAACTTGGCCGATACGTGGAGTCGCCATTCCGGTTAGCATCGTCGTTATAGGCCACGCCTTGGCCGCCTTGGTCATAATGAGCGGCGTTTACCTGGGTCGATCCACCAGATGAGATGAGCCAGGGGTTTCCCGTTCCCGGGGTTCCGCCATTGCCGTAGGTAAACTGACCGGTGCCGCCGATGGTTTGGACTGTATAGCCGTCGAATTCACCCACGGCGGTGGTGCCGTTGGTGCCGCTGTGGACAAACAAGCCCACATGCAACGTATCGCTCCAGCCGCTGATGTCGACGGTGGTTTCTGGAGTGTAAGGACCGGTGTTATCTTCATTCACGGCCACCGTCACGGTGTTGCCCGCGCGCTCTAGCAGCACCCACTTACCAGGGAAGCTGTGTGCGCTGCCGGCTGCCGCGTCGGACTCGGCACTCGCTCCGCCGGTGCCGTCACGCTCCTGGAATTTGTATCCATTGCTCACGTCAGAGCCGATCGCGATGAATTCCGCTCCGGTCGTGTCGCCATCGCGCAGCATCAGGCCCATGCGGCTACCGCTCGGCCCGCTCAAGCTGACCAGTTGCACGTAGGCCTGGAAGTCACCGC
>JGI12210J13797_10405184_pt1 | contig 14421 bp, 10 predicted proteins | sample ElkSlonscriptome_3_FD_13797 | JGI IMG/M metagenome (IMG submission 13797)
GGGCGTGGCCCTCTGCTCCTGCGGAAACGGTCACGCGCTGGCCGAGAGGCACCACTGCGTCGAGCTGACCCAGCGCGAGGGCTGTCTCGGACCCCGCTGCGAGGGCGTCTCGGGCTGTACCGCCCCCGAGCACTGCGCCGCCGACGAGGTGTGCGAGCGCCTCACGGGTCGCTGCCTGATGCGCTCCGAGATCGATGACGCGACGACGGAGCGCCCGACTGGAACCGCTGCCGCCGGACAATTCTGCTACGTACGGAGCGAAGGCGACGGCGATGGCTGCGCCGACCTGGACGCGCGCGACCACTGCGCCGAGGGCCTCGACTGTGTGCCCACCGGGCCACTGGGGCACAACGTGGTCTGCGGCTACCCCGAGCGGCAGCCCGGGGTGTGCCGGCCGACCTGTCAGCTCGACGCCCCTTTCTGTGAGCTCGGCTTCGGCTGCATGTTCGTGCAGGGCAACGGCGGCGTCTGCCTTCCGCTCGGCTACGTCGACGGCGTATGCGGCGAGGCGCTCTGCCAGCCGGGATCGACCTGCGTGCTCGGGGGAACGCTCCGCGGGGTCGCCCATGGTGAGTGCCGGATCCCTTGCGAGGCAGGGGAATCGTGCCCCGACGGGACCGGCTCGTGCGTCCCCGTCGACGAGCGATTCGAGGACGCGACTTTCTGCCGGTGAACGGTCGTCGTTGACGGCGGGCCCCGTCCCTTGGGAAACTCCGCAGCGATGCCGCGCGCCCTTCTCCTGGCTCTCGCACTCTCCACGACTGCGGCGGCGCTTCCCACCACCGGAACGGCCGAGGCCCAGTGCATCGACGAGGCCATCCGCGATGAGCTGAACGCTCGCCGTCGCTACCGCGGGGTGCAGGAGCGCTTGTTCCGCAAGTCGCTCCGCCACGAGGTGAGCATCATGGGCGGGGTCTACTCCGCCGACCTGCTCAGCTCCTGGGCCCTCGCGCAGGGCGCCTACACGTTCCACGCGAGCGAGGCGATCGGCCTCGAGCTCTCCTTCGCCTACAGCCGGGCTCGCTCGGAGCTGGTCCGGATCATCGAGAACGATCGGGGCATCGTCCTCTTCGAGGTGGACAACCCGATCTTCGTCTACCAGGGCCACCTCGTCTGGTCCCTGGCCTACGGCAAGGTGCGTTGGTTTGGCGGCACGATCAGCCGCTTCGACTTCAACATCGCCATCGGCGGTGGCGTCACCGACAACCAGACCTCACGCGGCCTGACCATCAGCGGGGGGTTCGGCCTCAAGCTCTACTTCGGCCAGTGGTTCGCCATCCGCATGGACGTGCGTGACCAGGTGCTGCAGCAGGAGATCCTCGGGGAGTCGCGGATCGTGAACAACATCTCGGCGACCCTGGGCCTCTCGATCTTCATGCCCTTCACCCCCTGAGGATCGGATGACCCGCTCTTTCACTCGCACATTCGTGACCGTGATCACCGGGCTCCTCCTGGTGGTGCTCCTCTCCGACATCGCGGATGCCCAACGGCGTCGCCGTCGTCGCCGTCGCGCCGAGCCGCCGCCCACCGAGGAGCCGGCGGAGACGCCGGACGCGGGGGCCGCGGACCCGGACGCCGAGCCCGCCGCCGAAGGGGAGGACGAGACCCCAGCCGCCGCCGCTCCCGCGGAAGACGAAGCAGAGGGCGAGGGCGAGGGCGAGACCGAGGGCGAGGCGCCGACGGAGGAGCCGCCCGTCGACGAGGAGATCCCGCTCGACGATCTCTCGCCGCTCCGCTCCGACCTGGCGACACTGATGGACGATCTGGTGCAGGTGCGTTCACGGATCGCGGTGCTCGGACGGCAGCTCTTCGAGACCCAGGTTCGGCTCCGGGTGGAGAACCGCGCCGGCGACGACCAGATCGTCTCGCGAATGGTGCTCCGCCTCGACGGGGACCCAGTGCACCGGGGCGACGAAGACCCCGGCGACGAGGGTCGGCAGCTCCATCAGGGGTTCGCCGCGCCGGGGCCGCACGAGCTCACCGTCGAAGTGGAGATGCGCTCGCGCGCCGACGAAGAGTATCGCTACCTGACCAACACCCGCTTCCGCTTTCAGGTGGTCCGCGGGAAGCTCACCGAGGTGATCGTCACCCTCGACGACGACTCCGACATCGCGGAGGACTTCGAGGACGACGGCGAGGGCGAGTACGACGTCAACGTCCGGGTCCGGGTCGCGACCCGCGAGCTCGGCGACGAGGAGTAGGCTCGGTGCGCTCCGACTCGAAGAGGCTTGGCTGGATCGCGTGCTCGGTGGTGATGAGCGCGCTGCTGCTGCCGGCCTTCGGCCGCGCTCAGGAAGCGGACGCGAGCGAGCCGGAGGGGGTCACCCTCGGTGGCTACCTCGACGCCCTCGCCAGCCGTCGGCTCATCGCCGACGAGACCGGGAGCGTAGAGCGGCTCCGTGCGCTCGTCCGCGAGGGCGAGGAGGCCTACTTCGAGCAGCGCTACGACGACGCCTCGCTGATCCTCTACGAGGTGGTGGAGAGCCCGCGCTTCGCGGACTTCGTCGATCTGGAGGACTTCGCCGGCTCGGAGGTCTTGCTCGCCGGCGCCCTCGCCGAGCTCGGGTCGCTGCGCTCCGCCGCGCGCTACCTGCAGCGGACGCTCTCCCGCGGCACCGAAGACCCCTACTTCGGTCCGGCCTACCGTCGCTTCGTGGACGTCACGCTCGAGAGCGGTGATCTCGCCGGCGGCTTGCTCCAGCTCGAGGCCGCGGCCGAGGTCGAGGCGCTCCCCGAAGACGCGAAGAACGAGCTGACCTACCTCCGCGCGCGCGTCGCCTACGACGGCGGTCAGCTCGACGCGGCCGAAGCGCTCTTCGAGGAGATCACCCGCCGCAGCCGCTTTTTCGCGAGCGCCCAATACTACCGCGGAGTGATCGCGGCCAAGCGCGGCGATCTCGACGACGCCGAGGCTCGCTTTTGCAGCATCGCGACGACCGAAGACCAGGAGCGCTACACCTTCTACGTCGACGACCGCTTCTTCCGGGTGAAAGACCTCGCCTGGCTCGGCCTGGGCCGGGTCGCCCACGAAGGGCTCCGGAGCGAGGACGCGTTCTACTATTACTTCCAGGTCCCCAACGACTCGGAGCGGGTGGACGAGGCGCTCTTCGAAGCGGCCTACGCCATGTACGAGGGCGACGACCACGACACCGCCATCGATCTGCTCGACCAGCTCGAGGCCCGGGCACCGGCCTCGCCTTTCGTCGACGAGGCGATGCTCCTGCGCGGCTACGTCCACCTCGGCCGCTGCGAGTTCGAGGAGGCCAGCCAGCTCTTCGTTCGATTCCAGGAGCGCTTCGCGCCGCTGGTCGCGGCGATCGACCGCATCCTCGAGAGCGAGACCCGCCAGGGCCAGCTCTACGAGGAGCTGCTGGCGGAAGAGAAGCGCCTCGCCCGGCTGCGCCGGGACGCGGACCTCGACGAAGACGACCGGACCGAGCTCGAGCGGGATTCGCTCAGCTCGCTCCAGGGGCTGCTGCTGGCGCTGCTGCGGGTGGACCCGACCTTCTACGAGCTGCACGCGCAGCTGCGGATCCTCGACGCCGAGGCTGCCCGAGCGGGCCGGCTCTCGGCGGACCTTCGCGGCCTCGCCACCCGGATTCGAGGCGAGGGCCCGGCGCCGGCCGCCGAGCGCGAGGCCTATCGAAGCGAGGTCGACGAGCTCCGCTCGGAGCTCATGGCGGCGCGGGAGATGCTCGAGGGGCTCGTGAGCCAGGTGGACTCGCTCCGCGCCGGCGGCGCCGAGGCCGAGCAGCTCGCGCCCATCGAAGAGGCCATCCGCGACGGGGCACGCCGGGCCCAGGAGCTCGCCCAGCGGCTCCGTCAGGCGGAGCGCGCCCTCGAACAGGAGCCCACCATCGAGGCCGAGGGCGACCTCGAGGACCTGCTGCGGGCCGACGCCCGCGCCGCGCGCCAGCTTCCGTCGCGGGTGCGGCAGATGCGAGCGCGCCTGATCGAGGCCGCCGGCGACGTGGCCGTGCGGGGTCTGAGGGACCTGCGCGCCCGGCTCGGCGGCGAGCTGCGGCGGGCCCGCATCGGCCGCATCGACGCGGTCATGGGCAGCAAGCGACGCATCGAGATCCAGATCGAGAGCCTCGCCGCCGGCCGCTTCCCGCCGGAGCTCATCGACCCGCTGCGAGTGCAGGGGCTTCTCCGCGACGACGAAGAGTACTGGCCCTTCGAGGGTGAGTACTGGGCCGACGAGTTCGACGAGACGGTCGCGCTCGATGGCGGCGACGAGGACGAGCCCGCCGACGACGACGAGGGGGCCGAGCCCGAGGACGCCGCAGCGGTGGAGGAAGAGGAGTGAGCCTTCGCCGCTCGCTCGTCGCCATTGCCCTCCTCGGGGTCGCCGCACCGGCGGCCGCTCAGGGTGACCAGCCCAACGTCTCTCGCTTCCAGGAGCCGGCGGACGAGCGCTCGATCGAGGCGCCGGAGGACGACGAGGGCGACGCCGATCCAGGCGATCTGGACGAGGCACCCGAACAGATCGAAGAGCGGCTCTACCTGCGCGAGCGCCCCGACCGGCTCGGTGACGCCGCTCGCGACTACCAGAACGAGCGCCTCGCGGCGCTCCTCGCCGAGCGCGAGCAGTGGGTGGTCCAGCGCCGAGAGCAGGCGATCTCGCTCCTCGAGGACTTCATTCGAAGCGAGCCCGAGACCGCCGCCGAGATGCCCGACGCGCTGATGCGCCTCGCCGAGCTCCAGTGGGAGAAGGCCCGCGCCGACTACCTGGTCGCCTTTGGCGCCTGGCAGGAGGTCCCGGAGGCCAACCGAGGGCCCACGCCCTCGCCGGACTACCGGCGCTCGATGGAGCTCTACGACCGGATCCTCGCCAACCACCCGGACTTCGAGCGCATCGACCTGGTCCTCTACATGAAGGCCTACGCGCACGTCGAAAAGGGTGAGACCGACGCGGCGCTCGCCCTCTACCAGAAGATCCTCGACGAGCACCCGCAGTCCCGCTTCGTGCCCGACGCCCACTTCGCCCTGGCCGAGTCGCAGTTCGCCGTCGCCGAATGGCCCGGCGCGCTCGCCGAGTTCGAGAAGGTCATGGAGCACCGCGAGAGCGAGCTCTTCGACATCTCCCTCTTCAAGAGCGCTTGGGCGCTCTGGCGGATGGGCCGGACCGACGAGGCCGCCGTTCGTTTCCGGCGCGTGCTCGATCTGGGCCGCGGACGCGGGGCGATGAGCGCGGCCCAGCGGCGACGGCTGCGGGAGCTGCAGGACGAGGCCCTCGACTACCTGATTCAGGTCTTCGTCGAGGACGAGAACAACACCGCCGCGGACGTCTTCGCGTTCCTCGAGGAGATCGGCGGCGAGCGCTACGCGAACCGGGTGCTGATCCGTCTGAGCGACACCTTCATGGGTCAGTCGCGCTTCGAGCGGGCGATCGAGGCCTACGAGCTGCTGCTCGAGATGGACCCGATGGCCCGGAAGGCGCCGCAGTACCAGCGCGAGATCGCGAGCGCCCAGGCCCAGCTCGGCGAGCCGTCGGCGACGATCGCCGCGATGAGCACCCTCGCGTCGACCTACGCCCCGGGGTCCGCGTGGGCGGTGCAGCAGGGCGGCTCCGACCGAGTCGAGCGTGAGCAGCGCAAGACCGAACGGATGATCCGCCGCCAGGCCATGCGCTGGCACGAGCTCGGTCAGCGCGAGCGACAGAAGCCGCTGCTCGAGAACGCCGTGGCGCTCTACGAGGTCTACCTCGAGCACTTCGGTGAGATGGATGCTGCCTACGAGGTGGCCTTCTACCGCGGCGAGATCCTCTTCCACCGCCTCGAGCGCTTCCGTGAGGCCGGCGACGCCTACCTCTACGCGGCCAACAAGAACCGCGAAGGGCAGTACACCCGCGACGCGCTCTACAACGCCATCGGCGCCTTCGAGCGGGTGCGCGAGGTCGAGGTGGCCGAGTGCTCCGGCGAGGGCGGCACGAGTGAGGCCGCCGAGCCAGAGCCGGAGACCGAGCCCGAAGAAGCCGAAGCGGAGGCCGAGTCGGACGAGGCCGAGTCGGACGAGTCCGATGACGAGCAAGCCGTCCCCTCGACGAACGCCTGCGAAGGCGAGACCGCCAACGACCGGAAGTTCTCCCGAGCGATCGGCCTCTACGTCGAGCTCTACCCCGACGACCCCGACCTGCCCGAGATCCTCTTCCGCCAGGGGCGGCTCTACTACGACCGGGGCATCTACGACCCGGCGGTGCGCCTCTTCGGTCAGCTCCTCGAGCGTTTCCCCGAGAGCCAGTACGCGGCGCCGGCCGGCGAGCTCATCCTCGACAGCTTCAACCGGGCCGCGGACTACGCGAACATCGAGTCCTGGGCCCGCCGGCTCAAGGCCGCGCCCGCCTTCGAAGACGACGAGAGCCAGCGGCGGCTCGACACCCTGATCCTAATGTCGATGTTCAAGGTCGGCGAGCAGCTCGCCGAGCGCGGCGAGCACGGCGAGGCGGCGGCCGCCTATCTGCGCGCCGCCGAGGAGTTCCCCGACGACGAGCGGGCTCCCGAAGCGCTCTTCAACGCGGGCGTCGAGCACCAGTCCGCCGGTGAGCTCGAGGGCGCCGACGACGCCTACACGCGGCTGATCGACCGCCACCCCGGCTCCGAGATCGGCGCCAAGGGCGCGTGGGCCGGCGCGCAGATGTACGAGTCCATCGCCCAGTTCAGCGACGCGGCCCGCTTCTATGAAGCCTACGCCCGCCAGTTCCCGCGGGAGGAGAAGGCGGCCGACGCCCACTACAACGCCGTCCTGCTCCGCTTGACCGCCGGTGACCACGACGAAGCGGTCGAAATCGGCCGCGAGTTCGTCCGGGAGTACCCGCGGCGACCGGAGACCGACGACGTCTACTTCTTCATCGGCCGCGCCCAGGAGGAGTCGGGCGATCTGCGGGAGGCCGCCGAGACCTACCGCGGCTATGTGCGCCGCTCGCGGAACGACGACCGGAAGGTCGAGGCGCAGACCCGCATGGGCCAGGTGCTGATGCGCGCCGGCGACGCGGAAGCGGCGGACCGAGCGCTCACGAGCGCCGTGCGCACCGCCAGCCGGAGCCGCCGGCTGGAGTCCGGCCGCTTCTACGCCGCGCAGGCGCGCTACCTGCAGGGCGAGCGAGTGCTGGAGGAGTACGCGGCGATCGAGATCGCCGGCGACGCCGCCGGCCTCCGCGCCCGGCTGGAGCGGAAGTCGGAGCTCCTGCGCCGCGCCGCGCTGATCTACGCCGACGTCGTCGAGATGGGCGTGGCCGAGTGGGTGTCTGCGAGCCTCTTCCAGATCGGCCGGAGCTACGAGCTCTTCGCCGAGGCGATGCGCGCCTTCGAGCTCCCGGAGGGGCTCACCGAGGAGGAGGAGCAGGTCTACCTGGACCAGCTCGCGATGTTCATCATCCCGATGGAGGAGCGCGCCCTCGAGGCCTTCGAGGGCGGCTACCAGAAGGCCATCGAGCTCCGCATCTTCAACAGCTGGACCGCGCAGCTCCGCGAAGCGCTCACCCGCCTCAACGACATCCAGTACCCGCCGCTCCGCGAGACCGGTGGCGACCTCGTGGAGGCACCGCCGCTGCCGATTCCCCAGCCCCTCGATGGTCTGCGGCGAGGCGACGCCGAGCCGGCCGACGATGATGGTGGTGAGGACGAGGAGGACGACGAGTGAACGTCTTCGCGATCGCGGGTCACGGCGTCGGTGCGGGCGAGCCACGCGCCCGGGGAGGGCGGGGCCGGCCTTCGCGCGTCTCGGCCGGGCTGGCCTTCGCAGCCGTCGTGCTGGCGTTCCTCTTCGGCTGCGGCGGCGCCACCGCCGAGGGCGGCGGCCGCGTCGAGCTCCCGCCCGCCGATCCGGAGGCGGTCCGTCACTACACCTCCGGGAACCGTGCGCTCTCTCGGGGCAACATCCAGCGAGCTCGTAACCAGTACCGGCGCGCCCTCTCCATCGACGAGAACCTCTGGGAGGCGCACTACAACCTCGGCGTGCTCGAGCGCCGCGCCGGCAACCTCGAAGAGGCCAAGAGCGAGCTCGACGCTGCGCTCGCGATTCAGCCGACCGCGCGCGAGACGCTGCTGGCGGCCGCGGAGGTCGAGTACGCGATGGAGAACGGGGGCACGGCCATCGACCGGCTGCGCACCCTCCTCGAGCACCACCCGGACGACGCCGGCGCGCGGGTCTCGCTGGCCGTGATCCTTCGGGAGGAAGAGCGCTGGAGCGACGCCCTCGAGGCGGCGCGCGAAGTGCTCATCCGGGACCCGAGCCAGATCCGAGCGCTCCTGGAAGTCGGCCGGGTCTACCGTGCGCAAGAGCAGTGGGACGTCTCCCGCCTCGTGCTCGACAAGGCGCTCGCGCTCACCGAAGAGGGCGACGCGGCGATCCGGGCCGAGATCCTCACCGAGCGGGGCCTGCTCGAGCTCTCGCGCGGCGACACCCAGGCGGCCTTCGATGCCTTCGAGTCGGCGATCGCTGCCGACGCGGATTTTCACCCAGCTCGCATGAACATGGGCTCGGTGCTCCTTCACGCTGGTGACTACGCCGGCGCTCAGGCGCAGTACGAGGCGGTGCTGCAGCGCGACGGCGACGACGTGGCGGCGCGGGTTGCGCTCGGTGTGACGCTGCGCGGGTTGGGCGAGCATCGGCAGGCCAAGCGCCAGTTCGACCAGGTGCTCCGCGACCACCCCGAGCATCCGGACGCGCTCTTCGACCTCGGTGTGCTCCAGGCGGAGTTCCTCAACGAGCGGCCACGGGCGCGCCAGACCTTCGAGCGCTATCTTTCCAGCGCGCCGCGTCGTCACCCGGGCCGGGAGCGCGCGGAGCAGTACCTGGTCGAGATTCCCGCGCCAGACGCGGGCGGAGGAGGCGGCGGATGAGCACGACAGTTCGAAGGCTCCTGCTCCTGGTGGCGCTGAGCACCTCGCTCTCCGTGGGCACGGCGATGGTCGTGCACGCCCAGGACAACGCCCGCGAGGAGAGCGCGCCTCCCTCCGCCGGCGGCGACGACGAGGAAGAAGAAGACGTCAACGCCGAGGGTGAGGTCCGCGAAGAGGGCGGCGCGAAGGTGAAGGTCTACCGCTTCGGCGGGCTCGACATCTCCGGTCGGCTGAAGTCCCCGCAGTTGCTCTACTTCCTGAATCGACTCCGGGCCGAGTTCGACCGGCCCAAGCTCCCGCACCGCTCCTTCATCCCCGAGCTCGAACGGTCCACCAAGGGTCGCGAGCTCTAGTGCACCCAAGGTCGCCCCGCCCGACCGTGTAGAATCCCTCCGAATGGTCACCGCCGCCCACCGCAAGCTCCGAGTCGCCTTCGTCTGGAACGAGTCCATCCAGCACGACCTCGTGCGCGACGAGCCCGCGCCTGTGGTCCTCGGACCGGAGGGCGACTACTCGCTCCCGGACGACGTGGCCCAGGCGATCGGCGCCGACACGCTGACGCTCCTCGTTCCCCACGGGCAGGGCTACGCGCTGCAGGTGCACCCCTCGCTCGGTGGCGACGTATGGGTTCAGGGCCAGCGGCAGCCGCTGTCCAGTCTGGGCGCGTCGGTGCCTCTGGGCCCGGACGACTACGGCGTCGTGACGGTTGGGCCGCTGGCGATCTTCTTCCAGCACGTGCGCGCCGCCATCGCGCCTCCGCGGCGACGGGCGCAGATGGATTTCGCGCTCATCGCGTCCGTGCTGCTCGCCACCTTGATGTGCAGCTCGTGCCTCATCTTCGGCTTCCTCGACTCCAAGCGCCGGCTCGCGCGTGACCCTTTCGAGCTCGACGAGGACCTCGTGAGCCGCTTCATGGTCACCCCGCCGCCGGAGGACATCCTGGAGGACATGCAGGAGTCCGGTACGGAGATGGAGGACCCGGGGCTGCGGACCCGGGACGACACCGGCGGCAAGGCCCACGAGGGCGAAGAGGGCCGAGTCGGTGAGGAAGACTCGAACCGGGAGGACACCGAGATCGAGGGCGAAGTCACCGACCAGGTGTCCGCCAAGGTCCGGCAGATGGGCCTGCTCGGGGCGCTCGACGGCGGGGGCGAGGGCAACGCGATCGCCGCGGCCCTCGACGTGCCGACGATCAGCGACATTCTCGGTGGCACCGGCGCGACCGCCACCCGCGCCGGCCGCGGCTCCCGCGGCGCCGGCCTCCGTGGGCTCGGCATGGGCGGCGGCGGCACCGGTCCCGGCAGCCTCTTCGGCGCCGGCGACGTCGGCGCGGGCATCGGCGCGGGCACCGGCATGGGCCTCGGCATGGGCCAGGGCGGCATCGGCGCGATGGGCCGCGAGCGGCGCGAGGTGCAGATCTCGGTCATGCGCGGCCGACCGCAGGTCAACGGCTACCTGAGCCCCGAGCAGATCAACCGGGTCGTCCGCGCGAACCAGGCGGCGGTCCGCTACTGCTACCAGGTCGAGGTGCAGCGGCAGCAGAACCTCCGCGGTCGGGTCGAGATCGCCTGGCGCATCAACCTGCAGGGCCGCGTCACGACGGCGCGCGTCGCGAGCTCGTCTCTCCGAAACCCGCGGGTCGAGGGCTGCATCGTCCGACAGGTCCGCCGCTGGCGCTTCCCGGAGCCCGACGGTGGCGAGGTCCGGGTCCAGTACCCGTTCATCTTCGGGCTCCAAGGCGGCTGACCGCCATCGGGGCGTGGTATGGGGCGGTATGTCGCTGACCACGATCGCCGACGACCTCAGCGCGGAGCTCGGGAAGCTCGAGTTCTCCGAGCCCGTCACCCACGTCTACGACCCCACCGACTATGCTCGGGGGGCGCACCACGACTACCTGAAGCGCTACGGCAAGGGGCCCAAGGAGGTCGTCTTCGTCGGGATGAACCCGGGCCCTTGGGGCATGGCGCAGACCGGGGTGCCCTTCGGTGAGGTCAGCTTCGCCCGCGACTGGCTCGGCATTCGCGGCGAGGTCGGCAAGCCGAAGGTCGAGCACCCCAAGCGAGTCGTCGAGGGCTTCGAGTGCACGCGCTCCGAGGTCAGCGGCAAGCGCCTCTGGGGTTGGGCCAAGGAGCGCTTTGGCACCGCGGACGCATTCTTCGAGCGCTTCTACGTGGCCAACTACTGCCCGCTCGTCTTCATGGAGGAGAGCGCGCGCAACCGGGTCCCGGAGAAGCTCCCCATCGCCGAACGTCGCCCGTTGCTGGACGCCTGCGACGCGGCGCTCGGCCGGGTCATCGACGAGCTCGAGCCCGAGTGGGTCATCGGCGTCGGCGCCTGGGCTCGCAAGCGCGCGGAGGCGGCGCTCGCCGAGCGGATCGAGGCCGGTCTGAAGGTCGGCCAGATCCTGCACCCGAGCCCGGCGAGCCCGATGGCCAACCGCGGCTGGGCGCCGCAGGCCGAAGCGCAGCTCGAGAAGCTCGGCATCGTCTGATCAGCCCTTCGGGGTCCAGCCACCCTGCTTGTCGGCCCAGCTGGTCTCGTAGAGGTCGGTCCGGCGGTCGATCCAGGGCCGGACGGTGCCGGAGCGTTCCGTGCTCCGGAGCTTCTCCAGGTCGAGCTCGTGGACGACCATCGCCTCGACGTTGGGGGTGGCTTCACTGGCGATGCCGTCGCGGTCGAAGGGGATGTCGCTCGGGGTGAGGATGCAGCTCTGCGCCCAGTGGATGTCGGCGCCTTCGACCAGCGGGAGGTTGCCGGTCGCGCCACCGAGCACCGCGTACATGTGATTCTCGATGCAGCGGGCGTGGGCGCAGGTGCGCACCCGGATGTGGCCGGAGCGGATGTCGGTGTTGTAGGGCACCAACAGGATCTCCGCGCCCTTTTGCTTGGCCAGCCGCGGCAGCTCCGGGAACTCGACGTCGTAGCAGATGGCGATGGCGACGTTGCCGCAGTCGGTGCGGAAGACATCGACCGAGTCGCCCCCGCTGACGCCCCACCACTTCGCTTCCGAGGGCGTGATGTGGATCTTGTACTGCTTGTCGATGCGTCCGTCGCGGTGGAAGAGGTACGCGATGTTGTAGAGCGTGTCGTCTTCCACCGTCAGGTGCGTGCCCCCGACGATGTTCACGTTGTACTTGAGCGCCATCTTGGTGAAGAGCTCCATGTACTGCGGAGTGAACTGGTGCAGCGCGCGGGCCGAGGCCCCCGGCCGCCCCGGCGGGAGGAGCCCGAGCAACTGGTTGGTCAGCAGCTCCGGGAAGAGGAGCAGGTCGACCCGGTACTCGCTCGCGGTCTCCACGAAGAACTCGCACTGGGTGGCGAAGTCCTCGAAGCTGGAGATGGACCGCATCTGGTACTGCACCGTCGCGACGCGGCACTTGTCGGCCAGCTCCGGCCCCTCTTTGGGCACGTAGAGCGGGTTCAGCAGCTCCATCAAGACAGCGTTTCCGCCCGACTCGGCGTCCAGCGGCAGGTACTTTCGGAGCACCGTGCGGATGACGAAACCGTTGGCGAGCTGGGCCGTCAGCACCGGATCGGTCAGCTCCTTGGCGACGACCTTTCGGACGTACTCACGCGGCTTCATCCTCTCGGCGTGCTCGACGTAGCCGGGGATCCGTCCGGCGATCACGATCTTGCGGAGCTCGAGCTCTTGGACGAGGTCCATCCGTGCTTCGTAGATCCGTCGCGAGAGCCGCATTCCGCGGGCGCTCGGCGAGACCACGATGTCCAGCCCGTAGAGCAGGTTGCCCTCGGGTTCGTGATTCGAGAGGAAGCCCTTGGGGCAGATGTCCTCGAAGGTGTGCTTGTCCTTCCACTCGGAGGAATCGAGGATCAGCGAGCTGGAGCTCGCCACGAGGGTGCCGTCGAGCTCGATTCCGATCTGCCCCTCCGGGAAGAGCTCGAGATGGTTCTCGAGGTTCTCACGGCTCCAGGGAACGAGATCCGGAAAGCACTCCTTCTGCAGCCGCTGGATGGCCTCGAGGTCGTCGACGGTCAGGTGGCGTACGACCAGGCGTACTTCGGCTTCGGGGCTCTTGTCGATCATGGAGGGAGTGTGTGTAGACCGGGAGCCCCGGCGTCAACGGGATTGCACCAGACGGTGCCTTCCGGCACCTTCGCGCCGTGCATCGCTCCGAGGTGTTGGTCGTCGGGGCGGGCCTGTCTGGGCTCGCTTGCGCTCGGCGGCTGGTCGCCGCCGGTCGCGACGTCCGGGTGGTCGAAGCGCGGGACCGGGTCGGCGGCCGGAGCTACTCGGCCACTCTTGGCAGCGACGTAGTCGATCTCGGTGGCCAATGGATCGGCCCCGGCCAGACCCGTGTCCGTGCCCTCATCGATGAGCTCGGCGTCGAGACCTTCCCACAGCACCACGAGGGCAGCCGGCTGCTCGACCTGGGCGGGCGCGTTCGACGCTATCGCGGGACGATCCCGAAGCTCGGGATCCCGACCCTCGCCGTCATGGCCGTGACCATGAAGCGCTTCGAGCGTCTTCGCCTGCGCGTGCCGACGGACCAGCCCTGGGCCGCCCCCGCCGCGGCGCGGTGGGATTCGCAGACGCTCGCGGACTGGATGGAGCGCAACGTGCCGACGCGGGACGCTCGGGCGCTCGTCGCCATCGCCGCCCGGGCGATCTTCGCGGCCGAGCCGGGGGAGCTCTCGTTCCTCCACTTCCTCGCCTACCTCAACCACGGCGGCGGCCTGCAGCGACTCGCCGAGGTCGAGGGGGGCGCGCAGGAGAGCCGGCTTGTCGGGGGGGTGCAGCAGCTCGCGCAGCGGCTAGCCGAGCCTCTCGGCGACCGACTCCACCTGGGCACGCCGGTGCGGGCGATCGACCAGGGTCGCAACCTCCGCGTCACCACCGACGCCGGCGACTTCGAGGCGGAGAGGGTCGTGGTCGCCCTTCCGCCGGCGCTGGCGGGGCGCATTCACTACAGCCCCGCGCTGCCGAGCCGGCGGGACCGGCTCAGCCAACGGATGCCGATGGGCTCCGCGCTGAAGGTGGTGGCGGCCTACGAGCGACCGTTCTGGCGCGAGCGCGGATTCAGCGGCGAGGTGATCAGCGACCGCGGCCCGCTTCGACTGGTGATGGACGACTCGAGCCACGACGGCAGGCAGCACGCGCTGGTCGGCTTCTTCCTCGGGGAGACGGCCGCGCGCTTCACGGGCCGCCTAACCGAACGACGGGCGGCGGCGCTCGAGTGCTTTGCTCGCTACTTCGGCGCCGAGGCGCAGTCGCCCATCGCGTACGTGGACCAGGATTGGATCGCCGAGCCCTTCAGCCGCGGCTGCTACGTGGGCAACTTCGGACCGGGGGTCTGGACCACCCTAGGCGAAGCGCTCCGGACCCCCTGCGACCGGGTCCACTGGGCCGGGACCGAGACGGCCCGCGAGTGGATGGGCTACTTCGAAGGCGCGCTCGAGGCCGGTGAGCGCGCCGCGCTCGAAGTGCTCGCCGCCCGACCCTAGCGCGTGATTCAGCCCGGTTGAAGGGCGCTGCGCACCCTGAGCACGCCCGCTGCGGTCGTCCCCTCACGCTCGAAAATACTTCGGCATTTCCTCGGTTCGCGGACACCCCATCGAA
>JGI12210J13797_10491241_pt1 | contig 14420 bp, 10 predicted proteins | sample ElkSlonscriptome_3_FD_13797 | JGI IMG/M metagenome (IMG submission 13797)
CTTACTTCCTTCTTTGTTGGCTTATAAAGTTAAGCTGATTCCAAATTGGCAAGCGAAAGAAAAAGTGCTGACCTATTTCTTTCAGAATAAACAAATAACCAAATTTCAACAAAATTGCGATCAGTACGCAACGGATCGCATTCCTCGGATAGTCCGTGAAGGTGCGTTACAAGCCATACAAAAGCACCAAGAACTAGGCAGTGATATCTATCTTGTTTCTGCTTCTCCTGAAAATTGGCTATTAGCTTGGTGTCAACAAAAAGGGATAAAATTAATCGCCTCGCGACTGGAGGTAATTAATGATAAGCTGACGGGGAAATTATTGGGTAAGAACTGTTACGGCCAAGAGAAAGTAGCTCGGATTCGTAAAGAGGTGAATTTATCTCATTATCAGGATGTTTACTCCTACGGTGATAGCTCCGGGGATCGGGAGATGCTCCAATTAGCAGATCAAGCGTACTATCGTCCGTTTAGATAAGGAAATGATCCTACCGCTAAATTTGGCGATTGTCAATTAATATTATATATTTCAATTCATTAACTACAGTACTAACCTCTCTACAATATGAACTTCCCTAAATTCATCAGCCTTTTATCGTGTTTTATCCTATTAGTTAGTTCTGCTATGGCTCACCCTGGGCACGGTGCCGAACATACGGATGCTCATGGTATATTCCATTATCTTACGTCACTGGTTCACCTAATACCGTTACTCACTATTTTGGGTATCGTATTATTTGCCATTGCGAGGAAACGGGCTGCATCTAAAAAGCTTCTCAGAAAGTAGACTAATCCCTATTACCCCCTAGTTAGTTCTTAGCTCATAATTAGAAAAGTGCAATTTTTATATAAATGGCATTTTGTAAGGAACAAAATGATTGCTAATGGCTTTAATTAGAAAATAGATCTAGATTAATCGTGTAATTGAAAAATAAAATTATGCGATTAATTAGTATCTGTATTGGATTATTACTATTTCATACCTGGACTTTCGGACAAGAGTTGGATGATGAACCCGAGTACGAACTAGTTAACTTAGGACGTAAGGTAAACAGTATTTATCACGAATCGGCTCCGGTTCTATCTCCCGATGGTAATACCCTCTATTTTACTATTACCAATCACCCCGAGAACACTAATGGTACCGACGGAAGCCAGGATATTTGGTTTTCCGAACGGAAGGAAGATGGTAATTGGTCTCCTTCTCAACACTTACCGAGCCCATTTAATCGGGAGGATTATAATCAGGTGATGAGCGTATCGGCGGATGGGCAAGAAGTCTTGATCCGAAGTGGTAACAGCAAGAAATGGGAGTTTGCTACAGTACGAAAGATGAATGGCGTATGGCAAAAGCCAGAATCACTGCGTATTAGCAATTTTGACGGTATGTGCCGAGGAAGATTCAACGGCGGCTTTATGTCATATGATAAAAAAGCCATGTTACTATACTTTAGCGAAGTGAAGGATAGTAAAGTTAGCGACCTCTACGTGAGCTTTATTGAGAGTCCGGGAAAGTGGTCTACCCCCCAAAAGATCACCGCACTTAACACCAAGCGCGATGAGTTTGGGCCGTATTTAGCCCCCGACAATCGGACGCTGTATTTTGCTAGTAATCGACCGGGAGGGCACGGTGGTGCCGATGTGTATCGAACCATTCGGCAAGATGACTACTGGTTAAAATGGTCGAAGCCGGAGAATGTGGGTGCTCCGGTAAATACTAAAGGCTTTGATGCTTTCTACGCAGTAGGGCAAGCTGATTCCGTGGTGTTTACAACCCGAGCAGATATGTCGGCTGATGGAGGTCATCTGGATATCTACGGTTTAGAGAAAATTAAGAAGATCCCGCCAGTGCCTCCGATCACCCGACTGGAAGGCATGGTAATGAATCAGAAGACGCAAGAGTTCGTGGAGGCCACCATAGAAATTAGTAGTCAGCAGCAAGTGCTTATTACTAAAACAACGAATAAGGACGAAGGGGTATATGCTACCGAAATACCTCAACCAGCAATTTATCATCTGTCGGTAAGTGCTGAAGGGTTTTTGGCAAAAATAGATAGCGTTCAAATAGGGGAGGTTCAGTCAGACACTATTATTTTTAAAGATATTTTCTTAGAACCTCTCGAGGTAGGCCTTTCGGTACGTTTGAATAATATCTTCTTTGATTATAATAAGACCACACTTCGCTCTGAATCGTTTGAAGAACTAGATAAGTTAGCAGAAATGCTGAAAACTAATAAGAGTCTGCATATCGAGATTGGTGGACATACTGATGATCGTGGTTCTGATGATTATAATGAACAACTATCTCGAGGGCGGGCAGAGTCCGTCCGTCAGTATTTAGTAGAGAACTGGATTGAAAAAGACCGGGTAACTGCGGTAGGCTACGGTGAAAGCAAACCCGAAGTTCCTAATACTGGAGAAGAAAACTGGCAGATTAATCGGAGGGTAGAGTTTACGATTCTAAAAAACTAGTATTTTGCTAGATTGTATTTCAATTAACTTATAAATGTGACGAGCGAGAGGGCTATTTAGCTTCTCGCTCTTTTTTTTTGGCTTGACCACGCCGAAACGTTTGCCTACTTTTAGGCTATGAAAATTCTACACACGGCTGATTGGCATTTGGGAAAGCGATTGGGTGAGTATTCCCGTTTACCCGAACAGGAGTTAGTATTAGACGAAATTTGCCAGGTTAGTGAGCGAGAAGCCGTAGATGTTGTGCTGATTGCGGGAGACTTATTTGATACCTTTCATCCCGGCAATGATGCAGCAGAATTATTGTATCGAACCGTTTATCGCTTATCTGATGGTGGTAAAAGAGCGGTAGTAGCTATCGCCGGAAATCACGACTCGCCCGATCGAGTTGATTCTACTGACCTATTAGCCCGAAGCTGTGGTATCATCTTTCAAGGGCGTCCTGATAATCAGGTGCCACTCTTTCGTACCGAAGGAGGTGTAGAAGTTGTTCAGTCCTCACCAGGCTTCCTTGAGATTCGACTTTCCCGTTGGGATTACCCACTGCGCTTGCTATCTACACCTTACGCCAACGAACTGACCTTAAAACGCCATTTGGGCACGAAAAAGAGCGAGGTGCTGCGAGAAATTTTAAAACAGCACTGGCGTGAATTAGGTGAAAAGCACTGTGATAATCAGGGGGTAAATATTCTCACGGCTCATTTGTTTGCTGCCGTACCCGGTCAAGCACTGCCCGAAGAACCTGACGACGAAAAACCAGTGCTTCATATTGGAGGAATTTCTGCTATCGATCCTGACACTTTCCCCGAACAAGTACAGTACGTTGCCTTAGGTCATTTGCATCGGCACCATACCGTATGTGATTCACCGTGCCCTATTGTATACAGCGGAACACCGCTCAGCTACAGCTTTAGCGAAGTGGGACAGACTAAATATGTGACACTGATAGAGGTATCGCCCGGAGCCATAGCGGAAGTGAACCCTGTAGAATTAGAACAAGGCAGGCAGTTAGTACGAAAACGCTTTTCTCAGGTAGATGAAGCCATTAGCTGGTTGGAAGCTCATCCGGATACGTTCGTGGAAATAACCTTGGTAAGCGACTCATACATTGACGCTAAAACTAAAAAAGCGTTGTACGCCGCTCACTCCGGAATTGTTAGTATTGTTCCTGAAATCTCTCGACCACTAACTGAGTCAGATAGCCAGCCCAAAATTAATCTTCAGGATAACTTACCTTCACTATTTTCTCGTTACTTTGAATATAGGCGAGGGCAAAAACCCAATGCTGAATTATTATCCCTCTTCCGAGAAGTGATGGGCGCTGAAGAAATCTGATGCCATTTAGAACTAACCACGTCTCAACCTACTCATGATTCCTGTTCACCTTACATTTAGCGGATTATACTCTTATCAGAAGAAGCAGTCTATCAATTTTGAAAAGTTGATGGCAGCGCAGCTATTCGGCATCTTCGGTTCAGTTGGCAGCGGGAAATCGACCATTTTGGAAGCTATTATGTTCGTGCTTTTTGACCGAAGCGACCGGCTTAATAAATCGGGCGATAATCGCTACTACAACATGCTGAATCTTCAATCTAATACACTGGAGATTGACTTCACGTTTCGAGCTAATGCTGAGAGTAGAAGGAAGTATCGAGCGTATTTTAGTGCCCAGCGCAAGAAGCGAGATTTTGAGAAAGTAGAGGTGAAAGAACGAGGCTTTTACGAGTGGAAGAATGAACAGTGGATTCCCAAGCCGAACACCGATGCTTCCGAAGTATTGGGCATGACCTACGAAAACTTTATGCAGACCGTGATTATCCCTCAAGGAAAATTCCGGGAGTTTATCGATCAGCGGCCGAATATTCGCACGCAGATGCTTAAAGATTTATTTCAACTGCACCGCTTCGATTTGGGGGCAAAAACTGGCTTTCTACTACGCAAAACTGAAACGGTGATTACCGATCTACAGGCTCGACTATTAGAGATTGGGCAAATCTCGGAAGAAGACATCACCGAACAGCAGCAGCTACTAAAAAAGGCAGAAGATGAGCTTTTACAAAAGCAACAATTAGCAGTTCAGTTAGACCAGCAATGTCAGCAGTTAGATGCCTTAAAAAAGCTACTAGATAACATTGATAATACTGAAAGTGAGCTAAAGCAACTAACCACTCGGTCTGAGCACTTTGATAATAAAGAGAAACAACTAAGAGCTTACACCAAAGCGGAAACCTTTTTCAATGAGAAGTTCCGCTTATTAGAAGAAACAACTATTGAAGCTCAGCAGGCACAGCAAGAGCTTCAAAAATTAAAAGACCGCATTGAAATAGGACGCGAAAAAGTGAAGCAGGTTAGCCAGCAAATAGCCCAAAAGAAAGAGGTTTTTGAGCAACGGGAGCAAATTGATCGGCAGTGTCAAGATTTAATTCATTTAACGGAGATTAAAAAGGTGCAGCCTCGTCGGCAACAACTTGCTGATAATCTAGCCCAGATTAGGGAACAGCAATTAATAGTAGAAAACAATATAGCTAAACAACAAACACAACTGGAACAGTGCGAAGATCAGCTATTAGCCGCTGAAAATGAGCGAGATCAATGGTTAGTGTTGAAAGAAGTGGCGAACTGGGCGCAGCGACGAGAGGAACTTATTGAAGAACAGCAAGGTGTTGATAAGCAAATCCAACAATACGAACGAAATCTTATAGCTTTGGCAGAGAAGCAAGAAAGTGTGCTGATCGCTTACAGTTGGCCTGAAAGTCGCCGAAGCGATAAGTTGGCTGATAAATTTGTCCAGTTTGAGGCCGAACTGCATCAGCAGAAAGATACGATAAATAAGGAGCTGAGTGACTTGCGCCTCCAGGAACGGTTAGTCCAAGCGGCAAGTAAACTGACTCCTGGAGAACCCTGTTTACTCTGTGGTTCTACTGAGCACCCTCAAATTATCCATAGCCCATCAGTTAAAAAGGTATTAGATGGAAAGCAGGAAGAACTAGCCGAGCTGCGACGAAAAGAAGTAAGCTTTCGCGAGCTTCAGCGCGATATTCAGAAGCTATCCTCTCAGAATGAGATAGCACAACAGATGATGGAGCAGGAGCAGAAGCGAACGCAAGAATTAACCGAGAAACGAAATAGACACGAGAAGCTTCACAAATGGCCGGATTTTAATAGTCTAAACATAGAAGAAATCAACCGTAAGCTAAAAGTTAGTCAACAAGAGCAGCAGAAAGTACAGCAGTGGCAGCAAATGCGCCAACAGGGGCAAAAGAAGTTGAAAGAACTACAGCTTGAGTTAGAAGGTCTACGCAATCAGCAGCAAACATTGTTACAACAACAAAGTAGCCTACAAGCCACTGAAGAGCAACGGCAGTCTATGTTACAAGTTTATTCGATAGCCGATTTTATAGACATTAAGCTAGATAGAATACAAGCAATGTCTACTCAAAAGCGGGATCAACTGGCCGATATTGAGCAACAGTACGAGCAGGCTCAGCAAACGCTTCAGGAGTATCAGAACGCCATAGTCGCATTGGATGGACGATACGAAGCCTTACAGGAAAATCAGCAAAAATTATCTCAAAAAGCCGAAGCGTTGAACGAAGAAATTCAAGCTTTATGTACTGAAAAAGAATTTAACAATCTAGGAGAAATCAAGAAGCTTATTGATTTGGAACTGAATATTGATGCTGAGCAACAAGCAATTTTGACCTACCGTAATCGACGGCACAGTGCTGAAGTTGCGCTTCACAAATTACATGCTGAACTACAGGGACAGGTTTACGAACATCAAGAGCATCGGCAGCTTCAACTGAAAGCTCAAGCATTAACTTTAGAAGTTCGGCAGCAGCAGGAACAGCGTGCTTTGTTGCGACAAAAGATTCGTGATTGGCAAGAGAAGCAGCAGCGAACCCAAACTATTCAGAAAGAATTGGCTCAACAGCAATTGCGGGAGAGCAATCTAAAAGAACTCGCTAGTTTGTTTCGAGGCAGTGGCTTTGTGAAGTATGCTTCTACCGTATTGCTGGAAAACTTATGCTTGGTAGCTAATCAGCGATTTATGAAGCTAACCCAAAATAGCCTTAGCTTAGAACTAAATGAAGATAACGAGTTTGTGGTACGAGACTATCTTAACGACGGAAAAACCCGGCTGCTAAAAACGCTCTCGGGTGGGCAAACCTTTCAGGCTTCACTCTGCTTGGCATTGGCTTTAGCGGAAAATGTGAAGTCGCTTAATCAATCTGAGCAAAGTTTCTTCTTTCTAGATGAAGGTTTCGGTTCGTTGGATAAGGAGTCGCTAAGGGTGGTATTCGATACCCTAAAATCGCTTCGTAAGGAGAGTCGGATTGTTGGTATCATCTCTCATGTAGAAGATATGCAACACGAAATTGATGTCCACCTTACTATTACTCGAGATCGCCAGCACGGAAGTCAGATTCAGGCTAGTTGGGAACAATAGTAAAGTGAAAGTTGAAGATTAATAGTTTACGTTAATGACATCAGTAATCAGGCCATTCAAAAGTTTAATAATTGGAGAGTTACTCCTGCATTATGGCTTCTTTCTGTAACTGTATCATCGGATTAATGGCGAGTAAGGATTCAATGAACTCTTGGGAATTTTTAGGGGAAATATCAATGTGCTGACCATAACCATATACAACCCGTAATCGCATTTCGGAAAAGCTGTAAACATTAGGTTGGCTGTAGAAGCTTTGCACCCAGCAAAGGCTGCTAATTTGAAAAACGTCAATTTCTTTTTTAGAGAATAGTGATAAAATCTCCAGAGAATGACCATCGATTTTATAGTTAATACTGAAGTAGATAACTGACAAAATAAGAACTGAAGCTGCCACAGTTAAAATTGCTCCGATCATATCACCCAGCAAGAAGTGTTGCGACAGTGCAAGCGTTGCCACCATTAGTACAATAGTAGCAAATGTAAACTTGCCAAAAGCAGAGCGATAAGTTTCTATGGTTTCCTTCTTCATCTTAACCATTAATTTTGTTCAAATACTCAACCAAAAACCTGGTTAAAAGTTATTGATTTGGTAGTAAATATCAGAAGTGAAACAGAAAGCCTGGAGTAATTAGTTAGAGGATGTAACCGACTCAATACGATATATCTTCCCGTCAAAGGCGCAGAGGAATAGTTCGTTCATAGCATTTACCCCAAATGAAGATATGGCTAAGTTGCTATCCATCAGTTCGGTATTCTCCGGGCTGCTAGTGTCGTCTTCGTTGAGAGCCCAAACTCGACCTGAGACAAAATCAGCGTAAACGTACTGACCTACTAAATCGGGTAACTCAGTACCTCGGTATACGTAGCCTCCGGTAATAGACAAATCCTGCTGGCTATGATTATACTCCCAAATAGGTAGAATAATATCGTCCTTATCACAATTATTGCGGGGTTCAAAACACTGAGATGCTTCGGTTATATTCCAGCCGTAGTTTCCACCGTTTTCAATAATATCCACTTCCTCCAGTTGGTTTTGCCCAACATCCCCAGCCCAGAGTTGCCCGGTTTCAGGATCAAAACTAATGCGCCAGGGGTTTCGCAGACCGTAGGCATAAATCTCTTCCCGAAAGCCTTGTTCGTTTTCCGCAAATGGATTGTCTTCGGGAATGGTGTAGGGCGTTTGGGCGGAGGACTGACTTACATCTATCCGTAAGATTGAACCCAGCAGCGTAGTAAGGTCTTGTCCGTGCCTTTGGGGGTCACCGGCCGAGCCACCGTCGCCGACAGCTACGTATAAATATCCGTCCAGTCCGAAAGCTAATTGCCCACCATTATGGTTACCAAACGGCTGTTCAAATTCTAGAATCACTAACTCACTATTAGGATCAGCCTGATTGGGATTGGCTGCCGAAGCGGTGAAGCGAGAAATACGGGTTCGGGCCGGATTACTGATGGTATAATTGACAAAAAAGTATCCACTGCTAGCGTAATTTGGGTCAAAAGTCAATCCCAGTAACCCTTCCTCATTACTGCGGTCATCTACCGGGCCAGAAATATCCAAGAAGGTACCACTTTGACTGGTAGCCACATCATCCGCAAAAACGGTGATGACCCCCCGTTGTTCCACCACAAATATTTGGTCTGAATCATCTCCGGCGTGTTGAAAATCTACCGGACGAGTAAATGAAAGGTTGGGATACGCTTCTACCAAAGTAAAACGCTCTTGCATAGAATCATCATCTGTATTAACAGTAGGATCAGTAGAATCATCGTTGTTTCCGCAGCTAACAATCGCTAAAAAGCTGCTCAATATACCTAGCCTAAACATTTGCCAAGAAATTATCCGCATCATATCTTTCAAATTAGTCTCTAACCTAATCAACGCCCTTAAGCAAGCGAAGTTTGAATGGAAATAAACAAATGTTACTAAAACACTGCCGGGGTGGGCCTAATGAAACTGAAAGGCAAAGTAGGTACAAGGTTTAGTTCCGGTATTCTTGATCGTATGCTCGGTTTCCGATCCCAGAAAGTATAAATCACCTTCACTTCCCTGAAAATATTCCCCGTCAATAAACTCCTGACTCTCTCCTTCCAGCATCAATATGATTTCAGCCGGACGATGGGTATGGGGCGGGTGACTTTGAATTCCGGGATTTAGGGTAGTCACGTGCATCTCTAATCGCTTTAGCATAGCCGTAGGTCGCTCAAAGAATGATCGTACTCCGCCTTTTTTCCGTTCCTGAAACGGTATGTCTTTCCACTTGACGATTAAAGAACCGCCCGCTTCAGTGGCTCGTTGCTGATTGGGTTCCGATTTGGCAGTATAAAGCAGAATATAGAATGAGGCAGAGTCTTGCCCTACGTTCGTCAGGTTGTGCCGATCACCGGGCATTACTAAAGCAACGCTGCCCGGACCTAACACTTGCTTTTCTTCCTCAATAACCACTTCTACCGAACCTTCCTTGATAATAATTAACTCCTCCCGCTGCTCGTGAGTATGAAGCGGATGCAGCGGTTGCCCGGGAGATAAGGTAGTAGCGTGTAGTTCTAAGTGAGATAAGTCGTGGGTACTTCCCTTCAGAAAGTGTCGCCGTACCCGAATATCCGACGAAGTGATCTTCGCTTCCTCCCAACGGTAAACTTTAGATCCTACTGGAGGCTGTTGGGCAATTAGTGGCATGCTAATAGACAAAAGGATAATTAGTAAAAACAGCATAGGATATGGTAGGTTAGGTATCAAAATAGCGGAATTAATCAGGTAGACCAAGTTAGTTGAAGCTTTTACTCATTTTCTTACCTAACCATTGCTGCTTTTCGTCTCTCAATGATATGAGTAGTCACTCAAACCTTACCGAAAGGTCAATGACGTGGGAAGCTGCCCGTCAACCTTTTCCGATACCTTGCCGACGCGGGAAACGGGCTATCAAATCCTTCCGACGGGGTAATTCCCGTGTCGGGAGACAATCAAACTAGTCCGACGGAGTAATTCCCGCGTCAGGAAGCCAATAAACTGATCCGGTAGGTAAATTCCTGCGTCGGCAGTAAATCTTACTTCATTTAAAGGGGAGCAATTGAGGATTGATCTATATCACGTATAACGGTATTATTTATTATCGAGTACCTGACCGTCTGCGAATGCTTTGCGCTTTATTCTTGTTAGATTCTTTCTGCAGAAAAGCTATTACGACGCCCGGACAGCTATATATCACACGGGTTAGCTTGTTAGGCGATAAGTTTTTATATTTCTGAACAGACTACGCCTAGCATTATGAGAAGATATAGTCTCTTTCTATCGTTATTGTTCGTATTAATCTCTATCGCATCATTATCAGCCCAAGAAATCCCCTTTAGCCGAGGTATTAATCTTACCGGCTGGTTTCAGGCTGGAAGTGCCCAGCAAGTGCAGTTTACTCGCTATACCAAAAAGGATTTTGAACAGATCAAAAGCCTGGGTTGCGATGTGGTTCGCTTGCCAATCAATCTCCACTACATGACCAACGGGGCACCCAACTACGTAGTTGACCCACTCTTTTATGAATTCCTTGACCCAGTGGTTGATTGGGCCGAAGAGTTAGATCTGCATCTGATCTTGGACAACCATACTTTTGATCCGGCGGTAAGCACCGATCCTGCAGTAGGGGAGGTACTGAAAAAAGTTTGGCCTCAGCTCGCCGCTCGCTACCAAAACCGTTTTGAAAAATTGTATTACGAAGTGCTGAACGAACCCCACGGTATTGCCGATGATGTCTGGAACGCTATTCAGGGGGAGGTAATCCAGGCGATTCGGGCAGTAGATACTAAGCACACTATTATTGTAGGCCCAACTAACTTTAATAGCTATTATCGTCTTGATCAAATGCCGGTTTACGAAGATGATAATCTTATCTACACCTTTCACTTCTACGACCCGTTTATCTTTACCCATCAGGGAGCTAGTTGGACAACTCCTTCTATGGGACTTCTACGCGATGTGCCTTTTCCCTATCAAGCTAGCCAGATGCCGGAGTTTCCTAATGGGTTGCAGGGGACTTGGATTGAGTCAGCGTTTGACAACTACGGCCAAGAAGGATTTGTATCCCAAGTACGTTCGCGAATAGCAATTGCCGCCAGATTCCAAGAGGAGCGACAAGTTCCGGTATTCTGCGGCGAGTTCGGAGTGTATATTCCCAATAGCGACAATAGTTCTCGAGTATTTTGGTACGAAGAAGTACGAAAAATACTAGAAGAAGCCAATATCTCCTGGACGATCTGGGACTACCACGGTGGGTTCGGCCTGTTTGAAGAAGGCGATAACGATTTGTTTGAGCACAACTTAAACACCGAATTACTTCAGGCTCTAGATTTTAATGTTCCCCCTCAAACCGAATACCAGCTCCGTCCCGATAGTACCGGTTTTCTCATTTATAACGATTTTGTAGGTGAACGAATCAACCTGAGCAGTAATTCCGACGGACAGGTGAATCTCTACGCCACTGATCAGCCTAACAACGGGCAATACTGCTTGTACTGGACCGAGGCCCAGCAGTATAACACAATTGCTTTCGACTTCGCCCCAAATAAAGATTTATCGCAACTAATTAATCAAGATTACACGCTGAGCTTTTTGGTACGAGGAACCGATCCTTCGCTGAGGTTTGACATTCGTTGGTTAGATACGGATACCGGGGCGGATGATTTGCCCTGGCGCATGGGCACCACCATTGGTGAAGATGTTGCGTCCTTTGATCGCTTTTGGCACGTAGTTCGTATTCCGCTCCAGAGATTCGTGGAGCAAGGAGCTTGGGAAGGCGAGTGGTACGAACCGGAGGGAAAATTTGATTGGTCGGCAGTTGACCGATTGGAGATTGTGGCGGAACGGCAGGACTTCGGCGATGCTCAATTGTGGTTTGATAATATTCAGCTTACCAATCAAGACACCGTGCAGGTTTTAGACCCTACAGCCTTTACACAAGTAATCACTGCTCTGCCGAACGATAATCTGACCGAGGCAATGGTTAGAATGTACCCCAATCCGGTGCAGTCGTCCTTACAAGTGGTCGGTAAACCGACTCAGCATTATCGCTACGAACTCTCAAACTCATCGGGGCAGATACTTCGGCAAAATACGTTTACTGAGGCGGCTGAATTATCAGTTTTGGAACTAACATCGGGCATTTACTTGCTCCGCGTCACTGATGATCAGGGCAGTTTATCGGTACACCGATTTGTCGTTCGCTAAGTGCGTTATTCTTCAAGTCCTAGAATCTTCAGGGCGTTGGTGCGATATACTTTTTCCAGCACGTCGGGGGGTAAATCATATCCATTAAAGGCCCAATGGTAGCTAGAGCGATTGCGATCGTAAAAGTGTTCGTCATCTGTTTCCATAATGCGAAACAGTAAGCGATACATCGCTGGCTCGGTGCCCATATCAGTTCCAAAGACTAGGCGATCTTGATATTTTTCGTAAAAGCGGGCTACGTAGCGCGGAATAGTTGCGGTTTCAGCGTAGCGGGCGGCATTATCCGCGTAAAGGTTGGGATACTGATCAAATAGGTTACCTAAGATAGATAGATCGTAGGAGCAGTTAGCATAGTGACAAGCAATAAACGTGGTATTGGGATTATCTCGTACCGCATTTTCTAGAATCTTTACCATACCTGCATGCCCCACAATATCAGGTTGGTCATCCAATCTCCACTTATAAGCGTTCATTAGCCCGTCATTTTGCTCGTTCATAGGTTCATACATCCACATCGGTTCCGCTACGTGAATGCTAATAGGAATACCCAGTTCACCACATTTCTTGATTAGTGGTTTCATCCGAGGGTCATCAATGTGCATGCCGAATGCTTTAGTAGGGCTCGAGTAGAACAGACCTTTTCCCTTATCACCCAGTTCACCAACGCCTTTAGCCCCCATTTTCACACAGCGTTCTAGTTCAGCTACCGCTGCCGGACCGTAATTGGGCTGATCGTAGCCCGTATAGTCAAATCCACAAAAAAGAATGAACCGATCAGGGTACTGGTTATAAATTTGAGCGAGTGAGTCAAAGGTCTTTCCAGTTTGATAAGTCATTACTACTGACTTATTGACTCCTACTGAATCCATGACGCGAATCCAATCTTCAACTTGTTCTGGGCTATCGGGGTAGCTATGCGAGTGTAGGTCAATCACTGGATATTTCGCTTTCTCAATTTGGTGGGTTTCGATTTGATATAGCGAAACCGGGCGATAATCTTTTAGCAGAATCTGCTCAGGCGAGTTGGGCTGGCTTTGGGCGTACAAAGGGTAATTAGCTACTGTAGATAAAATAATCCAAGTTAGGAAGGTAATAGATGCTTTCATAGTAGGTTTTGTTAGTAGTTAGCAGGTGAGATAATATACTAATTTGCTATTCACAATCAACCTCATAATTGACAGTAAAAATGATAGACGCTCAATTTTACATCCGCGTTTGAAGTTTTGAGAACCGAAGGGGTTTGATTGTGGTGCAGTAAACCAACTATTACAATTGGCGTAGAAGTAGAAGAAAATAAACAAGCGCTTCTTTTGAAGCAGTCTGTAGAACAGCAAACAAACAGGAAAATGATTACACTTAACATACACAATGATGACCCAGAACAGAGCAAGATTGTAGAGAAGATACAGTCTATGTCGCTAGCCCATCAAGTGAACATATCTGAACAGCCAATACGCCCCGTTATGATCGCGTACGGTAAAGAGTATGTTGGGTTTGAAGCTATTTCTGTCGGCATATTGGAGCTGGAGCGACTCGTTAAAGACTGGTACGAGTGCCGATGCGATAAGTATGAGTTTGACGAACAATAGCGGCAGTATCGGTCTCACGATTCGCCATGAATTAGGCACTATAAAATGAGTACAAAGTATAAAAGCAAAAGCCATTATAGTACCACCCGAGAACTTTTTCCAACCCGGAAACACTGAGCCTATCTATATATTGGGCTGTGATTAACCTCCCCTTCACATTCAAGTTTTAATTCTCATAACTCACGCAAGTGGATTGCCATCTGGCTGATTCCATACTTAAATTACTATCTACACGCTTTTAAATGATAGTTCTTGTAAAATGAGATTTAGGTTTAGGCTACTTTGAAATTGGCTCTAACGAAGTAAAAATTGATTAAGGGTTACGTCAAGATAAGAATTCCTAAACTATACGACAGCGTAATCGCAGAGGCATTAGGGAAATCAGAAATTTAGCTTGTTCTCTTCAAAACATGTAACTCTCAAAGATTTTAGCTAAACAGCAGCATCCTATCAATGCCTTCTTGTATAGATATTCACCACGAAAATTACATGCCATAGAAAAGTATGAAACATTTACTAGTATGGGCGAATCACCCCGCATTAGACCTGATTTCTCTGATTTGGAACGAGTGACTGTGCCGCGGTAACTTCAAAAAAGAGTGGATTAATTCTTTCTTGAATATATCTCACATGACATAAAACTGTAAAAATTTAATGTTAGGTATAATCTTTTATTTTTATGGTTCTGTAT
>JGI12210J13797_10708360_pt1 | contig 14410 bp, 9 predicted proteins | sample ElkSlonscriptome_3_FD_13797 | JGI IMG/M metagenome (IMG submission 13797)
ACAATTTCTTAACATTGGATTAGGCGGTTGCTTCAAAGAGTTTACTTATTCTGAGTAAGTACTGGCTGCGGCAACAAGTACCTAAAATCACAGGCAACTTTTTTGATAAAAAATGGGTTGGGCGTAAGGTTGGCAGAAACACAGGAAAACACTATATTTGCGCCTCGTTTCTCAACAGACAGGGATATTAAGAGATGATATACATGTCTTATCCATTGTCAATTATTAATTTTCAATTATATAAGTACCATGTACGCAATTGTTGACATAGCCGGAAAGCAGTTTAAAGTAGAAAAAGATCGGTTCGTGTATGCCCCTAGTGTGGCAGGCGACGCCGGCGCTTCCGTAGAATTTGATCGAGTACTACTTATCGAAGACGATAATGGAGTAGAAGTAGGCACTCCCACCGTGGGTGGAGCTCGCGTGGCCGGAACCATTTTGGAGCACGGTCGAGGCGATAAAGTGATCATATTTAAGAAAAAACGCCGTAAGGGCTACAAGAAAAAGCAGGGACACCGCCAAGGTTACTCCAAAATCATGATTGATGATATTCTGCTAAAGGGTCAGAAGGCAAGTAAGAAAGCTAAAAAGGAGGAAGCTCCGCAAGCTGATTCTCCAAAGCCCGAGGCGGTACAGGCGGAAGCTGCTGTGGCTGATGATTTGAAGAAAATCAACGGAGTGGGACCCGCTTTTGAAAAAGCCCTGAACGAACACGGAATTCATACCTATCAGCAAATTATCAATCTCTCTTCGGAAGAAATTGAAAAATTGACTGAGGAAGTGGATGGTGTTACCGTAGAGATGGTGCAGGATGATTGGATTCCTCAGGCAAAAGAACTGAACGCTTAAAAATAAGGTTAACCTAATTAAACAGAAAATACGATGGCACATAAGAAAGGAGCCGGTAGTTCCAAGAACGGACGCGATTCGGAAAGTAAACGACTTGGCGTTAAAAAATTTGGTGGCGAAAATGTGATCGCTGGAAACATCATCGTTCGCCAACGAGGCACGAAGCACCATCCGGGTGTAAACGTAGGCATGGGCAAAGATCACACACTTTTTGCCTTGACCGACGGTAAAGTGCAATTTAAGAAAGGTCGTCAAGACCGCTCTTACGTTCATATTGTGAACGAGGCTTAAGAACTCTTTTCAAAATTACCTACTTGCCAGTTCCTACCCAGGGATTGGCTTTTTATGTTAATGGTCCTCCGTAACTTTTTACAATACCTTACACCTCTGCTAAAAGCTGCTATATTATAACTAAAGCGGACACCTGAAAAGGTAAATTTACTCGTTACATAATCAACATTGTGCCGAGCAAATTACCATGAAAAGACAGATACTAACAGTTTTTATCATCTTCTGGGGAGCCACCTACCATCAATTGGCAATCGCCCAGGATGTACCATCTCCCGATTATTTGGCTGAAGCCCAAAAAAAAGTAGCGAATCAGGATTGGTCGGGAGCTAAAGTAGCTTACACCCAGTACATCGTTCAACACCCGAAGAAGCCCGAGGGCTATGAAGGTCGCGGTATTGCTAATTACCAACTGGAGAAGTACGATGCTGCGCTGGAAGACCTAAACCAAGCCGTAGCGTTTCGGGCGTATAGTGCCGATGTGTTTTACTACCGAGGATTGCTTCAGTACCGTAATCAGGATTACCGACAGACAGTTTTAGACCTGAGCAAAGCCATCAAGGAGGGAACGAAGCAAGCCGATGCGTACTACACTCGCGGAAATGCTCATTTCCGAATCGACAGTTACGCCGAGGCCATCAAGGATTATAATCAAGCGATAGCTTTAGGTCAGCAGGGTGAACTAGTGTTCAACAACCGGGGTAAAGCAAAATTCTATCAGCGTGACTACGCAGGGGCGGCTGAAGACTTTACGCAAGCAGTAACTGTGAAAGAAAGCTACGCCAAAGGTTGGAGCAATTTGGGTGAAGCGCAGTATCAACTTAAGCAGTGGGACGCCGCCATCAAATCGTATCAAAGAGCAACTAGTCTGGGAGAATCTTCTAAAGAAGCTACCTTTCAAGTAGCCATGGCGCATCGGGAACTAAAGCAGCACGAAGAAGCGCTACAAGCTTTCTGGCAGGCTGAGAAAGAAGGAATCAGCGGTTCAGAACTTAATTATTACCGAGGGATCACTGCCTTCGCTGCGGAAAAATATAACGAGACGGTACGCGACTTAGAAAAAATTGTTAGCGCGAAAGAAGCCGAGTGGCTGACGGATGAACTGTATCGCTATCTGGGATTAGCCTACAAGCAACTTAATCAATCGACACAAGTAATTGCCACGCTAGAGAAAATCGAATTAGAAAACCGCACTTCCGAAGTTTGGATGGCTTTGGGTACTGCGTACTTCGCTCAGAAAAATTACCAAAAAGCGGTAGAGGCTTGGGTGCCAGTAAAAACGGAGGTTGAAATTGCTCACCTGCTAGGAAAAGCCTACATCTACCTAAAACAGCCGCAGGATGGTATGCCATTTTTGACCAAAGCTATTGAAGCCGGTTCTGAAGAAGCCGAGCTATTTCATATGCGAGGGGCTATTTTCTACGATCAAAAGCTCTACGAACCATCCCTGGCCGACATTCAGCAAGCCCGGGAGTTGGGCATCACCGATGGAAAGAATTATGCTTTGCTAGGCGGTGCTCAGTACTATCTAGGACAATTTCCATCAGCAGCGGAGAATCTGGAAAAAGCGGTTTCTAAGGGAGAGAAAACGGATGAAGTGTACTACACGCTAGGTAACACTCAAGCTCAGGTTCAGAATTTCTCTAAAGCCATTCCCAACCTAAAGCAAGCCATTGAGCAAGGTCGGGGTGATATGATTACCTATCGGCACTTGGGAGAAGGGGAATACCGAGCGAAGAACTATACTGCGGCCGTAGAAGCCCTCAGTTTGGCAGTGCAAGAAGGGGCTGATGACTTACTGGTCTACGAGCGACTAGGAAACGCCAAATTCTTCATCAAAAACCAAACTGCTATCGATGAGCTTAATCGGGCTATTACCCTGGGTAGCCAGGATACGCTGGTTTACTGGCACCGAGCTAACATTCGATTAGATCAAGGCGAAACCCCACCGGCTATTCAGGATTTAGATCAAGCGGTAACTTTGGGTGCCATAGGTGCTCAAGTGTTTTTGAAGCGAGGGCAGGCTAAACTGGAGCAAGAAAATGTACCTAGTGCATTGGCCGACTTTAACCAAGCTATTGCTAAAGACACTCAACTTTCAGAAGCCTACTTGTATCGGGGGCAGGCGTATTTTCTACAGGAGAATTATGCAAAGGCTGAAGAAGATTTAGCTCAGGCGAGTAAAGCCGGTATCAGTACCAAGCTACTTTACAAGTTGCTGGGGTACTCACTGTATCAGACCAAAGCGTATGAGCGGGCGTTGTCCGCGCTGAACGAAGCCATTACGATGGGAGTTAACGAACCCCAGGCGTACCGCTACCGAGCCGAAATTTATTACGATCAGCAGAACTATCAAGAAGCTCAGAAGAATATTGATCGGGCTTTTCAGTTGGGAGAAGATTCTCAATCGGCCTACGCCTTGAGCGGACACAGCGCCGCTTATCTGGATCAACCCAAGCGAACAATTACTGATTTGACTAAGGCTATTGAAAAAGGGGCTGATGATGCGTTGGTGTACAGCCACCGGGGAAATGCCTATTTCACTCAAAAAGACTATCAGGCGGCGGCTACCGACTTAGATCAGGCGGTGAGTAAAGGAGCGAACGACCTACTTACGCTTTACAATTGGGGAAATTCCCAGTTTTTAACCGACGATTATGAAACGGCTATTCGCGCCTACGATGAGGCACTAGCCAACGGCGGTCAGCAAGATGCTGAAAAAGCACCGCTTATTTATAATAACCGAGGTAAAGCTAAATTTCTACTAAAAAACTATAGTAAAGCCATCGCTGATTTTGATCAGGCTATCGCCAATAAGTCAGACTATACCAGAGCCTATCATAACCGAGGCACGGCTAAATTCTTGGTGGAAGACTATCCGGGAGCTATTCAGGATTTTACAAAAGCCCGTGAACTTGATAGCCAGGAAACGGATATTTTCCGCATGATGGGAATTGCGTACTACCGAACCGATCAGTATCGGCAAGCAGTGGATGAATTAGATCAGGCGGTAGAGTTTAAAGAAACCGATGATCGGGTATTCTTTGCCCGCGGAGTATCCCGCTACCAAACCATTGATAGTCTATCTGAAGAAGAAAAAGACGAAGCGTATCTGGCTGTAATTGCAGATATCAACCAAGCCATTGATCAAGGAACCGAAGAACCCCTCGCTTTTCTGATTCGGGGCTACGCTAAGTTTGACGGTAAAAAATATGATGAAGTAATAGTTGATCTAGATCAGTCTATTAACCTGGGAATCAACGATCCAGAGGTATACTTTAAGCGAGGATTTGCTAAATACGAAACCCGCGACTGGAAAGGTGCTCTGAGCGATCTATCTACGGCAATCGGTAAGCAAAGTAATTATCCACAGGCTTACGCAGTGCGCGGTAATGCTCGTTTCCGCCTTAAAGACTACTCCGCAGCATTGACCGACTATAACCAAGCTATTCAGCAAGGCTGGGAAGAGGCGAGCATCTATAATAACCGGGGTAAAGCCAAATACAAATTGGAGAAATACGATGTTTCTCTCGCTGATTATTCCCAGGCAATTGCGCTGGACTCAGCCTACACGCTGGCATACGAGAACCGGGGAGTTGCTCATTTCAAACTGGAAAAGTACCAAGAGGCTCGAGATGATTTACGAGTAGTTGAGAAAGCACAAGCTGAAAAGATTGACGTGGGTATTATCTATTATCTGGCCGATGCCTACTATTATTTAGAAAATTATCCGGTAGCTATTGGCTACTACGACGAAGCGATTGATAACGGTATTCAGGAGAAACAAGCGTACTATCGACGAGGCTTGGCGTATTTGAAACGAGAAAATTATGACCAGGCGGCGGTAGATTTCACCAACGCTATTAATCTAGATAAGGAGGATGCTCAGCTACTAGTAGATCGGGCCACGGCTCGTTCGTTTATGGGTGATTACAATGGGGCTCTAAGCGATTTCAATCAAGCTCTAGAGCTTGACCCTGCGTTGGAAGGAGTGTATTACAATCGGGCGTATTTACGGGAAGAGCTAGAAGATTACAAAGGGGCTATTGAAGATTATACCAAAGTGATTTCACTGAACCCACAGGATGCTGAAGCCTACTACAATCGGGCTAATCTGTATGTGTTAGAAGAAAATTTAGAAGCAGCCTTAAAAGATTTTGAGCGAGCAATTGGTAACGACGATCAAAACCCCGATTATTTTCGTGGTCGAGCCATGATCTACTATCAGCAGGGCGACCCTAAAGCCTGCGGAGACTGGCAACAAGCCCAAGCTCTCGGCGACTCTAAAGCTGAGTTCTTTCTAAAGAAGTATTGTACGCAGTAGGAATAATGCTGAGTGTGATAATTCCAGGTGTTATTGTGTTAGTGTGTTCAAGTATTCGTGTAATTTTGAGTACTCAGAACCATAACACCTCTAACCATTGAAAATCCGCCGAAAAACCCAGCAGTGTTTGAACTGCGGCCTTACGCTCAATACTGTTTATCATTACTGTCCCCGCTGTGGGCAGGAAAACAATGACAATAATGTTTCTTTCGGTACTTTTATCGACGAGTTTTTTGCCAATTATTTTTCTTTTGATACTAAGTTTGCCAAAAGTGCTATCCCTTTTCTAATAAAGCCCGGCTACCTCACTAATCGTTTCAATGAGGGGCAACGAGTGAGCTACGTACATCCGCTTCGCCTGTACTTGATTATTAGTATTATCTTCTTCTTTCTAGCTACTTGGGCCGTGCGTAGCTCCATAGAAGAAGTAGCATTGGAAAGTACCATCCTACCTGATGATGTTGAGGAAGCTGACTCGACTCAGGCTTTTGCCGGATTACAGAAGATTTTGAACGTTTTAGAAGATGAAACCCTTTCTGATCGGGCTGCGCTGGATTCATTACAAAGTCTAGATACTTTTGATATGGACAGCACTGCTTTAACAATGAAAATATTTCATCAGGTACGGCGAGTAGCCCAAAACGATCTGGATGTCTTTGCTGGATTTGTGCTGCAAAATATGCCGATCATGATGTTCCTACTGATTCCATTGTTCGCGCTGATGCTTAAGCTATTTTATATCCGCCGAAAGCAGTGGTTATACGTACAACATCTGGTTCATGCGCTACACTTGCACGCCTTTTTTCTTTTCTTACTAATTCTATTGGTTCTGCCTTATTTAGTTTTCGACGTAAGTGAATTGGCAGCTGAATGGATCAATATAGTTATAACGCTAGTCTTAATAATCTACGCTTTATTTTCATTTCGGCGGGTCTACCAACAAGGATGGTTTACAACTGTAATTAAACTATTTATGGTAGGGTTAGTATACTTTTGGATATTGCTTATCTTCGGATTGTCAGAAGCTATGATCTCATTTATGTTGTTCTAACGTGGAAACAAAGCCAACCTACGATGTTATTCTTGCCGGAGGCGGAGCTGCTGGATTAAGCCTCCTCTACCATTTGCTGCAAAGTGATTGGAAGGATCGTCGAATTCTGTTGATCGACCGGGAACGTAAAAAGCAAAACGATCGTACCTGGTGCTTCTGGGAAGTCGGTTGTAGCCCTTTTGAGAAAATTGTCCACCAGCAGTGGCAGCATATGTATTTTCGCAGCTCTGATTTTTCTGAGCTATTGGATTTGCAGCCCTACACCTACAAAATGATTCGCGGAATTGATTTTTATCAGTACGTCTATCGAACTTTGGCTGATTTTCCTAACGTGACGGTGCTAAACGAGGAGGTGCAAGAGCTCAGAGAAAGCGAAGGTCTAGTCCAAGTTGTCACTGAGCGAGATACGTATCAGGGGAGCTGGGTGTTTAGCAGCTTACGCGATGAAGATGAAGCTAGGCAGGCCAACGGACGTCAGTACTTGCTTCAGCATTTTAAAGGTTGGGAGATACGCACCTATCAACCTCATTTTAATCCGCAGGAGGCCACGCTGATGGATTTTAGAATTGACCAACAGGGCGACTGTCGCTTTATGTACGTGCTACCAACAGATGAACAAACGGCTTTGGTGGAGTACACTGTCTTCTCAGCTCAGCTATTAGATTCAGAAAAATACGAGCAAGAACTTCAGCGATACATGTCCGAATACCTTGGCCTAACTGATTCAGACTATCAAGTGATGCATGGGGAGTTTGGCGTGATACCCATGACGGACATGACCTATCCAAGCGAGCAAGGTAAACGGATTATTCGGATTGGTACGGCAGGGGGAGCTACCAAAGCATCTACCGGTTATACTTTTCAACGTATCCAGCGAGATAGTCAACAGCTCGTAAAGCAACTGACTACTACCGGTAAAATCTCTGCGGATAGGTTCAGCAACAAGCGTTTTCACCTGTTTGATAGTGTGCTACTGAATGTGATGGCACGCAACTTTTATCCGGCAGGTAAAGCCTTTGCTGACCTATTTAAAAAGAATCCCCCAGCACGGGTACTTCGCTTTTTAGATGAAGATACTCATTTGGGGGAAGATTTCGCGATCATGAATTCAGTGCCTAAAATGCCTTTTATCAAGGGCACTTGGTTTGCGCTACAGTCTAAAATTATGGCTGCTAGCTATTAATCTCTGAGATTATTATATGAGGATAAATATTTGGCAATCAGTATCTTAGAGAGAGAGTCTTAAATAATTACTATATATAAATTAACTATTGCCTTTTAGGGTAGCTTCAACACCCCGAAGTTCGGCTAAACCTCTGAGACGGCCTATGGCGGAATACCCTGGGTTGGTTTTTTTGTGTAAATCATCCAACATCTTATGACCATGATCGGGCCGCATTGGAATGGGATCACTTATACCTTTTGCCCGTTGTTCTTTTTCTAATGCTACCGCGGCTTTTACTACATTCACCAGATTGGCACTACCTTCCAAATGATTGGCTTCGTAGAAACTGCCGTTCACATCATTGCTTTCTCGCTGCACACTACGAAGGTGAAGAAAGTGAATGTGATTTCCCAATCGCTCTATCATTCCTGTCAAGTCATTATCGGGGCGAGCTCCGTATGAGCCAGTACAAAAGGTGAGTCCGTTATTGGGTGAATCTACCATAGCTAGCAAATTATGAGCATCGGCTTCAGTACTCACCACCCGAGGTAGACCTAGTAAAGGGCGAGGTGGATCATCGGGGTGGATAGCCATATTGACCCCAGCTTCCTCGGCTACCGGAATTACTTTCTCCAGAAAATACTGCAAGTTCTTCCGCAACTGCGCCTCATCAATAGATTGGTACTGATCCAGTACTTCCTGAAACTCTTGTAGGCTATAATCTTTATCCGAACCAGGTAAACCTGCAATAATATTTTGCTGGAGCTGCTGCGCTCGCTGTTCGTCTAACTGATCGGCGTATTGTTTGGCTTGCTGTTGTTCAGCCTCAGAATACTCTTGTTTGGCACCGGGTCGTTGCAAGATATAAAGATCAAAAGCCGCAAAGGCTGTTTGGTCGAATCGTAGTGCTGTAGACCCGTCGGGTTGGTGGTAATCCAGGTCAGTCCTAGTCCAATCAAGCACCGGCATGAAATTATAACAAACCGTTTGAATATTGTTAGTCCCTAGGTTGTGAATACATTCTTGAAATACAGCAATGTCCCGATCTCTATTTTCATTACCAATCTTAATGGCTTCAGTTACCGGAACGCTTTCTACTACCGACCAGCGCAAGGTGCTACGCTGAGGAGCATCTTCTATCAATTTTTTGCGTTCAGCAATTGCTTCGTTAGTCCATACCTGTCCGGCAGCAATGTCGTGAAGGGCGGTAACAATTCCAGTGGCTCCAGCTTGCCGGATGTCATCAAGTGCAACTGGATCGGCGGGACCGTACCAACGCCAAGTATATTCCATAGTATTAAGATTATAGAGTTAGTAATAAAGTGGCTGGTAAAGTACAAATGTTGGAGCGGAGATACTAGCTGATAATGGGTTACGATGCATTTAAGGGGCAGCCTTGGAAGAATGCAAAAAAACAGCTAATTTTATCAAGGAATATTTATTTTTTTACCATCAAATCCGTTAGCTTGCATAAGAGAAAAAACTGATCCATTTTTATAATTATCGCTAAGTATTCGCGTTACAAGAGAAACGATCTGTTTTCAAGAATTTTTTTAGCTGGCGCCCCAATTTAATCTTTAGTATGAAACTAACCCTGCGAGCCCTAATTTTCTGTTTAGTAGGATTATTCGCCTGTGAAGAATCGGCGGATGAAGCTATCAATACGCTTGGTACTGAAGTAGATGTGGAAATGAAGGAGTACTTGGAGGGTGACCAACGATCGTTAATGTTTAAATTCTTTACTTCCCGCGATTTTGGTTGCATCAATCACCGGATTAGTTATAACTTTCAGCAGGAAAACAGCGGGTTGGCTATTCGGCTGAACGAAGTTGAAGAACCTGCTGCTTGCCTGAAAGCAATGGGGCCAGCCTCGGCCTTCGTTAATGTAGGATCATTAAATATTGGTGAGTATGAGTTTAGTCTGCAAATTGGTGAGGGTATCACTAACACCGGAATGCTAAATGTCACGCCTGAATCATACCAATTAGTGTTGAATGCTGAAGCAGGAATGAACCTCCAGACAATTCAATTGCAACGTATTCCTAAAAATGCGCTCTGGGGTAGTGTTCAATTTTTAGATAAGCGCAGTGACAATATTACCAACTCTTTCGTTAATCAACTTTCCAAGCTGGGAGCTACGCAGGATAAATTTGACAAAGGTGATTATGGTTTCTTTGAAGTAGATGCTTCTGGTAAAGTAAGTCCGAAAACAGTCACTGGCGATGTCTCTCCTTTTACATTCTTAATGAATTATCGGGGTGATGAGACTGAGTTAGTAGCGTTGCTATCTGATATCAATCGTAACTACGGCGACGAAGTAACTATCCGGTTGCGTACCGCTCAAGGGAGTGAGTACCGAAGCTGGGACTTACACTAATAGCTGATAGTTCACGGTTCATAGCCGACATTCCACTGAATAATTGAGTGATTGAATTGTTGAACGCGAAATTGTCATTAGTTAATTATTCATCAATCACTTTCCCTTCTTCCCATTTTACCCGAAGTACCTGGGCTGACACTTTCTGCTTCTGAAAGAAATTAAGCCAATAAAGCTGTTGCGCTGAAAGCTGGTCGTTAGGCGATTTTACTTCTATAAAGCAATACTCTTTTTTGTTCCAGACAAATAAATCAGGAAATCCTCGACTATTCTCCTTCAAATCTTTCGCCATCTCCATCAAAATCGTCCCAATTTGCTTAGCTTCCAACTGCTGATAGCATTGTTCCACCAAGGGCAAAAGCGATTCGTGCCAACCCACCATAGGATTACTCATTCCTAGCTTGGTTTCGTAGTGGTGGCGAATGATTTTTTTGAAGCGACGGGGCTTCTCTAAGACTGCTAATCGCTGAGTTAGCTTCTGCTTTCGTCTCTTCAGAAAGTTAGGAGTGTAAAAGTCAGTGGGACGAGCTTGAAACGGATGATGAATAGCTTCGCAATCTTCATCAAAGATAATATCCCAGAATAGTAGTCCAAAGAATCCGCGCCAAAGGTAGTTTTCCGTAAACTCGCCCTCGTAGCCTTGATCCTGATAATGTTCCAGTACACCTAATTCAACACAACCTTGCACTTCGGTAGGTAACGTAATGCTAGGGCTGCTGTACAGCACATCGGTGGCTTGCTTGCGTCGTTTTTTCTTGGCAATCCGGTTATAAAAATCTTCTGCAAAAAATTGCTCTTCGGCATTTTGCGGACTTTCCATTATACACTGGCACAGCGCAATGGATTCTTCTTTACAACCCAGTTTGTGTAACAAGCGAACCCGTCGCTCCCGGGCTGGAGGCTTATCTGTCTGGTGATACATTCCTAGCGCAAACTTCGGATGGCTTTGCTGCTCTAGTAGCTTTCCTATTTTAAGCGAAAGTCGATCGAAGGTAGGCAGAGCTAAAGCGCAAAACTGTTCGCGAGATAAGCTTCGACTTTGAAACCATTGATAAATCTCATCGGCTGGGGCAACCACTTCATCTCGTAGTACTCTAAAATCCTGATAGACCCGAAGCATTTTAAACGTGTCTTCCGCTTCCCGGCGAGTTTTGTAAGCCGCCTTTAGTTTATCTTCGTTGAATAATTCATTCTTAATAATTCCCAGATCGCGCACTACAAATTGAGTCATATCACTATGAATATCGCCAAAATAAAGAAAGCGGAGCATTGCCACTTGTTCTTCGTAACTAACACACACAATATCTTCTAGCTGGCGTAGTGCGCTAATAATTTTTCGGTGATTCAAATGCTCCGTAGCGCAAGCAATGAGTTCGGGTTTCTTCAGGGAGCGATAACCCTTTGGTAAATCTTCTTTTGGTAAAAAAGAAAGTAGTTCGGCTTTGGGAAAAATACTTAAAATTTCAGCGAAGGTAGCACAGTGCCGGGAGCAGAGGCGACTAAAAAATTTCTGTTGGCAAAGTAGGTTCGTTGTTTCTAAGAGATTTCTAATCTCAGCGTAATTCAGTTTAGAGACTCGGAAAAAACTCCCTTTACGGTTGGTCAAGCGAACGAATAGACAACGGGCATCTTCGGGCAATGCAAGAAATTTCCGAACAAAGTTCTTCTCCCGCCGGCTCATCAATCTACCGGACTTTTCCTGCACAAACCGAAGCAACGCCTCGAAGTTATCCAAGTAGTATTTTTCTGGTAGTTCTATCAGCGAAGATGTTTTCATGTTATTTGCAGTCGATAGTCATTGGTTTTTATTGCGGCATATCGCTGTTTGGATGTATAGCAGCACGCTCTCCCGCTACACACCCCTCTTCCAAATCGCTGAGTTGAAGCTCGAGCGCATTGATTGAAATTTGAATTTCTCGAACCGATAATCCTAAGGACGCTAACAACAGTAGCAGGCTAGCACCGAACACCCATTTTCCAAATTCGTACTCTTCAGCAAAAAGTAAGAACATACATAATACACACAAAAACAAGCTTAAAATTCCCAAACCTTGCATATTTCGGGTGAGAATTACACGCTTACGTAAATTTTCAATTTGGCCACGTACCCGATTATCGTGACTCTGATTATACTGGGAGTGCAGCTGCCGAATCAGAGCCGCAATGGCTAAAAAACGGTTAGTATACGCTAATAGCAAAAGTGAGATAGCGGGGAAAAGTAAGGCCGGGGTAGTCAGGTTTAAATCGCTCATGGTTAATAATTTTGGATTAACTACTAATCGAGTTCATAAAGTCATCAGAAGCTTTGAACAGAGTTGAGACGGAAAATTAGAAAATAATTTTGTGTGCGAAACAAATTTCAACGAATAGTAAATACGGGTTTCCTGACTTTAAATACCTGATTGAAGCAAGAATATTTTAAGTGGAAAGAGGCTTTGTTATTAATGGTGATTGGGTAATTTTGTGCTTTAATTCAGCACAATAAACAAGTAATGAAGAAAATCTTACTAACGAATTTATTGGGAGTAGTCGCCTGTTTCTGGTTCACGGCTGCAATAGCTCAAAACACGGTTGATTACACCGTTCAGGGTAATGTTACTGACGAATACGACGAACCCCTAATAGGTGCTACCGTGCAATTGGTCGGAACCAGTATTGGAACGGTTTCCGACATAAACGGTGACTATCGATTATCGTTTAGTCGCGCGCCGGGGACATACCAGTTAGCCATTAATTTTGTAGGGCATGAGCGGGTAACGGAGCCAATCACGCTAGATGCGAACAATACCAATATTACCATCAATAAATCATTGAAGATGGATTTGATTGGTTTAAGTGAGGTAGTGGTGACAGGCACGTCAGTAGCAACTAGTAAAAAACAGTTGGGCAACGCAATTTCTACTGTCTCCGGTGAAAAGGTCTCGGAAGTTGGAGCTATTGCTATTGACCAGGCTTTAGCCGGAAAAGTGGCTGGTGCATTGGTTCAGCAAAACTCGGGTAGCCCTGCCGGAGGTATCTCTATTCGATTGCGGGGCGTGAGTACCCTAGCCGGTTCATCCGACCCTCTGTACATTATTGACGGGGTAATTGTCAGCAATAGTTCAGCTCAGCTGGTAGATTTAGGTGGAAGTGCTCAAAACCGATTGGTAGATATCAACCCTAATGATATTGAGCGTATTGAAGTAATTAAAGGAGCCGCTGCTGCCGCTATCTACGGTTCTCGGGCTAATAATGGGGTAGTACAGATATTTACTAAACGGGGATCGCAGGGCGCCCCGAAGGTTACAATAAGCACCTCATTTCGGGTAAATGAATTAAGAAAAAAGTTACCGATCAATGATGCCCCATTCGTATTTACTGAGCCAACCAATTTAGACGATCTATCTACCACCCCCGTAGAGCGGTACGACTATCAGGATGATATTTTTCAAACGGGTATTGGTACTGATAGCTACGTAAGCGTGACGGGTGGGAATGAGCGTACCAAATATTTTGTATCAGGTGCCTACTTTTTAAATGAAGGCATTATTAAAAATCAAGATTATAAGCGATATAACGGGAGAATTCGCTTAGATCAAATTCTTAACGACTGGGCTAGTTTCTCATTTGGGGCTAATTATACACTTAGTAGTAGTAACGACGTGCCCAACGGGGGTATTAGTGCGGCCTACGGAGCTTTGACTGGATTTAGTTTTTCTAATAATATTACCCCGCTGATAGATGACGAAACAGGGCTGTTTAACAATACCAATGCTCGGGCAAATCCGCTAGAGGTAATAGAGGCCTACGATTTTAGTAATGAAACGAACCGGTTTATTGGCGACTTTCAGGTAAACCTGACTCCTGCTGATGGATTAACAATTGATTATGTATTGGGGGTAGATACGTACTCCTCAGTTGGTTTAGGGTTTATACCCGACCCCAATACAACGGGCCTATTCCCCACTGGCTTCTCACGTCGGTCTGACCGTAATTTCTTTCAGATGAATAATGACTTGAACATAGGTTATCAGACTGAGATACTTCCGGGAATTCAGTCTACTACGGCATTAGGAGGTACCGTACAGTACGAACAAGTTGAGAATATTGCTTTGGAAAGCACCGACCTTCCACCTTTTGTTAGAACCGCCGCTTCAGGTACATTGCAAGGCAGGGGTGAGTCTCGGCTTGAAACGGTAGTGCAGGGAGCTTTCTTGCAAGAAACTATCGGAATTTTTGACAAGATATTTTTAACGGGTGCCGTTCGAGTAGATGCTTCTAATCTGTTTGCCGAAGAAGAACGTACCCAGTTTTATCCTAAATTCAGCGGCTCCTACGTTATTTCAGAAGAGTCTTTTTTCCAGTCAGCTCTGGGTA
>JGI12210J13797_10556351_pt1 | contig 14409 bp, 12 predicted proteins | sample ElkSlonscriptome_3_FD_13797 | JGI IMG/M metagenome (IMG submission 13797)
GTCCGTCTCCTGATAGCGGTCGCCGCATTTTTCCGGCGCCAGTTTGCCTCGAATGTCGAGCATTCCCGAGAGAAAAAGCTGGGCCGCCAGATCGATGATCCCGGAGCCGCACATCCCCTTGGGCGGCAGGTCGCCGATGGTGCGGTATTCAAATTTCCGGGTCTTCGGGTCGATGGCGACGGTGTCGATGACCCCGGGGGCGGCCATCATGCCCATCCCGGCCACCCCGCTTTCCAGGGCCGGACCGGCCGCCCCGGCGCAGGCCACCAGCCAGTCTTTGTTGCCCAGAATCACCTCGGCGTTGGTGCCCACATCCACCAGAATGGCGGTCTCTTCGATGTCGTTCATGCCGGAGAACAGAATCCCGGCGATGAGGTCTCCGCCGAAATAGCTGCCCACATTGGGAAAGACCAGAATGCGGGCACGGGGATGGGCTTCGATTCCCATCTCTGCGGCCGACAGCACCCCGGGAGTGTTGACCGCCGGGATGTAGGGCTCCCGAATGATCCGGTCGGGGGGCAGCCCCATAAACAGATGGGTCATGGCGGTATTGCCGGCCAGGGCGATCAGGTAAATCTCATTCGGGGAGAGATCGGCGGTCTCGCACATCTCCGCCAGATTGCGGTTGAGGCCCGCCGCCACCATGGATTGAAGGGATTCCAGGCCGTCGGCATGGGCGTCGGTGTAGTGGATCCGGTCGAGGATGTCCGGGGCCACGGGGATCTGCGGATTGTCGAAGGCGGTTTCGCCCAGGGATGATCCGGTTTCCAGATCGATAAGGCGCAGGACCACCCGGGTGGTGCCCAAATCCACCGCCAGGCCCGCGGCCGGGCGGGGATCATCTTCAGCGGTGACGTCGATCAGCCGGTATCCGGTGCGCTCCCGAAAGACGATGCACCGAAGGTCGAAATTCCATTTTCTGATCCTTTTCGGCAAAACCCGCATCAGGTCCAGGTCCATTTGGACCGGCAGGTCTTCGCCCAGACGCCGTTTTAAAGCGCCGGCCAGACGATCGGCGTCGCCGGTGTTGTCTTTGAGGCTGGGCGGGGTCAGGGTCAGCCGAATGACCCGATGGCCGTTTGAGGATGGTCCGCCGGTCATTGCAGCAGCGGCTCCAGTTCTTTCAGGACCCGGTTCATGACCTTTCCGGCGGTGCCCGGCACCAGATAATCGCTGATGCGGCCGGTCAGCGGGGTCTCTTCCGGATTGATTTCGATGACCTTGGCCCCGGCCTGTTTGGCCACGATCGGCATGTGGGCCGCGGGCTGGACCACCGCCGAGGTGCCCACCACCAGCATGACGTCGCACTGGGCCGAAACCGCCCGGGACCGCTCCAGAGATTCGGGCGGGATCATTTCACCGAAAAAGACCCAGTCGGGCCGAAGCACCCCGCCGCACTCGCATTTAGGCGGCAGGGTCGAGATATCCACCCGGTGGGTTTCGATTTTGGATTCGCAGGACATGCACCGCTGCCGGGCGCAGTTGCCGTGAAACTCGATGACGTCGGTATTGCCGGCCTGCTGATGAAGCCCGTCCACATTCTGGGTGATGACGGTGGAAAGAATGCCCAGCTCCTCCAGCCGGGCCAGGCCTTTGTGGCCGGCATTGGGCCGGGCCCGGTCCACCACCTTTTTCAGGTCCTGAATCAGCACCTTCCAGACCTTGGCCGGGTCCCGCATGAAATACCGAATATCCCCGAACTCCATCGGGTCGACCTTTTCCCAGATGCCGCCCTTACCTCGAAAAGGCGGTATGCCGCTTTCCACCGAAATGCCGGCCCCGGTCAGGGCCACCACGTTTTTGGCCTTGGATAGATCTTTCGCCGCTCGTTTGATGAAGGTGTCCATTCTTCGTCCGTTTTATGGGCTGTGATCACCGTTCGGTCGAGCCTGAATAATAGATGGGCGGCCGAAACGGTAATCATTGCCGTTTTGGGTTTTTCAGCGATTCCGGGTCGGTGTTCGGGTGGGCCGTTCAGAACGCCCTNGAAACGAATCGGTGCCGCCGAGTTCAAGTCGTCGTTTTTTTTGGAGTATACCACTCGACAGCTTATAATTCAAATTCCATGTCGCTTCGGAGCGCGAAGCATTCGAGGGGTCGGCCGTTTTCGTTGATGAGGGTGTGGCAGTGCTCCAGGATCTCGGTCATGGCCTGATCGGACCGGTCCTGATTGAGGTGAAACAATCCCAGTTTTTTCACCCCGGCTTCCAGGGCCAGTTCCAGAGCCTGAATGTAGGTGGAGTGGCCGTAGGAGATCACGGCCGGATATTCGGCGGGGGTGTATTCGGCATCATGGACCAGAAGATCGGCCCCGGCGGCGAATTCGACATATTTCCGGTAGGGGACCCGGTCGGGATGGTCGAAATGGAGTTCGTTGTCGGTCAAAAAGACGAAAGCGCGGCCGTCTTCGGTGAATTTAAAGCCTCGGCCGGTGTTGGGATGGCTCAGGGGAATCGGTTCGATGGTCACCGACCCGATCTCGAACCGGTCCAGGCCGTCGGTCTCTTGGGCGTACTCGATGTGGGCGGGGACATCCCGGTAGCGGATGGGAAAAAACGGTGGAATCATGATATTGGACAGCATGGGTTCGACAAAGGCGGACAACGGGGGGCGATACATGCGAAACCGGGCTTTTCGGGTAAACAGGGGCCGAAAAAAGGGAAACCCCATGATGTGGTCGAGATGGGCGTGGGTAAAGATCAGGTGATACTCATTCCGGCCGTCTTTGACCAGTTGGCGTCCCAGCCGACGGATTCCGGTGCCGGCGTCCACGATGATGGTTTCGCCGCTTTTCGGCCGGATTTCAAGGCAGGTGGTATCCCCCCCATGTCGGGTGAACTGGGTCCCTGAAACCGGAACCGATCCCCGCGATCCCCAGCATCTGATATGCATCCCTTCCCTTTCATCGTGTGTCGGCCGGCGTGATGCTGCTATCGCCGAGAGGTTCCCAAAAAGGTGTGCCAGATTCCGTCCCGCACACGGGTATCCACCACTTCCACCGGCAGGCGGGCCAGCAGGTCGGCGGTGTCCCTCGCCTCGCTGCGCAACAGCCCCGAGAGGATGAACCACCGGTGGCGGCACAACCGGTCGCGGGTGAGCAGGTGCTTCATGACATCATAGTGGATGTTGGCGATGCACAGATCGGACCCGATCCCGATCATCTCTTCGGCCCGCCCCTGAAACGCCAGTACCCGATTTTCCAGACCGTTGAGCAGGATGTTCCGCCGGGCGGTTTCCGCCGCCAGCCGGTTGAAATCGAAGGCCAGCACCCGTTCGACGCCGGACCGGGCCGCGGCCAAGGCCAGCAGACCGGTGCCGGTGCCCACATCCAGGACCGTCTCCACCGAATCCCGGTTCATTACCCGGTCGATGAAATCCAGGCAATCCCGGGTGGTGGGATGGGTGCCGGTGCCGAAGACCACGCCCGGGTCCAGAATCAGCCGGTCCAGGCCGGCCGGGGTGGGGCTCGAATTCCAGGGCGGTGCAATGAACCAGCCGCCGAGAGAGAAGGGTTCGACCGGCCCCCCCTGCCAGTCTTCGTAGGTCATCCGGTAGCGATCCAGCAACCGTGCATCCGGATGATGTTCCAAAACGGTGTCGACCCGGTCATCGGCGGGCTCCGAAAAGAAGAGAAAGGTAAACCCCGCCTCCTCCCAGTTGCCGATGAATCCGTGGGTATCGATTGCGCCGGTCGGATCGACCGGGCCGTCGATGTAATAGATATGCAGCGTCTGATACGGGCAGTCGTTCACCCGAAGGCGCTGCGCCGGGCTATTCATTCTTGGGCAGTTGATCCAGGTACCATTCCATCGGGTCCAGAAGGGTGTAGCCCATATCCCGAAGCTTCTTTTTAATGCGGGCGATGTTGTTGGTCAAGAGATAGGGAAACACCGCCCGTTTTCCCTCTTCCCAGTGCCGGGAGACGAGCACGCTGCCGAAAGCGATCTTTTCTTCGGTGATGGCGTCCACGATTTGTTTAAGCTGGCCCACCTTGTCTTCCACCAGAATGCCCAGAAGCATGCCGGGTTCGCCGATGTTGAGGACGTTGATGAAGGCCCGGATCAGGTCCCGAATGGAGACGATGCCCTTGAGTTTGCCCGCGTCGTCCACCACCGGAAAGGCCCCCACCTTTTTGTCCTGAATCAGGAGCAGCGCGTCTTGAATCGTGTAGGTGGGCGGAATGGTCATGGGGTCGGGGGTCATAAACCGGTCCACCGTGACCTTCCGAAGCTTGTCGTCCACCGCATCGCAGTTAAGTTCATCCTGAAGGATGGAGGGCATCGCGCTTCGAATGTCCCGGTCGGTGACGATGCCGATCAGGGTGCCGTCGGGTTCGACCACCGGAAGATGGCGGATATGATGTTCCTTCATCAGGTCTCTGGCCTCGAGAATGTTGGTGTCCTTCCCGATGGTGAGGACACGCTTGGTCATGGATCTGTCAATAAACATGGTTAGCCTCCGATGGAAAAATAGTAAAGGGAATATTGCCCTTGGATTACGGGGTCATCATCACTTCAACGTGGTTTTTGATCAGTTCGGGCAACCGCTGAATGGAATATCCGCCTTCCAGGACCGATATGATTCGGCCCTCGGCATATTTATCGGCCAGCCCCATCAGGACCTTCATGATCCAGGTGAACATTTCGGTGGACAGTTTGATGTCGGACATGTCGTCTTCGGCGTGGGCGTCGAAGCCGGTGGAGGCCAGAATGAATTCGGGCTGGAAAAACTCGAAGGCCGGCAGGAGGTCCTGTTTGATCAGGTCCAGATACTCCCGGTCGCCCTGGCCGGGAAGGACCGGGGTATTGAAGGTGTAGCCCTGACCGGCGTCCGCGCCCTTTTCGAATTCCCGGCCGGTGCCGGGAAAAGCGAAAGAAGGGTGTTCATGAATCGAATAGTAGTAGACGGTGGGGTCGTATTCGAAAATATGCTGGGTGCCGTTGCCGTGGTGGACGTCGAAATCGACGATGCCCACCCGTTCGATTCCCCACTCTTCCTGAATATACCGGGCCGCGACGGCCACATTGTTGAAATAACAGAACCCCATGGCCTTGTTCACTTCGGCATGGTGGCCCGGGGGACGGACGGCGCAGAAGGCGTTGTCGATCTTGTCTTCCATCACCATCTTCACCGTCTCCAGGATGCCGCCCACCGCCAGCATGGCGGTGTCGTAGGTCTCCCGGCACATCTGGTTGTCCGGATAATCGAGTTCGTCCATGCCCATCATGCAGGCCTCTTCGAACCGCAGAATATAGTTGATGTGGTGGACCTTTTCAACCCACCGTTGCTGGGCCGGAACGGCGTGAATCCGGGTCAGTTTGGGGAGAAGGCCGGCATCCTCGATCCCCTTGTAGGCGGCCTTCAGTCGCTCGGGTGATTCGGGATGACAGGAGCCGGTGCAGTGAAGCAGATACCGCTCATCATATAGAAAGCCTGTCCGTCTCATCACTTCCCCCTTCCGTATGGGCTATTGAATAATGGTATCGAAGATTTGAAAGGCCGATTGGAGCGCCGGGTTGTCTTCCGGCATCCGGACGGTGGGAACCCCCTTGAGGTCATATTCATAGACCCCGTCATCTTCGGGAATGGTGCCCGCCAGTTCCAGGCCCTCCTGCCGAATGATCTCCAGGGCCGCCTCGGGGGCGCCGTTTTTGGTCTGGTTTAAGATCAGATAACTCTTTTCCACCCCGATATTGAGTTCCTGAGCCAGTTTATGGATGCGTCCGGCGGCCTGAATGGACCGGCGGGAGGTATCGGCCACGATCAGAAGGATGTCGACGTTCTGGGTGGTCAGTCGGCTGATGTGCTCCATACCGGCTTCATTGTCCATGACGATGAAGGGGTAGTTGCCGGTCAACTTCTCCAAAATATTGGTCAACAGCGAGTTGGCCGCGCAGTAGCATCCGGCGCCTTCGGGCTGTCCCATGACCACCAGATCGTAGCCGTCTTCCTCGGCGATGGCCTCTTCCAGGCGCATGGACATGAAGATGTCCTTGGTCATGCCCTCGGGGACCTTGCCCTTTTTCATATCCTCCCGGGCCTGGCCCAGGGTGCTTTCCACTTCCAGGCCGAGCACTTCATTGAGGTTTGCGTTGGAATCGGCGTCCACCGCCAGTACCGGGGTTTTGCCTTTGGCAACCAGATATTTGATCAGCATTCCGGCGACCGTGGTCTTTCCGGTGCCGCCTTTTCCCGCCAATGCGATTGAGTAAGCCATATTTTTATATCCTGACGTTTTGAGTGGTGAATATATAAAGGATTTCCCGTTCGATGTGTGCCGAATCAAAGGGAAAATCGGATGAAAATTTTATATCCTTTGAAGATTAAGACACTTAAAATAAACAGTCAAGAAACTTTTATCCCCTCTGAATGGGAAGGGTTATCCGATGAAAAAGGCCGATTTCAAGGACCGGGGCGTTCCTGAGCGGCCGATCAATTTTCTTGCAAACGCGGTTTTCATATGGTAGTCTTCGGTCGAAATTTAGTTTAAATTCAAATGTATATTAGAAACTAAATGATGTTTAGAATGTGACCGCCGTATGTCCTGTTCAACACACGGCGGGTTGATTAACCCTGAACAATCATATAAAGGTATGAGGGGGTAGAAATGGAATTTGAATTGACCAAGGAACAGCAGGATATTCAGCGGTCCGTCCGGGAATTCGTCAAGAAGGAGTTCGACCGGGACAAAGTCACCGAAATGGACGAAAAGCACGAGTACCCGGTGGATATCTGGAAAAAGGCCGCCGAACTCGGGTTCATCGGCATCCACTTCCCGGAGAAATATGAGGGAATGGGATACGGGGTGATGGAGAACATCCTGGTGGCCGAAGAGCTTTGCCGGGGCGATTCCTCGGTAGGGGCCTGCCTGATGCTGGCCGATTTCGCCTCGGAGATCGTGCTTCACTTCGGCAGCGAAGAGATGAAATCCAAATGGCTGCCCAAGGTGGCCTTGGGAGAGGTGCTTTCCTGCGGCGCCTTCACCGAGCCGGACCACGGGTCGGACATCACCCGAATGGACACTACCGCCGTCAAAGAGGGGGACGAGTGGGTCATCAACGGCACCAAGATCTTCATCACCAACGGCGGCCCCCTGGCCGGCTTCTACAGCGTTCTTTGTCAGACCGATTCGGAGGCGAAGCCGTCTCACCGGGGGATGAGCCTGCTCCTGGTGGAGGCGGATCGGCCCGGCGTCACCGCTACCACCGTCGGAAACAAGATGGGCATCCGGTCCATGCACACCGCCGAGGTGGTTTTCAAAGATGTCCGGGTACCGGCCGAAAACCTGATCGGCGAAGAAAACAAGGGGTTTTACCACGTTCTTCATTTTTTTGATGAGAGCCGGATTCTGATCGCGGCCCAGGGATTGGGCACGGCCCAGGGCGCCTTCGACCGGGCCCTCGACTATATCAAATCCCGGGAGCAGTTCGGAAAAAAGATCGGCCAGTTCCAGGTCAATCAGCACAAGATCGCCGACATGGCCACCCGGATCGAAATGGTTCGGCTTCTGGTCTATAAGGCGGCCTGGAACTTCGATCAGGGCCGGATCGATCCCAAACTCACTTCCATGGCCAAAATGGCGGCCGGCCGGCTGGCGGTGGAAGTGGCCGACGAGGCGATTCAGCTGCTGGGCGGCTACGGATACATGCAGGAATACGAGGTGGAGCGGTTCGCCCGAGACGCCAAAATCTGCGAACTCTACGAAGGCACCAAGGAGATTCAGAAGAACACCATCGCCGGGATTATCCTCGGCAAACTGAAGTAATCGGGTCGTTTTCCACGGGGTGGCCGACCGGGTTCGACCCGGCTCGGCCCCCTTCTCGGCCATTTTTTTACTCAAGGAGGGAATGATGCTGGATATGTTTAAAAAGTCGATGCTGACCGGCCTGGGGCTGGTGATCAAAACCCGGGATGAGGTGGAATCGGTCGCCAAGGAGTGGATCGACAAGCAGAAGATGTCCGAATCCGAAGGGCGCAAATTCATGGACGACCTGCTCAAGAAATATGATGATTCCAGGGAAAAACTGGAAGACCGGGTTGAAAAGATGGTCAAAGACACCCTCAAAAAGAGCAACATCGCCACCCGCGAGGAGGTGGAGGCCCTCAAAAAATCGAAGCTGGTCATGCAGGATGAACTGCTGGTCCTCAGACGCGAAGTGGAAAAACTCAAGGAGAAGGTCGGGGCCGGGTCCGCTCCGGTCGGCGGGACCGGCGCCTGATCCTCATGTCCGCATGCTGAGCATTCGCAAAATCGGGGCGCTGGGCAGAACCTATCGCCATCTTCATCGTTATCGGCAGATTCTGGGCGTTTTTTTCAAATACGGATTCGACGACCTGATCGAACGGTTGAAAATCGACCAGTACATCGAACTCGGCCTGCAGATGATTTCCCGCCGCACCGGCGCCATCCAAAAGCACACCCGGGCCGAACGTACCCGCATGGCCATGGAAGAGCTGGGCCCCACCTACGTCAAGTTGGGCCAGCTGCTCTCCACCCGCACCGACCTGATCCCCATCGAATTCATCGAAGAATTTTCAAAGCTTCAGGAACATGTGCCGCCGTTTCCCTTTCGGGATGTGAAAAAGGTCCTGGAAAGAGAGCTGCAGCAACCGATGGAATCGGTCTTTTCCTTTTTCGACGAGGTCCCCATCGCTTCGGCCTCGATCGGCCAGGTCCATCTCGCCCATGACCCGGACGGGGAGCGGATGGCGGTCAAGGTGCAGCGGCCCGGGGTCCGGAAGACCATCGAGGCGGACCTGGAGATCATGCTCCATTTGGCCATGCTCATGGAGCGAAACATCGAGGAGGTGGCCCTTCATCGACCCGTGGCCATTGTGGAGGAATTCGCCCGGGCCCTGGAAAAAGAACTTGATTATTCCCACGAAGCGGCCAACATCGAACGGTTCGCCCGCCAGTTTTTCGGAGACCCCACCATCTATGTCCCCAAGGTCTTTCGGGATTTCAGCACCGACCGGGTTTTGTCCATGGAATTTATTTCCGGAATCCGGGTGACCGAAATGCGGCAACTCGAAGCGGCCTCCGCCGACAAACTGCGGATCGTGGAGCGGGGGGCGGATCTCTTCCTTCGGCAGATCTTCGATCACCGGTTCTTCCATGCCGACCCCCATCCCGGCAATCTTCGGATATTGGCCGATGATGTTATCTGCCTGCTCGATTTCGGCATGATGGGCACGGTGGACCGGTTCAATAAGCAGAATTTCGTGGAACTGATCTACGGCGTGGTCCGCCGGGACGAGGTGCGGACCACTCAGGTGCTGCTTCGGCTGACCTCCTGGGAAGAGGAGCCGGAAATTCGGCTTCTGGAGCGGGATGTCTCCGATCTGATGGGGCAATACCTTCACCGGCCCCTCAAGCACATCGAAATCGGCAAGCTGCTTCAGCAGCTGCTGGAGCTGACCTCGGTGTATCACCTGCGAATTCCCCCGGATATTTTTCTGATGCTCAAGGCCCTCAGTACCATCGAGGGCATCGCCCGAATGCTCCACCCCGAGTTCGATATGGTGGCCCAGATCGCCCCTTTCATTCAGCGGGAAAAAATGGCCCGGTACCAGCCCCGTCGGCTGGCCGAAGAATTTCTATCCCTGTCTTCCGAATGGTTCCATTTCGCCGACCAGTTTCCGCGGGACGTTCTGGATGTGACGCGACTGATCAAGCGGCGGCGCTTCTCCATCCGGTTTGAGCATCACGGGCTGGAAAGTCTGATCGAGACCCACGATCGGATCAGCAATAAACTCTCCTTTGCCATCATTATCGCCGCCCTCATTATCGGCTCTTCCATTATCGTCATCGCCAAAATCCCCCCGCTTCTATATGGCATTTCACTGATCGGCATCGTTATCTTTATTGCCGCCGTTGTCCTGGGCATATGGCTCATCTTCGCCATTATCCGCCGGGGCCATTATTGAGTCATCCCGATCTTTGCCCAACCGGTATAATGAAACGAATACCCAAATAATAAATAACTCGTTAAAACTAAACATAAATCTCTACTGGACATTTTTTTAACGATGGTGCTATAGGAAAAGATTATAAAACAAAAAAATCACAGAAATAAACTGAATCCGTGATAAAGAAGCTACAGGCACTGGTTCGGATTCACTGTTTGCTGATTTCTGGGTCGAGCGTTCGGTTTTTAATGCTCATAAACAAGGGAATGGGGGATGAGGCGCGCCATGCCTCCGTCTTCGGCCGCAGGCCTTCGCAGACCACTATGGATGATGACCGATGGGTGAATCTATGACGACTATTTTTCATCGAATGGTACAAATTCGACACGCCGGAACCCTACGACCGTGTTGTCTGTTGATTCTTCTGGGGATGGCGTGTTCGTCCCTGTTGTTCACGCCGGCGGTTCGGACGGTATCGGCCGAAGGGCCCGTCACCATCTATTTCTACAGTTCCGAAACCAATATCAACAACTACAAGGCCCTGAAGATGGAATTCGACAGCTACCTGTCCAAAGCGGGGTCCTATGAATTTCAACCCTTCAGCGACATCGACACATTTGAGCGTCAGATTCGAAAAGGAGCCGATCATCTGCTCCTGCTGTCAAGCTGGCACTTCAACCGAATCCAAGACGACCTTCATCTCAACCCGGTCCTGGTGGGTATTCGGGAAGGCAAAATGTTTCAGCAGCGGGTGCTGGTGGCAGGCCCCGGATCGAGGGGACTCGCCGGGTTGGGTTCGGGCCCTGTCGCCTCCGCCAGCAATGCACAGCATACCCGAAGCGTTCTTAAGGAGATGTTTGAGGAAGACGATAAAGCCGAGGCGTTGCGGATTTTGACGGTGCCCAAGGATGTGGATGCATTGATGTCGGTCGGATTTCAAATGGCCAAGGCGGCGGTGACTACCGAGAACGCCTTGAAAAACCTGGAAAACCTGGACCCGGTTCTGTTTCAGCGGATTCAGGTCGTGGCCGAAAGTCGTCCGTCTCTCTTGCTGATCCTGGCGGCGCCGGCGGGAAAAGAGGCGGATATGCAAGGGCTGATTCGCACCATGCAGGAGATGCCCGGTGATCCGGCAGGGCTGAACGCTCTGAAAATGCTGGACCTTGATGACTGGCAAACGATCGATCCATCGGATACCCCGGAACTGGAGGGATAAATCAAGATGACTCTACGTAATATAAAACTGTCTGTCTTTACACTGATATCCCTTTTCTTCTTATCGCATTCCGTCGGGGTTTTCCACGCCTCGGGTGCGGAGGACGAACCCCGCCGCGTACTTCTCCTCAATTCCAACACCGGCGTCGGCAAGTACAAGGCGGTGCAGGAATCCTTCACGGAAACCCTGGCCAATCCCCTTCTCGAGGTCGATATGGGGCCCGGCGAACCGAAGGTCGGAAAACTGCGCAGTTTCGATCCCGACCTGATCTACTGCATCGGCGCCAAGGCTTATTCCTACGCCATTCGAAATTTTCCCCGGGAAGAGATCGTCTTCTCCTCTATCATCAACTGGCTGCGGCTTCCGGTCTCCGGAAAAACCTACGGGGTTTCCAATGAACTGCCCGTGCGAATGCCTCTGATGATGTATCGGTATATTTTTCCGGAAATTAAAACCATCGGCATTCTCTACAGCCGGCAGTATACCGAAGAATGGTTTGAAAAGACCCGGGCCCAGGCCGAGGAATTGGGCATTACCGTCATCGGGCAGCAAGTGTCCAAGAAAGGCGGCACCATCGCCGCCCTGGACGAACTCTCCCCGAAGGTCGAGGCCCTGTGGTTGATTCCCGATCCCCTGGTCATGCCGGAAAAGGAATATCTCTACCGGATTTTAGAAACCTCAGATGCACGACAATTACCGGTTTTTTCCTATCATGATGCATTCGCTCTGTTCGGGGCCGTCCTGATCGTCTCGGTGGATGATCCCACCATCGGGCGACAGGCCGCCGGAATCGCCATGGATCTGCTCTCCGGCAAGACCCTGGCGGATCGGATTCAGTTCCCCGCGGGCTCATCCATCACCCTCAACATGAAAAAGATCGACGCCTACGGACTCGAATACAACAAAAACGCCTTGAGTACCGTCAACAATATCATCAAATAGTATCCCTTATTTACCTTTCGAGGAGCTTGAATATTCGGTGAGCGGAAAACAATTCTGGTCCGACAAGAAAGTCCGGTGGAGCATCAAATGGAAGCTGATCGTCACTATCAGCTTTTTGATGATCTGCCTCGTCATGGCGTTGACCTTTTCCCAGATCACGTCCCAGAAACGGCTGATGGGGGCCGAACTGGAAAAGCGGATCACCCTGATGAAGGAAAACCTGGTGGAGCGGGGGAAAAACATCGCCGTCAATCTCTCTCAGCAGGTGGAAAAGGACATCGCTTCCTTCAATTTTTCCGGGGTGCTGGAAAACGTCAACGACAGCGTGGAGAAGAATCCGGAGGTCGAAGTCGCCATCCTGGTGCAATCCTCCGGGACCATCTTTGTCCATACCCGGCAGCCCGAATTGGCCCGGACTCAAGCGGAAGGGAAGATCGACCGGGAAGCCCTTGATAAATCCGAACTCTCGGTAATGGAGTATGATCAGGAGGGCAAATCGGTTATCGAAATCGTCAATCCCGTCCAGATCAGCACCGCACCTTGGGGCGTGCTGCGGGTCCTGATCACCCCCAAACGAGTGGAAGCCGAAATCGCCCGAAGCCGGGCCCAGATCATACGGGAAGGCAACCGAATGATTCGGGATGCGGCCATTTCCGCCGGCATCGTCATGGTGCTCTCCTTTATTATCGTGTGGCTGCTCTCGCTACGGTTTTCCACCCCCCTGATTCAACTCACCCGATCGGCCGAGAACCTCTCCAAAGGGGATTTCACCGAATCGATTCAGATTCGCCGGAACGATGAAATCGGCGTACTGGCTGAAGCCATGCGGAACATGGTGGACAACCTCAACGACATCATCAGTAATAATATTACTACCTCTCACAATCTTTTCCAGGCCATTTCCGACCAGACCGCCTCCCTGGATGAAACCTCGGTTCTGCTGAACGAAATGTCCGACATCACCCGCCGGAATACCGAGAACGCCAATCAGACCGATGACTTCATGAAAGAGACCACCTCGGTGGTGGAAAAATCCAAAGACTCCATGGTTCGGGTGACCGGGTCGATGGAGGATATTTCCAAGGCCAGCGAGGAGTCCCTGCAGATCATCAAGACCATCGATGAAATCGCCTTTCAGACCAATCTCCTGGCGTTGAACGCGGCCATCGAGGCGGCCCGGTCGGGCGAGGCCGGGGCCGGTTTCGCGGTGGTGGCCGATGAGGTGCGGAGTCTGGGGCTTCGCTCGGCCCAGGCGGCCAAGCACACCGCCACCCTGATCGAGGAGACGGTTCAAAAGGTCAAAGACGGGGCGGATCTGGTGATTCGAACCAATGAGCGGTTTAAAGAGGTGGCGGCGAACGCGGCCCGAATCGCCGAACTGGTCAGCGATATCACCAGCGCGTCCAATCAGCAGAGCCGGCGGATCGACCAGATCAACGAGGCGGTGGCCCGAATGAACAACGTCATTCGCCGCAATGCGGCCAGCGCCGAGGAGCTGGCCTCCTCCATGGCTATCTTCAAGGTCACCGATGCCAAACAACTGACGCTGGAAGAAGAAGAGATACCCCTGTTAACCGACAACGATAGAGGTGAACCATTATGAAAGCCATTCAGGTCATTCGGATTTCCATCGGCCTCTTCATTTTATGCTTTCTGCCGGCCGTACCAGGCTTTTCCATCTCTCCGGAGGATTGGACCCCGGAGCTTCGGCAGGCGGACGCCGAAATCGAAGAAGAGTTCGAATGGCTTCAGGAGGAATCCGATGTCACCTTCGTCATCACCGCTTCCCGGGTATTGGAGGACATTCGGAAATCCGCTGCCTCCATTACCGTGGTGACCTATGAACAGATTCGGGAGATGGGGGCCCAGCACCTGATGGATGTCTTTCGCGTGGTGCCGGGGGTGAGCGCCTGGTACCACGCCGACGGCCACTATCGAATCGATATTCGGGGGGTCTCCAAGGTCGGCGGGCAGGATGTGTTGATGATGCTCAACAGTCACCCCCTGAACAACAATTTTTCAGGCGGCGCGACCTGGTCCTTAGACACCCTGCCGGTGGACAATATCGAACGGGTCGAGATCATTCGGGGCCCGGGATCGGCCCTCTACGGCGCCAACGCATTTTCCGGTGTGATCAATGTCATCACCAAAAAGGCCGAAGATTTCGACGGATATCAGCTCACCGCCGGCGCCGGCAGCTATGACAAGCAGCAGTACAATTTTCTGATGGGGAAATATTTCGGAGAGGTCGGCGTCGCCTTCAACCTCAACTACCTCGATATGGACGGCCCGAAGCGGTTCATCAAGCGAGACGCACAGTCCATCTCCGACCAGTTTCTGGG
>JGI12210J13797_10559640_pt1 | contig 14409 bp, 13 predicted proteins | sample ElkSlonscriptome_3_FD_13797 | JGI IMG/M metagenome (IMG submission 13797)
TTTGGGATTTCAGATTTCAGATTTCAGATTTTTAATTTTTTCCGATAAAACGCAAGTTCTGCGACGCTGGCCTGGATATCGAAATAGGCATCGTGTTGTCCCAACTCTTCGTGTAAATGTGCTTCAGGGAAGTAGCGTTTGATAAAGGCGGGATCTTCTTTGGGAGGTAGAGGTTGCTCCCAGAAGTCCGTCCACTGAGTTTTCAGAGTGGAGACATCCAGCAGTCGATAATGACTGCGCCGGAGAATGCCCGGAAGTAATTTCCGAAACAGATACCAGTCATTATGTACAGAGTTTCCGGCAATCAATGGACGTTGATTCGGGAGTTCCTGAATCGGACCAATCACTTGATCAATATAACTGCAAAGCCGTACTTCCGCGTCTTCAAGCGTGATAGCTTTCGGTCCCAGGCATCCCTGCACGATATGGGGGATATGCTCCTTGACCCAAGGGCTGATTCCCCGGTCATTTGCACGTTTTATAAAAAATACCAAATCCTTTTCCGGAGGCGCAAGACGCTTCAACTGTGCATCCGTGGCCATAAGGGCCACTTGCAAAATTTCAGCATCTTCCAGCTCGAGGCTGGAAAACTCCGCATCGAGCCAGAGGTATCCCGGGGCTTGGGAAGAGGAGCTCACGAAATGTCCTGCACGTCAACCGGCTTGAGTTTCCAGATCTCATCATTGTATTGAGTGATGGTACGGTCACTGGAGAAAATTCCGACACGAGCGGCATTCAGTACGGCTTTTCGGGCCCAGCCTTTTTGATCTTTGAAGGCGGCATCCACTTCGTGTTGGGCCCGGATATAATCATCAAAATCCGCCAGCACCAGATAGGGATCCCCATGGTCTGTCATGCTTTGCTTCAGGGAAAGCATGGCATTGTGTTCTCCCGGAGTAAAATAATCGCTGCCGATCCATTCCAGCAAAGCTTGCAGGGTCGGATTCGAGTCCAGGATATCCATAGGATTGTATCCGTTCTTCCAAATTTCCTCCACCTCTTCCACGGTTTTACCGAAGATGAAGATATTTTCTTCTCCAACAGCATCTTTGATTTCGATATTCGCACCGTCGAGGGTTCCAATGGTTAAAGCACCGTTCAGGGAAAGTTTCATATTTCCCGTACCACTGGCTTCTTTCCCGGCGGTGGAAATTTGCTCGGATAGATCGGCTGCCGGTATGATCCGCTGCGCCAGACTTACCCGATAGTTCGGAAGGAAGACCACTTTGAGTTTCCCCTTGATCCGTTCGTCATTATTGATGACGGATCCGATGGCATTAATGGCTTTAATAATCGTTTTCGCCAACTCATATCCGGGAGCGGCTTTCGCACCGAAGATAAATACCCGGGGGGCGATATCAAAATCCGGTTCCTGCAGGAGGCGTCGATACAAATAGAGAATATGAAGCAGATTTAAATGCTGACGTTTATATTCATGTAAACGTTTGATCTGCACATCAAAGAGGGCATGGGGATCCACGGTGACCCCGCAATCTTCTTCGATGATTTCTGCAAGCTTCTGTTTGTTTTTGAGTTTAATCTCCATGAAGCGATCACAATAGTCCTCGTCCTCCGCGAAGGCGGCGAGTTTATCGAGCTGCATAAGATCCCGGGGCCATGCATCGCCGATCTTTTCGGTGATCAGGTCCGCATATTCGGGATTACAGGCCAATAACCAACGGCGTGGAGTAATTCCGTTGGTTTTGTTATTGATGCGTCCCGGAAACAGTTCGTTAAAATCGGAAAACAGATGTTTTTTCAGTAATTCCGTATGCAGTGCAGCCACTCCATTCACGGAGTAGGAGGCAACCACCGACAGGTGGGCCATGCGCAGATGTTTCACATTGCCTTCCTCGACCAGAGAGAGATCCCGCATTTTTTCAAGGTCGCCCGGCCATTTCTCCTGGACCTGTTTGAGATGGCGTTTGTTGATCTCGAAAATGATCTGGAGGTGACGTGGCAGCACTTTGCCGAACAACGGTACCGACCAACGTTCAAGGGCTTCAGGTAACAACGTGTGGTTTGTATAGGCGAAAGTCTGGGAGACGATATCCCAGGATTCTTCCCAGCTTAGATGTTCTTCGTCGTTGAGAATCCGCATCAGTTCCGCAACCGCAACGGAGGGGTGGGTATCATTGAGCTGAATCGTAGCTTTTTCAGGAAAGACGGACCAGTTCGAATGTTCCCGCTTAAAGCGGCGAATAATATCCCGCAGGGAGCACGCCACAAAGAAATACTGTTGAACCAACCGTAGTTCTTTTCCGTTTTCCGTAGTGTCATTCGGATAGAGAACTTTGGAGATTACCTCCGACATATTCTTTTGGTGTACCGCTTCAACATATCCACCCTGATTGAAGATGTTGAGGTCCAAATCCTCCGAAGCCCGTGCTTCCCAGAGACGCAGGAAGTTTACGGTTTCTGTGCCGTATCCCGCAATGGGAACATCGTAGGGGACCCCTACCACATCCCGGGTGTTGATCCATTTCGCAACATACTCTCCCGAATCGTTGAACACGCTTTGTACTTCTCCATAGACGGGTATCTTTTGGGCGTATTCGGGACGAATCAGTTCCCAGACGTTTCCAAAGCGAACCCAATTGTCCGGGTGCTCTACCTGATATCCGTTCACAAATTCCTGACGAAAAAGTCCAAATTCATACCGGATGCCGTATCCAATAGCCGGAAGATCCAGGGTCGCCATGCTGTCAAGGAAACAAGCCGCCAGGCGCCCCAACCCTCCGTTTCCGAGGCCCATGTCATTTTCATCATTGCGTAAGGTTTCATAATCGACGCCCAGTTCTTCAAGTGCCTTTATCACTTTACCGTGAATCCCCGCATTATGAAGATTGTTGTCGAGTAGACGTCCCATCAGATATTCCAACGACAGATAATATACCCGGCGGGCATCACTTCTCTGGTGTGCGCTTTGAGTGGAGATGAGGCGTTGGGTTAAAAGGTCGTTGACCACATGGGAGACCGCTTTCCGCCAGTTGGTGGTGCTCGCGAGACTCTGGGTCTGTGCTTGAGAAAACCGCAGGTGGTATAGAATTAACTCGCGGATTTCGTCCACGGTCATTTCGTGGCTGGGATTAATTTTTACAGGAATGGTGGTATCAGTCATTTTTCAATTGTTTTTATAGGTGAAGTAAGAAGATTTTAACCTAATCAGAGTCCAAAAGAAAAAAAGCAGGAAAACATAAAAAAACCTCCCATTTCCTTTTCACGACAATTTGGGAGGTTTGAAAGGAGTAAAAGAAAGGCTCAGTGCTCGAAATCCACCACCCGCCTTTCTGTAGCGATTTCCTTGAGATACCCTCCCACCTCCAGGTGTACGGGATGTTTTTGATACCGCCCGAGAGCCTCCCAGTCGGCAAAAGTTGAAATGAGCACAATATCAGAAGCGACCTCAGAGGGCGGTACTTCGTTCAGACCGACTTGCAGAGAAATAATTTCTTCAATTTCTGCGGGTAAGGCCTCCAGACGATTTTTTAATTCCGCGAGAAGACCCGCTTTATCCAAACCGAAGGCTTGGTCTTTTACTTTCCATTGGACAATGTGTGTTATCATAATGTGGATGGGAGTGAATAAGAGGGATTTAACGTAAACCGTTCGGAGGTGGAAGCACTTTGTCGGTAAGAGCTCCTTCGCTGGCGGTTGTCACGGTGGCGGCATATTTTGCCAATACCCCACGTTTTACCTTGAGCTTAGGCAGCTTCAGTTTTTCTTTTCGGGCTTTCAGTTCTTTTTTCTTCACATGCAGAGTTAATTCGGCGGTCTGGGCATCAATGGAGATTTTATCTCCGTTTCGAACCAAGGCCAGCGGACCTCCAATGGCGGCTTCCGGGGTGATATGGCCTACGACGAAACCATGGCTTCCTCCGGAGAAGCGTCCGTCTGTAATCAGGGCCACGTCTTTTCCCAGGCCTTTACCCATCACCGCCGAGGTGGGAGAAAGCATTTCCCGCATTCCGGGCCCGCCTACCGGTCCTTCATACCGGATGACAATTACATGACCTTTTTTGATGGTCCCATCGAGGATGGCCTGCAGGGCTTTTTCTTCAGAACTGTACACTTTGGCCGTCCCTTTGAAACTCAGGCCTTCTTTTCCGCTGATCTTTGCCACAGAGCCCTCCGGGGCAAGATTTCCACGAAGAATCACCAAATGACTTTCGGGTTTGATGGGGTTGCTCAAGGGGCGGATAATGTCCTGCCCTTTCGGATAGGCTTTTACGGTTCTTAAATTCTGGGCCAGGGTTTTACCGGTCACCGTCATGCAGTCTCCGTGAAGCAGCCCTTCTTTGAGCAGGGTTTTCATCAAGGGCTGCACGCCCCCGATTTTCACCAATTCGTTCATGACATATTTCCCGCTGGGTTTCAGGTCGGCAAGTACCGGAACTTTTTTACCGATACGGGTGAAATCATCCAGACGGAGTTTAACATCCATCGTCCATGCCATGGCGAGAAGGTGAAGGACCGCGTTGGTGGAGCCTCCGAGTGCGCACACCATGGTGATCGCATTTTCAAAAGCCTTTTTGGTCATGATCTGTTTGGGGGTGATCCCTTTATCAATCAGATTCAGTACCGCGGCCCCGGCGGCCCGGCAGTCGGCTGATTTTTCCGGAGAGATGGCCGCTTGAGAAGAACTTCCGGGAAGGCTCATTCCCAGGGCTTCAATGGCGGACGCCATGGTGTTGGCGGTATACATGCCCCCGCAGGAGCCGGGCCCGGGTATGGAAACTTCTTCAATGGTTTGCAGCTCCGCATCATCGATATCCCCACGGGCATGGGCACCAACAGCTTCAAAGGTGGAAACAATATCCACATCTTCCCCTTTATGCTTTCCGGGGAGAATGGTGCCGCCATAGACGAAAATCGCAGGCCGGTTCAGACGGGCAATGGCGAGCATGCAGCCCGGCATATTTTTGTCGCAACCGCCAATCGCAATCAGGCCGTCGAACATCTGGCATCCGACCACGGTTTCGATGGAGTCGGCGATGACTTCGCGTGAAACCAGAGAATAATGCATTCCTTCGGTTCCCATGGAAATTCCATCGGAAATGGTGATGGTGTTAAAAATAATCCCTTTGCCCCCAGCTTCATCGACTCCGGCATTGGATTCACGGGCCAGTTGATCTATGTGCATATTACAAGGCGTAACCATACTCCAGGTGGAGGCGACTCCGACTTGCGGTTTTTTAAAATCCTCACGGCTGAAGCCTACGGCATGCAGCATGGCACGGCTGGCCGCACGTTCTGACCCTTCCGTGATATGGGAGGAATATGTTCTGGGATTTGAGGGAGATGTTTTTTTCTTTGCTGGCATAGGGGTGTCTCGAGGCTAGATGAATTTAAGTCCCCTTTACACTAAAATTGCAAACAGGGTCGAGTCAAAAGGGTTGGATCTTCGTGGAATGTTCCGGTTTTTCCTCTACGGGAGCGGCATCCTGTAAAACCTTGTGCAGAGGCTCCGCATCGCCCTCCAGATACCAGTCGTGGAGGGCGGAGCCTCTGGAGGCATAGCTTTGCACGGTTTTGGGAAGATTCTCCAGATTAAATCCGCTTTTCCGCACCCGTTCGGGTCCTGCATTGTAACAGGCGAGAAGCAGGGAGCGAAGATCCGATCGCCAGCGGCCTCGGTTCTTGTAAAGATATACTTGTAAATCGCCGAGGTAATAGCGTCCGACCTGGCGATTGAGTTCGGGGTCGAAGGCGCGGTCAAAGGAGAGAGTTTCTCCAAAATGTTTTCGGGTGACCTCCTTCCAGGTGCTTTCCCGTATTTGCATGAGTCCCCGCTCGCCCAGGCCCCCCACCATTTCCGGATGGCCATGACTTTCGATTTGAATAATAGCGTCGATCAACAATTCGGTGGCCTGATCCAAATTCAATCCCGGATCCCGAGCTACATCTGCGGGAAGGATGATTCTTCTTTCTGAAAGTTCAGGCCGTTGGGAGTCCGATGTGAAAGGCTTAAGTATTCTTATTAGAATGACGATCCCCAGTAAAATCCCCACTCCGATAGATATTCCATTTTTTAACCACCCCTCCGGTGGGGGTTCCGGATGCCAGTGTAGAGGATTCACTGGTGTCGCAGCTCCCGTATTTCCGGAACCCGTAACAGAACGGCGAGACCTGCATAGAGGACAACGGCAGTTCCAATGGCCATAGGTACAGAAATCCAGACCGCCCACTCTGTGGTCCAGCTTAATACCTGTCGGGCCGCGAAGTACATGGGGATGCAACAGAGCGACTGACGCGCCCAGGACCTCCACATAGGTTTCCAGGCGATATTTGCAAAGCGTGTCCCTGCCATTTTCGCCAAAAGACCGACCTGCATGAAACTGGCCAATACAGTTCCCAACGCCAAGCCCGCATGCTTCCATCCTTCGGGAAGGATATAGATAAAAAGTAAATTTAAGCAGAGGTTTGCCAGCACGGAAAGGGCTCCGATTTTTACGGGAGTACGGGTGTCTCCATGCGCATAATAAAGGGGCACAAAAACTTTTGCGGCACTGAATACCATAAGTCCGGGGGCATAGCAGGCGAGAGCCCGGGCCGTGAATAAGGTGGATTCGGCGTCAAACTGGCCGCGTTCAAATACCAGCCGTACGATTGGACCCGCGAGTCCGGCCAGCCCTACAGTGGCGGGGATCATCACAAACATCAGCACACGCATACTCCGATCGACCATGTTGCCGAGTTCCACCCGGTTTTTATCATGGGCCAGTTTCGAAAACTCGGGCAGAAGAATAGTTCCCAATGCGGTGGCGAACAGGCCGAGGGGGAGATAGATTAACCTTTCAGAATAGGACAGTGCAAGCGGTCCGTAATCTGCGACCCATAATGCAAGTATCCGGTCAGTGAGAACGTTGATTTGAACGATCGCGGCACCCAGTGCGGCAGGCCCCATTAAACGGAGGACTTGTTTTACCTCCGGGGCAAAGGGTTCGATGGGCCCGTCCCGGTGATAGCCCAATTTTCGCAGGGGAGGGACCTGAACCAAAAACTGTAACACACCGGCCGCCAGAATCGTCCAGCAAATCCAGACCACTTTCTCTTCACTGTCCAGACCCGGTTTGAGTTGAACCGCCCACAAAGCGAAGATCCACAAGAGATTTAAGATGCAGGGGGCAAATGCGGGTACTCCATATTTACGATGCGTATTCAGAACGCCCATGGTTATGGCCGCCAGGCAGATCCAGATCATGTAGGGGAGGAGAATCCGTAAAGAGAGCAGCACCTCCTGAATTTGTGTCGGGAGTTCCAGCAGCCGGAGTGCAAAGGTGCACAGCAGCATTCCTCCAAATGAGATCGAGCCCAAAATAAGGATAAGCAGGGATATCACATTCCGGGTAAGCCGCCATCCTTCTATTTCTCCGGATTCTTTTTTCACCCGGATATAACGTGGAATAAACGCCGCGGAAAGCGCACCTTCTCCAAAAAGCCGCCGAAAAAGATTCGGGATGGTGAAGGCCACCACAAATGCAGAGCCAACGCGGCTGGTTCCGAAAACCCAGGCCATCATCATTTCCCGGATCAGTCCCAGTATCCGTGAGCTGAGCGTCCCCAGACTGATCAGCCCGGTGTTTCGGAAAATGCGGGGCTCAGTCTTCATCTTTCGGGCGGTACTCTTGATCCATGATCGCCTCCCATTCGCATTCCCACAACTTTGCATATTTAATCGCGACACCGTACGACACCATCACCGCCACGATAAAGCCCCGTAATCCATCTAAGAATCCGCCTTTAAGGATGTATCCCTTCAGAAAGCGGGCGATCGGCCGCGAGAGTAAATCCCACAGATGGAACCGCCTGCCGGACTGATACATCTCCTGGGCACTGATCGTGGAGAAGCGGTTCAGAACATTCAGATGATGCGAAAGATCGTCATAGGTGTAATGCCATAATTTCCCCGTGAGTGTTTTCACCGGGCCTTGTACAATCACCATATCATGGGGCTCCTGACCTCCACTATATCCTTTGTCTTTAAGGAACAGCCGGAGTTTGATATCCGGATTCCATTCACCATGGCGGATCCACTTTCCCAGATAAAAGACCTGACGCGGAAATTCAAATCCAACGTATTTTCCGGGGCCTGTTCTAAAATGATACAGAATCTGATCCCGCAGGGAAGGGGAGGCTTCCTCGTCCGCGTCCAGGAAAAGCACCCAGTCGTATTTTGCGATTTCCCGTAAACGGTTTCGCTGGGTGATATATCCTTTCCATTCCTCCTGATAGACCAAGGGGGTGTATTCTTTGCAGATCTCCACCGTTCGATCCTTGCTGAAGCTGTCCAGAACGACAATCTCATCGCAAAAGGAAAGGCTTTCCAGACAACGGCGCATGTTATGCTCTTCGTTAAAAGTCATTACGCATGCGGATATTTTTGGACGTGTCATAGAGTTGCTTTAAGCGTTGGAGATGAAGTTGGCAAGCACAGCTTCCTCTACCTCTTGGCTGGTGACCCGGGCCAGGGCCGCGTTTGCCCCGCCGCTGTTGCGGTCGATTGAGCGGTTCCGTTGATCACTATGTTGAATAACGGTGGAGTTTTCGGAAAGCGGACCCGTTTTTGACGGATCCGTGTTGCCGAAGATGGCGGTCAGCGGGGTCCCGACGGCGGCCGCAAGATGCATCCCCCCGCTGTCGTTTACTAACGCATGATCCACGTTTTTCAGAATAGCTGTGAACGTTTTCAGGGTCGTTTCCCCTGCCAACGAAACCCCATGTTCTCCCAGAGAAGCATTTAAGTGAGTACAAAGCTCCGCATCCGAGGGGGTCCCCAGCCAACAAACGCTTCCACCGGTTTTCTTCGTCCATGACACCGCGACCTCCTGAAAGCGTTCACCCGGCCATTGTTTGGATGGTCCCCGGGCGGCCCCCGGAATGCACGCTAAAATGGGGGAAGGATATCTATTAAGGATACCTGTGGCATGGTCTTGAGCGTCCACAGGAGGGGAAAGTGCCGGTGAAGGTAAATCGTCTGGTAAAGGATCAGGAAGGAGAAGTTTGGCAATTTCCCATTGCTGATGGCGAAGTTCGTAATCGGTTAAGGACACGGGATCCTGAATCAGAAACCGACGGCCGCATTGGCTCACCGTGCCCCGGCGGTTCGGAATCCCGGCCAGAGCAGGAAGCAGTGCAGACCGGAAGGAATGGGGAAGCAGGGCGGCGTGTGTAAACCCATGGGGCTTGAGTAACCGCGCAGAGGCAAGTAAATCACCGCTTCGGGCCGGTACGGAAATGACCCGGGTGATGGCCGAGTGCATTTCCCATAAGCCCACTTGACCCGGACGGGCTGCCACAGAAATCGTTGCATCGGGATGCAGTCTTTCTCTGAGGACCTGAAGGGCGGGCATCGCCATAATTCCATCCCCTAGCCAATTCGGGACCACGATCAGCAGACGGATATTCGGATTATTCAAGACAGATGCGCCGTATCCAGTCATGATACTCCTCCTGTCCGGTAAACATTTCAATTTCCACCCGCAAAAAAAGCATGGGCATCTCACGGCGTTCTAAATGGGGAATCCGTACCGCATCTTTTTCGGTGGTAATAATGGCATCGACGTTGAGCTCTTTGGCCTGTTCGATAATATCCAATATTTCCTGAAGACTATACCGGTGATGATCGGCAAAGGTCACATGTTCCACCACTTGGGCGCCATGAAGTTCCAGCTCTCTTTCAAATCCTCCCGGAACTGCGATACCGGAAAGCGCCAAAACCTTTTTCCCCCGCAACCATCCTAATTCCTCCCGCACATCCTCAAAGAGATATTTCAGAAAACGCGGGCAATGACGGCACTCGGAAATTTCCGCAGTGGGATTCAGTTCGCGCAATTGCGTGCTCAGTTCCACCGCACCGTCGCCATTACTTTTCGTAATGAAAATAAAGCCCGCGCGTTTTACGTTTCGAATAGGTTCACGAAGCAGTCCACGGGGGAGCGTGCGTCCGTTGTCAAAAGGGTTGGTACGGTCCACTAGCACAATGTCGAGTCGATGCTTGAGGGCCAAATGCTGAAATCCATCGTCCAGAATGATCGTATCGCAGCGGAGTTTGCGAATCGCATATTGACCCGACATTACACGGTTTTTCCCCACAATCACCGCGACGCCGGGTAGGTTCTTGGCCAACATATACGGTTCATCTCCACTGAAGACCGGTTCTACTTTTAAGCTTTCCCCGTCGGATACCACGAGAGAAGCTTCCACGTCCACTTTGCCTGCCAACAAATCCCGCATCCGTTGTTTGAATCCGCGCTTTTTCTTTTTCTTTTTGTACCCCCGGCTGAGAATCGCCACCCGACGTCCGTTCTCGGATAGAGAACGCGCGAGTAATTCCACCACGGGGGTTTTACCGGTTCCTCCTACAGTCAGATTGCCCACACTCACCACCTGGCATCCCAGAGTATGATGTTTTAAGAGCCCAATACGGTATCCCCAAAGGCGAAATTGAACCATCGCCGTAAACACATATGAAAGACCGCCAAGCGAAAAACGCAACAACGCCGCGCCACTGCCCCTGCGGGTTCCGTCCGCCACCTCAAGAAGGTACGTTTCTGCTCGTTCTGAAAATTTTCGGGCCATGCCGCTTCCTTATCTCAGGGGGAATACGATGAAAAGCGAAAAGGGGTGTCAGAGCCAGGGGGAATTCAGACCCGATTCGGGTTCCACCGACTGTAAATCGGAATGGGGACGAATGGTGTTAAAGGAAGTTCCTGCGGTTTTATAGGTATGGCAAAACGCGATCATATGTGGTTATATCGACCTCATGGCCATTGTGGGGGAACCTGACGGTTTGTTCACCTGGAGCAGGGCTTTCATTTTAGAGAATACTTCCGCGTTTTTTCCGCCGGGATTCTTCCTGAGCCCGCCGATAGATTTTGCCCAGAGATTTTTCATGAGACCGTTTTTCATGCAAACTGGCGGTGTTTTGGAACTGTTCTCTCAATAATTTTAAGTAGTTGGTGACCCGGCGGGCATCGAGTTCTCCGCTTTCCAGGGCAGCCCGAATAGCGCAACCCGGTTCATTGCCGTGACTGCAGTTTGTGAATTTGCAGTGGAAGGTTAACTCTTCGATGTCGGAAAATGTGGCATGAATGCCCTCTTCACAATCCGCAAGCTGTAATTCCCGCATACCCGGAGTGTCGAGAAGGAGTGCACCATTCACCATTGGAAACAGAGTGCGGCGACTGGTGGTATGGCGGCCTTTGGAATCGTTTTCACGGATATCCCAGGTGTCCTGGATTTCTTCATCCAGGAGCGTGTTTGTGAGGGTGGATTTTCCAGAGCCGGACGAACCCAATAGCACCACGGTGCTGCCCGGAGTGCACCACTTTTCTAAACTTTTGGTGCTGACAGGGTCCAGACAATTTACGGCAACCACTGCCAGTTGGGGATCCAGTTGCTGAACCTGAGCGCTAAACCCTTCCGCGTCCGTACAGAGGTCCGATTTGCTGAGCACCACAACAGGTTCCACTCCGGCCTCATGGGCCATACTGAGATACCTTTCGATTCGGTTGAGGTTAAAATCCTCATTCAGGGAGCAAACAATAAAACAGACATCCACATTGGAGGCGATCAGCTGAGGGGCAATTTTAGTGCCCGCCGCTTTCCGGCTAAAACAGCTTTTCCGGTTCAGTAAACGAAAAATTTTGTCCGGCCCGGAAAGCAATACCCAATCTCCTACCGCCATTTTGGGGGAGCTGTGGAGGAGGGGAATAAGCAAGCGCTCTTTTCCGTTGTCCACCTCCGCATCACAGCGGTGATGTTCTATGAGCCGTGCCGGTCTGTAGGTTGTGGCTTCTTCGTGGGTAAGTTGGTCGGCAAAGAAAGGTTGCCAGCCCAGTGCGACGAGAGAAGGGTGATCAGTCAATGAGATAAAGCCTCTTAGAAGTAAATCTCAACCGTTTGAGTTTCGGTGCCCCGGATAAGGGTGAGGGTCGCCGTGTAGCTGCCCAGAGATTTGATTTTTTCGGCTAACTGTTGGGCCGATTGAATATCTGTATCATTTATTTTCACCAGAATATCTTTTTCGATAATTCCCGCAGCGGCCGCGGGGGATCCTTCTTTTATGGCTCGCACGATCACGCCGGTTCCATCCTCGAGCCCTAAATATTGACCGACGGCCGGTGCAATATTTTCAATTCCTACTCCCAAGCTTTTGGGTGGACGGGGAGCGGCTCCGGCAGTTTGGGGCATTTTCCCTTCCCCCAGAGTGGGATGAGCCAACACCGCTCTGCCATCACGAATCACCCGAAGTTCCACAGTACGCCCGGCAGGAGTTTCCAAGACCATCCTTTGTAAGGAACGGGCACTTTCTACCCGTTGTCCGTTATACGAAACTATCACATCATTTTTTTGAAGTCCGGCTTTGGCGGCGGGACTGTCAGAACCCACTCCCTGTACCCATGCCCCGTATTCGCCTGGAAGATCCATGCTTTCGACTTCTTCCGCCATGATTTCCTGGAGACCTAGACCCAACATACCCGGAGGATGAGTAAGGGTTTCCGCGGCCTGAAGCACATGAAACAGGGAAAGAAAGCTGAGGCTGAGAGTGGGAATGAGAATGTTTTTCATATCTGAAATCATAGAAAAGGTGTTTGTGTGAAATATTTGTCTAATCCATATCCATCGAAGATGCAAGTCTGAGGTTTTCCTAAAGATCACAGTTGAACGCGCAAATATCAGATCCCCACACGACTCGTTTATCTCCCCGACAGGGTTATCCAAACATCGCCCCCGCATCGGCTACAGCTTGAGGAAAGATCTCTTGAACATCTCCTTCCAGCCGGAGGGCGACATGGGGCATTCCATCGTGGGCGGTTTCACCCTGATTGATGATGAGATACGGGATGCCGGCGCGCGCGGCCATTATAGGAAAGGTTGCGGCGGGTTGGACCGCGAGGGTGCTGCCGATGGCGATGACCAGATCGGGATGCTGCATAGCGACTTGGGCACGAAGCATATCCTCTTCTTTGAGCATTTCCCCGAATTGAATAACTCCGGGTTTGAGGAAATGATTACATTCAGGACAAAGGGGGAGAGTTTTCTCCGCCAACCAGCCTTGGTAATGGGCATCAGCCGCTTCACGAAACCCGCATTGAATACAGACCACTTCGTCCATACGGCCATGTAATTCAATCAGAGACTCCTCTGTGGTTTTTGCTTTGCGGTGCAGGCTGTCAATATTTTGGGTAAGAACGGCCTTTAATTTTCCCAGGCGCTGTAAGTCGGTAATGGCGAGGTGAGCGGGGGTGGGGTCTACGTCTTTCCATGTTTGCCAATCTTCGCTCTTATAGGTCCAGTATTGCTCGCGTTTTTGCGGATCCTCCATAAAATGCTGCAGGCTGATTTCCGGACGGGTTTTCCAGATACCCTTCGGTCCCCGATAGTCAGGAATACCGGCACCGGTACTGATCCCGGCGCCGGTAAAAATGACAATCCGTTCGGACTGCACCAAATATTCGAGCAGATTTTCGGCCGGCTTCATTCGCTAAGCAGCTTTGCGACTTCTTTTTCAAGTTCCGGACCCCGGGCATTCACGGCGGCGATTTTCCCTTCTTTATCCACAATAAAAATGCTGGGAATAGAGGTAATGGCAAACTGATCGGCGAGAGAAGAGGATTGGTCTGCATCGAAAATATTCGGCCAGGGGATATGATTTTCCTCTATGTACTCGTTGAGAGGCTCCACGGAGCGGTCCAGAGAAACACCGATAATGTCAAATCCCTTGTCGTGGTATTTTTCATATACCGCTTTCACATTGGGCATTTCCGCGATGCAGGGTCCGCACCAGGTCGCCCAAAAATCAATCATCACCACTTTCCCTTTGAAATCGGAGAGAGCGATTTCCTCCCCGTCCACCGTGGTTCCCTTCAGTTCAGGGTGGGTTCCCACGGCAGGTTTATTTACCTGGGCATTCAGCATTTCCAATACCTGCACATACATTTCGTTATCTTCGGTTTCCGCGAGAGTCTGGAAAGAATCTCGCACACTCTGCGCTATCTCGGGTTTTCCTTGTTCGAGGCTGAATTGTACGACGGCCATTCCTGTTTGTGCCAGTTCCTGTGCAGGAATTGGATTTTGAGCTTTCAGGGTCTCAAATTGTTCGTGTAACAAGGTGAGGAAGAGCTCGGGTTCGTCGGCGAAATAAGCGGCGTCCACCGCCTGAGCCTTGGCCTCTTCAATGTCAGCGGCCTGAGGGTTTTCGCGAATGTAAGACTGGAGGTCTTTTAACATCGCCTTGTAATGTTTTTGTGTAATCGTTTCCGCATTTTCTGCAAACAAAGGAAAGGCGGTGAGAACGTTAAAAATAACGAGAGGTATGACGAGAGTGATTCTTTTCTTTTGCATAAGAGGTCTTCCTTATTTTGTGGTTAAATTTAACTGGTGGACGTAAATGTAGACAACTTC
>JGI12210J13797_11036042_pt1 | contig 14407 bp, 9 predicted proteins | sample ElkSlonscriptome_3_FD_13797 | JGI IMG/M metagenome (IMG submission 13797)
TGGCAACGTTCTATTCCATGCTCGAAACCGAAAAAGTGGGTCGCAATTCGATCTCGATCTGCACCAATATTTCCTGCATGTTGTGCGGCGCGGATAAGGTCGTTGACTACGTCGAAAGCAAGCTCGGTATCAAGATGGGTCAAACCACGGCCGACGGAAAAGTTTTTCTGAAGATCGAAGAAGAATGCGTCGCCGCCTGCACCGGTGCGCCAATGATGATTATCAACGGCCACTACCATGAACAACTGACCGAGCAGAAGATTGATGAATTATTGGATGAGTTGGAATAATCCTTGAATTTTGAAGCGAAAATGATTGCCAGTAACTGCGAATGTATTTTTCCCGGAAGGTATGAAGTTGATTCATGCACGATCAACTTCGGCCCTGTGCTTGATCCGGATCTGGCCAATGACGCATCGTCAGTGTGTTCATTGGCGCAAATTTGCGATTGCTCCATTGCTAGGGATCAAAGGTGTTTTCATGGCTGACCATCACGTTTGCTTTACACATCTCGATGAAGACGAATGCTGGTCGCTGGATGCGTACAAGCGGCACGGCGGGTATCAGGCCTGGGAGAAGATCCTGGCCGACAAGATTCCGCAGGAAGATATTATCGAGCAGGTGAAATCATCCAGCCTTCGCGGACGGGGCGGCGCTGGCTTTCCGACGGGCTTGAAGTGGTCGTTCATGCCGCGCTCGGCGCCGGTCCAGAAATACCTGTTGTGCAATTCCGATGAATCGGAGCCCGGCACTTGCCATGACCGCGACATTCTCCGCTTCAATCCACATGCCCTGATCGAGGGCATGGCGATCGGCTGCTATGCGATGGGAGCGACCATCGGCTACAACTATCTGCGCGGCGAGTTTCATCATGAGCCGTTCGAACGGTTCGAGGCGGCCTTGAAGGAGGCCTATGAAGCGGGCTATCTGGGTAAGGACATTCGCGGTTCGGGTGTAGACGTTGACTTGTATGCGTTGCTGGGTGCCGGTGCCTACATTTGCGGTGAAGAAACCGCACTGATGGAATCGCTGGAAGGCAAGAAGGGTCAACCGCGCTTCAAACCACCGTTTCCAGCCAACTTCGGGGTCTATGGCAAACCCACCACGATCAACAATACCGAGACGCTGGCTTCAGTGCCGGCCATCATCCGCAATGGGCCGGACTGGTTTCTGAAGATCGGAAAACCGAATAATGGTGGTCCGAAGATCTTTTCAGTGTCCGGCCACGTCGAAAAACCGGGCAATTTCGAGATTCCGCTGGGTACGCCATTCAGCGAGTTGCTGGACATGGCCGGTGGCATGCGAAATGGCAACGAACTGAAAGGTGTGATTCCGGGCGGCTCCTCGATGCCGATTCTGCCGGGCGATACCATGATGGAGATCACCATGGACTACGATGCGTTGCAGAAAGCCGGTTCCGGCCTTGGTTCCGGGGCGGTCATCGTGATGGATGAAACCACGTGCATGGTTTCGGCCTGTACGCGCATCGCACGCTTTTACTATGCCGAATCCTGCGGCCAGTGCACGCCGTGCCGTGAAGGCACGGGCTGGATGTACCGCGTGCTTCAGCGGATTCAGGCCGGGCAGGGACGTCCCGAGGACATCGATCTGCTGGAAACGGCCGCCGGACAAATCGAGGGTCACACGATCTGTGCGTTTGGCGAAGCCGCCGCCTGGCCGGTTCAGGGTTTTCTGCGCCACTTCCGCCACGAATTCGAGTACTTCGTCGAACACAGGCGATCGATCGTGGAAGAAAAACTGGGTGCAGCGGCATAATGGTTTCTGAATTCGCCCAATTGCACGTCAGGATCGCGGGTATTCAGGCCGACTGGGGGAACGCGGGACCCGGGACCCGGGACTGGTCATTGGAAGGCTTTTCCAAAACGCGGGTGCCTGGTGCTTCGATTAACACTGGAAAATTGAACCTTGCGCGATTTGCATTTCGAGTCCCGACTTCCGGGTCACGAGTCACGATCATGCAATCACGGGTTATGGAGTTGTACTAATGGCCACCGTCGAAAACAAACCCGTTGATACCGTCACCATCGAAGTGGATGGCCGTGAGCTCAGCGCGTCCAAGGGCGCGATGATCATCGAGGTGACTGATCAGGCCGGCATCGAAATTCCGCGATTCTGCTATCACCGCAAGCTGTCGATTGCCGCCAATTGCCGCATGTGTCTTGTGGACGTCGAGAAGGCGCCGAAGCCGCTGCCTGCTTGCGCCACACCGGTGGCCGATGGCATGAAAGTGTTTACCCGCTCGCGTCGCGCAGCCGATGCCCAGCGTGGCGTCATGGAGTTCCTGCTGATCAACCACCCGCTGGATTGCCCGATTTGTGACCAGGGCGGCGAATGCGAGCTGCAGGACCTGGCCATGGGTTATGGACGTTCGGTTTCACGCTTTACCGAGCGCAAGCGCGTGGTCAAGGACAAGAATCTGGGTCCACTGGTGGCAACCGACATGACGCGCTGCATTCATTGCACGCGCTGCGTCCGCTTCCTCGAAGAAATCGCCGGTACCGCGGAACTCGGCGGCGTGGGTCGTGGAGAAAAAACCGAGATTTCAACTTTCATCGAGCGCAACATCGACTCGGAGCTGTCCGGCAATATCATTGACCTTTGCCCGGTCGGTGCGCTGACCAACAAACCCTTCCGCTTTTCGGCTCGCGCCTGGGAAATGTCAGCGCGGCCCTACATCGGAACCCATGATTGTGTTGGCTCCAACCTGTTCTATCATGTCCGCGGCGGCACGATCATGCGCACGGTGCCTCGCGACAACGAAGCCATCAACGAATGCTGGTTGCCGGATCGAGACCGCTACAGCCACTTCGGGCTCCAGTCGGATGATCGCGTGACCGAGCCGATGCTGAAAATCAAGGGCCAATGGCAGCGCGTGGACTGGGAGCAAGCGCTGGACGCTGCCCGATCCGCCATCGGTAACCTGATCGACCAGCACGGTGCTGATCAACTGGGTGTGCTGACCACGCCACGTGCGACGACTGAAGAACATCATCTGCTCAAGAAACTGGCCGATCAGCTCGGCACGCCGCATACGGATCACCGCCTGCGTATCCTCGACGATTCAGATCCGCAGCTCGGCCAGGCGCATCTGGATCAACCGACGGCCGCCCTGTCTGAAGCCGATGCGATTTTGATGGTCGGCAGCTATTTGCGACATGATCAGCCCATCTTGAACCATCGTGTGCGCAGCGCCTGGCGTCACAAGCAGGCGCGTGTCATGGACCTGAATCCCGTGGCCTGGGATTTCCCCTTCGACATGACCGAGCGCATGATTGTGCCGCCACAGCATCTGCCTGATTCGCTGGCCAGAATTGCCGCGGCAGCGTATGCACTCGTGGGGCAAGAGCCCGATGACGATGCACTCGGCCACTGGATCCAGGCGCGCGAGCCCGAGCCTGCAGCTGAACACATTGCCAAGGCGCTGAAAGAAGCCGATAGCAGCATCCTGCTGGTCGGTGATCAAGCGCTTCAGCACCCCCGGGCAGGGCTGATTCGAGCTATAGCCGAGCGCACTGCGGCATGCCTGAACCTCTCGCTGATGATTCTTCCGGGCGCGGCCAACAGCCAGGGCGCCTGCCTGGCCAGTATGCGTCCCGGTGCGCAGGGCCTGTGCGCGACCTCGATGCTGAATCAGGGCCGCAAGGGGTTTCTTGTATATGACTTCGAGCCGGCCCGGGATACGGCCGATCCATCGGCCGCGATGACCACCCTGCGGAAAGCGGAACAGGTGATTGCCATCAGCAGTTTCGCCGGACCGGATCTGATGGAAGTGGCCGATATCATTCTGCCGCTGGCAACAATGCCAGAGACCGAAGGCAGCTACATCAATGCCGACGGGCATCAGCAGTGGCTGAAGGCGGCTGGTAAACCGGTCGGCCAATCGCGCAGCGGCTGGAAAATCCTACGCATGCTGGGTGGATCGCTCGAGCTTGATGGCTTTGAATTCACGCATCTTAGCCAGGTGCAAGCCGAACTGGATACGCTCGAGTTTTCGAAACGCAGCGTGCCTGATCTGAGCCAGTCGATCCAGCTTGAACAACAGCAGCAGGATCAGCAGGGCGAGAATCGTCAAATCTGGCGGTCCGGCCCTGTGCCGATGGTTCACTGTGATGCATTGGTGCGTCGTTCCGAGTCGTTGCAAAAAACCGATCACGCCCGGCTGGATCATGCGGTCATGCATCCGTCCAGCGCCGAAACGCTGGGTTTTGCAGCCGGCAGTGAAATCAGGCTTCGGCAGGGTGATGCGACATTGAGCGTGCGTCTTGAGATCGACCCTGCAGTGCCGCCGGCCTCGATCTGGCTGCCAGCCGCAACCGAATTGGCCAGCAGTCTCGGGCCGGCTTTTGGTGCCATTGAGCTGGAGCCGGGTGCATGATCGAGCAGTTGACCATTGCCATCTGGACTGTAACCAAGGTCATGATGATCATGGTGCCGTTGATTCTTACCGTGGCCTATTACACTTATTTCGAGCGCAAGGTGATTGGCTACATGCAGGCCCGGGTCGGCCCCAACCGCGTGGGCCCGAAAGGCCTGTTTCAACCATTTGCCGACGTATTCAAGCTGCTGTTCAAGGAAATCATCATTCCAAGCAATGCGAACCGCTTTCTGTTCGTATTGGCGCCGCTGATTACACTGGTCCCGGCCTTTGCCGCCTGGGCGGTCATTCCGTTCGGGGACGGCCTGGTGCTGGCGGATATCGATGCCGGTCTTTTGTATATCCTGGCCATGACTTCACTGGGTGTATACGGCGTGATTGTTGGCGGCTGGGCATCCAACTCGAAATACGCTTTTCTGGGCTGCATGCGCTCATCGGCTCAGATCGTGTCGTACGAAATCGCGATGGGCTTTGCGCTGGTCGGCGTGATTATTCTGGCCGGTACGTTGAATATTTCATCTATCGTTGAAGCACAGTCCGGTTCGGTGTTGAACTGGTTCTGGCTGCCGCTTTTCCCGTTGTTCATCATTTATTTCATTTCCGGCGTGGCCGAAACCAATCGCGCGCCGTTCGACGTCGCAGAAGGCGAATCGGAAATTGTTGCCGGCTTTCACGTTGAATATTCCGGTGCTGCGTTTGCTTTGTTTTTCCTGGCTGAATACGCCAACATGATCCTGATTTCAGCCCTGACCGCGCTGTTATTCATGGGTGGCTGGATGAGCCCGTTTCACGGCGTGCCGGTCATTGGCGAGCCCGGTCCGCACTGGTTTCTGTTGAAAACGGCGTTTTTCATGTTTTTGTTCCTCTGGTTCCGGGCGACGTTCCCGCGCTATCGGTATGATCAGATCATGCGTCTGGGATGGAAGGTGTTTATCCCAATAACGATTGTCTGGGTGCTGGTCGCTGGCGTCATGCGCGTGTCGGGCTGGTATGGAGGAGGATAATTAATGGATACAGTACGTAATTATTTCCGTTCGCTGTTGCTGCTTGAGCTGTTCAAGGGCTTGAGTGTAACCATGCGGTATTTCAGCCGACCGAAGTTCACGTTGAACTATCCGGAAGAAAAAACACCGAAATCACCGCGCTATCGTGGTCTGCACGCGCTGCGTCGCTATCCGAACGGCGAGGAGCGTTGCATCGCCTGCAAGTTATGCGAGGCTGTGTGTCCAGCGCTGGCCATTACGATTGATTCGACACAGCGTGATGACGGTACGCGTCGCACGACGCGCTATGACATCGACCTGTTCAAGTGCATTTACTGCGGTTTTTGCGAGGAATCCTGTCCTGTGGACTCGATCGTCGAGACCGATTTTTCCGAGTATCACTTTGAACAGCGCGGCGAAAATATCGTTACCAAACAACAGCTGCTGGCCATCGGTGACCGCTTCGAAGACCAGATTGCAGCTGCGCGTGCCCAGGATGCGCCGTATCGATAGGTTTTTCAAAAAATATTCAAGACCGCAGCTTACCCGGATCTACGCAGATTAAAATCGAATGCCAGGGAGTTCAAATTTGCTCACGAATCCGCACAGTTCGCTCAATCAGTCAAGAGCGTGAAGCCAGGCCTGTGCACTTCACGGTAGTGTTAGCAGGCCGTAGATCAAACAACAATTATTAGTATCAATTAGCGATCAATTTTTTTACATCTGCGAAACCTGCGGTTTGCAGTTGAATTTTAGAGTCAGGAACAAGAGCCGAAGTAATGCCCATTGTTGAAATCGTTTTTTACCTGTTCGGTACGGTGCTGCTTGCCTCGGCGCTGTGCGTCGTGACGGCGCGCAATCCGGTGTATTCGGTGTTGTTTCTGGTGCTGGCGTTTTTCTCGGCAGCCTGCATCTGGCTGCTGTTGGAGGCCGAGTTCCTGGCCATCGTGCTGGTATTGGTCTATGTCGGGGCGGTCATGGTGCTGTTTCTGTTTGTCGTCATGATGCTGGACATCAACCTGGCGCAAGTCCGGGCCGGTTTTGCGCGCTACCTGCCGGTCGGCATTCTGGTGGCACTGGCCATGGCAGCGCAGCTCTTCATCCTGATCTGGACCCGCGGCCTGGAAACGCAGGTGCTGGTGTACGGCAGTCAGGGTGATATCAGCAATACCCGGGAACTGGGTGAGTGGCTGTTTACGCGCTATCTGTATCCGTTTGAAATCGCCGGGATGATTTTGCTGGTAGCCATTGTTGCGGCGATATCGCTGACCCATCGTCGTCGCCCGGAAACCAAGTATCAGGATCCTTCACTGCAGGTTCAGATCAAGCGCGACGAGCGGGTCCGGTTGGTCAAGATGGATGCAGTCGAGGACGGCGAAGGGGAGGAGCGCTGACATGCTGACGCTCGCTCATTTTCTGACGCTGGGTGCAATCCTGTTTTCGATCGGTGTCGCCGGTATTTTCCTGAACCGCAAGAACATCATCATTCTCTTGATGTCGATCGAGCTGATGCTGCTGGCTGTCAATATGAACTTCATCGCGTTCTCGCGATTCCTGGACAACATGGACGGGCAGGTGTTCGTCTTCTTCATATTAACGGTCGCTGCGGCGGAAGCCGCGATTGGCCTGGCCATACTGGTTGTGTTGTTCCGGAACCGTCAGACTATCGACGTCGAAGAAATCGACCGTTTGAAAGGGTAGGGAATACCAGATGAGCTTTGAATTAGACCTGGTTCAGGAATTAGACATGGTTCAGTTGGACAAGCTGGCGATGAAGCAGAACCACCCGAGATGCAGCGCTTTTCAACACAGCGCTGAATTTGACCATCGGCGTTCAGCTGGTCCTTTGAAACCATTCGGGACGGCCCTGGGCGGGTGCTGCGTGCCTGATGGTCGACACAAGCGACTGAGTCATTTGAAACAACCAGACCGTCGTTCAGCGGAGCCGGCCCGGTGCGTGCAGCAACGTTGCCGTCGTGTCGGCTCATCATCCAACTGGTCGGCCCTGAGCTCTGTAACCGAACAATAATCGGACGTTATTCGTGGATATAAAAACAATTCTGCTGCTGATTCCGCTGCTGCCCTTGATAGGCAGCGCGATTGCGGGCCTGTTGCGGCACCAGGTCGGACGTAGCGGGGCGCACAGCATCACCATCCTGGCCGTCGCCGGCTCGTTTGCGCTGTCTGCTGTTGTTGCCTGGCAGGTGTTTGTCAATGATCTGCCGGTGTTGAACTATTCCATCTATACCTGGGCGTTGATAGACGGGATTCGATTCGAGATCGGTTTTCTGATTGATTCGCTGAGCTCGATGATGATGGTCGTGGTGACGTTCGTATCGCTGATGGTCCACATCTACACTATCGGCTACATGAAGGATGATCCGGGATACCAGCGGTTCTTTGCTTATATCAATCTGTTTACGTTTGCCATGTTGATGCTGGTCATGGCAAACAACTTCCTACAGCTGTTCTTCGGCTGGGAAGCGGTCGGCCTGGTGTCCTATCTGTTGATCGGATTCTGGTTCAAGAAGGATTCAGCAACCAAAGCCAACCTGAAAGCGTTTCTGGTCAACCGCGCCGGCGACTTCGGCCTGTTGCTCGGGATTGCGGCTGTGCTGATGTACATGGGCACGCTGGATTTTGCCGAAGCCTTTGCGGCAGCGCCCGGCTTGACTGATTCGACGATTTCTATTCTGGGGGGCATGGAATGGTCGGTGCTGACGTTTATCTGCATTTGCCTGTTTATCGGGGCAATGGGCAAGTCTGCCCAGGTGCCGCTGCATGTCTGGTTACCGGACTCGATGGAAGGACCAACGCCCATTTCAGCGCTGATTCATGCTGCCACCATGGTCACGGCCGGTATTTACATGGTTGCGCGACTGTCTCCAATGTATGAGCTGTCGCTGACTGCGCTCAGTTTTATTCTGATTATCGGTGCGGTGACCGCGTTGTTCATGGGCTTGATCGGCATTGTTCAAAACGATATCAAGCGCGTCGTTGCGTACTCAACGCTGTCGCAGCTTGGTTATATGACGGTGGCGCTGGGCGCATCTGCGTATTCGGTCGCCATCTTTCACTTGATGACCCACGCATTCTTCAAGGCCCTGCTGTTTTTGGCTGCGGGTTCCGTCATCATCGCGATGCACCACAAGCAGGACATGCAGGAAATGGGCGGCCTGTTCAGAAAACTTCCGGTTACGGCCGTGACCGCATGGATCGGCTCGCTGGCATTGATCGGCTTTCCGTTTTTTTCCGGCTTCTATTCCAAGGATCTGATTATCGAAGCGGTCAAGCTGGTCGATCGTCCAGGTGCCGGCTTTGCAGTATTTGCGGTGTATGCCGGCGTGGTGATCACCGCCTTGTATACCTTCCGCATGCTGTATCTGACTTTTCACGGCCCGACCAGAGCAGATGCCGAAACCTTTTCGCATGCGCAAGAACCGCCCTGGGTTGTAACGCTTCCGCTGGTGTTGCTGGCGATCCCGTCACTGGTAATCGGTTACTTGACGGTCGAGCCGCTCCTGTTTGGTGGTGCATTGTCGGATGCCATCACCGTGCTTGCAGTGCATGACCCGATGATAAAACTGGCTGACAAATTCCACGGCCCTTTCGAATTTGCCTTGCACGGATTTGTAACGCCGGTGTTCTGGCTGGCCATGCTCGGTGTAGCAATCGCGACGGTCGTCTACCTGTTCAAGCCGGCCCTGGCAACTGTGATCAAATCGCGCTTCCACTGGTTATGGTCAATTCTGGACAAGAAGTATGGCTTCGATGAGTTCTACCAAACGGTCATCGCCGGCGGCGGAATGAAGCTGGCCAATCTGTTTTCCAGCAAAGGTGACACGATGATTATCGATGGCTGGCTGGTGAATGGATCTGCGCGCGTCATTGATGCGCTGTCGAATCGTTTGCGCACGGTTCAAACCGGCGTTCTTTATCACTATGCCTTTGCGATGATCATCGGGTTGGTCGCACTGGTATTTGCATTTGTGTTGCTTCGGTGACCCCGGCCATGGATGCACTGAACAGTCAATTATTGAGTTTGCTGGTCTGGTTGCCTGTGCTGGGCGGCCTGGCGCTGCTGTTTGTAAGTGACAGTCAGGCCGGGCTGGCCAAAAGCATCGCGCTGATCATCGCACTCGTCGCATTCGTCCTGTCCTTGCTGTTGATTGCAGGTTTTGATTCGAGTACTGCTGCCATCCAGTTCGAGCAGAAGTTGCTGTGGATCGAAGCGTTCAAGATCCATTACCACCTGGGTATCGATGGTCTGTCGCTACCGCTGATTGTCCTGACCACGCTGACGACGGTCATCGTTGTGATTTCGGGCTGGGCAGTTCAGGATCGTGTCGGCCATTACATGGCTGCATTTTTGATTCTGTCCGGCTTGATGGTCGGCATGTTCTCGGCTTTGGATGCCATGCTGTTCTACGTGTTTTTCGAAGCCATGCTGGTGCCGATGTTCTTGATTATCGGCATCTGGGGCGGACCGAACCGGATTTTTGCCACCATCAAGTTTTTCCTGTTCACGTTTTTTGGCTCGGTGTTCATGCTGATTGCACTGATCTGGCTATACCTTCAGTCGGGCAGCTTTGCCGTTGCGGATCTGCATGAATTCCCGATCAGCCTGCAAGCCCAGATCTGGATTTTCCTGGCATTCTTGATTGCATTTGCAGTCAAGGTGCCAATGTGGCCGGTCCACACCTGGTTGCCGGATGCCCACGTCGAGGCTCCGACGGGCGGTTCGGTCGTGCTGGCCGCGGTCATGCTGAAAATCGGCGGTTACGGTCTGGTGCGGTTTTCGCTACCCATTGCGCCCGATGCCGCTGCAGCGCTGGACTGGCTGGTCATTGGATTGTCCCTGGTCGCAATTGTCTACATTGGGTTTGTTGCCCTGGCGCAACGCGATATGAAAAAGTTGATCGCCTACAGCTCGATTTCGCATATGGGCTTCGTGACGCTGGGCCTGTTTTTGACCTTTGCCATTGTGCGCAGTACCGGTGATGTTTCTGGCGCAGCGCTTGGCATCAGCGGCGGCATGGTCCAGATGATTTCACATGGATTCATATCCGGCGCAATGTTTCTTGCCGTCGGCGTGCTGTACGATCGCATGCACAGCCGTCAGATTGCCGATTATGGTGGTGTAGCAAACACCATGCCCTGGTTCGCGATGTTCGCGGTTCTGTTCTTCATGGCCAACTCGGGCCTTCCAGGTACCAGTGGATTTGTCGGCGAATTCATGGTCATCCTGGCAGCGTTCAAAGCCAACTTCTGGTTTGCTTTCCTGGCAGCGATGACACTGATTCTCGGCGCAGGCTACAGCTTATGGCTGGTCAAGCGGGTGTTCTACGGCGAAATCGGTAACGACTCGGTTGCCGCATTGAAAGACCTGAATGGTCGCGAATGGTTGGTCATGACCGTGCTTGCGCTGCTGACCATTGGCCTGGGTGTCTGGCCTCATCCGCTGATCGATATGATGAACGCGTCGATCGTCGAGCTGGTCAACCACATCACGACAACAAAGATTGCCCCATGAATATCGTTGAAATCCAGCTGGCGCTGCCAGAAATCTTCATCGCCGTGATGGCCTGTGTCATCCTGATTGCCGATCTGTTTATTTCCGATCGACGTCGTGGATTGACTCATTTGCTGGCGCTGATCACACTGGCCTTCGTCACCATCATTACGCTGCGCATGCTGTGGCCTGTCGGTGCGAGTGAGTTGGCCTTCTACGACACGTTTGTGCGCGATCGCTTTGGCGATGTACTCAAGCTGTTCAGCTATTTGATTCTGTTTGCGGCGTTTATCTATGCCAAACATTTTCTGCGCATGGCGAACCTGTACCGCGGCGAGTTCTATGCGCTGAGTCTGTTTGCCCTGTTGGGCGTCATGATCATGATATCGGCCGGCAGCATGCTGACGGTCTATCTGGGCCTGGAGTTGCTGGCGCTGTCGAGCTATGCGCTGGTTGCCTTGAATCGTGATTCGGCGACCGGTTCCGAGGCCGGCATGAAATACTTTATTCTGGGGTCTCTGGCCTCGGGCATTCTGTTGTTTGGTATGAGCCTGATCTACGGCGCCACAGGCACCCTGGCGCTGAATGAAATCTCGGCCAGCTTGGCGAGTGGTGCCGACGATCAATTGTTGCTTTCCTTCGGCCTGGCATTCATTGTTGTCGGTATCGCATTCAAGTTCGGTGCCGTACCATTCCACATGTGGCTGCCCGACGTTTACCAGGGCGCGCCGGCTGCGATCACGCTGCTGATTGCATCGCTGCCAAAGCTGGGTTACCTGGCCCTGATCATCCGAATGCTCGAAGATGGCATGAGCGGCTTGCATGCCGACTGGCAGGCCATGCTGGTGGTGTTGGCAGCCCTGTCGCTGATCCTGGGTAATGTGGTGGCCATAGCGCAGAGCAATATCAAGCGGATGCTTGGCTATTCGACCATTTCGCACGTAGGCTTCATTCTGCTGGGTGTGCTGGCCGGCACGGCTGAAGGCTATGCTGCCGCCATGTTCTATACGATCGTGTACGCGATGATGTCGGCCGGTACCTTTGCCGTCATGATCCTGCTTTCGCACGACGGCATCGAGGCGGAAAATCTCGAGGACTTCAGGGGCTTGGCCAAGCGCAGCCCGTGGTTTGCACTGATGATGCTGATGCTGATGTTTTCGCTCGCGGGTATTCCGGTATTCGTCGGCTTTTTCGCCAAGTGGCAAGTGATCGCAGCTGCCATTGGCGCCGGTTTTACCGGGTTGTCGGTCCTGGCCGTCATTACGGCCGTTATTGGTGCGTTCTATTACTTGCGCGTAGTCAAGCTGATGTATTTCGATGAGCCTGAAAATACCGATGCGATCGAAGCCCCGGCCGATTTCAAGGCCATGCTGTCGATCAATGGCCTGAGCATGATCCTGCTCGGGCTGTTTTCGGGCGGCTTGATCAGCCTTTGCGTGTCCAGCTTTGCGGGTTGAATCGATGGTTTCCGACACGTCGCACTAATGCTGTCGTATCTGACAGCTCCTGAATCTACAGGGCCGCTCTCCAACCATTGGCCCACTTGCCTCCAACGAGGTTCGGCCTCAGATTCAGCCAGTACAGCGTGAGAAATCNCCCAGTCACCTATTGAAGGTAACTAATCAAAAGGGGCTTGAGNGTATCAGCGGCTACTGCATGCCATTGCTGCCCACCCTGTATCGGCGTTTGCCTGACGCCATGAGGTGCCTGCTTTGATGGGTGTGGATTGATTAACAGCCAGTACGATCACGGCATCCGCCATTTTCGAAGATCACCTGGTATTGTCAGCGCAGGTTTTGCTCCGTTGCCGAGCGAATGATCGAATCAAGTTCTCGGCGAAACTGATCAGTTCAGTTCGAAAGAATCCACAAAGATCCGGTCCAGGATCTGAACGTTACGGTGACCGGCAACCCAGGCCGTCTGGCCGTATTGATAGGCGCCCTGGTCGATCCCGCCGTCATCGTCATAGCGGTAAAAGGGTACGACGAAAGTATCGGTGTGGCCACCGATGTCGATCGACAGCGTCCGGTCTGATGCTTGAATCGAGACGCCCGAATCACGAGCAACGGAATCTCCGGAAAGCTGGTAATCGACACCATCGCCTTGAGTGAACAGCGGATCTGTCGGGCTGCCGACCACATAATTCCAGCGCAAATTATTTGAAATATCAGCCAGTTCCCATCGCATACTCTCGCGATCAATAGGCTCATAACCGGGCGCATCGTCAATATTGAAAATGATGTTGTTTTTAATCGACGTGCCCCTGTGGGCATCGTCAAGATTTCCGTTGTTGGTAGCAATACCGAACGGGCCGTAGCCGATGCTCGGTTTGCTGCGTTTGACGCTCAGCGTGTTGTTGTAGATCAGATAGTTCGAATCTCTGAAGTTAGGGCCTTCTTTGCGTTGGCTCTGGGTGTGAATCGCCCACTCGACGTTCCATATCACGTTGTGGTCGATGATTAAATCGCTGCCGAAATCCGGATAAACCCCACCCACAGTAAAGTTGCCGTTTCCAGGCACGCCATCGATATTCTGTTCGGCATCATGAATCCAGTTGTGATCGACGCGGATGAAGCGGTGGGTGCCGCCTGAATAAATCGCGCCGGAGTCGCCGTCCTGAATGGCGAATACGCTGATGTCGTTATGGTGGACGCGACCTCGCCAGTCGTGCGGCACATCAGGCGTCGAGTAGTACATCGAGATATTGACGGCATTCTTGCCGCTGCGCGCTATGGTATTGAACGCGATTTCGTGATCGGAGGATCCGCGGTCGGTAGCACCACAGTGAACCGCGGCGCACTTTGTTCCGCGGTAGTTAGTGTCGTAGATTTCGTTGTCATAGACACGATGACGGCGACCCATCAGCGTAATGCCGTTACCTGCGGAGTATTGAATGACGGAATTTCTGATGATGTGCTGCTTGCCGCTGAGTACGATTCCAGATGACTGACACCACTGGTTATTGAAATGCCCTGAAATATCGGTGTAATGAGTTGGATATTTCACGTTCAGTCCGTCGAGGATAATCCCTTGTGCCGGCGCATCGGCAAAATCTTCCCGGTGGTAAGGATCATAGTTGTTGCGCCAGGCGAATGCGGCATTGCGCCAAGGGAATCGAGGCTGGCCGTTGGCGTTATAAGGTACGCCGTCACCACCGGAGCCTGTGTCGGTTGTAACCGTGCTGGCAAAGATGCGCAGATTCTCGATTGTGATGTACTGTCGATCCGACAAGTCAAAAGCAAACGATCGTTTCTTGACTTGAATCCGCCCGGCAGGATTGGCCCCGCCTGGCGGCATGACGTAGAGCGTGTCGGCCGCTTTGTCGTGAAACCACTCGCCCTCGGTATCCAGCAAGGCCATGGCGTTGTACAGGATGTAACGGCTTTCATCAGAGTAGTTATTCTCATTAACGTCCGTAGCGTTACTGCGCGTGCGGAATGTCAGGCCGGCTTCGAAATTAGCGGATACATAACCGGTAAACGCCCAGTTCCATTCGCCAATTTCGCTGGGCTGAAA
>JGI12210J13797_10055027_pt1 | contig 14400 bp, 10 predicted proteins | sample ElkSlonscriptome_3_FD_13797 | JGI IMG/M metagenome (IMG submission 13797)
CACTACGCCTTCGGTCGGGCGCCTTGGCACGGCCGACGCTGACGCCGTTCTTTTGCAAGCCATCACGGTTCCAGGGGACTAGCGATGAACGCAAGTAGCACCAGTCACGACTACCCGACCGTGATCGTCACGGGAGGAGCCGGCTATATCGGCTCGGTGCTCGTGCGGAGGCTCCTGCAGTCCGAGTATCGCGTCGTCTGTGTCGACAACCTGGCCTTTGGTGAGCAGCCGGTGTCCGACCTGCTCGGTAATCCCGACTTCGTGCTTCGTCGCCTCGACATCACCGACTTCGCCGCGGTCGACGAGGTGCTCCATGCCCAGCAGGGCAGAGACTGCTCCGTCGTACACCTCGCCGCCATCGTCGGAGACCCGGCCTGTGCTCTGACCCCCGAGCTCGCCCGCCGAGTCAACCTCGAGGCCTCGCTGCACCTGATCGAAGCCTCTGCCGCAGCCGGTGTTGGACGGTTCGTCTTCGCGTCGACGTGCAGCAACTATGGCAAGATGCCCGACTCGCACGAGTACCTCGACGAGGCGTCACGCCTCTCCCCCGTCTCCTTGTACGCGAGGCTCAAGGTCGAGGTCGAGCTCGCCATCCTCCAGGGGATGAAGCGAATCGGCGGATTCTGCCCGACCTGCCTGCGCTTTGCTACGGCATATGGCGTGTCACCTCGGATGAGGTTCGATCTCACCGTGAACGAATTCACGAAGGAACTCGCACTCGGAAGGGTCCTCGACATCTTCGGGAGCCAATTCTGGCGTCCTTATTGTCATGTGGAAGACCTCGCGAGCGCGGTCCGGCTCGTGCTCGCTGCACCCGAGGCCAGCGTCGCGTACGATGTCTTCAACGTGGGGAGTACACCGGAGAACTACACCAAGGAGATGCTCGCCCAGGAGCTGCTCCGGCAGATACCCGGGGCCCAGATCCGCTACACGCACAAGGAAGAAGATCCGCGGGACTATCGCGTCGAATTCGCCAAGATCCGGGAGTGCCTGGGGTTCGAAAGCTCCTGGCGCGTCTCCGACGGCATCGAAGAGATCCTCGGCGTCCTCGAAGCAGGCCGCTTCGAACAGCCCGATCACGTACGGCACCGCAATACTCCGGCCGGCTGATCGAACTCGGGATCATGGCCGGCGAGCTTCGATGCATATGATCTGCTTGCCCAGCTCGAGCGAAGACTCGTGTGCGGCCGCAACCACCACGTCATGCTCGATCGTCCGACCGATGCGGGCCGAGGTCCTCGTGCATAGCCAGGTGGCGAGATAGTAGCGAGCGTACTCCTCCGCGGTGGGGAACACGATGCGACGATCCAGTACCGTCGAAGTGACCTCGAGTTCCTCCCTACGACGCAGCGCCGGCAGCAGTTCGTCCTCGAGCTTGGCGGCAGTCTCATCGGTCTCCGGGACCGAACGAAGTCCCGAGACCTTCTCGTTCAAGTCCGCGAGCTCTCGCGCGTTGTCCTTGGTCGGGCCCAGAAGGATCATTCGTCCCTTGGCTCTGAGCAAGCGCAGGCCGTCATCGATCCATGCCTCTATGTCGTTGGTATAATATGCGGAAAAAGGCGCAATTAGAATATCGACGTCTTCGTCCAAGAGCGGATACGGATGTACGTCGAAGTCCCAGTGGAGCAACACGCTGGGCGTCGTCAGGGTCTTCGCCCCCTCCTGGGCCTCGTCCAGCAGCTTGCGGTCCTTGTCGAGCCCGATGATCAGCCCCGTCGTCCCCAATGCTGCGGCGTGGGCCGGGAACAAGTTGCCGCTCCCGCACCCGAGCTCCACCAATCGCGACCCGTCGCACGGTCCCAGGACATCCCGCAGCAGGTCCTCGAGCTTGACGTTGGCGTACGCAGTGTGAGCGTGGATTCGCGTCCGGAGCTTCTCCACCGTCTCGGAATAGAGACCCGGGCTCGGCGCTGTCGTCTCACTTCGACTCATGGCTGCCCTCCCATAAGAACTTGTAGGCGATGAATCCTTCGGCCCGCGGCACTCCGGCTCGGCGGCCATATATTCGACTCTGCTGCTCGATGTGCTCGACCCACACTTCACCCACGCGCTGGAACTCACTCTCGTAGCAGGTCAGCGCCGCGAGCTTCTGGCGCCATCGAGCGTCGTCGATGGCGACGAAGAAGCGTGGGTCGTAGCCTTCCTCTCCCAAGTACCAGTTGGTCGCGAAGCCGAGCACGCGGGGGACTCGCCGGCATGCATGAAGCACCATCTGGTGGACGTTTCGGTGGGGAGGGTGTGTGTCCCCGTGCCAGTGGGTCAGCACAGTGTCGATCGACCGCCGCTCGATGAGCTCGAGGATCCGTACCACGTGCGCGTCGCAGACGATGATGTCGTGCGTGTCAGCACCGACTTCGAATAGCTCGTAGCCGAGGAGCTTGGATGCGGCCCGAGCTTCCGCCGCGGCCTCGGATGGTGTTCGAACATGAGACCCGTCGGCGCCCTCGTACCCCGAGTGCGTCATGACCAGAGCGGCGACGGAATGGCCCTCATCGAGCCACTTCGCCACGGTTCCCCCGCAGCCCAACTCGAGGTCATCATGATGAGCCACGACGACGAGGACTCTCATATCGACGATCTCACGACGGGCGGGGATCCCTTGCCGGTGATCGCTCTGCTCGCGCGAGCGCTTCCTTGGCCTCCCGTGGCACCCTCATTACGAACGTCGCGCCTTCCGCATCTGCGCCTTCCTCTAGCTGCAAGGTGCCCCCGTGCCCTTCCACCACGATATCGTGCGACAGTGACAAGCCGACCCCGATCCCACGGTGGACTGCCTTGGTAGTGAAGAAGGGCTCGAAGATCTTGTCACGAACACCATCCGCCACCCCAGAGCCATTGTCGGAGATCCGGACTTCCACGTCTCCTCCGCGAACCGCAGTGGTGACCCGGATCCGAGCGACCCACTGCGATGGCTCTGATTTGGCCCGGTCCTTGACGGCATCGAACGCGTTGTTGAGGAGGTTGATCAAGACGCGCCCTAGATCGTCGGGGACGATCTTCGCGGTCCCGACGCCTTCACCGTAGTCATCGGTCAACTCCACGTGCATCCCTCCGGTGCGACTCTCGAAGGAAGACTGAGCGAGCTTCACGTACTGGCGCACGAAGCCGTTCATCTCCGTCGCCTCGAAGGCTCCTGTGTGTCCACGCGCGTGCTGAAGCATGCCGTGGACGATGCCAGATGCACGCACGCTGTGGTTGTTGATCGCCCTCATGCTCTCCTCGAGATCGGTCAGCGTCTCTCTGATCTGCCCAACCCGAAGATCCGGATCACCCGCATGGGCGGCCAGGATCTCCTCGATGAGCTCGGTACTCACCTCGGCGAAATTTTGCACGAAATTGAGCGGGTTGTTGATCTCGTGAGCGATGCCCGCCGTCAGCTGACCCAGTGATGCCATCTTCTGCGAGTGAACTAGCTGTCGCTGGGTAGTCTTGAGCCGGTGCAGCGCCGCCTCCACCTCCTGATTCGACCTCTTGAGCTCCTCGGTACGCTTCTCGACCTTCTGCTCCATCTTGTTGTAGAGGGTTGCGTTCTCGAAGGAGATTGCGAACTGGGATGACAATAGGCGCAGTACCTCGATACGCTCCTCCGTGAAGGCTCCGACCGTGAGGTTGTTCTCGAGGTAGAGCAGGCCGAAGAAGTCTCCGTGCCGGGTCAGCGGCAGGCAGAGCAGTGACAGCGGGCGCTTCGTGACGATGTACTCGTCCATGGTGAAGTTCCCGGAGGAGACCGCGTCGTTGAGGATGACGCTCTGTCGAACACGTGCCGCGTAGTTGACGATGCTGTGCGCAATGTCGATTTCTTCGAGGAGTGCCCCAGCAAGCACGTCGACGTGGACGGTGCGGTCGCCGTCGTCCGCGTGCATTGTCGCAGAGGCCTGTACCAAGAGTCTCCCGTCGGTGTCGATGATCAACGCACCCCGCTGGGCCCCCGCGTTCTCGAGCACCAGCCGCATCAATTTGCTCAGGAGCTTCTCGAGAACGATCTCGCCGGATATCGCGTGGGATGCCTTGATCACGCTGTCGAGGTCCAGCGCGGTGGCCAACCGTGTCGTCGTCACCGAGATCGCCGTCTGGTTGGACGAGATGCTCCTCGCCTGATGGCGAGGAGCATCGGAGATCCAGGGAAATTCGGCCTTCAGCATCGCGATCTTGTGCTTCGCGCCCCACAGTTGGTAGCGATATAGTGCCGTCGTGATGTAGTTGCGGAACAACTCCTCGCGTCCCCGCCGCCGCCAATATCGGCCGGCGAGCTCGTAGCCCAGGGCGACGTCCTGCACGAAACCGTTGGCGAGCGCGCTCTCGATCGCCACCTCGTAGGGTTCGATCGCCTGATTGGAGCGCCCTTGGACTCGTGCCATCTCCGCCGTGACGAGCGCATGCATGTGTCGAAAATTCTGCGGACAACTCTCGGCCCAGCGGCCGAGCTGTCCGTGGTACTCCTCGATCTTCTCCCAGCACTGCGTCGCCTCGTCGGGGTCGGACGATCCGCTTCCATCGCGAAGGTCGGCATGCAACGCACACCGCGTCAGTGCACTATAGAAGGCATGCTCCGCGACGCCGATGTTGCCGGTGATGTAGGGTAGCAGTTCTTCGGCCGTCAACGCCGCGGCGAGAGCCGCATCGTACTCGCCGTAGAGAAAGTGTGCCTGTAGCTTCAGCACATGGTAGTAGGCAAGGCCCATGTTGGTCATGTTCGCCTTGCACATCTCGATGTAGCGCGCGTCGTCCATGCCGTTGAAGGCAAACTCGTGGCGGTCGGCGACGCCGGCGAGATTTGCGATGACGAGCGCCTGGCCCTCGATGTTGTCCCCGGCGAAGGTGTTCTTCACCTTCCGCGTCCACGCGAGGTACTCGCTCACGTCCTTCAACACTCGATCGAGGGGCTCACCGCAGTAGAAGTCATTCATGCCGCGATAGGTGATGGTGTAGCCTCCGAACACCAGCTCTCCAGACTCGAGGCCGGCCTCGAATCCGGCGTTGTTGATCGCCTTCGTCTCGGCCAGCGGCCTGACCCACGGCAGGATCCAGTTGGCGAGGAAGAAGCAGCTGCGGCACTTATCCTGGGCGTTCCCGGCCCTCTCGCTGAGCGTGACCCCGACGACGGCGAACTCGTAGCCCTTCTGGTACTCTTGGAAGAGCTTGACCAGGATGTCGCCGTAGGTGGCATACAAGTCGAGCGAGTCGGGTGGGTTACCATGCTGAAGCCAGAGGTTGACCGGCTTCGCGACGACCCATGCCATCAGGTTGAGATCGGTATAGAACGCGGCCGGCACCGCCGTCTGGAACAGACGGGTAGCGGCGATGATCCGGGGATCGGTGGTCGGAGGATGATCGATCAACGACGAGATCGGCACCTCCTCGAGCCGCGCCTCGATCTCCGCGTGCTCGGTGCGGAGCGCCTTCCCCATGTCCTCGAGCGCCGGGACGTCGATGCCCAGCAGCGTCAGACCGGTCCGGACGACGTCGAGCGCCTCACCATAGCGAGCCGACATCGTGCATTGGCCGGCGAGGGTGTGGTAGATGTTTGCCTTCTCGAGATCCGTCTTGGCGTGCTCTAGGGCAACGTGCGACCATCGATCGGAGGCTTCGTGGCCGCCATCGAGGAACTCCGCGATCGCGAGTTCTCGTATGATGTCCATGGACAGCTCGTAGTGTCTCTCCCAACTATTGGGGGGCAACACCTCACGACCAACTTCGAGGTACTCCACGGCGGCGGAGTAGGCGGTGGAGGCCCGGGCCTTGTGTCCGGCCTCGAGGTTGAGGTGGGCCAATTGTACGAGCTCGGCCTCGTCGTCCAAGCACTCGCGGCCTCGGTTGAACTGCTCGACGAGGTTGAAGATCTGCTCGTCACGCTCGTCGTCGCTGATGTTGGCGAGCAAGAGACGGCCGATGCGTAGATGAACCGCGACGCGCTGCCGATCATCGTCGAATGACGCGTAGGCGGCTTGTTGGACCCGGTCGTGGAAGAATCGGACATCGGTACCCCCGGAGCCGTCCTCGCCCGGCATGAGATCGGTCTCGGAGGTGGTTACCAACACCCCGGCCTGGATCGCCGGGAGCAATTCGGCAAAGGTATCACGCAGCGATCGTTCCAGAATGATCGACAGTGTCCGGAGATCGAAGCTGGCCCCTACACAGGCTGCGATCTGAACCGCCCGCTGCGTCGAGCCCGACAGACGTCGAAGCTTGGCGATCATGAGCTGGAGGATGTTCTTCGTGACCCCCTCGGATTCGATGCTAGCGAGCTCCCACGTCCAGGAGGCCTGGCGGGAATCGAAGCGGATCAGCTCCTGGTCGTGCAGCGCCCGGAGCAGCTCGGTGACGTAGAGCGGGTTTCCCTCGGTGTTTCGCCGAATGAGCGCCGCGAGCGGAGCCGCGCGGTCGGGCGCCGTCCCCAGCATGTCCGTGATCAGCTCGGTGACGTTCGCCGTGGTGAGCGGCTGAAGGGTGATCTCTCCGACGTCGATGTCCTCGTCGCGGAGGGTCTCGATTAGAAAGGTCAAGGGGTGAGCCGGGCCGACTTCGTTGTCGCGATACGCACCGATCAGCAAGAGATTGCATAGGCGATCGTCGGTGAGCATCAATTCGATCAGCCTGAGGCTCGCGGAGTCAGCCCACTGAAGATCATCGAGGAAGAGCACCACCGGATGCTCGGGCTGGGCAAAGACACGGACGAATTTGCGAAACACACGATTGAAGCGATTCCGCTCCTCCGTGGGCCCTAGGCTCTGTAGATCGGGCTGTGGCCCGATGATCAGGCTGACCTCGGGAATGACGTCGATGATCGCCTTGGCGCTCGTACCTAGGGCCTCCAGGAGGTGCTCTCGCCAAACGCGCAGGCGCTCCTCGCTCTGCGTCAGCAACTCGCGCACGAGTCCGCGGAAGGCCTGGACCACGGCCGAGTACGGGATGTTGCGCTGGTACTGGTCGAACTTGCCCGTGATGAAGTAGCCGCGGGCCGTCGTGAGGGGGCGATAGAGTTCCTGGACCAGGGCGGACTTTCCGATCCCCGATGCGCCGGCAACGAGTAGAATGGGGGCGGTAGAGTCTCTGGTGCCCTGGTGCTCTTCCGCGATGGCCGCGAATGCTCCAAACAGCGTGGCGATCTCATCGTCGCGGCCGTAGAGTCGCTGCGGGATCAGGAACCGGGACGAGAAGTCTCGGGTGCCGACTTCGAACGAGCTCGAGCGCCCCTCATGATGCTCGTCGCGACAGCGCCGAAGGTCGTGAAGCAGCCCGAGCGTGCTCTGGTAACGAGCCTCGGGGGCCTTGGCCAGCAGCTTCTTCACCACCTCGGAGAGGACGGGCGGTAGCTCCGGGCGTACCTTGGACAGGAGCAACGGCGTCTGGGCGATGTGGCAGTGGACCAACTCGAGGGGGTCGCTCGAGACGAAGGGAGGGTGACCCGACGCCAGTTCATACAAGGTCACACCGAGCGAGTAGAAATCGGTACGAAAGTCGACGGGAGAGCTGACCCGTCCGGTCTGTTCCGGTGAGATGTACGACAGGGTGCCTTCGAGCAAGGTAGGGCTGCACATCACCGGGTTCTCGCGCGACAAGACGGTGGCAATGCCGAAATCGATCAATTTCAGCTGCCTGGTGGTCCTGTTCCACACGATGTTGGAGGGGTTGATGTCCTTGTGGATCACGTGAGCCGCATGCACGTGATGGAGGGCCTCGGCAACCGAGACGGCGCACGTGAGGACGTCCTCGACCGAGAGAGGCCCGTCGCGGAGCAGGCGGTCGAGCGAGATGCCGCCGAAGTCCTCCTCGACGATGACCCAGCGGCTCTGATCGGTCTCCATGACGAGGCCCGCGACGACGCTCTCGCCAGCGACCCGACGCAGCGTCTCGAACTCGCGCTTGAATCGGGCCACCCGCTCGGGAGGCGGACGCAGGGGCATCAGCGACTTGAGGATCACGGACTGGCGATCGCTGAGCCGGATGGCGCGATAGACCTCGGAGTTGCGGCCGGCGTGGATCCGCTCTACGACATCGTAGCCCGACAACATCAACATGGGTGACCTCTGCTCGCCCGCGGCGCGGGACTCGGATGAAGGACCAAGGGGCGCGCTCGACCTCCATCGTTCACGCTTCCATCATACTCATGGACGTTGTCGAAGTCACGAGCGCAACCGGTCGCGGTCGGTCGGGGGAGGGACCGCGGCCCAGCTCGGCCCATGACCCCTCGTGATCGCGCGAGCCTACCCCCCGCCCGGCCACCACGAAGGGCGAGCTCGGGGAGCATTGACGACGAATTCAGGGTGGACCCCGGGTACCCGATCCCTCATCCTGGATCCGAGCGCCTGCTCGAGGCCCGCCCCTCCCCTGGCGGGGGTGGCCGGCGTCTGCCGATCTTCCTCGCCTACGGCGTCGGGGAGCGCATGCGGGGCCACGCGCTCCTCGCCGAGCTGCCGCTCGAAGGACAGGTGTCGTCTACCCCGCAGGTCCAGGGGCAAGCGACCTACGGTGTTAGACTCCGCTGGTGGAAGCGCCTCCCCCCGAACCAGAGCGTGCCCCGGTGGCCACTGCAACCCATTTTGGTCGATACCTGGTTCAGCGCCAACTCGCCAGCGGCGGCATGGGCAGCATCCACATTGCGCTCGACGAGACGCTTCAACGCCAGGTCGCGCTCAAGGTGATGCACCTAGGCGACGCAACGGAGAGCCAGCTACGGCGCTTCGAACAAGAGGCTCGAATCATCGCCCAGCTTCGCCACCCCAACATCGTTCAGGTCTACGACTATGGGCTGGACGACAGGGGAGAGCCGTACATCGTGATGGAGTTGCTCGAGGGCGAGGACCTTTCCCAAGTCATGGTCCACTCGGCACCGATGCCGCTGGCCGCGGTCGTCCCCCTGGTCATGGAAACCGCGCGAGGGCTTCACATGGCCCATCGCCTCGGCGTGATCCATCGCGACCTCAAGCCGGCCAATATATTCCTATCGCGCCAGAACGGAGAACAGACCCTCAAGATTCTCGACTTTGGCGTTGCCACCTTCCAAACGGGGGAAGACACCAGCGACAAGACCAAACCCAAGCTGGTCGGCACCCCCGCGTACATGAGCCCCGAACAGGCACAAGGTCTGACAGTCGATGCTCGCGCTGACCTATGGTCTCTCGCGGTCGTGGCCTACCAGGCTCTCACCGGCCACTCACCGTTCGGGGGTCGCACCCTCATGCACACCGTGATGCGCGTGGTTCACGAACCGACCGCTCCGCCCTCGACATTGGTGGAGGCACTTGGCGCCAAGGTCGACCAGTTCTTCGAACGTGCTCTAGCCAAGCCCGTCGAGAAGCGGTTCGGCTCGGCCCTAGAGTTCGCGGCGGCCTTCTCGGCCCTGACGCAGTCGGAGACCCAGCGCCCCGCCACCATCCTGGTCGTCGACGACGAGCCGGACCTCGAGGTGCTCATGCGTCACCGTTTTCGTCACCAGGTTCGCCACAGGGAGTACGAACTGCTCTTTGCGCGCGATGGAGTCACTGCCCTCGACCAACTTGCGCTACGGCCGGATATCGACGTGGTGTTCACCGATCTCAGGATGCCTGGCATGGATGGTTTGACCCTGCTGGAACGCTTGGGCCAGGTCGGTCCCGCGCTGCGCTCGGTCGTGCTCTCGGCCTACGGTGACCTCGAGAACATCCGTGCCGCCATGAATGCTGGCGCCTACGACTTCCTCACCAAGCCCCTGGACTACGCCGACCTCCAGGCCACCCTCAAGAAATCGGTCGCGGAAGCCCGCAAGCTCCGCCGGGCCCTGCGCTCCATCGAGGAGAACGACGCTCTGCGCCTAGTCGTGGATGATGCGCTGATGGTCCGTCTGCTGCCGCTCACGCGAATCTCTGGCGACCTCGGTGGCGAGACCATCGACGCAACCGTGCTGTCGATCGATGTCTGCGGTACGCGCAGCCGCGTACGACAAGGGCCAGCCACGGCTGCGGTCGAACTACTCAACCGTACCTTCGAACGCGTGGTGCCCCCGATCAACGCGTGGCAAGGAGTGGTGGTGAGCTTCGTAGGCGACGCCGCGTTGGTGCTATTCGAGGGTGACGATCACCTACAGCGAGCCGGCAGCGCCTGCGTCGGGATTCAGCGCGCAATGGCCGACGCGCAGCACGCTGGCCTCACCGGCGTGTGCATCGGCCTCGACACCGGTCCGGTGCTCAGCTGCAACATCGGCTCTCGGCGGATCCAGCGGCTAAACTACACCGTCCTCGGCGACGTCGTCTCCCGTGCCATCGCCCTAGAGCACCTCGCCGGGGCGGGGCAGATCCTCGCCCGGAGGGACGTAGCGCGACGGCTCCCGCCACAATTCGTGGCCTCCACCGTCGAGGCATCGTTGCCCGATGACCACGGCTTGCTCTGCGAGATCGACTGGGCCACGCACCAAGACTGGACAGAGCCTCCGCGCTCCGCCACGGTCGTGCTGGGCAAGCGCCCGTGACCATGGCCTCGGGCCGAGCCCCGTTCGAGCTGCTCGTGTGCACGTGCAGGCATGGAGTCCTTCGCGAATGGGTAGGAGCCCCCGAGCATCTCGGCCACCGCCAGACCTGAGCACAGCGCGTGCTCATGAACGGGTAGACCCACGGTATGTCCACCGCAAGACCGTACGTGCTCGCCCTGCCCCGGGTAGATGAAAGCCGTGGACCTGAGCACGGTCGTCGCGGAGACGACCTGGCATGGACAAGAGACTGAAGGCGCTGGAGCGAAGGATCGGGACGACGAGGCGAGAGGCGAGATGCTCGGGGCTATCGACGATACGAGGAGCGGCTCCGGGTCGAGGTGCCTACGGAGCGAGGGTCTCTCGATCACTGACGACCTCTGATCCGAGTCCGGCCGTGCGGCCATCCGGCTGGTCGCGCCGGCCGTGAGTCCATCCTCTCCCCGTGCTCGGCCGTGGGTCGACGAGCCGCGCGAGCGCTTCCCTGAAGCGTGGTTCGGTGGCACTCATGGCGCGGATGTTCCTGTGGCTGAGCTACCAGCGCTATGCGCTGCTGGGTGCGGCGAGCCTCGGTGGTCTCGCCCTGGGTGCGCTACTGCGGTGACCCGTGCTGGCGCGTCGTCGCCCGCGAGATCCTCCGCCGCGCGGGCATGCCCGCCGCCGAGCGCCGACGCACCATCGCCCGGCTGGCGGCCGAGCATCGCGGCCATGCAGGCCAGCCTGGTCACCCTCACCGGCGGCCACGTGCGGATCTTCGTGGTGGTCACCAACCACCGCATCGTGCTGGTGGAGTCGCGGCAGGCCTGCTGTGGCTTCCGCCGGCTCGAGGGCGTGCAGGCCATCGCGCTGGCGTCGCTGGCCGAGTGCGGCTGGGGCCGCGAGACGCAGTGGTGCTGCATTCACTCGCGCGCCGTCCACCTCGAGTCCAAGACCCAGCGCTACACCCTGGTCATCAAGAAGCTCGGCGACCAGGCGCTGCGCGAGTTCGTGGCCAACCTGAGCGCGGTGCTGGTATCCAACACGCAGGCGCGCACGGCCACCTGAGGCGAGGCTGGCTCGGCGTCGCCCGGCTCGGCACGCGGCAGCCTTCCGGACACGCGTGCCAGCCCCTACGCCGGGGTCGCGCCCGCCATCAAGATCCGCTCCAGGTCCTCGTCGAGGGCGGCCTGGATGTGCTCGATGGACGCGCGGCGCATGATCGCCTTGCTGCGGCGGAACGCGCCGGGGGCCAGGGTGCTCAGCTCCCGCGCCCGCGCCTGGGCCCGGGCGAGCACCTCGTCGGCGGGCACCGTCTCGTCGAGGTAGCCCACCTCGCGGGCGCCGGCCGGGTCGTAGACCTGGGCCAGCAGCGTGGCCTCCACCCGCCGGGCCGAGGCCAGGCGATCGTCGGCCAGCTGCCGCACCAGCACCGGCAGCTCGATGCCGATCGCCACCTCGTTCAGGCCCAGCTTGAACTCGCCCGCCGCTCCCACCCGCGCGTCGCTGCACAGCAGCAGCAGCGCGCCGCCGGCCAGCGCGTGCCCGGTGCACGCGGCCACCACCGGCCGGGGGAACCCATAGACCCGCATGAACATGGCCGCGCCCGCCCGCACCAGCGGCTCGGCGTGCTCGCGCCCGCGGGTGAGCACTCGGAGATCGAACCCCGCGCAGAACCGGCCGGGGCGGCCCGCGAGCACCAGCGCGCGAGCGTCGGGCTCGGCCTCGGCGCGCTCGAGGGCCGCGTCGATGGCTGCGATCATGTCGGGTGACAGCGCGTTGGCCTTGCCGTCGTCGAGGGTCAGCGTGACGACCTTGCCGTCGCGCTCGTAGTGCACCAAGTCGCTCATGTCACCTCGGGGGAGGGGGGGCAGCGGGGGAGGGGGGCAGCCACGCTCCAGGGCGCTGGCGTCGGGTGGGTCCAAGCCCAAGCCCAGGCCTAGGCCCTGTTGGCCGCGGCCTTCTTGGCATTGGCCTCGGCGTCGAGCACTTCGCCGTGGCGCATCAAGAACAGCATCAGCAGCACCACGCCGGCCACCAGCGTCACGTCGGCCACGTTGAAGGTGGGCCAGGGCTTGCCCTTCCAGTAGTAGACCTTGATGAAGTCGACCACGCCGTGGCGCTCCACGCCGTCGATCATCAGCGTGCGGACGAAGCGGTCGTGGAGGTTGCCCAGCGCACCGGAGGCGACCAGGGCGATGGCCACGTACGGGCTGGTGAAGCGGGTGGGCAGCGTGCGGGCGAGGAAGCCCATGTAGGCCAGCGCCAGGAACGTGATGCCGATGAACAGCATGCGGCTCCACGACACGCCCTCCAGCATGCTGAAGGCCGAGCCGGTGTTGAACCCGAACTGGAGGTAGACCCAGCCCTTCACCACCACCTCGGTCGCGCCCTCGCGCAGGTGATCCCAGGCCCACTGCTTGGTCCACAGGTCCAGCGCCAGCAGCACGGCCGTCAGCACCCCCACCAACCACATGCGGTGCGAGCGGGGCGGGCCCGGAGGCGGGGGCGGGGCGACCGGGGCGACCGGGGAGGCCGCGGGGGCGGGCGCCGGGGGGGACTCGCCCGCCTCGGAGGACGGGTCGGCGGGGGCGTCTTCGGCCCCGTCGGGGCGATCGTCTTGCGCGGCCATCGAGGGCCGGAGCATAGCAAGCCCCGCGCCCCGTTCGCCGCGCCGGACCGGGCGGGCCGAGCGACGCGGCGTGAGCTGGGCGGGACGATCGGCCGAACGGGACGGAGCGGGACGGAGCGGGACGGAGCGGGACGGAGCGGGACGGAGCGGGACGGAGCGGGACGGAGCGGGACGGAGCGGGGCGCAGCGGGGTGGGCTCAGGCCGGGTCGGAGGCCGGAGCGGGCGCCGGGACGTCCGCGGTGCGCCGCAGCCCCACGAGCCCGACCGCGATCATCACCAGCGCGATCGCCTGCGATACCGACAGCACCAGCGGCTGCTCGGGCGGCAGGCTCAGCCACGTCGCCACCGGACCGCTGTGCAGCTCGACCAGCAGCCCCCGCGACGGATCGCCGCGGAACACCTCGGTCACGAACCGCAAGACCCCGTAGCCCACCAGATACCGGAACGAGGCTCGCCACGGCGCCTCCACGCCCCGCCGCCTCCGCACGGTCCACAGCACCACGAACAGCGCCAGCAGCCCGATGCTCTCGTACAGCTGGGTGGGGTGCAGGCCCACCGTGTGATCGCCGGCGGTGGGCACCTCGCCCGCGAGATAGGCGACCGACTCTGGCCCGAAGTGCAGCGCCCAGGGCACGTCGGTGGGCGCACCCCAGCAGCACCCCGCCATCAGGCACCCCATGCGCCCCAGCGCGTGCCCCAGCGGCATCCAGGTGGCCCCCGCGTCGCAGACCTCGGCGAAGGGAGCGTCGTAGCGGCGCGACAGCCAGGCGAACCCGCCGATCACGGCCAGCATGCTGCCGAAGAACACGAACCCGGTGACGTCGGGGGAGAACACCCGGCCCGGATCCTCGAGGTAGGGCCCGGGCGCGGTGAGGATGTGGAGCACCCGGCCGCCCACCGCACACCCGAAGATCAGCACCAAGTAGAGATCGAGCAGCATCGTGCCGGGTCGGCCGCGCCCCAGCCCGCGGCGCTTCAGCTCCCAGTACAGGCCCGGCATGGCCAGCAGCCCCCCCAAGAGGATCAGGGTGCCGTAGCCGTTGATCGGGCCCCACCCGGGCAGTTCGAACAAGACGGGCTGCATCTCAGGCCTCGGCCGCGCGACCACGCAGGCGCCACAGGGTCAGTAGCAGCAGGCCGGCCCCCGACACCAGCGCCACGTCGGCCAGGTTGAACGCGGGCCAGGCCCAGCCCCGCCAGGGCTCGACCACGATGAAGTCGGTCACCCCGGTGCGTGTGGGCCCCCACGGGCCGTGGGGATCGAGGGGAGCACGTGCGCGGTCGACGAGGTTGCCCACCGCTCCGCCGAACATCAGCCCCAGCCCCGTCGGCCCGGCCCATCCCGATCGC
>JGI12210J13797_11026545_pt1 | contig 14398 bp, 12 predicted proteins | sample ElkSlonscriptome_3_FD_13797 | JGI IMG/M metagenome (IMG submission 13797)
AGCTCCATCCCGGCGTCCCAACCCAATGATCGGGCATCGTCCGCGTGACCGGCGCGAGACGTGCGGACAACCTCCGTGCCATTGGGGCGGGCAACGAGCCCATCGAGGGCCAAACCGCCCCGTCCGTCCAGCCGCGCAAGGGCGGCAATGGGTGTGCGGCAGGACCCGTCCAGCGCCCCGAGCATGGCCCGTTCGGCCGTTACCGACATGTTCGTGGCAGCATGATCGAGAGCCGTCAGATACGCCATAACCCGATCATCATCTGGACGACAGGTGAGACCAATGGCGCCTTGAGCCACTGCCGGCAGCATTTGGTCCGTCTCGATTGCCGCCGTTGCGGCGTCGGCCATGCCGAGGCGATTGAGCCCGGCCATGGCCAACAGCGTCGCGTCCACAACGCCGTCGGCCACCTTGGCAAGACGGGTCTGCACATTGCCGCGCAATGGCACCACTTGCAAATCCGGGCGGTGGTGCAAGACCAGCGCCATGCGCCGCAACGACGCGGTTCCGACCACCGAACCGGGAGGAAGGCTGTCGAGCGTGGAACCCGGTTGCCCAATGAATGCATCGCGCGGATCTTCGCGCGGCAGCACGCTGGCCAGGACAATTCCCTCGGGAATCCACGTAGGAAGGTCCTTCATAGAGTGAACGGCGAGATCGATTCGGCCTTCAAGCAACGCTTCGTCAATTTCCTTGGTGAACAGCCCCTTGCCGCCGATATCCGCAAGGGTCCGGTCGAGAAAAGTATCACCGGACGTTTTGATGATGACGGTTTCCAAGGCGCCGGGCGCGCTCAGCTCCGCAAAAGCCTCGCCGAGCCGGCGGCGAACCTCATTGGCCTGGGCTAGTGCCAGCGGGCTCCCGCGCGTGCCGATTCGGAGTAGGGGTAGGGTCATGAAACTCTCAGTCTGATGAAATTGGCGTTCGTAACGATCGCAGAGTAAGGTCCCTGGCGTATAGACTTAAGGACTTTTTCCATGATCGTGCTCGGGATAGAGACCAGTTGCGACGAAACGGCGGCTGCGGTGGTCACCGGCGATCGCCGGATTCTATCGGATCGCGTGCTTTCGCAATTGGACGACCATCGACCATTTGGCGGAGTGGTCCCCGAAATTGCCGCCCGCGCCCATCTGGAATACCTCGACGGGCTGATCGCCGAGGCCATGGAAGAGGCTGGCGTGGCGTTCGCGGATCTGGACGGCGTGGCGGCCACCGGCGGACCCGGGTTGATCGGCGGCGTCATTGTCGGCGTGATGACCGCCAAAGCGATCGCGACCGTTCACGACCTGCCATTGCTGGCCGTCAACCATCTGGAAGGGCACGCGCTGACCGCGCGGCTAACCGACGATGTGCCATTTCCGTTTTTGCTGCTGCTGGTCTCGGGCGGCCATTGCCAGCTGCTTGCAGTGGAAGGTGTGGGCAAATACACCCGCCTTGGCACCACCGTCGACGATGCTCTAGGAGAGGCTTTTGACAAGGTCGCAAAAATGCTCGACCTCGGATACCCCGGCGGACCTCTTGTGGAGCGGGCCGCCCGCGGCGGCGACCCGGCTCGCTTCGCGCTGCCGCGACCGATGAAGGGCCGTCCCGGCTGTCACTTCTCATTTTCGGGACTGAAGACGGCCGTGAAGCATACCATTGCCGCCTTACCGTCGGGCGGCCTGGCAGCGACCAACGTGGCCGACATCTGCGCTTCTTTTCAGACGGCAGCCGGAGAAGCACTGATGGACCGGACGCGAAATGCCATTGGTGAGTTTCGGGCGCGGTATCCCGACGCGGACAACATTGTGATCGCTGGCGGCGTCGCTGCCAATAGCACGCTGCGCGCGCTACTCGGCGAATTGGCGGAGCGCGAGGGCATGCGATTGACCGCGCCGCCCCAGCCTCTCTGCACCGACAATGGCGCCATGATCGCTTGGGCCGGAATAGAGCGTCTGCGCCTCGGGCTCACCAACCCTCTCGACTTCCGTCCGCGGCCGCGTTGGCCGTTGGACCCCGATGCGCCCCCGGCCGCTTTCGCCGGTGTGAAGGCATAACCGACCCAGCGTCGCGTGTCGGAAAAAATGATCAAGTAGAAAGTCGACCTTTTCCAAGCTGACTTGCGGGCGCACGCCCTGGACGGCATAACGGGGAAATGGAAAGGATCGGTATCATTGGGGCGGGCGCTTGGGGAACGGCCTTGGCCATAACCGCGCGGCGGGCGGGTCGCCAGGTGATTATCCAGGCTCACGAGCCCCGAGTGGTGGACGCCATCAACCGCGATCACGAAAATGTCGACTTTCTGCCGGGAATACCGCTCGATCCCCAAATTCGTGCCACCGCCGATCCCGCCGAAGCCGCTGACGCCGATGCGGTTCTGCTCACTGTGCCAGCTCAGCATCTCCGCACCGTCGCGGTGCAAGCGGCGCCGGGATGGAAGGCCGGTGTGCCCGCGGTCGTCTGCGCCAAGGGAATCGAGGACACCACGTGTGCTCTGATGCACGAGGTGGCCGGTGAAGCCTTGCCGGAAGCCGTGGTGGCGGTGCTTTCGGGACCGAGCTTCGCCGCAGAAGTGGCCCGCGACCAGCCCACTGCCGTGACCGTCGCCTGCGCCGATCCGGTTGTCCGGGAACAGGTGCCCGCAGCCTTGGGAACACGGCGGTTCCGCATCTACTCGTCCATGGACGTTATTGGCGCCGAGGTGGGAGGAGCGGTCAAGAACGTCCTCGCCATCGCCTGTGGCATCGTGCAAGGACGTAGCATGGGAGACAATGCCCGGGCAGCACTGATAACACGCGGCCTCGCCGAAATTGCGCGCCTGGCAACCGCCAAAGGAGCGCGGCCCGAGACATTGATGGGCCTTTCGGGCATGGGCGACCTCGTACTGACCTGCAACAATATGCAATCGCGGAATTTCTCTCTCGGTGTGCGCCTCGGTCGTGGCGAGGCGTTAACGAAAATCCTGGCTGCCCGGACGGCGGTGACGGAAGGCGTCTTTTCCGCTGCCTCTGTAACAGAACTGGCCCGCCGCCTCGATGTCGACATGCCCATCTGCGCTGCCGTCGACGCGGTACTCAATGCCGGCGCGGGTCTGGACACGACGATCGCCGGATTGCTATCACGGCCCTTCAAGGCCGAGGCACACGAGCAATAATACGAATTCGATAGGGATAAGGGAGGATAACTCATGCTTTTCATGTTTTTCTGTAACGACAAACCGGACCACGAACAGCTCCGGCTCGACACGCGCCAAGCTCACTTGGACTACCTGGGTAGCTTCAAAGACCGGGCTCTGGCGGTGGGTCCGACACTGACGGACGACGGCCAGCATATGAACGGCAGCCTCCTGATCCTCGATCTCGCCGATCGCCAGGCAGCCGAGGACTTCGCCGCCAACGATCCCTATGCTAAGGCGGGCCTCTTCGAAAGCGTAACCATTCGGGCGTGGAAGAAAGTGATCCCGGCAGATTGACCGTTTTGTTCTCCGGTCTGCCAAGGTCCGAGCGATGCTACAACGCGATGACCCCGTTTCGGCCATACAAAGGCTTTTTTTGGGTAATATGTGGACCGAATGGGGGAGGGGGGGGTTAACTCAAAAAGTCGATATCAACCCCATGCACAGTACATTTTCGTTGGCGAGACCTTAAGGGAACATGAATTGGCTGAGTAAGCGCTCCAATATTCTATGCCGCTCGAGCATGTGACCGCCGTGCTTGGCTGGGAGGTATCAGCACAAGGCGCTTGAGAACTAAGTGCGATGGGTGAATGATAACGCGTCTTGTTTTCGCATGCGAGCCGGCCCGTTTTGTTGGGGGCATGGGAGCATAGCGGGGGCGCATCTCGAGAGAGCATGGGCCCAGGGGTCAACATGAAAAAATACTTCCGCCTTCGAGCGATCCTCTTCGTTCTGGTTACAGTGCTGGTAGTGCAGGCCTGCACTACCGCTCAACGCGTTCATCAGGGCTCGGAAGTTGCGGAGGAAGGTATTGAGCTCACCAGGATCTTACCTGCATTTTACGACGCGTATTACACGTCGGCGATTCGGGCGGACAGTGTTACGCTCCAACTGGTCCGCCAGGAACCGGGTATCACGACGACGAGGCTTCGCGAGCAGTTGAACGAGGCCAACACCGATTTGCTGCAAACCGGCAAGCTGATCGGGGAAATGAAGGATCATGCCGGTCTGCTCCGGGAATACTTCGAAGCTATCCAGGCACTTACCGATGATGAGGTCGGCGAAGATTTCGGTTCGTCCACCAAGCAACTGATAGAGGGCATGGAAGCAGTCCGGGAAGAACTGCCGGACCGGGTCGGGTCCGACTTCGCGGCGAAGAAAGCCGGAGAGCCGACAGGAAATTTTGTCGTCGTGGCCCTCAAGAACAAAGCGTTGCAGAGAGAACTGGAATTGCACGGAGCCACCATTGAACGAGAACTTGAGCTGCAGGAAACATTGCTAGACACGATTGGCGAGAGCATGACGAGCAATCATGAAGCATGGGTATCTGCAGGTTTGGAAATTCCCTTGTTCGAGAGCTACGAAAGCAAGAAACAGAAACTCTCAAGAAGCTGGATAGACAACCGCGTAGAACTTCTTACCCAGCCAGATGATGTTGCGATCACGGAAGATGCGAAAGACGCCATGAAAGGGTTGCGTTTAGCGTGGCGCGAGCTGGCCGGCGGGGGTCCTCGGAAATCCACGATGGTTCGCTTGCGCGATAGAGTTGATGCTACTGAAAAATTGGTCGGGACACTGGCGAATTAGGCACGCGCATTCTGAAGATTGGGGAAATGTGATGGCTGCGAACGCTTCCAATAGTGACAAGAACCTGAAAGACCTCACCGCCAAAGAACTTCGAACCACCCGCAACGAGATGCTGAAACGGGAGAATTGGACGGCGGCAAGCGCCGCGGGCGTTGAGACGTTTCGCAGTTACGTCCGCACTCTGAATGAGATCCAAGGCGCTGTTCGCGACCTGGAAAAGGCGCAATTGAAGACGGCCTTGCAGCAGGTGAAATCGCTGGAAAGCGATCTGCGCGCCGGAATCGATGATTTGATAGAAGCGCGGAAGGGCATTGAGCGGGTAGAGAATTTCGTCGCAGCGACAGGCAAAGTTCTTGAATTGGTGGCCAAGGCAATCAGAGTGGCCGCATGAACGGTCAACGCAAAGACAACTAATGACGGATTACAACGATGGCATTCTGGTTGGTTAAGTCCGAACCGGGCGCGTGGTCGTGGGACCAGCATGTGGCGGCAGGAGTGGCCGAATGGGATGGCGTCCGCAATCACCAAGCCTGCAATAACATGAAGGCCATGACGGTAGGGGACCGGGCGTTCTTCTACCATTCGGTCGGCGAAAAGTCGGTGGTCGGAATCCTTGAGGTGACACGGGAATACTATCCGGACCCCACCGATCAATCCGGCCGGTTCGGCATGGTGGATTTCAAGGCATTGAAGCCTTTATCCAAGCCGGTGTCGCTGGCGGAAATCAAGAGCGACGGTCGGTTGGATCACATTGCACTCGTTCGCCAGTCGCGACTGTCGGTCATGCCGATCGACGATGATGCATGGCGGATTATTTGCGAAATGGGTGGCGTCGCGTCGTGAGTGGAACACCCCTGGGTCGTCTTGATGACATTCCACTCGAAGGAACTGCCGGTTTCAACATCGACGCTCCAGACGGCCGGCGATTTTACATGGCCATTCGGCGCGGAGATGATGTTTACGTCTACGTCAACTCGTGCCCCCACCTCGGAACGCCGCTTGATTTTACGCCGGGGCGCTTTCTGAGCTTGGATAAGACCCATATTGTGTGCGCCACCCATGGAGCATTATTCCGCATCGGGGATGGCTATTGTGTATCGGGACCCTGCGCCGGAAAAAGCCTCCAGACCGCGCCTTTCAAAATTCATGATGGCTTCATCCTTCTGTCGGATTGACTCTCCTACGGGACTCTGTGCAAATCAGCGAGCTTACTTGTATCGAGCCGCTTTTCGGAGATAATCGCTTCAATGTTTTGTTTGATAAGCGAGCAACCGATTCATTAAGTCACAATGGTACGGCGCCCGTCTGGGGCATTAAGAATAAGTCGCTAACCTACTTTGGGGAGGAGAAGATCGATCATGGCAGAAGAAAACGTATACCCGGTTCCCGAGGCCATCGCTAAATCGGCATGGTGCGACAACGACAAATATCTGCAAATGTACAAGCAGTCCATTGAGGACTCCGAGGGATTCTGGGGCGAACAAGGCAAGAGACTCGATTGGATCAAGCCTTACACCAAGGTCCGAGATGTGAGCCTGACGGCGCCGGACGTCCATATCAAATGGTTCCATGATGGAACGTTGAACGCGTCCGCCAATTGCCTGGATCGCCATCTGGCGACCCGAGGCGACCAGACCGCCATACTGTGGGAAGGCGATGATCCTGCCGACAGCAAGGCCATATCCTACAAGGAACTCCACGAACAAGTTTGCAAGCTTGCGAACAGCATGAAATCCCTCGGGATCAAGAAGGGCGATCGGGTTACGCTCTATCTCCCGATGGTTCCCGAACTCGCCATTTCGGTGCTCGCATGCGCGCGCATCGGCGCGATTCACTCCGTGGTCTTCGGCGGGTTCTCTCCGGACTCTCTCGGCGGACGCATTCAGGATTGCGACTCGAATTTGGTCATCACCTCCGACGAAGGCGTGCGTGGCGGCCGTCCGATCCCGTTGAAGGCCAACACCGACGCAGCGCTGGAGACATGCCCGTCGGTCAAGAATTGCATCGTGGTCAAACGCACCGGCGGCGATATCGGCTGGGTCGAGGGCCGCGACGTCTGGTACGAGGAGCTGATGGCAAAGGCTTCGGCCGATTGCCCACCCGAGGAGATGAACGCAGAGGATCCATTGTTTATCCTCTATACCTCCGGCTCCACAGGCAAGCCAAAGGGTGTCCTGCATACTACCGGCGGCTACATGGTCTATGCTTCAATGACCCACCAATACGTGTTCGACTATCACGACGGGGACGTCTACTGGTGCACTGCGGACATCGGCTGGGTTACCGGACATAGCTATATCGTTTACGGGCCGCTTGCCAACGGGGCGATCTCGGTGATGTTCGAAGGCGTGCCTAATTATCCGGACGCGTCCCGATTCTGGGAAGTGGTCGATAAGCATAACGTCAACATCTTCTACACGGCACCCACAGCCATTCGCGCGCTGATGCGCGAAGGTGAGGGGCCGGTGAACAAGACCAGCCGCAAGTCGCTTCGTATCCTCGGCACCGTTGGCGAGCCCATCAACCCGGAGGCATGGAATTGGTATAACACCGTTATCGGTGACGGACGCTGCCCCATCGTCGATACCTGGTGGCAAACGGAAACCGGCGGTATCCTGATTACACCGTTGCCAGGTGCGACCGATCTCAAACCGGGTTCGGCGACCCGGCCGTTTTTTGGCGTACAGCCCGAAATTGTCGACGCCGATGGCAAGACGATGGACGGAGCATGCTCGGGCAACCTGTGTATGGTCGACGCTTGGCCCGGAATGATGCGCTCGCTCTACGAGGACCACGATCGCTTCGTGCAGACCTATTTCTCCACCTATGCCGGCAAGTACTTCACCGGCGACGGTTGCCGTCGTGATGAGGACGGCTACTACTGGATCACCGGCCGGGTCGATGACGTCATCAACGTCTCCGGTCACCGCATGGGCACGGCCGAAGTGGAAAGCGCGCTTGTGGCTCACGGCAAAGTGGCCGAAGCCGCCGTGGTTGGTTGCCCGCACGACCTGAAAGGCCAAGGCATCTATGCTTACGTGACCCTCAACGCCGGAGAAGAGCCGACCGAGGACCTGCGCAAGGAACTGGTCAAATGGGTGCGGACCGAGATCGGTCCTATTGCCTCACCGGACTTCATCCAGTGGGCACCGGGCCTGCCCAAGACCCGCTCGGGCAAAATCATGCGCCGAATTCTGCGCAAGATCGCGGAGAACGATCATGGCGCTCTCGGCGATACCTCGACGTTGGCCGACCCCACCGTGGTCGACGATCTGGTGGACAACCGCCAGAACCGCTGACGCGGAGCGTTGGAAAAGTTGAAGGCGGGGCCTTTCGGCTCCGCCCTTTTTTCATTTCGCTGCGTGCCCGCCGAACAAGGCGCCGCCTGTTCTACCCCGCCTTGCGTGTGGCTGCCAGGGTTTCCAGACGCTTAATCCGGCGGCGCGTGATTCGGGCATGAAAATCGGCGCCGCTGCGCTCAAAGATGGATAGAGCCGTGCGGTAAGCGGAAAGGGCCTCGGCGAATTGGCCGACATCGTCTTCCCGCTCGCCGAGCGTCCATAGGGTATTGCCGAGGTTGATCTGGGTCAGCGCCCAGTGCACGGGAAGCCGTTCACGTGCACGAACCTGTAGGGCCGCCCTGTAAGCTTCCACCGCTGCCTTCAGATGCTTGGTATCTCCGGCCCGCTCGCCCATTGTCTGGAGGGCATTGCCCAGATTGTTCTGAGTCATCGCCCAGGCCAACGGAAAGCGTTCGCGGGTGCGCACTTCCAGAGTGGCCCGGTAAGCAGCCACGGCCTCGCCAAGTCCAGCCGTTCCCTCCTCGCGGTCTCCCAGGGTGCGAAGCGCGTTACCCAGATTGTTCTGGGTGGCGGCCCACTCAAGAGGGAATTGGTTGCGCGTATACACCGACAGCGCGGCACGGTGGGCCGTGACGGCTTGTCTCAGGTGGAAAGTTCCTTCTTCGCGCTTGGAGAGGGTCCAGAGCAAAGTACCCAGATTGTTCTGGGTCATGGCGAAATGGAAGGGAAGCTCATCGCGGACGTAGACTTCCAGCGCCGCCTTGTAAGCCGCCACGGCTTCTTCGAGATGCCGGGTTCCCTCTTCCCGCCCCCCGAGATTGGAGAGTGCCGCACCCAGGCTGTTCTGGGTCTTCGCCCAGTCGAGCGGACGGTGCCTGCGAGTCAACACCTTCAATGCCAAACGGTAGGATTCGACAGCACTCTCAAGCGCCGCCGTACCGTCGTCGCGTTCCGCGAGCATCTGCAAGGCATCGCCGAGATTGATTTGGGTATTGGCCCACTCCAATGGATGTCGGTCACGGGTAATGACTTCCAGCGCGAGCCGGAAGGCATTGACAGCTTCTTCCAGACGAACGACCCGACCAAGACGGCTGCCCAGCGCGCAAAGTCCCGTGCCGAGTTTATCCTGGGTTATGGCCCATTCCATTGGCAACTGGTCTCTCGAAAAGACCTCCAGCGCTGAACGGTAGGCCGTTACCGCATCGTCCAGACGCTGCGCCGCCTCTCCGTGTTCGCCAAGAGCATGATAGGCCGCGCCGAGACTGCTGTTGGTCATTGCCCAGTGAAGCGGCAAAGCGTTGCGGGTAAGCGTTTCCAATGCCGCCCGGTGAGCCGTCACCGCCTCGTGCAGCCGCTCAGTACCATCCTCTCGTTGTCCCAACGTTCTGAGGGCAACACCCAGATTATTCTGGGTCATGGCCCATGAGACCGGGAGGCGTTCCCTCGTAACGACATCCAGCGCGCCTCGGTAGGCGGCAACCGCTTTTTCGAGGTCCTGCGTGCCTTCGCCGCGTTTTCCGAGCGACCAGAGTGCGACCGCGCGGTTGTTTTCCAGCATGGCCCAGTGCAAGGGCAGCTGGCTCCGCGTGTAAATTTCCTGCGCGGCCGTGTAAGCTGATAGCGCGTCGTTGAGATAGCCAGCTCGCTGTTCCAGCTCACCCAATGTCCTCAAAGCATTGCCCAGCGCGTTGAACGCCATCGCCCTGAGATTTGGGGTCTCAAGGGGGCCAATCTCTTGCAGAACCATCCTCAAGTCGGCAACCGCCCGCTCGAGCCACACGGGATCGGCGGCTGTCTCGCCGATGGCCGCCGCCGTTGTGCCGTGAGCGGCGCGAATTCGCGCCAACCCGCGAGCCGCCAGCGTGCTCGGCGGATTATCCAGTATGCCCCGTGTAACAGCGGCGGCTGGAACCAGCAAGGCCAGCAGACTTTGAGCTTGAGCTTCGGTTGCGGGATCGATCCCGGTGAGAGCGATGCCACATATCACTTCTCCCAGGCCCTGGTCGAAATCATCTGGAAGCTCAAGAACGTTACCGACCGGTCTGAACGCCCGCACCTCGCCTCGCGGTGTAACCGCCGCCGACAGAAAACGTAAGCGTATGGACTGCTCACCTTGCGGCCGCTCGCCCCAAACCAGAACATCGGCGCCAGCGTTGCGGGTGATCGCTCGTCCGGTCCGTAATACCTCGGAGAGATTTTCCACCGGGTCTCCCGGACCGTCGGCGCTCAGTGTTCTGTTGCACCGCTCCACCGTAATCTCGTCGTGGCGTTCCAGGGCGTTCAGTACATTCATGGTCTGAGACTTGGACGCGTCGTCACCAGCCAAATCGGCGACCAGCACCTTGAATTTCGTAGTCGCCTTTAGGGGGGCATTGGCAATCGTCGGCGGCGGAACCGGGAGCGCCGTTCTGGACGATCCAACGATCGTATCACCGGGGCTGGGCGCCCCATCGAACAGCGTCGGCGTACCCAGCTCCTCGAATCGAAAGAGGGCGAAAACGCGGCTACCGTTGTAATCAAGGACCCGCAGATCGTCCGTCTCGTGAAGATCGCGCTCGACTACGGAAAAATGCGCACCGTAGCGCTCCACGGCAAGCTCAATCGGTATCTCGTATGAAACAAATTTGTTGATGCCTTTGCTCTCGAGCTTAGCGAGCAGTCGAGTGTCTGTCACCGACTCGTAGGACGTGAGGATTACCAGGGGTCCTCCCGCCGTGAGCAACATAATCGCTTTCATAAGCGCTTCCCCCAAACGGGTTTTTATTCATTGCGTTTGCGGGTTTCGCCCGCAACGAGTTTGTTCAACAGATATAATCCAAGGCGGTCGTTAGTGAAACTTGTTATCACTCATATCGGCCGGTCAATTCGATCCAAGTCGTCGAAGATCCGGCGGCAACCGCTAAAAATCGATGCATCGACCTTTCTTTTCCCAATCGCCATAACGAGTGGGCTCGGGCCCCTGCGGGCCACCAATTTCTTCCTTTGAGCCCGCAGAGTCGCCTGCTACGGCTCCACTAGCCACTCCGGCAGACTCCTGTTCCGTCTCCGGTGTGCTACGATCTTGATTACTGTTTGGAACGGTCTCGGTGTCGCTGGTCTTGGTCATAAATTTCTCATTGGCAAAGGTTGCGGCCCGGCTATGCCGATATTACTACACTAGATAATACCATACTACGCTCTGATGTTAACTGGCAGGTCGGAAGATGAGCACGTTACGTACGGGAATCTTGTTGGCCGGCATGACGGCCCTGTTTCTCGCCATAGGGTTCATGCTGGGCGGCCAAACCGGCATGATTGTGGCGTTTTTGTTCGCGCTCGGCACCAATGCATACGCCTACTGGAACTCGGACAAGATGGTGTTGCGCATGTACGGGGCGCGCGAGGTAGACGCTCGCTCGGCACCTGGTTTCTATGGCATTGTCGAACAGCTTGCCCACCGCGCCGAGCTTCCCATGCCCAAAGTCTACATTATGGACAACCCGCAACCCAACGCCTTCGCCACCGGCCGCAATCCGGAGAATGCGGCGGTCGCGGCCACTACCGGGCTGCTCGAAATCCTCGATCACGAGGAAGTCGCGGGTGTGATGGCGCACGAACTGGCGCATGTCAAAAACCGTGACACCCTGATCATGACCGTGACCGCCACCATCGCCGGCGCTATCAGTATGATCGCCAACTTCGCTCTGTTTTTCGGCGGCAACCGCGACAATCCGCTTGGGCTCATCGGCACGATTCTGTTGATGATCCTGGCGCCCATGGCCGCCATGCTTGTGCAAATGGCGATCTCGCGGACTCGGGAATACGGCGCGGATCGAATGGGTGGCGAGATCTGCGGTCAACCCATGTGGCTGGCGTCGGCCCTGCAGAAATTGCAAGCGGGTTCCCAGCGTGTCGACAACACGGTTGCCGAAAACAATCCGGCCACGGCTCACATGTTTATCGTCAATCCGCTGCACGTGCGGTCCATGGACAGTTTGTTTTCCACCCACCCCAAGACCGAAAACCGGGTTCGTGCGCTGCGCGAGCTGGCGGTGGAGACGGGTACGGCCGGCCCATGGGGCTGATCTTCCAATCACGGCGCTTCGATGCTTGAGGTGTGCGGACGGACTCTCCGATGAAGCCAGGTCGGGGTCGAGGATGGCGGAACCCAGCGCCCGCCGGTACGGCGCTGTCCCCGCGCGCCATGGCGCTCGACCTGCTGGCGGCGGTACTCGGCCATCACCGGCCCCTCGATGAAGCCTTTCACCGTCATAAGGCACTGTCGCGCATGGAGCTCCGCGACCGGGCATTTGCTCTCAATCTCGCAGCGACGACCCTTCGCCGCCTGGGTCAGCTCGACGCCCTGATCGATCATTGCCTGAGTCGCCCGTTGCCGAAGGAAGCGAAAGGCGTGCGGGACCTGCTCAGGCTCGGCATATGCCAACTGGTCTTTCTCGAAACGCCGCCGCACGCGGCGGTGGACACCACCGTCACCCTCGCCCAGAGCCGCCGCCGCGAACGCTACGCGGCGCTTATCAATGCCATCCTGCGGCGCGTGGCGGCCGACGGGCGCGCCCTTGCCGGCGATCAGGACGGGCCGCGCTTGAACACCCCAGACTGGCTGTGGCGGGCGTGGACGGAAAGCTATGGCGAGGAGACCTGCCGCCGCATTGCCGAAGCTCACCTGGTTGAGCCGCCGCTGGACATCAGTCCCCGAGAGGAAAGCACTGAACTGGCCCGAATGCTGGATGCGAGCGTGCTTCCCACCGGCTCGCTCCGGCTCAATCATCGAGGCCCGGTCACTGCCCTTCCGGGGTTCGATGATGGCCAGTGGTGGGTGCAGGACGCCGCCGCCGCCCTGCCGGTACGGTTGCTGGGCGACGTCCGTGATCACGCTGTGCTCGATCTGTGCGCCGCGCCCGGCGGCAAGACGGCGCAGTTGGCGGCGGCCGGCGCCCGCGTGACGGCGCTGGACCGCGCACCCGAACGGCTGCAACAGCTGGAGCGCAACCTGGCGCGCCTGCGCCTGGAAGCGGAAACTAAGACGGCCGATGCAGGCGAATGGCGGCCGGCGCAACCGGCCGACGCGGTAATCGTCGATGCGCCGTGCTCGGCGACGGGGACGATCCGCCGCCACCCGGACGTGGCCTGGCTGAAACGAGCCAGCGACGTCGCCAGCCTCGTCCCCGCCCAGTCACGCTTATTGAACGCCGCAACCGAGATGATCAAACCCGGCGGCCTGCTGGTCTATTGCTCATGTTCCTTGCAACCGGAGGAAGGGCCGAGACAGGTGGAGGCATTCCTCGCGCGACAATCGACGTTCCGCCGGGTTCCCGTCGCCGCCGAAGAGGTGGGCGGCTTCGGTGAACTGATCACCGCCGACGGCGATCTCAGAACCTTGCCCTGTCATTTATCCGGGCAGGGCGGCATGGATGGCTTTTACGCCACTCGCCTTCAACGTCAGTAGACGATTAGGTGGGCTTGCCTAGATAGTGGACAAAGCGCTGCGCAAGGCGATACAAGACCGGACCGCTTGGGATGTCGTTTAGATGGCAACCTTAACGGCCCTATTTCGGATCGCCGTTGCGTAATCCTGAAATTCTTAGCGGAGGGGTGCCGGAGTGGTCGATCGGGGCGGTCTCGAAAACCGTTGTGCCTTTACGGGTACCGTGGGTTCGAATCCCACCCCCTCCGCCATTGTTGCGATCTAGAGTGCTGTAAATATTGATAAATATTGAGAATTTGTATCTATGACCCATGTTTCTGCCCATGTTTGAATGCCGAATGTGGGCGAACAGAGACGGTCAAGGGTGGGTATTTTGGGCCAGATTGTGAGGTCTGCGGCTTTCTAGGCCCCCCCGCTGGGACAAAATGCCGCCCGCCCTCGTAGGCAGAGGCCCAATCATTCTCCTCACCCTAAAAAAAATGCTCATGTTTCCGGCGTCCCGCTTAAACGTGTCGCAGCCGGTAAGTCGGTCAATTTATCCACTTCGGATGTTCGTTAGCGGGGTGTTGTGCTTCCGGGATTAGCCACTTTGAGACTTGCCAAGCTCGCTGTTCGGACGGGGAGTATACCCCAGTGCGCCGACGTCGCGAATAACGTTCACTCGACCGCGAAAACCGAAGCCTGGATGGTGGGCAAGCTTTCCTGCTATGCCATTTCAACTGCTTGGCGCAGCATTTCGTCATTTACGTCAATATAGCGCTGCGTCGTGCTGAGGTGCTTGTGACCGGCGAGGGTCATGATGACCTTGGCGCTGACGCCGCTGTGGGCGAGTTTAGTAATGAACGAGCGCCTGCCGCTGTGGGAGGAGCCGCCCGTGATGCCAGCACACTTATACCAAACGTCTGAATTTCTGACTCTTAATCTGGGTTT
>JGI12210J13797_10768086_pt1 | contig 14391 bp, 7 predicted proteins | sample ElkSlonscriptome_3_FD_13797 | JGI IMG/M metagenome (IMG submission 13797)
CTGGGATCGGGTCGAGGGCACCATCGCCCCGCGCAAGGGCGCCCAGCGCCTCGCCGTGCAAAACGCCGGGACGATCCCCGACCGCGGGCTCTACGGCGTGTTCATGCTCGGCGAGGGCGGGGCCCCGGGCACCCGGGTCGGCGAGCTCGACGAGGAGATGGTGTTCGAGTCGCGCGAGGGCGACGTGTTCGTGCTCGGGGCCTCGTCGTGGAAGATCGTCGAGATCACCCGCGATCGCGTGGTCGTGGTCCCGGCCCCCGGCGAGCCCGGGCGCATGCCCTTTTGGCACGGCGAGGGGCCCGGGCGCCCGCTCGAGTTCGGCCGCGCGATCGGGGCCCTCGCGCGCAAGCTCGACAAGCTCGAGCGCGGCGAGGCCGAGGATGTGCTCCAGCGCGACCACGCCCTCGACCCGCTCGCGGCCCGCAACCTCGTCGACTACCTCGTCGATCAGCGCGAGGCCATCGGCGTGCTCCCGAGCGACAAGACCCTCGTCGTCGAGCGCTGGCTCGACGAGATCGGCGACTGGCGCGTGGCCGTGCTCTCGCCCTTCGGCGCCCGGGTCCACGCGCCCTGGGCCACGGCCGTGGCCGGGCGCCTGCGCGAGCACGGCGGGCTCGAGGTCGACTTGCTGTGGACCGACGACGGCCTCGCCTTTCGCCTGCCCGAGACCGACGATCCGCCGCCGCTGTCGCTGTTCTTCCCCACCCCCGACGAGGTCGAGCAGCTCGTGATCGAGAACCTCGCCGGCTCGGCCCTGTTCGCCGCCCGCTTTCGTGAGAACGCCGCTCGGGCCCTGCTGCTCCCGCGCAAGCGGCCCGGCAAGCGCACGCCGCTGTGGATGCAGCGCAAGCGCTCGGCCGACCTGCTCCAGGTCGCGTCGCGCTATCGCAGCTTCCCGATCATCCTCGAGACCTACCGCGAGTGCCTCCGCGACGTGTTCGACCTCCCGGCCCTGCGCGAGCTCCTCGCTCAGATCGCCGATCGCCGGATCCGCGTGCGCGAGGTCGAGAGCAACCAGGCCTCGCCCTACGCCGCGGCCTTGGTGTTCACCTGGATCGGCAATTTTCTCTACGACGACGACCAGCCCCGGGCCGAGCGTCGGGCCCAGGCCCTGGCCCTCGACTACGCCCAGCTGCGCGAGCTCCTCGGTGACGCCGAGCTGCGCGAGCTCCTCGACCGCGACGCGATCACCGAGGTCGAGCTCGCCCTCCAGCGCCTCGATCCGCGCCGCCACATCCGCGACCGCGACCATGTCCACGACGCCCTGCGCGAGCTCGGCGAGCTCTCGCGCGACGAGCTCGCCCAGCGCTGCACGGCCGAGGCCCGCGTCGAGCTCGACGGCTGGATCGACGCGCTGATCCACGCGCGTCGGGTCGCGCCGGTCGTCATCGCCGGGGTCGCGCGCTTGATCGCGGCCGAGGACGCCGGTCGCTACCGCGACGCCCTCGGCGTGGTCCCGCCCCTCGGCCTGCCGCTGGCGTTCTTGGACATCGTCGAGGATCCGCTCGAGGATCTCGTCGCCCGCTACGCCCGGACCCACGGCCCGTTTCGCGCCGACGAAGCCGCCGCCCGCCTCGGCCTCGCCCTCGGCCCGATCCGCGTCGCCCTCCAGCGCCTCGGCGGCCGCGATCGCGTGCTCGAGGGCGAGTTTTTGCCCGGTGGGCACGAGCGCGAGTGGTGCGACGTCGACGTGCTCCGGCGGATCAAGCGGGCCTCGCTGGCCAAGCTGACCGCCGCCGTCGAGGCCGTCGAGCCCCGGAGCTACGCCCGCTTTTTGCCCCGCTGGCACCGCATCGATCACCCCGGCGAGGGCCTCGATGATCTCGTCGGCGCGATCGAGCAGCTCCAGGCCATCCCGCTGCCCTTCGCCGACCTCGAGCGCGCCGTGCTCCCGGCCCGGGTCCGCGACTACGACCCGAGCATGCTCGATCAGCTGTGCGCCAGCGGCGAGGTCTGCTGGCGCGGGTGCGAGGCCCTCGGGTCCGACGACGGCCGCATCGCGCTGTACCTCAGCGGCCACGCCTCGCACCTCGCCCCGCCGCCGACCCCCATCGAGGGCGAGCTCGCGGCCCGCGTGCGGACCTTGCTCGACGCCCGCGGGGCCATGTTCTTCGCCGACATCGAGGGCGAGCTCGGCGGGTTTGCGACCGAGCTGCTGACCACGCTGTGGGCCATGGTCTGGGCCGGCGAGCTCAGCAACGACACCCTCGCGCCGCTGCGCTCGCGGGCCCGGGCCGGTCGCTCGACCCATCGCCGGCGCTCGGGTCGGCGCCGGCCCTCGCTCCACGGTCACCTCCAGCTGCGCCGCGCGGGCCCGGCCGGCAGCGAGGGCCGCTGGTCGCTCACGCGCAGCTCGGCGGCGAGCGAGACCGAGCAGGCGACCGCGCGCAGCGTCCAGCTGCTCGAGCGCTTCGGCGTCGTGACCCGCGAGGCGGTCCGCAGCGCCGGCCTGGCCGGGGGCTTTAGCGCCTACTACCCCGTGTTCAAGGCCATGGAGGCCGCCGGCAAGCTCCGCCGCGGCTACTTCATCGCCGGCATGGGCGGGGCCCAGTTCGCCCTGCCCGGCGCCGAAGATCGCCTCCGCGAGGACGGCCGCGTTGACGAGCCGATCATCATCCTCGCCGCTTGCGACCCCGCCAACGCCCACGGCGCCGCGCTCCCGTGGCCGCGGCGCGAGACCGGAGCCAAGCCCCAGCGGGTCAGCGGCGCCCACGTGCTCAGCCACGACGGGGTCTTGCTCGCCTGGCTCTCGCGCAGCGAAAAGCGGCTGCTGTGCTTTGTCGATGGGGACAGCGAGCCCGATCCCGTCGCCCGTGAGCGCCACGCCGAGGCCCTCGCCGACGGGCTCGTCGCGCTTCTGCATCAGGCCGAGGGCCGGCGCAAGGTCATGCTGCTCGAGCAGATCGACGAGCAGTTCGCCAACGAGCACTGGCTGGCCGAGGCCCTGTGTACGCGGGGCTTTCGCAAGACCCACGACGGGCTGATGCGGCGGCGCGATCGGGGCTGGGTCGAGGGGGAGGGCGAGCGTGAAGACCAGCGGCCGATCCTCGGCGTGGTCGCGCGAGAGGTCTGAGCTCAGCGCAACGCAGACGCGGCGAGGTGAGCGGTGACGCGGTCGCGGACCACGGGCGGCGCGGTGGCGGCGACGTCCGGCCACGCATCACGGGCGGCGCCAATGAAAGTCTCGAGCTCCTCGAGCACCCGGGAGGTGTCAGCCGACGAGTGGGATGCAGTCGCCAGCAGATCATCCAAGGTCACCTCGGCGAGCTGCTTCGGCGGCTCCAGGGTCGGTTCGAGGGGCTCCCACCAGCGCAGCGCGGTGTGCTTGGGCAGCGCGTACACGACCGTCGAGACCAGGTCGTAGACCGGAGCGAGGCGGGCCCTCACGCGATCGGGGTAGATGAGCGACCAATTCTTGAGGTGTGCGTCAGCGTTACCCGACAGGACCATGAACGCGAGGCGCCGCATGTATCGCAGCAGGTCCTCCTCGCCACACAGCGCATGGATGACAGCACCGATGCTGCCGTAGTGGCTCCAGCTGAGCTCCACGACCTCCCACGGGTAGCGCTGCTCCGGCGGGATGTCGAACACCTGGGCGAAGTCCTCCTGGTGGATCCGCCGACCGTTCACGCGATCGAAGCGGCGCACGATCAGGACGTCCTGGTCAGCCTCGAAGTCGGCCGGGATGTCCTCGATCTCGGACGCTCGGACCACGCGATGCTCGGGCACGTCGAGTCCGCAGCGCTGGGCCCACTCGAGCATGGCGAACTCGTTGGCGACCAGGTGCCGATACGCAGGGCTGCCAAACTTGGCGATCCAGTGGTCTCGGGCGCCCTCGACTGGCATCGTCAGCCGGTCGTCGTCTTCGGACAGCGCGAGCTTCGGCTGCACGCCCGTGAGCGCGAAGCGAAAGGGGTCTCCCGCAGCCCGTCCCTGGCGCTCATGAGCCTCGAGCGGGTGAAGGTCGAGCTCATCGCCGATGACCCGGACGGCGCCGGGGAGGTCGTCGCCGAGTCGAAGCAACATCGCATACTCGGGGATCTCCGAGGTCCCGAGGCGGCGCTCGACGATCTTGCGCAGCGCGCCCTCGGGCAGGAGGTTGCGAAAGAAATTGGGCAGCGGCGCGCCGCGAAAGGTCCGCGGCGGCGCGATCAGCTGGTCTTCGAAGCATCGACCGAGCACGGGGCGCGAGGCCGACGCGGCGTAGCTCGCGTCGAACTCGAGCGTCGTCTGGCTGGAGGCGAGGTCTGGGTGAAGCTCCCCGACGACGACATCACCGAGCAGCACGCGGGCGCTCACGCGCTGTGCCTCGCAAGCACAGCGATCGGAGGCGCGTCATCACGCTCGAGCTCGGTGTTTCGGGCGAAGAAAGCCTCGGCGGCGCGTCGCAGCGACTTGGCCCGGCGGGCATAGAAAGTCTCGACATCGCCCCCGCGAAGGGCCTCACGGGCTTCGAGGTCGATGCCGTGGGATACGAGCGCAGCCTCGTCGGTGCAGTCGAGGATCAGGGCCCTCGCGGCGATCCCTGGTGGGTGGAGCAGCTTGTTGACGACTCCCTGTCCGCGATGAACACCGCTGGTCGAGCTGCGCAGGATCGGCTGGAGGCCATCGGTCACCCCGGCGCGAAACAGCTCGCTCGCGTCGAGCCGGTCCCCGGTCACGAGGCTGCGCGGCTGCTGAGCGAGGAGCGCACAGATCATCGCCTTCCCGCGGGCGGTCGCCACACTGGCCGCGGCCGTCTTGGTCCACTCGGCCTCGTCGAAGGCGAGCCCCTCGGGCGAGCCCGTCCGTCGCAGCAGCGCCTGGACCGACGCGCCCTCGTCGGCTGTCACATCGTCGACGTGCTGCTGCATCGTGCCCGAGGCGCCGCCGAGGCGCTCGCCGAGGGAGCCGCGCCACAGCCATCGACGCAGGAGGATCAGGCTCCGTTCGCTGGCGTGATCGAGATCGTGGAGCGCGAAAAATCGGGCCAGCACGACCATGGGCAGCTCGTAGGGCCGGACCGCCACGTGGGGCACGTGGGCGGTGTCGCGCAGGAAGCTCACGGTTTCACGCAGGGCCTTGGCCGTGCGGATGAGATCGGCCTCGGCGTCGACGAGGTCGAGCGTCCGCGGGTCGAGCTTGCCGACCTTGTCACCCCGGATCGCCTCGAAGGCCTTGAGGATCGTGGTCGGCTCGATCTCGCCAAAGCCGAGATCGGCGAGCCGCGCGTTGACGAGCGCGAGCCCCGTGCTGCCGTCGTCGCCGATCTGCGAGCCGATCAGCGCGTCGAAGACCTCGTCGCGGCGCATGGACTTGCCCGTCGAGTTGACGCGGTCGAAGACGTGGCGCAGCGCGTCGATCTCGGCGTGCTCGACGATGTACAAGCCGAGCTTGTGCTCGCGGATGCGCTTGCCGAGCTCGAAGTAGCGGCGCCTGTCTTCGAGCGAGAGCCACGCGGGCACCCACGCCGAGAGCACCGCCGCGTCGAGCACGAGGTGGAGGGGGACCTGCGGCACGGAGTCGTCCGCGTCTGTTCGTTGGGGCGGTCGACCTTCAATCTCGTCGGGCGTCAGCGGGCGGCTGACGACCTCCTCGCGCTCGATGTCGAACACGAGCGCGACCTCGCCCGGCGCCGGCGCGCGGCCGAGCCCCTCCCACAGCGTCGTCAGCCGTTGCTGACCATCGATGACGAGGTAGCGATCGCCCTGCGGCTTGGCGACGTCGACCATGCCCAGCGGTCGCCCAACTTCCGTGGCCGAGGGCGGGTTCTTCCACAGCAACAAGGTGCCGACGGGGTAGCCGCGGTAGATGCTGTCGAGCAGAGCTCGGCGATCCTCGATCTCCCACCGAAACGCGCGCTGAAAGCTCGGCATGCGCAGGCGACCTTCGGACGCGAGCTTGATGACATCCTCGACCGCCATCGCGTCGGCGCGCGCCGCGGTGCTCATGCGAGGTGGCGCCGCCTGGCCACCCTCTGTGTCGACCCTTGGCATCCTGGGCATGGTAACAGCTAGCCGCCCATGCCCGAGGGTGACTCGATCCACCGCGTCGCGGCCAAGCTCCGCCCTCACTTCGAGGGCCGGCCGCTGCTCGATCTCGAGTGTGAGCTCGCGGCCGCCGACGACTGGCAGCTCGTCGGCCGGACCCTCGCCCGCGTCGAGGCCCGCGGCAAGAACCTGCTGATCCACTGCGCCCCGCTGGCCGCCCCGACCGGCAAGCACGGGCGCCCCGATCCCCGCGTGACCGAGCAGCTGCCCGTCGTGATCTGGACCCACCTCGGCATGGACGGCAAGTGGCGGATCTGTCCGACCGCCGCCCATCGCCGCGGCCGCTCGACCCTCGCCCTCCACGTCGAGGGCCAGGTCGCAAGCTGCACCCAACCCAAGGTCCTGCGCTTTTTGGGTCCCCGCGGCCTCGCCCGCGAGCGAAGCCTGCGCGAGCTCGGTCCCGACTTGCTCGATCCCGGCGCCGACCTCGACGAGGCCGTCGCGCGCCTGCTCGCGCTCGGCGATCAGGTCGCGCTCGGCGACGCGATCATGCGCCAGTCGGCGGTCGCCGGCATCGGCAACGTCTACAAGTCCGAGCTGTTGTTCCTCGCCGGCCTCGATCCCTTCGCGCCGGTCTCGTCGATCGATCCCATCGCGCTGCGGACCGTGCTCGAGCGCGCCCAGACCCTGATGCGGACCAACGTCGAGCAGGGCGGGCCCCGGCGCACGCGCTTCGATCGTCGCGCGCCTCGCAAGCGCCTGTGGGTCTACGAGCGCAGCGGTCGGCCGTGCCCGCGCTGCGGGACGATCGTCGCCATGCGCCGCCAGGGCAAGCTCGCGCGCTCGACCTACTACTGCCCGAGCTGCCAGACGAGTCAAGACCCCCGCGGCCGATGATGACTGCGCCGAAGCGGCTTCGCTGCGCTGCGCTGCGGGACTTCGTCCCGGTCGGTTCGGCAATTTGACTGCGCGCGGCCTGGCGGCCGTGCTCGTCGACCTGCGCGGACTCGACCGCATGATTGGCCCCCGGGGGGAAGTACTCTCAGCGGGCTAGCGACTACCCCAATGATGTCGCGGACTTGGCACCTAACCCGCTGATCTCACACGGTTTTTGGGACCCCGTTTCGTTCCGTCCAGTCCCCTCGAGTCCCGGGGTTCTCCGCAGAGTCAGGGCACATCCGGGGCACACGGTTCGAGGTCCAGGGGCGCGCAGCGCCGAGCGTAGCGAGCTTGCCCTGGAGGGCGGCGCCTCGACGTGGCAGCTGGTCACCTTGGGCCTGATCGACCGCCGGATCTACCCACAGATTCTTCCGAAGACCCTGACTAGTTGACGCTGGTTTTAGTGAATCCAGCGACAATCGATTTGACTTGGGAGACCGCTTCGGCGGTCTCCTCGTCGGTCACGTTGCCCAGATACCATTCGGCCGGTCGACGTCCTGAGCTGCGAGCGATGCGAGGGCCGGATGCGCCTGGTCTCGCTCGCCAACGAGCCCGACGAGATCAGTCGGGTCCTCGCCAAGGTTGGGCTCGGGCCTCGCCCGCCGATCGTGCTCGACGTTGCGCCTGGATGCCGAGCGCGGCTGCTCGACGAGGGTCCTGCACGCGCACCGCACAGAGGGGGGACGCAGCCGGGGATCGAGGCGACGCTCGCGCTATCTATGGTGGGGGTCAGCCTCGTTCATCATCGGTCGCGCGCAGCGAGGTCGGCCGACTGCTACGATGCCGGCGTGAGGATCTCACAGTGCGCGGGCCCGTGATCCGTGTGTTCATCGCCGATGATCACGCGGTCGTGCGTGACGGCCTCGCGCTGGTGCTCGACGCGACCTCCGACATGGTCGTCGCGGGGGCGACGGGCGACGCCCGCGAGGTCCTCGCGCAGATCCGGACCGGGCCCTGGGACGTGTTGATCCTCGATCTCTCGCTGCCCGGCGGGGGCGGCCTCGAGGTCCTGTCCCAGATTCAGCCGCTGCGCCCGGACGTCCACACCGTCGTGTACTCGATGTACCCCGAGGAGCAGTACGGAGCCCGAGTCCTGCGCATGGGCGCGGCGGCCTACCTGTCGAAGAGTCGCTCGATCGAAGAGCTGCTCGAGGCGATCCGCCGGGCCCACCGTGGCCAGCGCTACGTTACCCAGACGATCGCCGAGCAGATGCTCACGCCGCGCGGGCGTGGCCCCGCCGCCGACAGCATCAGCGACCGTGAGCTGCAGATCCTCGAGCTCATCGTCGATGGACAGCGGACCTCCGACATCGCCGCGAGCCTGTGCATCAGCCCAAGCACCGTCAGCACCCACATCAAGCGAATCAAGGAGAAGCTGGGCGTCGGCTCGACCGTCGAGCTGGCTCGCGTGGCGCTCGAGCGGCAGATCGTCGCTCGATCCTCGCCAGAGTGAGGCCGACCCGCGTGCCCGAGGGCTCCGAGGGCTCGATGCGGAGCGTGGCGCCGAGGCCCTCGGCGCGCTCGCGCATCGTCGCGAGTCCGAGGCCACGAGCGCGGACGGGCTGTGGCGCGAGCCCGACCCCATCGTCGACGACCTCCATGGACAGGCCGGGCCCGCGTCGAGCAACGCGTACGCAGATGCGACCGGCCCGGGCGTGGCGCACGGCGTTGGTCAGCGCCTCTTGGACGATGCGGTAGACGGCCCACGCGACTGGGGGATCGAGGCCCGTTAGGGTCTCGTCGATGTCAGCCTCGAGCGCGGCTTGGGTCAGCGGCCGCAGCGAACTCGTGAGCCGGATGAGGCGGGGGCCGAGCTCGCCGCGGTCGAGGGCGGCGAGCTCGCCCTCGGGGCCGAGGTTGAAGGTGATCATGCGGGTGCTCTCGCGTAGCTCGGCGATGAGCCCGAGCAGGCGCTCGCGGGCGAGGGCCTGGCCGTCGAGCGCAGGCGTGACGAGCCCGGCCTCGAGGCGATCGATGAGCGCCGCGGCGCGATCTCCAAGGACCTCGGCCACGCGCTGGCGCTCGGCGGCGTGGAGCCGAGCGACGCGCTTGGTCAGCGCTTCGAGCTCGCGGGTCTGCCACGCGACGCGCTGCTCGAGCTCGTCGTTGATCTGATCGAGGCTGCGGTTGAGGCGAAACTGGCGCCAGCTCAGGTGCTGGATGATGTTCCCCAGCGTCACGCTGACGAGGCCGGCGATGACCATGACGATCACGAAGGCCCAGGCGTCGTCGCCGAACTCGGCGGGGAACATCAAAAAGTAGGCGCCGAGGAAGCCCCCGAGGGTCGCGGCGGTGGCCACCAGCCGCCGCCGCGGCGGCTGGTAGCCGAGCAGGGTCACGAAGGGGATCAGGTAGGTGTGATCGATCCACGGTAGGTCGAGGGTCGCGCGCGCGGCGTTGGACCAACAGCCGACGAGCGTCAGGACGACGACCGCGAACCACGCGAGCTCTGCTCGGCGGGCGAGGCTCGGGAAGCGAGTGAAGGCCAGGTAGATCGCCGCGGCCATGGCCACGGAGAACACGCGAAACCCAGCGAGGCCGCGCGCGGCCTCGCTGTCGACGAGCAGGTCGAGGGGCCAGGCGAGGATCAGCACGACGGCCAGGGTCACGCAGCCGCGACGGATGTTGCGCGCGGTCAGGCCGAGACAGTAGGCCGTGAACCCCGCGTCGCCCGGGTCGACCCCACGCAGCCACGCGCGCCAGCGGATGGGCCCGCGCTCACGCGTGGGCGCCCCGTGGGCCCCGTGGGCCTCATGTCCGAGCGGGGGGCGGGGCGCTCGCTCGTTTCCCTCGGGCGGAACCTGGGTCGTCGCTCGAGCTCCGGTCGGGACCACGACCTCGATCGTCGCCGGCTTGGCTCGAACGATCGTCAGCGCTGCCCCGAGCATGCGCGCGCGCTCGGTGACCTCGAGGAGCTCGTCGAGCTCGGGGCTCGACGAGCCTGTGTCGAGCGCCACGTCAGCGCCGATCCGCAGGGCGAACTCGGTCGCGCTCGCGCGCAGCTCGATGCTCGCCTCGGCGACACCGCCGCGGTCGATGAACAGCCCGAGCGCGGCCTGGGCCATCCGAAACAGGCCGACGCGAACGGTCGGACTGAGCCGAGCGCAGGGGCCGGTGGCCTCGACGGACGCGAGCCCCAGCGACCAGGGCTCGCCGTCGACCATCACACGGATACGAGCCGCGGTTCGCTCGCTCGTGGTCGTGGCCAGCCACGCGAGGGCCGGGAGCAGACCGAGGTCGTCGAGCACCCTCGGGCGCAGATCCAAGACGAGCTGTTTGATCGCGGCGAACAGCGCATCGAGCGTGTCATCGAGCTGCGCGAGCGCTGGAGCAGCGGGGGGGGCTTCGGCCCGGCGCATGAGCGCGAGGGCCAGGCGCGTCCCGGTCAGGACTTGCCCGGTCGCGTCGTGGAGCTCGGCCCCGAGGCGCAGGCGCTCGTCCTCGCGCGCGGTCACGATGTGTTCGTAGACCTCGCGGAGCTCGGCCTCGCGCTCGGCGACGCGGCGCGCGAGCCCACGGTTGGCGAGCTCGAGCTGGGTGGCCGCGGCGTGGGTCCGCGCGATCAGGCGAAGCGTCGACTCGCCGACGTACACGCTCAACCCAATTGCGAGGCCCTGCACGAGCAGATGGACCCACAAGAACTCACGCGTGAGCTCGCCGGGGTTGAACCCGAAGTAGAGCGCGAGCCATCCGCCAGTCAGCGCCACGGTCAGCGCCAGGCGACGGCCGAGGGGGACCAAGAGCGCGACGGTCGCGAGCGGAAGCAGGTGGCCGAGGTCCATCCACCCTCGGTCGAGGCTGGTGTGGGGGCCAAGGCTCACGAGCGTGACGCCGACGGCCGCGAAGGTCCCGAGCGCGAGCGACATCGCAGGGCGCCGACGGAGCGCGGGCACCCTCGTGATCAAGTAGGCGAGGGTCAAGCAGGTCGCGGCGGCCAGGGCCCGGTAGCAGGCGAAGCGCAGCAGCAGCTCGTGGTCTGGTCCCGCGAGCAGCAGGTCGGTCGGCCAAAACAAGATGAGGCCGGCCGCCGAGCAGCCGGCAATGATCGCCACGTTGGTCGCGGACAGCTCGGTCGCGTGAGGGCCGAACTCGGCCGGGATCTTGGTCACGCGCATAGGACTACGTCGAGGCCACAGGGCCAGCAAGTGCAGAAGATCGGCGAACACCGACGCCGGCGCGGCCAGTGACCGCGCCGGCGTGCTCGTCAGGTCACTTCGGCGGACCCCAGACCTCGACCTCGGCCAGCGACAGGTAGTTGCTGCCGTCGAGGCGAACCCGGACGTAGCGACCGACCGCGCCGCCCATGTCGAAGTTCAGGCTGCGCGGGGAGGTCCCGGCGCGCGAGCGCGACGCGACCACGTCGAGGTTGTCGTCGAGCAGCTCGACGGTGTAGTTCGACAGGCGCGAGGTGCAACAGTCCGTCCGGTTCCAGACCGTGATGTCGTTGACCGTGCGCATCGAGGACAGGTCGACGCGCCACCAGGGCTGGTTTTCGGAGTCCGTGTGGGTCACGGATTCATAGGAGTAGTGGCCCGCCGTGCCGCCATCGACGGCCCGACTCGCGGACCCCTCGTAGGCCGTGCTCGACTGCGTCGTAGGGTGACCAAAGGCGAGGTTGACGTCCGGCTCGTTGGTCCGCAGCAGGTGAATACGACCAAACCAGATGCCCGACATCGCGGCCGAGAACAGCGCGATAGACCCGGTGCCAAAGGTCGCGTCGTGGACCGTGAGCTGCTTGACGCCTGCAACGTAGAGATGGTGGGCGCTGCCCGAGCGGACCAGGCGGAGCTCGGTCTTCACGTTGATCGGGGCCTGGTAGGGGACCTCACCGAGGATTGTCCCGACGCCGTCCTCGAACTTGACGATGCGCGCGTGGTTGCTCTCGCGGTCGACGACCGCGCGGTAGTAGTTGGTCGAGTCCTGGATCCCGTACATGTAGCCCCAGGTGTCGTCGTCGTAGGGATAGATGTTGGCGACGAGGGTGCCGTCTCCCATGTAGCTGTCGAGGGCCTGGACGTAGGTCCCACGCCGCAGGCCGTCCGGTCCGATCGACCACGCGTTGCCCGTCATGTGGACAAAGTTACCGGGGTACGCCGTCCAGTTCGCCGACTCGAACGCGGCCTCGTTGACGACGTGCCAGCGCGTCTCGAGCGAGTCCTCGGACCAGCCCTCCTCCATCGGCAGTGTCCCCGCGCGGGGCAGGTTGACGCGGCCGAAGTCGATGGCGACGTTGCGCTTGTGGCCGTGATCGAAGCTGCTGTGGTCACCGCCGGTGTTGTTCCACACGTGCTCGTAGTGGACGTCGTAGTCGAGCTTGACCCGAGCGATGCTCTCGAAGTCGCCCTCGGCCTGGTAGACAGTCTCGAACTCCGGGACCAGGGTCGTGCGCGCGAGCGCCGGGATCAGGTGGACCCTGTCGTCGTCGTCGAGGAGGCTGCTGTAGTCGGTGTAGGCGCCACCCTCGGTCGCGTTCATCCGAAAGCGCCACTTCGTGGCGTTGAGTGAGGACTCGTCGAGGACGGTGAAGTCCGCCATCGTGACCGACTGAGAGTTGCTGCCTCCAAACGAGAAATCGAGGGTTGGGACGCCACCGCTGACGCTCACGCCTGTCGACCAGTTCGTGCGAGTCCCGAAGGTGTGGCTGCCGTTGACGCCCAAGGGCGCGTGGGCCTGGGGAGACAGCCCGTCGTGAAGCGGGACGACGTCGACCGCGACCTGCTCCTGGTAGTAGCCCCGGTCGTGGTACACGTTGCTGTACAGGTTCCCGGCGTTGATGCCCGAGCCCTCCTCGTTGACGACCATGAGCTTGCGGTTGGTGTTGGCGTCGACGAACAGCTCGACGCGAAAGCCGATGTTGCGGGTCACGACTTGCGTGTCGTTGGAGATCGAGGTCGAGTGTCCGCTCGGCGCGACGATGTACTGGGCGTAGCTGCCGATCGGGTACGAGCCCGAGGCCGCGATCTCGGGCAGGCCGGTGACCGCGTCGATCTCGGCCAGGATCTCGACGGTCTCGGCGGCCCGAACCCGACCCGTGACCTCGACGACCCTGGTACCCGCGTCGACCCCGTCGACCTCCTCGACCTCCTCGACCTCGCCGAGGGTCCGGAGCCGGAAGCCCGGGCTCGGCGCCAGGCTCTCGGCGATCACGACATCGGCCTCGATGCCAAATCCGACGAGCTCGGCCATCGCCGCCGCGTTGTCGATGTTGGTCATGACGATCGGCAAGCGCTGGCGCCAGGCCGTGTCGAACAAGGGCTTCCAGTCGGCGCGCTGCGCCGAGGTCGAGCTGGCGACATCGAGGGCCAGGGCCCGGGCCTCGGACAGGCGCACCGGACCGTCGAGCTCGTCTTCGAACACGACCTCGGTCGCGTCCGCGAGCTCGTCGAGGATCGCCGATGCGCCGCCGAGCACGACCAGCGGCAGCTCGTCCCCGAGCTCGTCGGGGCTCCTCAGCTCGGTCGTGGGCGGCACCGACTCCGGCTGCGCGACGAGCTCGGGGTCGGTCGCATGCTCGAACTCGCCCTCGGTGTCACAGCCACCAAGGGCCAGCAGAGCGAGCGTCATGAGCCTCGTCCCTCGCCACTGCGCTCGGGTCTGGGTCGTCGCTGCTCGATATGATTGTTGTTTGTGGTTCATCGTCTTGCATCCTTTCCGGGTCGTCGCCCGGACTTCCAACACAGCAACGATGGCGCTCGAGCCGGCGCGGCGCCTTCGAATCGGCTCGAATCGTCCCGTCGAATTTATTCGAATCTCGACGACCGAGCGGCTCCGAGGCGCGGCTGTCCGAGCGCCGCATCCACAAATCGCAGGCGGAAGGTCAGGCGCCCAAGGAGCGAATGATCAAAATTGTTACCGAGCGCCCACGACGCCGCTGATGAGGAAACGGATCACCATGACTACCAGGGAAGAGTTGCTCGAGCGCCTAGTGACGCGCTACCGGAGTGCGGACCGTCCGGCGAAGACCAAGATCTTGGACGAGTTCACGAAGCTCACCGGCTGCCACCGCAAGCACGCGACCCGCGTCTTGAACACGTGGGCTCCGAGGTCCAAGAGCACGAGGCGAGGCCGGCGAGTCTACGACGACGCGGTCCGAGACACAGCCGGCGCAGGCGAAGGTCCCCGACTTCGGTCAAGGCACGGGTGCCTGTTCGGACCTTCGCGGACTGGAACGAGCCGCCGCCAGGGTTCTTCGAGATTGACTTCGTCGTCCACGGCGGCGGTTCGATGGCGGGGTGATTCATCCACTCGCTCGTCTTGACCGACATCTGCGACACCTCGGTGACGCCCGCTGCCGTCTACCGCAACCTCGCCGCCGCCCTCGGCCTCAAACCCGCGCGCCACCGCGACGCGCTATGGCGCCAGCTCGAGACCACGATCGAGCACCTCGTCGACGTCGAGGGCGTGATCCCGCTCCTCGTGATCGACGAGGCCCAGCACCTGCCCGACAGCTTCTTCCTCGACCTCGCCGGCTTCCTCAACCGCA
>JGI12210J13797_10051950_pt1 | contig 14390 bp, 11 predicted proteins | sample ElkSlonscriptome_3_FD_13797 | JGI IMG/M metagenome (IMG submission 13797)
ATCCGCAGCCCACGGGTAAAGATTTATGTGAGGCGATTGCAAAGCTGCACGGAATTTCTCCGGAACAGGTCTTGGTGACCAATGGCAGTGACGAAGCCCTGGCTTTGTGTACCCGCGCCTTCTGCGAACACGGCGGGAGGGTGGGGTACCTCAAACCCTCCTACTCTCTGTATCCGGTGCTGAGCGATATTGCCGAGCTGCAAAAAGTGGAGTATCCTTTGCAGGCCGATTTTACGTGGAAGATGCCGGAAAACGTTGAGGTGGATTTCTTTTTTCTGACTCAGCCTAACGCTCCGACCAGTTTGGCAATGCGCCGCACGGAGATTGAAAAGCTTTTACGGCGATGTCCGGGAGAAGTCTTGGTGGATGAAGCCTATGTGGACTTTGCGGATGAAAATATGGTGGATCTGATGAAAGCTTCCGACAAAATGTTGATTTCCCGGACCTTCTCCAAAAGTTACAGTTTGGCCGGGTTACGTTTGGGGTATATTCTGGGACCGGTCAACCTGATCGAAGCTCTGTATAAAATCAAAGACAGCTACAACACAGATGTGCTTGCGCAACGTATCGGTTTGGCGGCCGTGCAGGATCAGGCCTGGATGCAGGCCAATGTTACGGCGATTCGGGGAACGCGGACCCGGATAGCAAAGGAGCTCACGGCGCTTGGATTTCAGGTGTTGCCCTCCCAGACCAATTTCCTCTTTGCCAAAGTCCCGGAAGGAGAAAAGGCCAAAATGATTTTCGAAGCCCTGCGGGACCGGCAGGTATTTGTCCGCTATTTTCCCAGTGATCTCACCCGCGATTATCTGCGTATCACCATCGGTACCGATAAGCAGATGGATCGTTTTCTCAAGGAGCTTGTCCAGGTACGGGGAGCGTTGCTTTCGTAGTATGGCGTCACGGGGAAATTGTTAGGCAAAGACGTTCGATTTTTCTGACGTTGCCTCCGTACATTTTCCGTGGATAAGTACGGGCTCGCCAAAATGATGGCGTTTGCGTATGAGGAGCCTCATGGAAATTCCTTTACCTGGACAACGATGGACGTCAACGAGTGAACCCGAATTAGGGGTAGGTCTGGTGCTGGAGGCGGATCGATCACGGGTGCGTTTGTTGTTTCCGGCTACTGGGGAACTGCGGATGTATGCGTGGGGAACGGCTCCGCTTTCACGTTATCAGTTGCGGGTTGGGGATAAGATAACGGATCAGCAAGGGGACCGATGGAGGGTTCTGCGGGTGGAGGAGTCCGGTGGATGTTTGATATACTATGGAGAAGGGAAACACCTGTCCGAAGCGGAAATGGCGGATGTGGCAGCCTCGACTGGTCCCATGGAACGCCTGTTGGAAGGAGTGCAGGAAGAGCCTTCCGCCTTTGACTTCCGGGAGAGGGTTTTGAATAAAGTGCGGGAAAGGGCTATGCATCCCGGCGTTGGATTACTGGGAGGGCGCATCGACTGGCTTCCTCATCAGATCTCGATTGTGCGGGAAATCAGTCAACGTATTCATCCCCGGGTATTGTTGGCGGATGAGGTGGGATTGGGCAAAACGATTGAGGCCGGACTGATCATTCATCATGCGGTGGTAACGGGAAGGATTCGAAGAATTCTGGTGGTGGTTCCGGATGCGCTGGTTCATCAATGGTTTGTAGAAATGTTACGTCGTTTTCATTTAAGTTTTTCCATCCTGGATGCCGGACGTCTGGAAGATACGGATGCGGAGAACCCCTTTTTTGATGCGCAATGTGTACTTTGCAGCCTCGATGTATTGGCGGGGTCCCCGCAGGTACAAAAATTTGCAGCGGCCGGCGAGTGGGAAATGCTGATCGTGGATGAGGCACATCATTTGGAATGGGGGCCGGAATCCGTGAGCCCCGAATATCGCGCGGTGGCATCTTTGGCCGCCTCTGTTCCCGGAGTAGTATTCCTTACCGCCACTCCTTCGCAATTGGGAGATGAAACGCATTTTGCCCAGTTGCAGTTACTGGACCCGGACCGCTATCCGTCGCTGGAGGCTTTTCGAGCGGAGCAAGCGTCGTATGTTCAGGTGGCGGAACAGGCGGAACGGCTTCGGGAAGCCGGTGAGACGGAGGCCCTGCGTCAATTATTGACCTGTCATGGGCCCGGTCGTATTTTGTTCCGCAACACCCGAGAACACATTCCGGGGTTTCCCAAACGGGTGGTCCATCCCCTTTTTTTACGCAGGGACAAATTAAAGTGGTTCAAAACATTTTTGGAGGAGCCTTTGCAAGAAAAGGTATTGTTGATGACCCGAACCCCGGAGCAGGTGAAGGCCCTTCACCGATCTTTACGGGATTTTTTGGAGCCTCCCCCGGTGTTGTTTCATGAGGAACAGCCTTTGTTGGAGCGTGACCGTCAGGCGGCCTGGTTTGCAGATCCCGAAGGCGCCCGGGTGATGATTGCTTCCGATATTGGGGGGGAGGGACGCAACTTTCAATTCGTCCGCCATTTAGTGCTGATTGATCTCCCCCGGGACTTGGAAAAGATCGAGCAGCGTATCGGTCGATTGGATCGTATCGGACAACTGCCGGAGTTTCATATTCACCTGCCGGTGGTCGCGGACAGTGAAGAGGCCGATTGGTTGCGGTGGGTTCATGAAGGGTTGGGAGCCTTGGAAAGGCCTTTGACCTGTGGGCAAAAGTGCTTGCAGCTTTTTGGGGACCGCCTGGGGAACGTGAACGACGTGTTGTTGAAGGAGAGTCGTGAAATGGTGGAAAAGCTGGAAGAGGAAAACCGGTCGGGTACTCAAAAACTACTGGCCTGGAAACACGCGCTGGAGCAACCCGATACTTCATTGATGCAGGCCTTGCGGGACAGTGATGAGGATACGGAACTTCTGCCTTTTGCAGAACGTCTTTGGGAACAACTGGGTTTAGAAGTCGAGATTTTACGGGAAGGGGAATATGTTGTTAAATCCGGCCCCTTCGACAAAGGGGAGTTGCCGCTTCGGGAAGAAGGACTTCGTTTTACAACGGATCGAAGCTTNGCTTTGTCCCGCGAGGATCTGGATTTACTGACATGGGACCATCCCCTGATACGGGGAGGATTGGAGGCGGTGCTGCAGTCTTCTGAGGGAACCGCGGTATGTGTGCGTTCTCCTGAGATCGAACATCCGATGGTGCAGGCGTTATTTGTAGTGGAGGCGGTGGCTCCTCCTGCGTGGCAGATTTCACGATATTTGCCCGCAACTCCCCTTCGGGTGACGGTGGATGCACAGGGGCATGAATGTGAAGCCCCAGAGACTCTGGCGTCTGCGGGAGATGTCAGTGCTGTTCTTTCCAATTCCGCGTTTCGCAGAGAGTGGTTGCCGGATCGGATCGAGATGGCTACAGAATTTGCGGAAGAAAAAAGCAAAAGCTGGGTGGCCGTGGCTCGGAAAACGGTCACTCAGCAGCTCGATGAAGAAATTCTACGCTTGGAGGATTTGAAAAAAATAAATGATCATGTCCGGGAAGGGGAGATCAGCCAGTTGCGTCAAAAAAAGCAGGATCTGCTGCAGGCTCTGGAAAAGGCAAGGCCTCGATTGGATGCTTTGCGTCTGATTGTACCGGGGGGAGAGGGGCCGGCGTAAAAAAAAAGACCGGAGCGCATGCTCCGGTCTTTGGTAGGGGTATGCACAGGCGGTGTTACGGCAAATGATCTCCGTCACCCCTCCTGCGTGATGGAATTACAGTCTTCCTTCGATCAGTCCGAGCGGGAGAGCTGCGGGTTGTTCGGGTTTGGATTGAATGACCGTGTGTTTTCCGTCCACTGAGGACTTTTCGAAGGCGTGCATGACTTCGAGGGCGTGGTAGGCGAGGGCACCGCTGGATTTGTGCGGATGTTTTCCCTCGCTGAGAATGCTCATGGCCATATCCGCCGCGCCGATGCTTCGGAAATTTTCTTTGTAGGGATGGCTGAAGCCCTGTTCTTTCCATTCACCGGTGGTGGGGGTCCACAGGGTAACGGGTCCGCCAAAGGTGTTGGGGTCGGGTACACCGATCGACCCTTCGGTGCCGTAGAGTTCGATCGGTTTGTGATGATGGGCATAGACATCGAAGGAGATGGTCATGGTGATACTCGCACCGGAGTGGAATTCCAGGGCCCCGACATAATGGGTGGGGATTTCCACTGGCAACTGTAGTCCGAACTGCTCTTTGCAGGTCGCAGTACGAAGGTCAAATGCTTTGGAAGTGATCGCGGCCACACGTTTTACGGGGCCGAGCAAATTCACCAGGGCGGTGATGTAATAGGGACCCATATCAAACATGGGGCCTGCGCCCACTTCGTAGAAGAATTTAGGATTGGGGTGCCAGGATTCCGGTCCGCGGGACATCATAAAGGCGGTACCGCCGACCACGTCTCCGATCCATCCATCCTCAACCAATTTACGGCAGGTTTGCATGCCCGCACCCATAAAAGTATCCGGTGCACAGCCCACCAGGAGGCCTTTCTCTTTTGCCAGATCCAATACCTTTTTCGCGTCTTCCAGCTCAACGGCCAGGGGTTTTTCACAGTGGACGTGCTTGCCGGCTTCAAGGGCCTGAAGACTGACTTCGGCATGCACAGCGGGGATGGTAAGATTAATCACCAAATCCACTTTGGGGCTGGCCAGTAATTCGTCAACTGAAAGGGCTTCGCATCCATGTTCTTCCGCTTTGGCCACGGCCGCCTCATGGTTGATGTCCGCACAGGCGATGGTGTGGAGAACCTCGAATTTTTTGGCACCGTTAAAGTATGCATTGGAAATGTTTCCGCAGCCGATAATACCGATTCCGATTTGTTTTGGGTTGTTCATTTGATTGCTTCGATTATTTATTGCCTTTGGCGATTCCGGACGTGGTGAGGTAGTCATAACTTTCGTTGACTGCCTGCATCATCTCTCCTTCGTAACTATCTAATTCTACGGCAACGTAGGCTGTGTGTTCCATTTCTTTGGCTGCGGCTATCAGATCCACCTGTCCTTTGCCCGCAGGGAGAAAGGGAATACTGTCGCTTACCATAATTTTACCGTCTTCGGTTTCTTTTTCCTCAAAGGTGGCTTCTTCTTTTACACGGCCATCTTTGAAATGAAGATACTTTCCTCGGGGTCCGATTTCTTTGATAAAGTCTGCAGGATTCAATCCGGCACGGGCGACCCAGAACAGGTCGGCTTCCCAGAGCACGGATTCGGGGGTGTTTTCGAGAAACACTTTGTATCCACGAATGCCTTCGATTTCGCAAAGGTCCCAATCGTGGTTGTGATAGCCGACTTGAATTCCTACTTCGGCGGCATTGGCAGCGGCTTCGGTATAAAGGTCCGCTAATTTGCGAACTTCATCGATCGAGACATAATGCTCTTTAAAGCGGGGAGGGCATCCGGTGATGAGGGCCTCATGTCCCATGAGTTGTGCCTGATCAAGAATTTCATTTTTGGCGTCGCCAATGGGGAGGCCGATGTGGGCGGAGGGGGCACGCAGTCCAAGTTCTTTGAAAAGTTTGGAGGCCGCTTCCGGGGTAGAGCCCGGATATCCGGCCGGCTCGACGCATCCGAATCCCATATCGGCGATAGCTCGGATGGTTCCTTCGTAATCTTTTGCGGCCTGATCGCGAACGCTGTATAATTGAATGGTGATGTCGGGGGTCATGGTACTCCTTAAGTTACGTTGATAAAAACAATGGAAAAATTACGTTAACATTATTCTTTGCTAAAGGTAAAGAACAGCTAATTGATAAAAGCTATGATTCATGGTGAAAAAATGAAACCGACACTTTTGCGCCTCGGCTATTATATCAGTCCTTTGGGAGGGGCAAAAGCTCCCTCGGAGGTTTTGCCGGGTGAGTTTTTATGTGAAATGGTTACCCGGGGTCGGGTGAGGCATCCGGAACGTGAGGAATGGCTGGGACCCGGGTGGATTTATTTTCATCGGCCCGGTCAGCAGACCATCAGTGTTTCCCCCCAAGACGAGCACTATGAATGTATGACCGCTCTTTTTGATTTGAGGGGAGGCATGCCGGAGTGGCCGCGGTCTTTTTACTGGCCGGAGCTGCGGGAGGTGGAAAATTTTTCCCGGGAAATGTTATTTGCGTTTCATCATGAAGGGATGTCGTTGGAGATTTTAGGAGATTTGATTTGGGCCCAGTTTCGTTTACGTCAGGCTTTAGATCAGGCGCGGCATACGCACACCCGGGTTCCCCCGCGAATAGCTTCTCTGATCGAGGAGATGGCGCGTCATCCGGAGCATGAGCATTCGGTGGAAAATCTGGCGTCCCGCATTGGGTTAAGCGCATCGCATTTGCATGCAGAATTTAAGGCCTCCACAGGTAAAACCCCTCATCAAATGCTGCTGCAGTTTCGAATGTCTGCGGCCCGTCATCGATTGGTCACGACAACGGAACCTGTCAAAGCTATCGCTTTTGAGGTAGGGTTCAGCAATACCGAAAACTTTTGCCGGGCCTTTAAAAAACATACCGGTTTCACGGCGGCATCTTTCCGTAGAACATATATGCTCTACGGTTCAAAAGTCGATTCCCGCTCCGAAATTCCACTCCATTCCTAACTGGCGCAATTTCATAGTCTGTGTAGTATATACGCCTATGGACCCGCATGATGAAAAGTCAGAGCCTGATTGGCAAGTTCCGGACGTTAATCTGGAGGTGGCGAAGCTTCCTTTCAAATATTATATTTTTGATTGGGATAATAATATTCTTCATATGCCGACGCGGATTCATTTAGAGAAAAAAACGAAAGCCGGAGTATGGGAACCGCTGGCCGTCAGTACCTCTTTTTACGCATTGGTTCGAAATGATGTGGAAAATTACCGTCCTCCCGGGGGGGACTGGGAAAATGCGTTCCGTGAATTCCGGGATTTTTCCAAAGAAGAAGAGAGTGCGTTTCTTCGGGATACCCGTGAAGCCTTACATCCGGTAATTGCCGGCGAACAGAAACCCGGTCCGAGCTTCCGTCAATTTCGGAGGGCATTGGTGGAGGGTCGTTTGTTTGCAATTGTCACGGCGCGGGGACATCGTTCCGAAACCATCCGTGAGGGAGTTCAATATTTTATTTCGCATGTTTTGGGGGAGGAGGAACGGCGGTGCATGCTGGCAAACCTTCGGGGGTATCGCGCGGCCTATGAGCAAGAGGAGGGGTACCTGACGGACGAAGAAGTTCTGGAACTTTATTTGGATTTAAATCAGTATCACGGGGTGACCAGTCCGGATTTCCGTGCCCGAATGGGATCGGACAAACCCGGTGTGGATATTCAGGAAGAAGCGAAACAGTTTGCGATTAAAGATTTTATGAATCATGTTTTCCGTATTGTCAGACGGAGCGGCGTAGACAGGCCGATCAGCGTGGGATTTTCGGATGATGATCCCCGCAATGTCCGCGCGGTGGTTGATTTTATCGAACAGGAACTTCACCGCGAATTCCCCCAGGTAAAATTTGTGGTGTATGACACGTCGGAGGCGGATGTTCCTGACGGACGTAAAATTGTGGTGTCAGGGCAGATGGAGTTACCCTTTTCGTCTTAGACGTAAAGGGAGGAGTTGGGAGATGGGAGAGTGGGAGCCCAATTTACCATCTTCCATTTCTCCTCTTCGCGCCGAGGCGCTTAATACGCGTTTTTATTGGAAGAGAGAGTCTTGAGAATAATTTTCAGGTCCAATCCCGGAGACCAGTTTTCCAGATAAAATAAATCGTAGCGGATACGCTCATCAATGCTGGTGTCTCCACGGAGTCCGTGGACCTGTGCCCAACCGGTGATGCCGGGTTTATGAGCGTGGCGGCGCATGTAGCGGTTGATTTCGTCTTTGAACTGTTCGACATAATGAGGGCGTTCGGGTCGGGGTCCGACGACGCTCATGTGTCCGCAAAGTACATTCCAGAATTGGGGCAGTTCATCGATATTCCATTTACGCATAAATTCACCGATCGGGGTTCGTCGGGGATCATTCTCTGTGGTCCATCCGGGTCCGGTTTCTTCTGCGTCCGCCTTCATGGTTCGAAGTTTGATAATATTAAAGGGTTTCCCTTTTTCGCCGCAGCGGATCTGGCGATAAAAAACAGGTCCCTTGGAGGTGATTTTCACGGCCAACGCGGCCAGGATCAGGAGTGGACTTATCAGGATGAGAGCAACCAAACTGAATCCTATATCAAAGCTGCGTTTCAGAAATCGAGGCCCTACGCGGTCGAGGGGCCATTGACCCAGGCCCATGATTGGAATGCCCGCGAGGTGGCGGACTTGCAAATCGCTGGTGAGGATTCGGAAGAGGTCCGGGACCAGATGAAACGATACATAGTTCTGTTCGCAGAATAAGACCAGTTCGAGCAGGGCGTCCCGGTCGATCCCCACATCCGATAACACCACGTGGTTTGCTTTTACTTCCAGGATTGTTTTACGGACATCAGCCGTATCCCCTAAACGTTTTATTTCCGGAAGATCTTCGGGCCACTCGTTTTGGGTAGTCAAAAATCCCAGCACTTTGGCTCTCAGAAATTTATCGCTTTCAATTGCCTCTGCCAGTCGGAGGATATTGGGGTCGGCTCCCACCATGATGACCCGGTTTTCTGTAGGGGCGTGCCGGGCTTTGTGGAGTTCGATTCTGTAGAGAATATATCGTTCGAGGAGGACCAGAACCATGACACTGCCTAAGCCCATGATCAGGGCTTTCCGACTGAACGCGGGGTCGAGCCGCAAAGCGGCTTCCAAAGCAAAATAGATCACGAAGCTTATCAGGATGGCGCGGATGATACGGGGGATGGTATCCTCGAAACGGCCTTGGTGGGGTCTGTGGAAGAGCTTGAGGTACTGAAAAACCAAGAGAAAAACTCCAACCGCCAGCAGAATTAAGCGATGAATGTCGCTGAATGCCGGAACCCCTTTATCGGGATTCACCCAAAACCACCCACTGTCAAAACGAACCTTCACCGCCAACCAGAGGCCCGCATAAATGGCAAGGGCATCCATACTGACAGCCAGCAGACTGGAAAGCAGATGTTCTGTGGTTTGACGACTTTGCATAATTCCAACCTTAGCGGGATAGAGAAACGTTTACAAGTTTGAGCTTCTACGATATATTTTGTTCATGAAAACATATCCACACACGGTCCCAGCTCCTGTAAAAACTTCCGGAAGAACAGGTATCCCCGGTTTAGATGCCCGAAGCCGTGGTTTTTCGGCGGCACTGACTCCGTTGATTAGCATGGTGTTTGGAGGGGGATTTGTATTGGGGGCGATTCTGAAGCCCTCTTTTTTACAGGGATGGCATGCGGGGGTGTTGCTGATGTTGATTGCCGGCGGTTTTTTTATTACCTGGAAGCGGGCTGTTTTAATTTATCTGCGGCATGAGGAAGGTGCCCGTGGGGAAGAACAGGTCGCCAGGGTTCTGGAAGCCATGCCGGACAGTTGGAATGCCTTCCATGGCGTTCCCTGCGGAGAGAAAAAGCTGGATCATGTGTTGGTGGGGCCGGATCAGGTATTTTGTATCGAAACCGTGCATTGGAAAGGTCCGGTACGGGTAATTAATGGGAAGATTATGCATGGAGATCAGTTTTATCCGGGATATGAGTTAAAAAGCATGAAGAAGCGTGCGGAAGAGTTTGCGGGTGAGTTGGGACTTCCGGCTGCGGCAGTCACTCCGATGGTATGTATTGTGGGGGGGCGTTATGGAGAACACCCCGGGATGAAAGATCAGATATGGTTGGGGGAAATTCAGGATTTGGGAACGTTTTTATTAGGGGAACACTTTCGAGGATTGCAAAAAGATGTCAGGGCCGGGGTCGTGGAAAACCTGGAAGCTCTGTTCGAACAAGGAGACGTATGAAAAAAGCATGTGTATTGTTAGCACCCGGATGTGAAGAGATGGAGGCTGTGATTGTGATCGACGTATTGCGTCGGGGAGGTATTGAGGTGGTTTCTGCCGGTTTGCAGTCGGGCGTGTTTGAAGCCTCACGGGGAGTGAGGCTCGAAGCCGATGTTTCACTGGACGATTTGGTGGGTGCCAAGGATTTTGATCTGTTGGTGTTGCCCGGAGGGCTTCCCGGCACCGAGGCGTTACGGGACGATGTGCGGGTGAGGGATCTGCTCTTGCACTATGTCCAGACGACCGGAAAACGTGTGGGCGTACTCTGTGCCGCTTCACTGGTTCTGGATGCTCATGGGTTGCTTGAAGGGCGGAAATTCACCTGCTATCCCGGTGTCGCCCCGGATATCCAAGGCGGTACCTGGGTGGATGAGCGGGTGGTCATTGACGGAAATCTGACTACCAGTCAGGGCCCGGGCACCGCTATGGCCTTTGCGCTGGAATTGGTGAAGCAACTGGCCGGGGTGGAAACGCGGATGGACGTTGCGGAAGGGTTGTTGTTTGAGTAGCCGGGAGTGATCGACTTTTCCGGGGGCAACGGCCAGGCCAGTGCCAACCCGGTCAGACGGAAATCAATTCTTTCGGAATCCCTGATGAAATTCCGTCTTGTAAACCCTTGGTATAGGGGTGGCTCCGGGCCTATATTTTGACCGCACTCCAGTTTTTTCCGAGAAGGGCTTCTGAATCCGCCTGTAAATGGTCATCGATTACAGTGGCATACAGGCGGCGGAAGTCCGTGTGGTGTTGAACATCGCCGCGGTGCAGATCTTTAGGGTTGAGGCTGGGGAGTTTCCCAATGACGCCCCCTTTTTGTTTCCCACCCAGCACAAAGGCCGGGGCACCCGCTCCGTGGTCGGTTCCCCCGCTGCCATTTTCGTTTACCCGTCGTCCAAATTCACTGAAAACGAGCATCTGTACCCGCTCGGTATTTCCCTGACGCTTCATCTCATCCCAAAAAGCTTTCTGGGCGTCTCCGAGGTCTTTAAGTAAGCGGCTATGGGAATACAGTTGATTTGCGTGGGTGTCGAAACCGCCTTGGGAAACATAATAAATCCGTGTCGACATGCCTCCACCAATCATCCGGGCCACCAATGAAAGGTCATTTGCGATTTGGCTGTTAGGAAACCCCTGGATCGGTGGTGTTTTTTTTAAGGTCGCGTGAAGATGTTCGCTGGAGACCCGGGCATCCAAATCTGTTCGTTCCAGGAAGTGGAGTGGGGAGTCCTTGCGTTGACGCGGGCGACCGGTGGCCATGCCTACGGAGGCTCCTGACAAAGGTTCGTCATCTTTATCAAAGGAGAACTGTTTTGGGTTCTGGAACGTGATTCCGCCAGGGGAGGGGCCTTGAAAAACCTGAGGGGGGGTACGGGTGAGGCTGATCCCGACTTCGGCAGGCATTCCCTGGCATTGATTATCAAAATAACGTCCTACCCAGCCGTCTCCTCCTTTCCGACCTTCGGGAGAGGCGGTGTGCCAAATTTCCGTACTTCGGAAATGGCTGCGATTCGGGTTGGGATATCCGATGCCATTGAAAACAGAGAGGTACCCGTCATCGTAGAGCGCTTTGAGTCCGGTAAGGCTTTGGTGCAGACCCAGTTCTCCGTTAAGAGTGTGGGCATTGGATACAACGGAACCTAATTTCGGACGGGCTTGATGGTAAAAGTCATTTTCCAAGGGAATTACGGTGTTTAATCCATCGTTTCCCCCTGCCAATTGCATAAGAATCAGGATAGGTGCATCTTTGCCATGGAGTCGCTGCAGGGGGCTGTTGCGTTCAGCGGCTTCCAATCGAAAAAGGGTTTGATCGAGAAAGGAGGGAAGGCTGGAGGCGAGTGCACCTCCAATGACTCCGGTCCTTAAAAACTGTCGGCGGGTCATAAATGCTGAATCTTTTTTCATAACGGCTCCGCTCAGGTGAGTTGAAATTGGGGTTGTTGAACCAGATGCTCTAGCACTTGAACAACGTGATGCCGTTTCCATTCGGATGCTGGGGGGAGTTGAGCCAGATAGTGGTCCATCTGGGTGCGCTCCTGTACCCGGAGTGGACTGTGGTAAAACCGGTCGAAGAGTACCTCGCGCACCTGCTCTCGGTTGAGGGTGCGGTCGGGAAGGAGGGTGTCCACATTAAACCCTTGTTTCATTCGAACGAGTTGACTGGAAAAGCGGTAGCGAAGAGAGAGGGTAGAGGCCGTGATCCAGGCTGCGCCTCCGTCCCAGCCTTTGACGGAGGGCGGTTCAAAAAGTTTTTGCCCAAGTTGTTGACAGCCCCGGGCCATCATTTTCCCGGGTGGCACCGAAGCTTCATTGAGAGTGCGTGCGAGATGTACACACAGTTGCACCGGACTTTTGATTTGGCCGCGGATGACAGAGGGGTGATAAAAGTCTTCATGGGTAAATAAAACGCGTAAGCCCTGGTTGAGATCGAAATTTGTCCCCCGGAGAGTGCGGCTGATATCTGCCATGGCATTTTTATTAGGGGTTTCAGATGCGAAAAAGCTCCACAAACGTTCCGCCAGAAAATCCGAAGCTTGGGGTTGGCGGGTAATTTCCCTTATGATGTCTTCTCCACGGAGGGGTCCGGAAGCGTCCATAAATGTTTTTTCCCCTTCATCTAACTGCCGGGTCCGTTCTTTGAATTCCCATTCTGTTGATTTTAGAGACCATCCGGAGAAGGCTCTGGCGGCATTCTTTATGTCATCTTCCGAATAATTTCCTTCACCGAGTGAAAAGAGCTCCAACAGTTCCCGTGCATAATTTTCGTTGGGTTTGCGTTTTTTGCTGCGCGCATTATCGAGATAGACCAGCATGGCGGGATCTTTGGACATCTCGATTAAGAAGGTATTCCAGTTTCCCTGACCCTGTTCCCGGAAGGTCATATTTTGTTCCAGCATTGGATAAGCGCACTTTACTTTTTTGAAGGAGGTGGCGAAATGACCATGCCAAAAAAGCGTAAGTTTTTCTTCAAGCGGGGTGGGGGTTTGCACCATCCGCTGGAGCCACCATTCCCGGGTACGCTGAAGTTGAGTATTTTGTTTTTTGCGAAAGGTTTTTTGGAGTTTTTGCCGTTCTTCTGGTTCCAGCTTCTTTAACTCTTTCCACTCCAATCCTTTTGGACTGCGGTGTTTTGCATGTGTTTCATGATACCAGTCCGGAGTTTGAGTGCGGGTCTTTTCAGCGGAGTAGGTCAGGAACAGGTCCACGGCCTCATCCGGATCGAGCTGTTCGAGTTGATCCAACTGGGTGGGTGTAGGTCCAAAGCCAGCGCGGACCGCCAAGTGTGCGGCCGTCTGCCGACTCCAGCGGCGGCGACTCAGTGTGGGAGTTTTTGCCATGATACTATTCCGAACGATTGAATACCGTATTTTATGAGTATAGAACCTGGAATAGATCCTTGGCAAGCACCAATTTAAGATTGCCACTGCCCAATTTTTTCCAATTCTTCGATATGTGAACGAAAGAATTTAAATAAATTGGGGTCAAACTGGGTTCCTGATTTTCTCTCAAGTTCCTCCAGAACATTTTTTTGGGACATCGAGGTTTTGTACAACCGGTTTGCTCTCATTGTGTCGTATGCATCCACTAACGCAAATAGTCGCGCTCCAAAAGGAATCTGTTCCCCTTTTAAGCCCATGGGATACCCGCTGCCGTCGAAGCATTCATGGTGATACAGGACAATATCCGAAGCGGAATCCAGAAATTTCTGGTTTTCCAAAATGCGTTTTCCTAACTGCGGGTGCTGACGAATTATGGTCCAGTCCGTCTCAGAGAGTTTTTCCGTTTTATGCAGGATCGCCTCTGGAATGGCAATTTTTCCGATGTCGTGGAGTTTGGCCCCCCGGATAATGTCAATTTTTTCCTGAGAGCTTACCTCCAGGTGCTCCAGGAGACAGGCCGTCATTTTGGCTACCCGAAAGCTGTGGAGTCCGGTTTCGAACTCTTTAATACTTAAAAGATTCGACAACATCTCCACGAGTCGCTCCTGATCAGTGGATTGTTGGTGTTCGAGTTCCCGGACTCGGCGTTCAAGTGCGCGAAATTCCTGATGTTCCCCCTGTGGCGGATCTCCCCAAAGGAACGGTTGCCCTTTGGGATGGGGGGACCATGTTGTCAGCTGATTTTTTCCGTTTCGTTTGGAGGTGTAGAGTGCGCGGTCCGCTCTTTCCAAAAGTTGTTCTTTCGAAAGATCTTTATCAGAGGGATCTTGCTGAACAAAACCAATGGACAGGGTGATTTTCAGGTCGGATACTTCCATAATGGATAGTGTTGCAGTTGCCTCCGCCAGTATTTTTTGCCCAAGTTCCTGGAGATTCCGTTCTTTTACACGGGGGAACCACAGCAGGAATTCATCTCCGCCCATACGGATGGCTGCATCTCCGGGGGAAAGATGCTGCCGAAGCATCTCGGACAGGTTTACCAAGATCTCATCCCCGCGGGCGTGACCGAAATAATCATTAATATGTTTAAAACGGTCCACATCGAGAATCATCAATGCAAACGCATCGTGTTGCATGGAGGTGTTTTCACAGAATTTGGTGAGTTCAATGTCCATGAACC